>Ga0210389_10000172_pt1 | contig 66955 bp, 53 predicted proteins | sample IncBWH28OmetaG_FD_160127 | JGI IMG/M metagenome (GOLD analysis project Ga0210389, IMG submission 160127) | Forest soil microbial communities from Barre Woods Harvard Forest LTER site, Petersham, Massachusetts, United States - Inc-BW-H-28-O ...
AACCACGGCGACAGGGTCGAGGAACCCGTGCGTGAGCAGCTCCGCGGCGCCGAAGAACGCCGCCACAGAGCCGGTGGCCGCCAGCCCGACGGCGACCGGGTCCCGCGGCGCGCTGAGGTCGGCCGGTGGCGCGTCCGAGAACGTCAGCAGCGACATCACCAGCCCGGCGAAGGCGATGCCGGCCACGATCCAGAACAGCGGCCGCCAGGCGTGGAACGAGGCCTGGGCCCCGCCGATGAGCGGGCCCGCCGCGACCGCGCCGAAGATGCACAGGTTGAAGATCACCGCCGTCGAGCGGAGCTTGCCCACCGGGTAGCCCAGGATCAGCGGCGGCGTCGAGGCGATGAGCAGCAGGCTCGTGCACAGCCCCTGCAGCACGTGCCCGACGATGAACACCGGCGCCCCGGTCGCGGTGGCCGCGAGCACCGACCCGATCACCAGCAAGGCGGCGTAGACCACCGTCAGCCGGCGTTGCGGCAGGTGCTGGGCGAGTTGCACCGCCAGGACGGTGCCGACCGCATAGCCGGCGTTGGCCAGTCCGTAGCCGATGCTGATCGTCTGCTCGCTCGCGTGCAGCTGAGTCGCGATGATCGGCGTGAGCGGCTGCAGGGCGCCAGACAGACCCAGGTAGGGAACCAGGAACAGGACGACCATCGCCGCCGTCGGCGCGTACCGGCCTGACAGCGGGCCGGGCCGTATGGGCTCGCGCCGCTCACTCTCAGACCGAGGACGCGGCGGACTCGGCAACATCCTCGCGCGTGCCATCGGTCCATTTTCGCCGGCCACCCACCACGCGGAGTGACCGGGCCGGCCGGTTGGGCGAAATCCGCCGATTGTCAGGAATGGACAGACTCTGACTGTCAGCTTCAGCTTCGGACGAACGCATCCCCGGTGGTGTTGCCGGCCACGCAGAACGCGGCGGACGGGCAGGACACCGACATAAGGAATATAAGGATCGGCTTCTTGTCAGAGTTAGCGGCCTCCGCGTCGATGTTGACGGGCGCTGTCCAGCTAGTGCCGTCAAAGGTGACCACGTTTCCGTCGTTGCCGTCGACGGCGGCGCAGAACTTGCTGCTCGGACAGGACACCACCGGCCAGGAGATACCTCCCTCCCCCATGCTGAGACCGTTCGGATCAGCCTTGACGGGCGCGCTCCAGGTGCTCCCGTTGAACGTGAGCGCGTTCCCTTTGCGATCAATGGCGACGCAGAAGCTGGCCGCTGCGCACGACACCGCCTGCAGGTAGGTGCCTGGGTCGATGGCGGACGGCTTACTCCAGGAGGCGCCATTGAAGGTGACCACGTTCTGGCCGTAGTCGACGGCGGCACAGAAGCTTGTGCTCGGACAAGACACCGTGCTCAGTTCGTTGCCAGGATCTATGACCGAGGCGGGGCTCCAGGAGGTCCCGTTGAATGTGAACGCGTCAGAGCCATTGTCAACGGCGGCGCAGAAGCTCGGTGACGAGCACGATACCGATGCCATGCCCCCTAGGGTGTTCGAGGCAGGATCGTTAATGCCAGGAGCGGAACTCCACGTGGCGCCGTTGAACAGAAAGGCGGATGAGTCTCGCGCGTCTACGGCCATGCAGAACTTGATGGTCGGGCATGACACGGAATCGGGCTCGCCGGCGGAGGAAGACGAGGATAGCTTGGTGGGCTGGCTCCACGTGGTTCCGTCGTACATAGCCGCGTAGCCTGACACGAGCACGGCCATGCAGAAGTTCGCGGATGGGCAAGACACGGAGGTCGGGTCTTCACTGCCTTGGCTGTGGTCGAGGTGTGTTGCTGCTCCCCACGCGGGCGCGGCGCTGGACGGCGGGGTGGCGGGCTGGCCGCCTGCGGGGGAGCTGGCTCCCGGCTCGGGCGGTGCCGACGGCGACCTGCTGCACCCGGTGGCCGCGCCTATTAGCAGAATGAATACGCAGGCGAACGCCAGCCCTAGTCGGCTTGTGCTGTGCGGCCGTGCGGATGGCGACGTCCCTGTAAACGAGGCCCGGCATGCGTCTGTCTGTCTTGTCCCCACGGTGAGTCCCTCTCCGTTCCGCTATCAGGCCAGTTGTAGTCAGGCGATGAGCAATCCGGTAGCGCTTCTCGGTTTCTTGCCGTCAAACTGATGCCAGAGGCGCTCAGCGTGGAGGAAAAAGGAATTGACTCCGCACGATGTGGTCGTGGTCGGCGGCGGCCCGGTGGGCATGTGGCTGGCGGCCGAGCTGCACCGGGGCGGGGTTCGGCCGGTTGTGCTGGAAAGGCGAGCCGAACGGCCGCCGCATTCCAAGGCGTTGACCATCTACCCGCGAACGCTTGAGCAGTTCGCGATGCGCGGGATTGCCGACCGCTGGATCGCGGAAGGCATGCCGGTACCGTCCTCGCACTACGCGATCTTGACAAACCGGCTCGACCTGTCCTTTCTCGACACGCGGTTCCCTTACACGCTCTTCCTCCCGCAGCGCCGCACCGAGGAACTGCTCGCGTCCCATCTCGCTGAACTTGGCGTCCCGGTCTTGCGTGAGCACACCGTGACGGGACTGCGCCAAGACGCGGGCGGCGTGGACCTCGACGTCGTAACCCCGGACGGCACGACGAGCCTGCGGGCGGCCTACGTGGTGGGCTGTGATGGCTCGAGCAGCGTGGTGCGGAAGGCGGCCGGCATCGGATGGGCGGGTGAGCCGTCCACCTGGACCACGATCCTCGGCGACACCGAACTGACTGATCCCCCGCAGGGACGAGCGCTGACACTGAACCGGCCCGGCGGCTCGATCTACATGGTGGACCTAGGCGGAGGCAGGTGGCGGATCGCGCCGATCGACCATGCGACGCTCGGGGACCCGGTCAGGAAGCCAGTGACCTTCGGCGACCTGCGGGCGAGCACGCTCCGCCTCGCTGGCACTGACTTCGGCATGCGCGAGACCGCGGATACCTGGCTGAGCCGGGTAGGCGACGAGGCCAGGAATGCGGCCGCCTACCAGGATGGCCGGGTGCTGCTGGCGGGCGACGCGGCGCATGTGCACTTTCCCGCTGGCGGCCAGGGCCTGAACCTGGGTTTGCAGGATGCGGCCAACCTCGGCTGGAAACTAGCCGCCACAATCCGCGGCCGGGTCCCGGCCGAGATTCTCAATACCTATTCCGCAGAACGAATTCCGGTTGCTCTGGATGTCATCGCCGATTCTCGTGCGCAGTGTGCCCTGTTCGCGAACCCGACACGAGCCGGAATCGCGCTCCGTGACCGGTTTAACGACCTGCTCGGCGCGCACGAATCGCTGCGCCGGGAGCTTGCGCTGAGGCTGTCTGGCCTGGCTATCCGGTACGACGGCCAGGTCGGCGGTGCCGCTCCCGGCGGAGGCTGCCGGATTCCTGACCTGGACCTGCGCGGGGCGCCGGCGCCAAGCGTCTTCGGCCTCCTGCGGTCCGCGAGATTCGTTCTGCTGGTGATCTCCTCGCGGGGAGACGCCGCCTTTGCAGGATCCGACCTGGTCCGGCCGGAAATGGTTGCCGGGTACCGCGACCACCTTGACGTGGTCACCGCCGAACTCGTCGGCGACGACCCAGACTGGGCCAGCTTCGGTGCGCTCCTGATCCGCCCCGATGGCTACGTCGCCTGGTCGTTCCGCCGCGACACGACGGCACCGATCGCGCCGGCGCTAGCCGCGTGGCTCGGCGACCCGCGTGACTGAGCTGGAGGCCGATCTCGGTTTCCTGGTCGCCGCGCCGGTGCTCATCCCGTCCAGGGTGAAGTCGAGCAGGCGTTCGGCCTGCTCGCGCTGCTCGCGCCGGCCGGCGGCCAGGGCGGTGCCGGTGAGCATGGCCAGCACGTCAGGCGGGGTGATGTCCGGCCGGATGACGCCTGCCTCGACGCCGGCCTGCCGCAGCACGGAGATTGCCTCCAGCATCAGCTCCTGGCTGTTGCCGTACGGGTCACCGCCGGCGGCGATCATCGCGCGCAGGGCGTCGGCCATGCCGAGCTTCGCCGTGGCGTAGTCAAGGAACCGCCCCATCCAGGCCCGCAGCGCCTGCCGCGGCGGCATCTGGCGCAGCAGTTCTGGGGCGGCGTCGCACAGCTTGGCCACCTCGTTGCGGTAGGCGGCCTCGATGAGGGACTCGCGGGTCGGGAAGTTGCGGTACAGGGTGCCGCTGCCGACGCCGGCTTCCTTGGCGATGCGCTCGAGATGCGCGTCCAGTCCCTCCTCGGCGAACACCCGCACCGCGGCGGTGAGGATCTTGTCGCGGTTGCGCTGTGCGTCGGCCCGCAACGGGCGGCTTTCGTCCCTGGCCATCGGCGGTCTGCTCCTCGTCCGCATTTGCTAAGTGGAGGCGTCGCCGGTTATGCTGACGGAAGTGGCGGCGCCTCCGTTTCCGTCCACTATAGGCCGCGCAGCCCATTAGCTCAGCGCGCAGCGGCGTACCGGAGGACCACCAGCCGTCCGTCATGCGACGGGCGCCGACCAGATCTGAGGATGCTCATGAACCTGTGTTCCTACCGCACGCTGGGCCGCTCAGGGCTGCGGGTCAGCCCGATCGCTCTCGGCGCGATGACCTTCGGCGACGGCAGCTGGGGGGCCGACGACGAAGTGTCGGCCGCGCTGCTTGACCGCTACCTGGATGCGGGCGGCAACTTCATCGACACCGCCAACGTCTACAACGGCGGCCGCTCGGAAGAGACTATCGGCGCGTACCTGGGTAAGCACCCGGGCCTGCGGGACCGGCTGGTGATCGCGACCAAGTTCGCCGCGGGCATGTTCCCCGGCGACCCCAACGGCGGCGGCGCCGGCCGCAAGGCCATCATGCACCAGGTCGAAGACTCCCTGAACCGGCTTGGCACCGACTACATCGACCTGTACTGGCAGCACAATTTCGACCGGCACACCCCGCTGGAAGAGACCCTGGCCGCTCTCAACGACCTGGTCCAGGCGGGCAAGGTCCGTTACATCGGGTTGTCCGACACCCCCGCCTGGGCCGTCGCGCGCATGGCCACCATCGCGGAGCTGCGCGGCTGGGCCCACGTGACCGCCGTCCAGGTCGAGTACAGCCTGCTCCAGCGCACCGTGGAAGGGGAGCAGTTCGGCGCCACCCGCGAACTGGGCCTCGGCGTCACCACCTGGAGCCCGCTGGCCAGCGGCGTGCTCACCGGCAAGTACACCCGCGGCAACACGTCGCCGGAAGGCTCAGGAAGGGCCTGGCACGCCGCCAGGCGCATGAATGAGGAGACCTTCGCCGTCCTGGATGTCTTGGAGGCCGTCAGCGACGACCTGGGATCCCCGATGGCGGCGGTCGCCCTGGCCTGGGTCCGCCAGCAGCCTGAGGTCACCTCCACGATCATCGGCGCCCGCACCGTCGACCAGCTCGAAGCGAACCTATCCTCCCTGCAGGTCACTATCCCCGAGCGGCACTTGGCTCGGCTGGAGGAGGTGACCCGCCCGCGGCTGGAGTTCCCGGCCGGCCTGCTGCGCGATACCGTGCCGGACTTCCAGCAGGCCGGCGCGACGATCAACGGCGTGGAATCGCGGGAGTTCCGCCGCTGACGCCATACCCCGCCGGCTGCGGGGTGAGATACCTACGCCGCAACCAGAGGCGGGACAGGTCCTGCTCAGGATGCGGGCCGCGGCCATGAATCCGATGGATCGCACGCTCGCCTCGGGCGCCTGGCGGCCGGCGACGGGGATATTTCCGACTCGGTGAGCGGTACGAGGCCGACGTCGTAGGCGATGATGACGGCGTGGACGCGGTCTCGGGCGTTGATTTTCGCTAGGACCCGGCCGACATGGGTTTTGACGGTTGACTCGGTGACGACGAGTCGTTCCGCGATCTCGGCGTTGGTGAGACCGGTCGCGATGCCGAGCAGGACATCGCGTTCCCGTGCCGTGAGGGTGGCCAGGCGCCGGCTGGTATCGACGCGGGGAGCGCGGCTGGTGAAGGTTTGCAGGAGGCGTCGGGTGGTGGTGGAGGCCAGAACGGCCTCGCCGGTGGCGACGGTGCGGATGCCGGCGAGCAGTTCGTCAGGGCGCACATCTTTGAGGAGGAATCCGCTGGCGCCGGCGCGCAGGGAATCGTAGACGTATTCGTCGACGTCGAAGGTAGTGAGAACAAGCACACGAGAGCGGGTCCCGGCAGCGACGATTTGTTTCGTGGCCTGGATGCCGTCGGTGCCGGGCATGCGGATGTCCATGAGGACCACGTCGGGGTGGAGGGCCGCGGTCTGGCGTACGGCTTCGGCGCCGTTGCGGGCTTCACCGACGACGGTGGTGTCCTCGTTATTGTCGAGCAGCGCGCGGAAGCCGAGCCTCTGCAGCGGCTGGTCGTCGGCAATGAGGACGGTAATCATCTGCGGTCCCAGAGCGGGAGGGTCGCGGATACGGCCCAGCCACCGCTGCGTCGCGGCCCGGCGGTGGCGGCGCCGCCGGCGAGGCGGGCGCGTTCGCGGATGCCGATGAGCCCGTAGCCGGTCGTGACACCGGCGGCGGACTGCGGCCGCGGCGGCCCGGTGTCGGCAACCGTGAGGACGACCGTCGCGGGGGTGACGGTGATGTCGATGCCGATGGTGGTGTGAGGTACGGCATGCTTGAGCGTGTTGGTGAGTGCTTCCTGCAGGATGCGGTACAGGGTGAGCTGCCGGCCGGACGTGAGGCGGCCCATGTCACCGATTGTGGTGTAGGTGACCTGGGGTCCGGCTGCGCGGACGCGTTTGAGCAGCTCGGGTATGGCGCCCAGGCCCGGCTGTGGGCTGAGTTCGATGCCGTCGGCTGGATCGCGGAGGGCACCGAGGGCGCGCCGGAGCTCGTCCAGCGAGTGCCGGGACGTGTCGGCGATGAGGTGCAGCATCTCGATTGACCGGGCTGGGGCCGTGCCGTACAGGGCTGCGGACGCGTCGGCGAGGCCAGTGATGACGGCGAGGCTATGGCCGATGATGTCGTGCATTTCACGGGACACGCGGGCACGTTCGGCGGCGATCGCGAGGCGGACGCGCTGCTCTCGCTCGATTTCGAGGCGCGAGGCTCGTTCGGCGAGAGCGCTCAGCTGGGCCTGCCGTGCCCGGGCGGCGACGCTGGTGGCGATGGCCGCGGTGACGGCGCAGCAGAGGAAAAAGAACGCGAGCAGGCGCTGATGGGCAAATAGCGCAAGCCGCACGGCGGCCAGGCCCGACCCGGTGTAGCCGACGGCGGCGGCCGTGAGCGCCACCGGCCGCGGCGCGTAGCGACACACCGTGTACAGGCCGATCAGGACCCCGACATCGCTGCCGAGCGCGACTCCCTGCGCGAGCTGAATAATGCACACCAGCAGCGCCGCGGCGAAGGCCAGCAGCGGCGCCTGGCGGCGGAAGACCAGCGGCAGTGACCCCGCGATCGCGGTGACGACCGCGAACGTCGCCGGTACAGCGACGTTCGCGCCGAAGGCGCCCTGGGGAGAGTCGGCCTTCGTGATGGCGACCAGGCCGAGCGTAGAGACGGCGGCGGCGATGAGGATGTCGAGCCGCCACGGGCGCGCCTGGTCGGCCTGGCGCAGCCGATGCAAGCGCTCGAACCAGCGGATATCTACCACAGGTTCCGGGGAGATGATCGCGTCAGTCATGGTGGGCCGCTTCTGAGTCCTGCTCCCGCGAGAATTAATTGACCGGCAGGTAGATTAATCTGAGAGTAGCATGAGCCGTCAGCACGCCTTGGACCCTGGGGTAGTGAGGTAGTGGCCAGAACCGCAGGAAGCTCAGCCGGCGCAACCCGGGCGCGCATCGTCTCCGCAGCCATGTCCCAGTTCGCCCGTAAAACCTATGCCGGTACATCGCTGCGTGACATCGCCGAAAGCATCGGGATGACCAAGGCAGCCCTGTACTATCACTTCCCGTCCAAGGACGCGCTGCTCGAAGCCATGTTCGGGCCGACCATCGAGCGATTCGGCAGGCTGGTCACCGATGCCACCAGCAGCGACGGGACGGTCGACCGCCGGCTGCTGGTGGAGCGGCTCGTCGATGTGCAGGCAGAGCAGGCCGTCGCCGTTCGGGCGCTCGCCGGGGATCCGTCGATCACCCACGCGCTCCGCAGCCGGTTTCGGTTCGAGCAGACCATCAGCGCTATCGCCGACGCCCTCGTCGACCCGGCGGCCCCGCCCGGGCCGGCTGCCTCGATGCGGGCCCGGTGTGCGGTGGCGGCGATCAACGGCAGCCTGATGATGACCGCGCGGGAACAAGACCTGGCCACGCGCGTCGGCGCTGATTACCGGGTGAAGGTACTGTCCGCGGAGCAGCGCCGGGTGATCATCGACGCCGCGCTGGCTGTCCTCGGCATCTAGTACCGCGCCTGGTACCGGGGTACGACAGCCCGCGCGAAGATCACCCTCTCGTACGACGAGACGGGCCGTTGTGGCTCCTAACGTCCACGGCATGGACGAAAGCACAGCCTTCGGGCGCACTTCCATGATCGAGGAGCCGAAATGATCGAAGTCGATGGGCTGACGAAAAAGTACGGTGACAAGACCGCAGTGGACGGCATCTCGTTCGCCGTCGAGCCCGGCATCGTCACCGGCTTCCTCGGCCCCAACGGCGCAGGGAAATCCACCACCATGCGCATCATCGCCGGGCTCGATGCCCCGACCCATGGCATCGTGCGGGTCAACGGCAAGTCATACCGGGACTCCAGGGCACCGATGGCCGAACTCGGGATCATGCTCGAAGCCAGGGCCGTGCACACCGGCCGGTCTGCGCGCAGTCACCTGCTCGCCCTCGCGCAGACCAACGGCGTGACCGCGAAACGGGTCAGCGAGGTCATCGACATGGTCGGCCTCGCCGAGGTGGCCGCTAAGCGGGTGGGAGGCTTCTCTCTCGGGATGGGACAGCGGCTCGGCGTCGCCGCCGCGCTGCTCGGCGATCCGCGGACCGTGGTACTCGACGAACCGGTCAACGGCCTGGATCCCGAGGGCGTGCTGTGGATCCGGCACCTGCTCAAGGCGCTGGCTGACCAGGGCCGGACCGTGTTCATCTCTTCACACCTAATGAGCGAGATGGCACAGACCGCGCAGCACCTGATCATCGTGGGCCGGGGCCGGCTGATCGCCGACACGACGGTCGAAGGCTTCATCGCACAGGCCTCCGGCAACGTGACCCGTGTCAGCTCTCCGCAAGCGCACGCCCTGTCCGCACAGCTCTGCGCCGGGAACGTGACGGTCGCGCACCTGGACGCGGAGACACTGGAGGTGACCGGCTTGACCGCCCGGGAGATCGGCATCATCGCATGGGAAGAACACATACCCGTCGTCGAGTTGACCACCAAGCGGGTCTCCCTGGAAGACGCCTTCATGGAACTGACCCATGACGCCGTCGACTACCGGTCTTCGGCCGGCAGCGTTCCGGCTCCGGCGAGCTCACGATGACCGCGACGACCACGCCGCCGGACCTGTCCGCCGCATCGCCGGTGCGAGTGACGCAGGCCCGCGTGGTGCTGTCGGAGTGGACAAAGTTCCGTTCGTTGCGCTCCACGGTGATCACGCTCGCTGTCGCGATCGTGATCACGATCGTGATCAGCCTGGTGTTCGCCCTCGTCATGGGATCGAATTACGCCACCATGTCACCCGCCGACAAGCACAGCTTTAACGCTGCCTCAACGAGCCTCAACGGCGACCTGTTCGCCCAGCTCGCCTTCGGCGTGCTGGGCGTGCTGGTCATGACCGGCGAGTACAGCACCGGGATGATCCGCGCCACCCTCACCGCGGTCCCACGTCGGCTTCCAGTGCTATGGGCGAAGATCACTGTCTTCACGCTCTGTGCCGGCGTCATCGCCCTGATCACGAACCTTGTCTCGTTCTACGCCGGGCAAGCGGGACTGTCTGCCCACGACCTGCAGGTCAGCCTGACCTCACCCGGCGCGATACGCATCGTCGGCGGCGCCACCTTGTACGTGACCGCCGTCGGCATCATGGGCATCGCTCTCGGCGCGCTCGTGCGCAGCACGGCCGGGGGCATCTCTTCCCTGGTCGGCCTGCTGTTCGTCGTCCCGCCCGTACTCAACCTGCTGCCAGAGAGCTGGACCACATACTTCGGCAAGTACCTGCCTGCCGACGCTGGCCAGGCGTCATGGGTATTTCACCCGGGTCCGGGCCTGACCGACCGGCTGAGCCCGTGGACCGGATTCGGGGTCATGTGTCTCTGGGTGATCGGCTTGGTCGTGATTGCCGGTATCCAGTTGCTCCGCAGGGACGCCTGACCACCGCGCACCACCTGCCCTGGGCACAGTGCTTCCCGCGCACCGGCGCGCAGCCGGTGCGCGGTGCCTAGCCCGCGGCGACCAGGACCGCCTCCACTCCGTTGATCACCGTGTCCGAGGGGGATACCAGCCAGCCGCCATGCGGCAATGCTTGGCTTCCTGGCCAGCTCACGGTTGCAGCCGTTTGTGTCTTTTCCTGGCCAGGGAGCGGTGCGTAGCCGCTCGACGGGGGTGCGGCCAGAACTGCTCTGTCTCAGGCAGCCTTTCCCGTTCCGACTGGAGGTGCGGCCGAAGAGCGCGATATAACCCCGGCTCCGCCGAACGGCCCGCCGCTGCTATGACATATCCCGGCGTGCGCTTAGCCGGCGCCCCAGGCGAGCCCGGAGCCGAGCATCGCGGCGACCGAGCCCACCGCGTCGACCCGGATGGCGACGTCCGCGACATTGAATGAGGGGAGGTACCACCCGACGTGGATCCAGTCGGTCACCGCGCCGCGGCCCAGGCCCGGTGACCGGAACAGCCTGTCCGCGAGGTTGCCCAGCGCCCCGCCGAGCACCGCGGCAAGGGAAAGCGCCGCGACCTCGCTTGGGGTGCGCGGGTTAGCACCACGGCGACCACGAAAAAAGCGACAGCTGGGTAACCGCCGCAAGCCTGCGTGGCCTGGCCGTCAGGACGGGCGCTCCACTCCAGGGTGCTCGATCAAGTGCGCGTCGGCAAGCTGGAGCAGCGCCGCTGCCGCTGCGGTGAGGCGGCGACGGCGCAGCACGACGGCGTTGAGCGACCAGCGGAAGTCGTGCTCGCGGACCTTGACCGCGCGCAGGTCCCCGTGCGGTGTGATGGCGTAGGCAGGCAGGATGGCGATGCCGACGCCGGCACGGACGAACGCCGCGGTCGCGTCGATGCCGCCGACTTCAGCGGCGATTTGCCGTCACGAGGATGGCCGTTCGCCGTCAGGGACTCCAACCCCGGACCCGTTGATTAAGAGTCAGCTGCTACGTTCGCTTATTCTCTTTGATCTGCTGTTGAATGATGCTAGCACGTTCCGGAAGCTGCCCCTTCTGTCCGGTCGGCGGAATCCGCGACTCGCTGTGGATATCAGACGGTGCCGGCGCGTACCGGGCATCCGAGCAGCCGTGGAGCAACCACCGGTGCGTATAGGTCTAGACCACTATGGGCAGCGGTGTCTGGGCAGTGGCACGGAGAGACTGTGCTGATGGTCGGCAAAGGTATAGATGCGTGGCGTCACGCTGCATGAGGAGTAGGTGAAAGAAGCAGCTACGGATTGTGATCTTTGCTGGCGGCCCGGATCGAAAGTGCCTGATCAGATCTCAAAGATGACGTGAGCAGTCCAGGCCGTCGGCACGCCTGGGCGGTGTCCTGTAGCAGCCTGGATGAAATGATGGAGCGCTGCCGCAGCATCGCCGGTCACCTACGGAAGTGTGTGCTGCCTTCGTATGTGCCTGTAACCGGGCTGATACTCCGGCGAGCGTTCGGCATCTGATCCGCCGATGTGCAGCGATGGCACGCCTAGCTTGGTGCCAGTGCTCGCGGTGCCGAATCGGCATTATGGGGCGGATTTCGGTGACCCGGTGGTTCCTCGTTCTAGCGCGGGTCACTGCTGTTCATCGTGAGTCCCATGTGGCCTGGCGGGGTCGCGGGGACGGGAGTTCTCTGCACGCGGATGATGAGGTCCTGAAGTATGGCCGAAGCGGCCGCCAGACGGCCGCGCTACTTCGCACACTGGGCATGGCTGAAACCGGCCGCCGGATGACCAGGACGGCAAGACCCGTGTAACGGGAGACTGTTACGCACGGATTCTGCGGGAGCCCGGGGGTGAGATTCCCCCGGGCCACCCGACCCCATCTGAGCTGCGAGCCGCCTGAAATGTCGTACCTGCCCGCTACGGTGATCTGCGTGGAACAGGCCACCGGAATACCAGCGAGCATGCGCCTGGATCCGTACCCCTATCTGTCAGACTGGTGTGACACACGGGACTACTGAGTCCTTTTGATGTCGAGCGGGGCGAGACAGGATTAACCAGACAGTGACGATGACACTCGCTGACCAGGCCGCGCTGGCGGTGCATGATGGTTAGGTGGGCAGCAGCAGGCCGAAGCGGCGGACGTTCACCGCGTCGTACAAGGCGCGGGTTTTGGCCGAGTACGACGCGCTGCCCGACGGCAGCCCGGAGCGCGGCGCCCTGATGCGGCGCGAGCGGCTCTGCCACTCCCATATTGAGCACTGGCGCAGCAACGGCTACGACGCCGACGGCAACCAGACCAGCGCCGGAGGCCTCACCTACAGCTACAACGGTGCCGACGAGCTCAGCGGCGCGGACACCCTGGCCGGGGACTTCGCCTACAGCTACGACGCCGGAGGCAACCTCGCGACCACAAGCCTGAACGGCACGCAGATCCAACGTACCGTCTTGGACCTCAACAATCCGCTCCCCGAGGTGGCCGAAACCACTGCCTCCTCCGGCGCGGTCAGCAGTGACAATACCTGGAACCCTAATGGCAGCCTGAACTCGGAAACCGAGAAAAGCGCGACCGGAGCCGGGACCACCTTCTACGCTGTCACGGACTGGGATAGCTCCGTCACCGGCCTGGTGAACGGTAGCGGCACACAGGTCGCCGATACGGACTATAGCCCGTACGGTACCGCTAGTACCACCGGCACTGTGAGCAGCGACATCGGTTACGCCGGCTCATACACTCTTATCGGTTGCGGTCTCGATGACATGCGCGCACGGGACTACTCCTCGGATAGCGATGGATTCACCAGCGTAGATCCGCTTGCAGTGCTAACCAGCGAGCCCTACTCCTATGTCGCCGGGAATCCTGTCGGTGCAACTGATCCAAGCGGCCTGTGCGGATTCTGGTGCTGGACTGGTATTGGCGCAGCCGTTGTTGGGACGACTGCTTGCATCATCGTAGAGCCATGCGGCATTGTCGAAGGCGGACTGGCGGTCTCCGGTGGAGGAGCCATAGCCGCGGCCGGCGGCGTGACCTTGGCTGGTGGCGAGACGATCGCGGGGGTGCGGTCGCTGGCGGGCTTATTGGTGGTGGGGCGTACGCGGTCGGCTCGGGCCCGCTCGTCTGATAACAGCGAAGAGGAGTGCGACTAAAACAATCCCGCGGAAAACCCCGACCGAAGCGCATTGAAGAAGCTCAGCGAGTCTCGGCTCCAGAAGATAGTCGGCGACGCACATGAATTTAAAGAGGACATAGTTGACGGTCAGGTGTCGCGATATGACGTATATGTCGATAAGAGTTCAGGTTATCTGTTCATAATTGCAAAGAGCTGGGGTGATCCAATACCTACATACTTCAACATGTATGATGATGCTGCATGAGTTCGAACTCTCCAGGCAGGATGGCCTACCTCAAGATCGTAAGCGATACCTGCACTCCGGACTGGATTACTAGTAAAGTTGGGGTCGAGCCCGACGTTGCCGTCGCTAAGGGCGAGATACCTCCCGGGTCGGCTTCGAGGAGGCCTCTGCGGTGGAACCGCTGGGAGCTTCGCGAAACAGGAGGAGGGTCTTCAAACATAGACGACCTAGTCAGTGCATTGTATAGTAGGCTCACTCTTGTTTCGGATGGCTTGAAAAGCCTTCCCAAAGATAAATGCGAAATGGAGTTGGTTATTGTCGGCTATTATTCTCCCGGTGATGAAACGTCTCACGGATTCCACCTCGACCTTGAGTTCGTGAAGCTTCTGGCAATTATCGGAGCAGATATAGATGTCGATCAATACTTGATTTACAACTAAACAGCCGTAAGCGAAGGCCCGGCGAGTCCTTCTTCATCCACCGAGCGTATGCCCCTGCCATCAGTATCAAAAGCTTCGGCGAGCCGTCTTGGATGGGAGCATGTTTCCCTCGTCAGGAGGCTGCATGAAGGAGAGCTAGCCAGGCCCACGTAGTCTCTCCGCATCGGCGGCGCTTCGCATGATGCTCAGCAGATAGTCGCCGGCCTGGTGAACTGAGTGCGACAGCACATCCATGCACGCTGGCGGCAGGGCACCGGTACCCGGCCCTCCGGTGACTCGGACGGCGTCAAGCTGTTGCTGCTTGCGGGTCATCTGGCGTTGTACGGGGTCATATGCGAGGACGTCTCGCGCGGCGCACGCGTCGGGGAGCGCGATGTCCATGGCTGCAGCGCCTGGAAACAGTCGACGAGCGACGTTGGCCATCGGCTGGACAGGAATACGACGGTCATGGCGATACGGGCACGGAACGCCGCTGTCGTTGGCTCGAGCTGAGTAACGAGTCTTAGCGCTTCTTCCGTAATGTGCGTGAGTTCCGCCTGCGGTGAGGCCGTGTCTGGCTGTGGGCGGCGGATGCGTAGGAGCGCGACGACGGTGTGTTCCCCATGGTTCCGCGAAGATGCTTGAGCCGGTCATAGTGATCGCCTCGCTCGTGCGATCTTGTTCCAGCAGGGCCGCGATCGCGATCTGGCGCCGGTCGAGAAGCCGGTTGCCCTGTAGCGGGCCATCGATTTTGAGGCTTCCTGCCAGCGGCCGGCCTGGGCGAGTGCGCGCGCGTCGTCAGCGAGTAGCGCTGTCCAGGTTTGCCAGAGTATTTCCTTGTGCCCGTCGGCAGTGCTGGTCAGTTTGCTGAAGTCGATCCTGGTGCCGTCTACGTCGATGGTGGCCTGCTGGAGCGCGGCGTGATGCAGGGCCCCTATGGAGCGACGATGTCGCCCAGCGGAACCTCGCCCGGGAATGCGGCGTCAGCGGCTTCGGAACCATCACGTTGCAGCAACTCAGGGCCGATGAGTCCCTCGCAGGGGACGGCCTAGACGACGAGGCATACACCGCCGTACTGAACGCCAGGCGCGCCGAAACAGCACGAGCGCTCGGGGAACGGGTTGTCGATCTTATCGCCGACGCCGAAACGGTCATCGACCAGGCACGCCAGGAGGGATGGGGCGACCCTAGCCTGGCTGCGGCTACGGTCGGGCGCCCGAGATGGTGGCTACTGTCGCCGGCACCGTGGAAGGACCTGCTGGCTATCCTGGCTATCCTGGCTGCCGCGAAGGGAGGATCGGGAGCCGTCGAGACATGGCAGGCCACAGCGATGTGGGGCGCAAGCGCCCTTGCGCCCGACGACCCCACTCGCATCGCCATCCTCATAGCAGCCGTATGCCTGGTCGGCACTCCCGCCTCGGCTTCGGAAATCGTCAGCGCGTTGCGCACCGGCTCTGGCATCGCTGCAGAATAAAGCCCGGCCTCCGGCTGACTTCCTGGTCCTAGCAGCGGCTGAGCTCGCCGCCGCAGGAGTCCTGGCTCACCCGCCGTCCTTGATAGCCGAGGTGCTCTCCAGCATCTGAGGAGGCACCCAGGACGAATCGTCCGCTCCGAACGGCGGAACGCCGGAATCACCGGGATAGCCCCGTCCGGCCCGCAGCGCCGCCGTATCGGCCCGATAGCGGTCAGCCCGGGCGCGGGGGTCATGCCGCCCCGCACGGCCCGCGTGGGCCCCGTCCGGGCGCCGCGCTGTCCGCGTCGGGCGGTACGATGAGCGGCGGGTATATCGGCAGGTCAGCGCGATAATGTACCTCCGATGCACCTGCGCGGAGGAGGCCAGCGGTGCCCTCGCGACACCATTTTGCCGCGTTCGGCCTGTCGACGGACCGCGTCGGGCGCCGCGCCGAAATCGGGCAAAAAGCGTCGTTCATTTCGGGTGGGGCGGGCTGAATCCGTGCTGATACCACGGGGTGCGCAGGCCGCTGACCTTCATAAAATGCCTGTAACTCCAGGATCTTCACCATCTTCGAGGGCACGAGCGAGATCCAGCGGATGATCACCGGGCGCTCGGTCACGGGGCTGGACGTTCGCTAGCCTGACCTGCGGTTATAGCGGCTATTAGGCTGCGGCTCGGGCCGTCCCGCCGACGAGCGGGGTGGCCCTTTCTGCTGTCCGATTTACCCGAATCATGCCGGTTAATTCCCATCGTTTCCCGACCCCGTGCTGAATCCGCGCCGCGTATCTCGTCTCCGTCGAACTGACGTACTGCAGGCCGCGCCTGGTCCCCGGGCCGGCATTCGATCGACAGCCTTCTCAGCTATTCTGGCGCATCGCAGGTCAAGGAGCATGTCAGTGGCTTGTGCCGCCTTCGGTCGGATCGGACAGGGCCGACCGGTCCTGGCACCCGCGCGGCTTGACGCGGCGAGCGAGGGGGCGCATCCGTCGTGCGCCCGCCGTCGCGTCCAGTGCCGGACCCGGGCCGGGGCGGATCAGGGAGGATCGGTGGCCTTGGTGTCCGCGACAGCAGTTTCCGAGAGCGTGACGAGCCCGGCGGTGCCGCCAGGTGGGCCGCAAGCTGGTGTTAGCCAACCCCACCGCCCGGCAGACGTGGGACGATGGAGAAGCGGAAGCCGAGAACGAGCAAACGCCCGAGTGCAGGCGGGAACATCGGAGGCCGCCGGTGCGCTGACCTAATGGCACATGACTTCGACCTCTACGGCTGGCGGTGCGCCAGCCGCGGTTCGGGGGACGTGGTGGTGGCTCAGCACACCGCGAGAAGCTGTCCGGCCGAGATGCCGAGGCGTGGGCATGTACCGGTGACTTCGGGCCGATGGCTTCGCCGAGGGATGCGCCGCTAGGCCTGTAACGAGATCAAGCTGCTGGAGAAGGGGCTCGGCACTGACGAACCGCCAGGGACGGGCACGTTCGCGCTGCACGATGTGCGGCGCCGCAGCAAGAGCAATGAGGAGGATCGCTTAAATGCCGAGGGCTGACTTCATCGAGACCGAGGGCACTGTCATCCGGATGCGCGGGCACGGCTTCTACACCGTGGTACTCGCCAACGGGCACGAGGTCCTCGCGAGGATGTCGGGGCGGATGACGAAAAACCACATCCGCGTAATCCAGGACGATCGCGTGCTGATGGAGATCAGCCCGGCGGACTGGACGCAGGGGCGCATCGTTTACCGCTATAAGTGATTCGCGTTAGGACTTCCGACGAGCGGACCTGGGCGCCCGGTCGGCAGCCCCGTGGCCATGAGGGGTGACACTGGGCGGGTGAATGTCACAGACCTCGACGCGAGCCCGCTGCGCCAGCTGACTCTATGGCTGGATGAGGCCCGCGCGGCAGGCGAGCCGATGCCCGAAGCCATGACCATCGCCACCGCGGCCAGTGACGGCGCTCCATCGGCCCGCGTAGTGGTGCTGCGCGGCCTGAGGAACGGGCTGGTCTTCTTCACCGACTGCGACAGCGACAAGGGCGCCGAGCTGGCGGCGAACCCGCGGGCAGCTGCGGTCCTGCACTGGCTCGTCCCGGTCCACCGCCAGGTACGCGTGGCCGGGCCGGCGGAGCGGGTCAGCGAGGACGAAGCCGACGAGTACTGGAGTGCCCGCGTCCCTGCCGTCCGCCTCAGTGCGGCCGCCTCGCGGCAAAGCCGCGTAGTCGCCAGCCGGAGGGTCCTGGAAACACAGGTCCGGGACACCGCGCGGCGCCACCCCGGTGGAGCCGGGCTTCCCCGGCCGCCGCGCTGGGGCGGCTTCCGGGTGCTGCCGTCCAGCGCCGAGTTCTGGCAGGAGTCACCGGACGGCCTGCATGACCGGATCCGCTACCGCCAGCAGGGCAGCGGCTGGATCACCGAACGGCTATCGCCGTAACGCCAGGCAGCCCCGGCCACGACAAGGCCCCACGGCCAGGCCAGAGGCGGGGACTGGCCGACCTGCTGGCCGGTTACCCGGTGACCGGTTCGGCGAGGTGAGCCAGCGAGTTGGTCAGATGATCCGGGGCGAACGGCGGGAACGAGAATGGGAGTCGCTGGCGGAGGGAGTCGGGGACCGCCGACCAGTCGTAGGAGAGGGTGACCTCGGTCCCGGATGGTCCGGCAGGGGCCAGGTCGTAGCGCCAGACGTGGCCGACGGGGCGCAGGCTGCCGTCGCCGGTGTCCTGGCCCGGCTCCCAGGAGATTGCCCGCGGCGGGTCGAACACCTGCACCCGGTTGGCCATCCGGTAGTGCCCGCCCGGGACGTTGTCGTTGTACATGGCCATCCGGAACACCTGGCCCGCCTCGGTTAGGTGCTGGACGTCAATGGGTTCGCGGACCCACCCGGTGCCGTCGATCGCGGCGTGCTCGGCGGGGTCGGCGAGTACGGCGAAGATCGCCTCGACTGGGGCGTTAATGATCGTGTTTGCGCTGATGGTTTCGTCGGTCATGATGGTGCCTCCTTGTGAACGCAGCTGGGTGCCGGATCTGACGCTCGGCGCCCCGGCCTGCTTGGTGCCGTTGCCAGTCATCTGCTTCTCCTTCCCTGGGCGATCCGCGAGATCGGGGACCGCTTGTAGGGAAAGGACGAACGGTGAAGCGGGCGGAGGACACATCCGGGGAGAAATCCAGGCACGGAAAGCGAGAAAACCAAAACGCGGTCAACCGAGCTCGGACCCGACCTTGCGCAGACGGCCCTGCAGGAGGCGCTGTTCAACCTCGCTGGGCGCCAGGGTCACCGCGGCGTGAAGTTCTCCGGCCGCGTCGCTCGTGCGGCCGAGCCGGCACAGGTTGTCCGCCAGGGCGGCGTGCCACAGATGGGAGTACTCCAGGCCAGCGATAGTCTTCAGGGCCGCCAGTCCCGCCTCCGGGCCGTCGCGCTCGGTAACCGCGACCGCCCGGTTGAGCGCCACCACCGGGCTGGCCGTGATCGACCCGAGCAAGTCGTAGAGGCCGACGATCCGGTCCCAGTCCGTCTCCTGCCAGCTGAGAGCGGTCGAGTGGGCCGCGGCGAGGTGAGCCTGGATCTGATAGGGCCCGGCGACCCCGCCGGACCGGGTCACCGCCTCCGATAGCCACGCCGAACCCTCGGCGATCGCGGCTCGGTTCCAGCGGGTGCGGTCCTGGTCGGCCAGGGTCACCGGGTTGCCCTCGGCGTCGGTGCGGGCGGAGGTGCGGGCCGAGGTCAGCAGCAACAGGGCAAGCAGGGAAAGCGCCTCGGGCTCGTCGGGCATCAGGCTGGCCAGCAAGCGGGCCAGCCGGATCGCCTCGGCCTCGAGATCGACCCGGGCCACCGCGTGCCCGCCGGTCGGGGCGTGGGCCTCGGTGGCGATCAGGTATACCACGGCCAGCACTGTGGCCAGACGGCCGGAAAGCTCGGTGTCGGCGGGGATCGCGTAGGGGATGCGAGCGGTGGCGATCTTGGCGCGGGCCCGTACCAGGCGCTTGGCCATGGTGGCCTCAGGCACCAGGAAGGCACGGGCGATGGCCGGCACCTCGAGCCGGGCCAGCGTGCGCAGCGAGAGGGCCACCTGGGCCTCACGGCTAAGCGCGGGGTGGCAGCAGGTGAAGATCAGGCGCAGCATGTCGTCGCGCAGAGACGTCTCTGGCTCCATTGCCTCGATCGCCTCCTCGATCTGGTCCGGTGCGGCCCCGGTTCCCCACCGGAAGGCGGCGGCCTCCTTGGCCGCCCGGGCTGACTCGCGTCGCAGCAGGTCAAGCGCCTTGCGGCGGGCGACCACCGCCAGCCAGGCCCGCGGGTTGTCAGGGATCCCCGTTCTGGGCCAGGCATCCAGGGCGGTGATCGTGGCCTCGGAGAGCGCGTCCTCGGCAACGGCCAGGTCGCCGATGGTCCTGGCCAGCGTCGCCAGCACCCTGGGACCTTCGCCTTTCAGCACCTCGACCAGAGTGCCGGTGGCGTCCATACCAGGGTGCCTAGGAGTGGGCCGGCGCTACCGGACGAAGCTCGATCTTCCCCCGCCAGGCAGCCGGGATCTGCGCCGCCCACGCGATGGCCTCGTCCAGATCGGCCGCCTCCAGCAGGAAGTACCCGGCCAAGACCTCCTTCGCCTCAGCGTAAGGACCGTCGACCACCAGGACGTCGCCGCCCTTGCCACCCGCGACGGTGATGGTCGTCGACATGGTCACCGGGTACAGAGCTTCCCCGCCGCGCATGACCCCGGCCTCGGTAGCCCGCCGGGCGAACTCCGTGTACTCGGGGGTGAACTCCATATCCGGCACCGAGTCCCAGTGGTGGTCCCGGTCGTAGTAGCACAAGGCCATATACAGCGCCATCGTCAAGGCTCCTTCCGTTCATCCACCATGCCGTACCGTCATACCCGGGCGACCACGACTGCGACAACCGCTGCCACGGCCCTGGAACCCGTTTGGATCCGGGTACGGGGCTCCCCCGGAAGGGAGGCGCCCGTAGCAGGAAGACGGCGCCTTAGCTGGCCGGGCTGTTGTGGTAGGAGGCGATGCGCCAGCCGCTGTCGCGCCTGACCAGCACCCAGGTCGCGCGCACCAGGCGCTCGCTCGCGACAGCGTCCTGCCCAGGGAAGATGATCCCGTCCTCGCTGACCACGATAGCCGTGTCGGTGGTAAGAAAGCGGACATCCAGCGGGTGGGCGGCCACCCGCGACCCGCTGAGCGGGCCGGTGAACGCGGCGGCCATGTTCGTGCGGATCTCCTGACGGTCCTTCTCGTACACGCCGGGCTGGATCACGCTGGCATCCTCGGTGTAGTCGGCCACGAACGCCTCGGCGTCGCCGGCTTCCCACGCCCGGTACAAGCGCGCTAGCACGTCAAGAACGGTCTGCCGGTCGGCATCGGACCCTGCCGTGGTGGTCTTACTGGACATCGGTCTCCTCGATTCTCTCCGCGTGGTGGCGAGCGCCACCCGGGGATAGGACGGACGGGCCCGCCCGGAGAGGACACCCCCGCGGCGTCAAGCCGAAAAAATTTTGAACCGCCATTACCGCACAGGTCAGAGGCCCCTTCCGGTCGAGGAAAGGGCCTCTTGCATGTGGTTTGCGCACGGTTTGTCAACCTAGCGCCGTTCACGTGGGCTCACGCCCGCAGACCTCACGGGCGGCGGTGGTCAGCCGCCGGTGGTGAGGGGCCCCTTGTCGGTGCCGAGGGCGAAGACATGGAGCTCACCTTGGTTTGCCCCGCTGGGCAGAGTCACTGACTCTATCGACTTCCCAGGCTGGAGGGCGATGTTGGTGGTGAAGACCCTCGTCTCGATCTGCTGCGAGGTGCCGCTGGCGCTGTTGCGGTAGGGCATCGCCGCAACGGTGCCATTACCGAACGAAGGGCTGCCGGACGTCCAGTCGGTCAAGCCCAGGGTGGCCGACTGGGTGGTGCCGTCGGTGTAGGTGATCGTCAACGGTCCACTGGACGGGCCGTTGCTCGCCGAGCCCATGACGCCGAGCTCGGTGGCGCCCGCCACCGGCGTGACGGTGATCACCTGCCCGGCTGCGATGAGGTTATCCGCCTGGCCAGCGGAGGCATCGGGCCAGTTGTATTGGACCCCGTCGCTGGTGATAGCGGCACCGGGGGACAGGCCGACGGCAGACAGGCCCTGCTCGGAATAGCTGTACCCCAAGCCATCGAAGTTAGCGGCCGCTTGGTCGGTGTCATCGGAGATGCCGCCGTCATTGAAGAATGGCGTCAAATCGCCAGCCTGAGCCACGATCACCGGCTCCGAGACTGGCTGGATCGGCCCGGACGGGCTGGTGAACGTAAACGTCACCTGGTAGTCGCCTTCGGCCGTGCCCCCGGTGATCGCAATCGGGGTGCTGGCTGCGCCGCCGGCCGGCAGGTTGAGGGTCCCCGACGACGGACTCACCGTGAACCCGGACGGGGCGCTCGCCGTCCACCGCACCGTCTGAGGGGTGCCGGTAACCGACTGCAGGGCCAGCGTTGTCGTCCCCGACTTGCCCGGCTGAACACTCACCGGCGAAGTGCTGGTCGAGCCGGTGGCGGCGAACACCGGCGGGCTCTGGGCGAGCAGGGCATAGATCTCGGCCATGGGCGCCGTCTGGTTTTCGAGGGACTCCCCGCCGGCGGGATCCGGGTCGGTGAACAGGCCGTTCGATTGGCGATCCTGCAGCCAGGCGGTATCGGCGTAGGCCGCGGCCAGCCGCGCGTAGCTCGCGTCATGGTCGATCTTGGCCAACGCGAACAGGTTGCGGAAGAAGATGGCGTTGAACACGTCGGGCTGCTGGTACAGGTTGCCGTCGGAGCCGTAGTAGCTGACCGAGGCGGCGGCCGTCTGCTCCGCCTGCTGGAGGTAGGTGCGGTCACCAGTGACCTGGTAGAGCAGCGTCCCCGCCCCGATCATCGTCCCCTGGTTGTAGCTCCACAGCGGGCTTGTCGCAGAACTCGAGTCCGGCGACGCCAGCCCCCCAGACTCAGGTCCGCTGAGGAACGAAGAACCCAGATGTTTTGGCTCCTCGGGCTGCTCGGACGCCCTTGCGGCAGACTCCAGTGCGGCACTGACGGTCCCGCTGTCATCTATGTGGTCGTAGTACATGCCGTCGGAGTTCATCAGGCATCCGCGAACCCAGTCATACATGCGCGTCGCCCACGTCAGGTAGTACCGGTCGTGGGTGGCCTGGTAGATCTGGAGCCCGACTTCCGCGTTGGGAGCGTTGGAGATGGTATTACGAGTGGAGTTGGCGGTGTCCTCCCAGAACACGCCGCCGGGGCAGGCATCAGTGGTACTGGAATCCCACCCGCTCACCACGAAGCGGAAGACGCTCTCGGCGCGCGCCAGGTCAGGCCGCTGGTGGGTGAGGTCGTACTCCTGCATGAAGTTGAGGCCCACCCAGGCGTTGTCGTCGTAGTAGGTGGGCTGATCTGAGTCGACCGGTCGAAGGACACCGGATGCGAACGCCGGCGGCTGGGATTGCCCGGTCGGGCTGATCTCCCGGGTGTCGTAGTAGTCCATGACCCCTTGGTCCCGGGCCTGCATGTCGCTGTGGTAGCGGTCGCCGATACCGGGGATGGCGGCCGTGTAGTTGGTCGCCGACCAGGCGTTCACGAAGTCCCACAGGTAACCGAACTCCTGCGACGGGTCACTCTTCTGGTAAAGCCGGTACTTAGGGAGGTAGAGGTTGTCCTGCAACGCCTGGTATGTGGCGACGGCCCGTTGGGCGTCCACGGGATTCTGGGTGTCAACCGGGCCAGCCGGGGATTGGCCAGGGGCGGGAGCGGCGGACGCGGACGACGCCACGCCCAGCGGGAGGAGCAGTGCGGCGGCGACAGCCGCCGCGACCAGTGACCGTGTCCGGGTAGCGGTCCGCAGCCAGTGGCGGGGCGGCGGTGCGGTTCTGGGGGTGGCGGAGCTTCGGCTCACGTTCGTTCTGCTCCCGACTGCGGGGTGAACCCCCGCTCGATGGGTGTTGGGATGGGGGACACTCTGAGGGAAACAGCGCATCGACGTCGGGCTTGCTGGTTATATGATGCTTTGTGTTTATACGTGTCGATCCGGATCATTATGTGCGCGACTTAGTGTCCCGTCAACTGGGCCAGCCACACCCGCCGCGACTGGACCACCTACCTCGCCGAAGTCAGCCTGGGGTAACTGGCCAGCGGACCGGCGGATCGGGCAGGCTGGCCGCGGCCAGCCCGGCCAGTTCTACCAGCTGGGACGCGGGTGCCAGCATGTTCGAGACCCCGCGGGACACCACGCGGCCTGGCCCCTGCTCTCTACCTGCCAGCCGTGCCGCTGGCCGCTGCCGTCGCGGTCGTCAGCGCCGCGCGCGGTCTCCGGGCTGCCTACCGGCCCGCCGTGGCCTGACTCGGATGGTTCCCGCCTGTAGCCCCCAGCCCATTAACCAGCTCCGGAACGCCCATTTTCGCCAGGACTGTAGGGTCGGAGAGTGGCGCGGCATGACTGGGTGGAATGGCACCGGGACTACGACGATCCAGGCTCCCCGCTCTCGCGGCGGGGGAAGCTCGTGCAGGGGCACCTGCGCGCGGAACTCGAACGTGCGCCCGCCGGGGAGGTCCGCCTGATCAGCCTGTGCGCCGGGCAGGGCCGCGACGTGATCGGCGTGCTGACCGGGCATCCGCGCCGGGACGACGTGCGCGCCCGGCTGGTCGAGCTGGACGAGGGCAACGTCGCGCTCGCACGGCAGGCGGCGCAGGCAGCCGGGCTGCACGGCGTCGAGGTGCTGCAGGCCGACGCCGGGATCACCGATGCCTGCGCCGGCGCGGTACCCGCCCAGGTAGTGCTGGCATGCGGCATCTTCGGCAACATCACCGGCGGCGACATCCAGGCCACGGTGGCCGCCCTCCCCAGCCTGTGCGCGCCCGGTGCGCTGGTCCTGTGGACCAGGCACCGCCTTCCGCCCGACCTGACTCCCGCGATCCGGTCCTGGTTCGGGGAGGCGGGCTTCCGCGAGGAGGCGTTCGACACCAGCCACGACGGCTTCATGTCGGTGGGAGCGCACCGGCTGGCGGGCGAGCCCGCCGCGCTGGTGCTGGGCCAGCGACTGTTCACCTTCGCGGGCGTAACTGGACTAGGCAGGCGTCCCGGTGGCGGACGCGGAACCGGAGGTGGGTGACACGTGTGCTCTCCGTGACCTCGGGGTCGTCGAGCAGCACCGGGGCGTGAGCGAGTTCGCCGAAGAAGCGGACGCCCTTCCCGAGCAGCACAGGTGCGAGGTCGACGGCGATCTCGTCCACCAGGTCGAGGTCGAGTGCCTGCTGGATGATGGCAGGACCAGCCAGCGCGACTGCCTTGCCGCCCGCCACCGCCCGCGCCATCTCGATCGCGGCGGCCACCCCTTCGGGCACGGCGGTGAACGGCGCATCGGGCACGGGCCACTCCTGTGGGGGGCGGTGGGTCACCAGGAACAACGGCACGCCGAGCGGATGGCTGCCGCCCCAGCCGTTCGTATAGTCGTACACCCGGCGGCCTACCACCAGGGCGCCGGCCCGCTTGATGGTGTCCTCCAGGTACGCGGCGCTCGGCGGCGCCACGTGCGAGACCATGCCCATGCCGGGCCAGCGCACTTCCGCCTCGCCGCTGCCGTACCAGTCGAACAGGTACCCCACGCTGTCGTCCTCGTGCGCGATAAACCCGTCGACGGACATCGTCAGTGCGGCAATGACATTGGCCACGATGAGCCCTCCTCAGGCGTGGATCCTCATTCGGTCTACTCGTAGAACGTTCGCGGCTCGCCGAACTAATCGCGCCGGCCGCTGCTTTGCGCGCGAGCGCGACGACCGGCTGTGGAAGGATGCGGGCATGACGATCCGCCGCCCTGGCACGAGTACGCCGAGGAAGTCCTCCTCTAGCTCGTCCTGTGTGCTGGAGTGTCAGCCATGATCGTGCGTCCGGTACCCGGCGAGCGTGCGGCCAAGAAGCTGGCCGACGGCAAACCTCATCCGAACCACGGCGTCAGTGCCTCGTGGTACGAGAAGGGCGGGCTGGAGCGGGACGGTCTGCACGTCGAACATGGCGCGACTACCGAGGTCCCGGATCTGCTCGTCGGCGACGAGAGCAAGCACATGGTGGCACGCCTGCCGATCTATGGATTCGAGCAGGCGGACCTGAGCGGGCTGGCGGCGGCGGGGTTGAGGTTCCTCAAGATCCGCTACCCGGCCAGTAATCCGAAGCTCAGCCAGGGTGGTTACCCGAGGACCGGTGCGACCATCGACTTCAGGTACTTCGCTAAGTCCAAGGATGATCACGGCGGACTCGGCGGGTTGTTTCGCCGGCGAGGCAATCGGCGTCCGGCGGCCTCTGGGGCCTCGCCCCGACTCGTACAGGACGATCAGACAGTACGTTCGTCGCATCGGCCGCCGAGCGTGAGTGAACGTGAGGAGCCATGATGAGCGGGGCGTCCGATGATCTGGTCGCGGCGGCCGTCGCGGTCGGCCTGTTCGCCATCCACCTGCTGACCGTGCTGCGCGCGATCACCCGGCCGGACCGAACGCCGGCCTCGCGGGTGGCCTGGATCGCGGTGATCATGTGCCTGCCGATCGTCGGCGTCGTCGCCTATCTCTTCCTCGGCGAGACCAGCATCGGCCGCGAGCGGGCCCAGCGTCTCCGCGACGCGGAGAGTCGCCTGGCGACACCGAGCGGGGCGGGCGCCAAGCCCGACGATCCGGTCGCCGCGAGCGTCTCGGACCTGTGCCGCTCGATCAACGACTTCGGCCCGACGCCGGGCAACCGCATCGTGCTGCTCGGCGACCTGGAGGCCTCGCCGGCCGAGCCGACACACGACTGCGACGCCGCGATCAAGGGGCTGATCGAGGCGTTCGAGACCGCGACCGAGCACATCCACCTCAGCTTCTACATCTGGCTGGACGACGACAATGGCGGCCGGGTCGCCGACGCCATCAGCGCGGCGGCGCGGCGGGGCGTGGCCTGCCGGGTCATGGTCGACGCGCTCGGGTCGCGCGACTTCATCCGCGGCCCCCGCTGGCGCCAGCTGCGCGAGTCCGGCGTGCACCTGCTCGCCGCACTGGAGGACATCCCTCGCCTGGGCCGCTTCGCGGTGGGCCGGGTCGACCTGCGCAACCACCGCAAGCTGGTGGTCATCGACAACCGGATCGCGTTCTGCGGCAGCCAGAACTGCGCCGACCCGCAGTTCCGCGTCAAGGCGAAGTACGCGCCCTGGATCGACATCCTGCTGCGCTGCGAGGGGCCGGTCGTGCGGCAGGCACAGCACCTCTTCCTGGCCACCTGGATCGCCGAGACCGGCGAGGACCTGTACGGGCTGCCCGCGGCGGCGCCGGAGCCCGAGGAGCACGACGACGGCGTGGTCGCGCAGATGTTCGGCACCGGGCCGACCACGCCCGGCAACCCGATGTCGGACTCCTTCGTCAGCGCCCTGTACGCCGCCGAGCACGAGCTGATCATCACCACGCCCTACTTCGTGCCCGATGAGGCCCTGCTCCGTGCGCTGTGCGCCGCACCGCGCCGCGGCGTGGCCACCACCCTGATCGTGCCAGCACGCAACGACTCCCCGCTCGTCGCCGCCGCCAGCCGCAGCGCCTACCCGGACCTGCTGAGGTGCGGCGTACGGCTCTTCGAGTACCCACTGGGCCTGCTGCACACCAAGTCGGTCACCCTCGACGCCCGGATCGCCCTGGTCGGCTCGGCGAACATGGACCGGCGCAGCCTGGAACTCAACTTCGAGAACAACCTGCTCGTCCTCGATCCCGGTCTCACCGCGACCATCCGTCAGCGACAGCTCGGCTACCTCTCGCAGTCGACCGCCGTCGAAGCCGCGACCGTCAAGGCCCGGCCCTTCCGTACCCGCCTGATCGGGGACGTGATCGGCATGGCCTCCCCACTGCTCTGAACCCGTGGGTGGCGCCACGGGGGACGCCGGGATCGACGGCGCCCAGCTGGTCCGCTCCCGTCGCGCGCCGCGGACATGTAGTCCAGGGGTGGCGGGAGCGAACTCGAAACCACGGCCGAAGTAGTTCTTGTCGCCGATGAGTGTCTGTCGGGGGCGCTCTCGCTCGCAGAAGCTCGCGTTCGTCGGGCGGGCGCCACGGCGCCAGGCCGGGATGCTCCTTCAGCATGTCGTCGGTCGTCGCATACAGCGCTGTCGCGAGGGTGTCCACGTCGTTCGTCACAAAACGATCTCGGACACCCTCGTTCTCGTCTCCGCAGGCACCCCTTGGACCACACCACCAGGAGGAACCGGTGCCATACCCGCAACTGCTCACCCCCGAGGAGAAGCTCGCCGACGCGCAGAAGCTGCTGGGCCTCCCGCGTATCGTCGTGATCTGCGGCTCCACCCGCTTCATGACCGAGATGAACGAGGCCGATCTGCGGGAGACCAAAGCCGGAAAGATTGTTGTCAAACCGGGCTGTGACATGAAGTCGCCGCACGAACTTTGGTCCGATCCTGTCGAGGCCGAGGCGCTGAAGGCTCGACTCGACGATCTGCACCGGGCGAAGATCCGCCTCGCTGATGAGGTGCTCGTAGCCGGCGACTACATCGGAGACAGCACCCGAGCCGAAATCATCTACGCCCGGTCGCTGGGCAAGCCCGTGCGGTTCACGCACCCCGAAGTCGACCCTGACGCCTGACCGCCCGCTGCCACCTCGACAACCAGGGCCGGCAGCCCGCCGCCTGACCGTCTCGCGGTGGCTTCGGCCGCCGCCCACCCCACACTCTCCGCGGGCATCCCTTGGAATTGATCATCTGGCGGATCAGCCGTGGAGTGTGTAGACCGGCACGGAAGACATTGACCCCTGTTCGTACACGCCCGTGGCGACGCACACGTTCGCCTGCGGGCACTGGATCTCGCCGATGTCGCCGAACGTTGTCTCCATGTCGCTCGGTATGTTCGCCGGGACGGCGAACCGGACCGGCTGCCAGGTCTGGCCCCCGTCCCGGGTGATGGCGATAACCGCTGAGCCCGCGTCCTGGAGGATGCCGGGATGTTCTTCGGCAGCTTCCGTATCGTCCAGGAGCGGCCGCCGTCCGCGGAGAAACCGACCACGCTGTACTGGTCCGGGTACGTGTACCTGCCGCCCCCCGAGACCGGCATGGAACCGCCCGCCGGCCGCGACGGCGGGGGTCAGGCCCACCGCCCCCGCGACGTGCTTCCGCCCCGCCGAAGCAGGCAGACTAGCCCGCCTGGCCTAGTCTTGTGCTTCTTGTCGTCATGCGGTCTTCCCGCGCTCTCGTGTCGTTGGGGCACCGCGGTGCCAGAATCGGGGGCCGCGGACGGATACTCCTGCCCGCGGCCCCGGTAGCCCCGCTAAGCGGTACTTATTTCTTGGGCGCAAAGGGGAACTGTTGGTTGGCGCCGGGCCGCGGGGTCTGCGGCTGCAGCGCGGCCTTGTACTGGGCGGCGAGGTTGGCCGCCGTGGTGGCCGGGTCGAACTGGGTATTCGCCGGCGCCGGCTGCGCCGCGCCGCCCAGCGCGGTGGTGAAGTCGCTGAAGGTGGCGCGCCGCCAGCGGCTGACGTTGGGGAAGGTGACCGGACCGGCGCCGGACAGGCCGCCGGCGGACGCGACGGCCTCGATCAACTGCAGGCAGGAGGTGTGGTCGGACACCTCGGAGAAGATCCGGCCGCCGACCGTCCACGGCGAGATGATGATGCACGGCACCCGGAAGCCGGCACCGATGGGCAGGCCGCCGCCGGGGGTGCCGGCCGGGGAGGCCAGGGTGACGAACTCCTCCGGGTACTTCTCGGGATCCGGGGTCGGCGGGACGACGTGGTCGAAGAACCCGTCGTTCTCGTCGTAGTTGAGGACGAACAACGTGGAGTTCCACAGTTCCTCGTTGGCGGCCAGGGCCTCCAGCTTGCTGGCGATGTACTGGGCGCCCTGCGCCGGCAAGTCCGGCGGGTGCTCGTCTCCGCCGGTCCCGAGGAAGGACACGTCGGGCAGCACGCCGTTGGCGCAGTCCTCCTCGAAGTTCAGGCTGGCGGTGCTCGCCAGGGTCGGGCTCAGCGGGTTGCCGATCCCGCCAGGGGTGCCGTCGCCGTACAGGGTGCCCTGCGAGAAGACGGCGTTGTAGAGCGCCTGGGGGACGCCCCCCGAGGTCTGGAACTGCCGGAAGTAGTTTGCACGGGAGTTGTATGCGCCATCGTAGGTGTAGAACTTGTAGCTGATCCCCGCGTTAAACAGGGTCTCGGCGCCGGTCTCGTAGGTGAGGTCCTCGACGCCGCCGGTTTCCAGGACCGGTCCGCCGGCCGTGCCCTGGGGATCGTTCCAGCCGGTTTCCCAGAAGAGCCGGTTGGCGTCGGTGGGGCCGAGCACCGAGCAGTGGTAGTTGTCGGCCAGGGTGAACGACTGGGCTAGCGCCCAGTGGAACGGCAGGTCCTCCCCGGTGTAGTAGCCCATGGTGAACGAGCCGTTGGCCGGGCCGTCGGAAGTGACGTGGGTCAGCAGCCAGCCGTCCATCGCGCCCTGGTTCCAGGAGGCGTGCTGGTCGCGCCAGTCGTGGCTGAGGCTGGGCACGGCCGCGGCACCGGTGGTGATGGTGGACATGTGGTACGGCTCGAGGTAGCCGTCGGGGTTGAACGGGTCGGGCTGCTGGAACACCGACCGGCCGGTGCCCAGCCGGATCGCCGTCGGGTCGGAGAACCCGCGCGCGCCGGGGAAGGCGCCGAAGTAGTGGTCGAAGCTGCGGTTCTCCTGCATCAGGAAGACCAGGTGCTTGACCTGGCTCAGGTCGAACGGCGCCGACCGGGCGGTCGCGGCTCTCGCCAGGCTCTCCGGCAGGACGCCGGCCACTCCGGCCGCGCCGGCCGTGGCCGCGGTGCCGGCGATGAACCGGCGGCGGGACATCCGCGTGCCGGAGAAGAAGTTTGGTTTGTCGTTACTCATTGATGTGCTCACTTCCCTAGCACCACGAAGGGCAGGCCGACCGGAGTGACCCAGTACTGCGTGGTGGTCTCCTCGTTGACGAAATCAGCCCGCGCGTTGCCGGACACCGTGAAGTCGTTGACGTCGGCGGTGAAGCCGATGGCGGCCCCCGCCTGGGGATTGACGCCGGCCGGCCACGGGATGGCCGCTTCGACGGTGTAGCCGGCGGGCGTGGACACCACGTCGGCCTTGACCGCCGACGGGTCGCCGATGCCGCCCAGGCCGCAGCTGTTCCCGCCCGGGCAGATCGTGCCCGTGCCGGTGGCGTCAGGGAAGTTGGTGCCGACGACGTCGTTGCGCGTGAAGACGTAGTGCGAGGCGAGGGCGCCGGTCTGGTTCGTGTAGGACGCGCTCGGGCTGTTGGACCAGTTGATCCACACGTCGCTGGAGTCGTCGTACAGGCCGATGCCCGCGTTGCCCGGTTCGCCGGTGGAGCTCACCGGGGAGACGGGCGTGGAGTCGTTGATCTCGGCCAGGTAGTACAGGTAGTTGTCGTCCCACATCAGCCGCACGTCGGCGGTAATCGGCGAGTCGCTCGCGGACAGGTGCGTGACCGGGCTCTGGCTCCAGATCGCGTCCTGCTGCCCGTCGATCACCGGGGTGCCGTACGGGATTGGCGGCACTATCGCGCCCGACGAACTGACGCCGGCGTTGCCCGCGCTGTAGAACTGCACGCCGGTGGCGGCCGGGTCGACGGCGACCGCGTCCGGTCCGCCGACTTCCCCGACAGTGGTGATGACGCCGTCCGGGTCGACCCCGCGGATGACGGAGTTGAAGGTGTCGGCGATGAACAGGTCGCCGGCGCTGTTGACGGCGATGCCCTGCGGGCCGTTCAGCTGCGCGCTGGTGGCCGGGCCGCCGTCGCCGGAGTAGCCGCCGAGCCCGCCGTTCGCCTTGTCCATGGCGTAGTCGCCCGCGACGGTGGTGATGATCCCGGTCCGGGCGCTGATCTTCCGGATCACGTTGTTGCCGGTGTCGGCGATGTAGATGTCGCCCCGCCCGTCGGCCGCCACGCCGGCGGGCTCGTTCAGCTCGGCGGACCTGGCCGGGCCGTTGTCACCTTTGTAGCCGGGCCGGCCGTTGCCGGCCACGACGGTGATCCGCCCGGCGGGGGTGACCAGCAGCACCCGATTGTTGTAGGTGTCGGCGATCAGCAGGTCGCCCTTTGGGGTGACCGCCACGGCCTGCGGGTTGTCCAGCTGGCTCCTGCTCGCCCGGCTCGCGATGAGGGAGCGGCCGGCCACGCCGGTGCCCGCGAACCGGTGGATGATCCCGTTCGGGGTGACTTCACGAATGACGTTGTCGCCGCTGTCGGCGATGAAGAGGTCGCCCTTGGCGTCAACGGCGGTACCGGTCGGGCGGGAGAGCGTCGCCGACGTGGCCGGCCGCCCGTCCCCGTGCTCGCCGTACCCGGTCAGCGACCCCGCGACGAGGGTGGTCTGGCCGTTCTTGATGGCGGCCACGACGTTCGCCCCGGTGTTGGAGACGTAGACAACGCCGTTGCTGGCGGAGACTCCCTGGGGGCCGTGCAGGCCCCCGCCCGGACCCGTTGCGGTGTAGGGCACGCTGGCCATGCTGTACAAGCCGATTGGCGGAGCGGATGTGCTGGCGGTCGCACCCGGGCTGGCGGCCGCATCCCGGCTTCCGGTCGTACCCGTGCTTCCGGTCGCACCCGTGCCGGTACTCGCACTTTGGCTGGCGGCCGGACCGGCGGCGGCCGCATTCAGGGCAGCGGTGCCCCGGTCACGGGAGGATGCGGCCGAACTCGCGGCGGTCAGGCGGGCGCCGCCGCCCGGGCCGACCGCGAAGCTCACGGCAGCGGCCGTCACCACGACGGCGGCAACCGTCACGGCGGTCCAGCGGCTTTTTCTGCGGATGGATTTCAAGGTGAGCGTGAGCGCCTGCGATAGTCGCCCCGTCCCTCCTGGTGTTCGTAGCGGCAAAGTCGGTCCCTTCTGGACGGCTATGGCGCGCCTCAGCCAAAGCCTGGAAGGCCCGATGGTCGCAACAGAACATGAACTCCCAAGGTCAGGCAGAGTGGGTTAATGACTGTTCATGAATAACCGGCCGCGCATCGTAAGAGGCGTGCCAGGGAAAATGACCTGGCCTTGCGATCGCGAAGATTTCATTTAATGGGGAGTTATTACGGTCCTAGTCGCGGGCTGCGGCACCCAGCATGGCGTGGCAGCGCCGGGAGCCGCGGCGTCGGCCGGATCCCCGGCCCCGTCGCCGGCGTCGGTCGCGTCGTCCCAAAACGCGCTGACACGGGAGCGTGCCCAGGTCGCGGCGCAGTACTGGCCGGCCACCAGCCTGGTAATGAAGGCCGTTCCGGGCATGCAGGCGCGGCTTGGCATACGGCTCCGCTTCGAGGAGGCATTCGGCGTCTTCACCAGCTGCGGCCCGGGCGTCACCGGCGACGGGCTGCAGTATCAGGTGACCGTCATCCTTGAGGCGTCTGGGCATCGGTACGAAGACCTCGGGCCGCCGCCCGGCCAGGCTGCTCGCATTGCCGAGCGGGCCCTGGACGGCGCCGGCTGGGGGGCGTTCACCGTCACGCAGGGGGTCTCAGTGGCCGCACAGCACGCCGGAGCCAGCGCCACGTTCGACAATGACCCGGCCGCCACTGAGTCGGATACCTCGTTTGCCACCGCCCTGGTGTACTCCCTGAACGCCGCTTGTGTTCTCCGCCGGGGCGGTCGGCTGGCTGAGCGCGAACGGCACTAGCCGCGAGCGGTGTCGCTGGCGGTAAGCGCGGGCTCGAGCGGGAAGTGGCAGGCCGCTTGGTGGCCGTCGCCAAACAGGCGGGGCAGGGGTTCTTCCTCCGCGCAGCGGTCGGCGGCCATTGGGCACCGGGTGCGGAACCGGCAGCCGCTCGGCGGGTGCAGCGCCGACGGCAGTTCACCCCTGATCACCGTCGGGTTCTTGGCCCGTTCCTGCCGCGGGTCGGGCACCGGCACCGCCTCGAGCAGGCTAGCCGTGTACGGATGGGCGGGGCGGGCGTAGATCTCGGCGGCCGGGCCGATCTCGACCAGCTTGCCGAGGTACATCACCCCGATCCGGTCGGCCAGGTACCGGACAACCGACAGGTCGTGCGAGATCACGATGTAGGTCAGCCCGAGGTCGGAGTGGAGGTCCTTCATCAGGTTGAGGACCTGCGACTGAATCGAGACGTCGAGCGCCGAGACGGGCTCGTCGGCCACGATTAGCTGGGGGCTCAGCGCCAGGGCCCTGGCCAGGCCGATGCGCTGCCGCTGGCCGCCGGAGAACTCGTGCGGGTACCGCGTGGCCGCCGACCGAGGCAGGCCGACCTTGTCCAGCAGGTCGTTCACCGTGGCGGTACGCGTGGCCCGTGTCCCGACGTGCTGAACCAGCAGCGGCTCGCGGATGGACGACCCCACCTGCATCCGCGGGTCCAGCGAGGCGTAGGAGTCCTGAAACATCAACTGCACGTGCCTGCGAGCCCGGCGTAGCCGGCTCCCCGACAGCGACCCGAGATCGGTGCCCTCGAAGCGGATGGAACCCGAGCCAGGGCGCTCCAAGGTAGCGATCAGCCGCCCGATAGTGGTCTTGCCGCAGCCGGACTCGCCGACCAGCCCGAACGTCTCGCCCGCGGTGATGGAGAACGAGACGCCAGATACCGCCTTCACCGAGGCGACCGTTCGCTGCAGGACCCCGGCGTGGACACCGAACTCCTTGTGCACGTCGGCCAGTTCGAGCAGCGGCGCCTGGTCGCCGGCCGTGGCCTCACCGGACCGGCCTGCCGCGGCGCCTGCCGCGAGGACCGCGGGTTCGGGCGTTGCCGGGCGAGGATGGAAGCAGGCGTAGCTATGCGCTGGGTCCGGCCCGTCCAGGACTGGGTCCTGGTCACGGCACTCCTGGGTGGCGTGACGGCAGCGGGGCGCGAACCGGCAGCCCGCGGGCGGGCTGGACAGGTCCGGCGGGCGGCCCGGGATCGAGTAAAGCTGCTGGCCGGCGGCCTGGTCCAGCCGGGGAATGGACTGCAGCAGTGCCTCGGTATACGGGTGGCGCGGCCCGGAGAACAAGCTGCCCGTGCTGGATGCCTCGACGATCCGGCCCGCGTACATGACCAGCACCCGGTCGGTCCGCCCGGCGATCACCCCCATGTCATGGCTGACCAGCAGCATGCCCATGTTGAGGCGCTCGGTGAGATCGTCAAGCAGTCGCAGGATCTGCGCCTGGATGGTGACATCGAGCGCGGTGGTCGGCTCGTCGGCGATCAGCAGCTTCGGCTCGCAGGCCAGGGCCATGGCGATCATGACGCGCTGCCGGAGGCCGCCGGAAAGCTGGTGCGGGTAGTCACCGAGGCGTTCAGCCGGCCGGGGCACGCCGACCAGGCCCAGCACCTCCTCCGCGCGGCGCATGGCCGCGGCCGGCGAGGACCCCAGGTGCGCCCGCACCGGGCCGGCGATCTGCCGTCCGATCGTCATCGTCGGGTTGAGGCTGGTCATCGGATCCTGGAACACCATGGCGATGTCCCGACCCCTGACCTTGCGCATCTCGGCCGGGCCGAGCGGCACCAGGTCCGTTCCGTTCATCCGTATCGAGCCGGCGGTGATGCGCCCGCCTGGCGGCAGCAAGCGCAGGACCGACATCGCGGTCATGGTCTTGCCGCACCCGGACTCACCGACCAGCCCGACCTTCTCGCCCTGGGCAACGGTGAGCGAGACCCCGTCCACCGGACGCACCGAGTCCTTGCGTCGCCTGATCTCGGTCCGCAGGCCATCGATCTCGAGCAGCCCGCCATTGAGGTGACTCTCCTGCCGCGCGCTCAACGGACCTGAAGCCTGACCTCGAGCGCTGCGCGCAGCGCGTCACCGATGAAGTTGAAGGCGATCACCGTCAGGACAATGGCCAGGCCCGCCGGGTAGATGAGCCACCACTTGCCCTCGTAGACGTAGTTCAGGCCTTCGTTCAGCATGCTGCCCCAGTTCGTCGCGGGTGGAGCCGGGCCGAGGCCCAGGTAGCTGAGCGCCGCGAGCAGCAGGATCGCGTTGGCCACCTCGAAGGTCGCCTGGACCACGATCACGCCGATCGCGTTGGGGGCGATGTGCCGCAGCACCATCCACACGTGCCGGCCGCCCATCGCCCGGGATGCCTGCACGTACTCCCTGGTGCGCAACGAGAGCGCCTCGCCGCGGACCAGACGCGAGGGGATCAGCCAGGACACGGTCGCCACCAGCAGGATGAGGACGGTCGTCGATGGCGTGATGACGCTGGCCAGCACCAGGATCAGGACCAGCGGGGGAATGGACAGCACCGAGTCCACGATGCGCATCATGATCGCGTCGACCACGCCGCCCACGTATCCGGCGATGGCGCCCCACAGCGTGCCGACCACGGTGGCCAGGATCGCCGCGGCCAGCCCGACGATCAAGGTCGACTGGCCGCTCACCATGAGCCGGCCGAGCACGTCGTAACCCACGTTGTCGGTGCCAAGCGGGTGCGACCCGCCCGGGGCCAGGTTGACCGCGCCCAGGTTGGTTTGCACCTGGTTGGTGTGGTAAAAGAGCGGGCCGACGAAGCTGAACAGCACCATCAGGACCACGATCGCCACGCCCACGATCGCTAGCCGACTCTGGATGAAGACCGAGCCGATCATGCGCCAGGTGCTGCCGGCTGCCAGGACCTCGCCGCCTTCGGGCTCGGCTCCCGGTAGCGTGCCGCCGCCCGGTTCCCCGGCCTGGATCGCGGTCATGAGTAGCGCACCCGGGGGTCAGCGACCGCGTACAGGATGTCGGCCAGCAGCGAGCCCACCACCGTGACCGTGGCCAGCATGATCGTCGCCCCGAGCAGCACCGGAAAGTCATGGGCCGTCGCCGCGTTCCAGATCAGCAGGCCCATCCCCGGGTAGTTGAACACCGACTCGGTGATCACGGCTCCGGATATCGTGACCGGCAGGCTCAGCCCGATCAGGGTGATGATCGGGAGCAGCGAGTTGCGGAGCAGGTACCGCAGCAGGATGGCCCGCTTTGGCATGCCCATCGCCCGGGCCGTGCGGATGTGATCCTGAACGAGGGTCTCGATCGCGCTCGAGCGCATGAACCGGCTGAATTGGGCGATCGTGACCAGCGCCAGCGTGGCCACCGGCAAGATTATGGCTTTCGGGTCCTGCAGCACCGCGGACACCGTGGCCCCCTGAGGCGCCTCGGCCGGCAGCAGCCGCCAGTTGATGGCGAAGCCGAGGATCAGCAGGATCCCCAGCCAGAAGGTTGGCATTGAATAGGCGACGAACGAGGCGCCGGTGGTGACGTAGTCGAGCACGGAATTGCGGCGCACCGCCTGCAGGATCCCCAGCGGTACCGCCACGATCAGCGCCACCGCGTAGGCCAGCAGGACCAGAACGGCGGTCTTGGGCAGGTCGTCGGCGAGCAGCGCCGCCACCGTCTGGTTGTTCTGGTAGGAGTATCCCAGGTTGCCGTGGACCAGCTGGTCAATGTACCTCCAGTACTGAACCCAGAGCGGCTTGTTGTAGCCGTTGGCCACGATGAACTGCTGGACTTGCTGTTCGGTGGCCTCGGGCCCGAGCATCCCGCGGGCCGGCCCGCCGGGCAGCGCGTGCAGGATGATGAACACGATCACCGTGACGCCGATGACCACGGCGATCCCCTGCAGCACCCTGCGGACCAGGTAGGCGGTCATGCCGATCCTCGCGTCGCGGCGGAGATCACTTGGTGAAGTACCAATCCTCGGGGGTGATATTGAACGTGGGCTCCTGCGGCGTGACTCCCTGCAGCTTGGTCGAGATCTCGGTCAGCTGGTAGTCGGCCTTGGGCATGAAGATCGCCGGCAAGTTCTGCGCCAGGTAGTTCTCATCGGTGTCGAGCGTTCCCGGCGTGTGGTCGGTCTGCGCGATCATGCTGTCGGCGGTGGAGCTGCTGTAGCTGCCGAAGTTGTCGCCGGCCCCGGTACCGAAGATCAGGTCACCGTTGGGGAAGTGATCCATGCTGTAGCTCCAGCCCCCGCCCCAGTTGTCCAGCTGCCAGCTGCAGCTCGCCTGGGTCGGCTGGCACGGCACCGAGCTGCTGATGACCGTGTCGAACGGGGCCTCGGACAGGTTCAAGTCGATCCCGGCCTCCGAGAAGGCGGACTTCATGGCTTCCATCTCGGCGGTCAGCTCGGTGGACCCGCTCTCGTACAGCAGGTTGAAGCTGAGCTTCGCGCCGCCCGGGATGCCCGCGCCGCAGTCCGACGCGCCGGTGCCGGGGCTGGTGCACGTGGTCACGCCACTGGGGTTCACCTTCCAGCCGTGGCTGGTCAGCAGCTGGCGGGCCGCGGACACGCTGAACGGGTAGGGGTTGTCCTTCACGTACTTGTCGAGATAAGGGTTCGGCGGGTCGTTGGGAACCGGCCCGTACGTCGGCGAGGCATAGCCGCCCCAGATCTGACTGATGTACTGCGGCTGGTTGATCAGGTGCTGGAAGGCTTGCCGGATGTACAGCTGCCTGAAGATCGGGCCGACCGTCGGGTTGTTGAAGTTGTAGGGGAAGTAATTGATCCCCGCGTCCAGCCAGGTGTTCAGCGTGTACCCGGACTGGGTGATGACCTGCTGTTGAGCGACGTCGGTGACGGGCAGGTAGCCGACGCTGATGCCGCCGCTGCGCAGCACGTTGAGCTCGGCCTGCTCGGTGGTAAACGGCTCCTCGACGAACTCGGAGAGCTTGGCCTTCACGGGTCCGGAGTACTTGGGGTTTGGCTTGAACACCGAGTAGCCGGTCGCCTGGTAGCTGGCCAGGTGCCAGGGGCCGTCGACGACCTGCCAGATCGGCGACGAAGCGTAGGTGGACGTCTGCTTGGCCTGGGAGTACAGGTAGGTCCAGACCGCGGCGCAGGACGAGACCGACGTGGCGCAGCTTCCCGCGGCCGTGGCGGACGTCTTGTCCCACGCCAGCGGCAGCGGAGTGATCTGGGACAGCTCGTTGTCGGTGAACCAGTCCGGGCTGTAGGCGGTCTTGAGGTGGAGCACGATCGTGGACGGGCTGGTGACCTTCCACGAGCTCAGGTTGTCGGGCAGCCCGCCTGGCACGTAGTAAGCCCAGTTCGCCTTCTCCGCGGCGAGCATGTTGAGCCAGAACGCCACGTCCTGGCTGGTCACCGCCTCGCCGTTGGACCAGTGGTAGTTCTTCAGCGTGATCGTCACGGTCCGGTCGCCGTCGCTGTACGTCGGCGGGTCGGCCAGGCTCAGGCCGGGGTCCATCACCGGCTCGCCGTTGTCGCCGAACCAGTACAGCGGCCGGTACATCAGGTATTCGAACTGGTTGCGGTTGTCGACCGAGCTGTGCGCGCTGTCGATGAACGGGAAGATCCAGTCCGGGACCGCCGAGGACGGAAGGGCGAACGTGGCCACGCCCCCGGACGCTGGCTTGCCGCCCGGTGCGGAACCGCTTGGACTAGAGCTGGAGCATGCTCCGACGAGCAGAGTGGCCGCTATGGCGATAGACGCCACGGCCGTCAGGCGCCTCCAGTGATGCCGCGCACATACCGACATTCCCGATCCTCACTCTTTGGTGATGGTTGGGCGACTGTGAAAAATACTGACTGTTGACGCTATATGGTGTCAAGTCTTGCGCGACGGGATAGCGAGACTTAACATGGCTTAACATGAATTAACAGGACTCTCAGAGTTTGCTCATTAAAGGAGCCCTTTTTGGCGTAAACGCGAGGGAATGGGAAACCGCTCCGCGCACCAGACTGCGGGACAGGGCACCGGCTGGCCTAGATTGTTCGGGTGAATGCTGTACTGACGGCCAAGGGGCTGTCCGCGGGGCGCGCGGACCGGGTCATCTTCTCCGGGGTCGACCTCGTGGTGTCGCCTGGCAAGGTGACCGGGCTTGTCGGTGCCAACGGGGCGGGGAAATCCACGCTGCTGCGGATGCTCGCCGGACTGGACGGCGGGGCACGCGACGCCGGGTCCGTGTCGCTGAACCCGGCGACGGCGACGGTGGGGTACCTCCCGCAAGAGCCGGAGCGGCGGGGCGGCGAGAGCGTGCTCGCGTTCATCGAGCGGCGGACCGGGGTCGTCGGCGCCGCCGCTGAACTCGACGCGGCGACGGCCGCGCTCGAGGCCGGTGAGGCGGGGGCGGACGACGCGTACGCGGCGGCGTTCGACCGGTGGATGGACCTGGGCGGGGCGGACCTGGCGGAGCGGACCGCGAAGGTCACTGCCTCGCTCGGACTCACCACGGGCCTGGAGGCGCCGATGACCTCGCTGTCCGGCGGGCAGGCCGCGCGGGCGAATCTCGCGTCGCTGCTGTTGTCGCGGTACGACATCTTCCTGCTCGACGAGCCGACCAACGACCTGGACATCGACGGGCTCGCCATCCTGGAAGACTTCGTCATGAAGCTGCGGGCCGGGACAGTGCTCGTCAGCCACGACCGGGCCTTCCTGGAACGGACGGTCGACCAGGTGCTCGAACTCGACCTGGCGCAGCAGTCGGTGCAGCTGTACAGCGGCGGGTACCTGGCGTACCTGGAAGAGCGGGCGATCGCCCAGCAGCACGCGCGGGACGCCTACGAGAAGTACGCCGACCAGCGGGGAGCCCTGACCGACCGGATGCGGATGCAGAGCGGCTGGGCGGACAAGGGCGTGCGGCAGGCTCGGGCCAAGGCGCCCGACAAGGACAAGCACCGGCTTTCCGCACAGGTCAACCGCACGGAGAAGCTGGCCAGCAAGATCAAGATCACTGAGCGGATGCTGGACCGGCTCGAGGTCGTGGACGAGCCGCGCAAGGAGTGGGAGCTGCGAATGACGATCGCGGCGGCACCACGCTCGGGGACGGTCGCCGCCTCGTTGCGTGACGCGGTCGTGTCGTTCGACGGCTTCACGCTGGGACCAGTGAACCTGCAGGTGAACTGGGCGGACAGGGTCGCCATCACCGGGCCGAACGGGGCGGGGAAGTCGACGCTGATCGGCGCGCTGCTCGGGCGGGTGCCGCTTTCTTCCGGTGCGGCGTCGCTCGGGTCCGGGATCGCGGTGGGGGAGGTGGATCAGGCACGGTCGCTTTTCGACGGTCCCGTGCCGCTGCTCGAGGCGTTCGCCGCGCAGGTACCCGGCCAGGTCGCGGAGGAGAGCCGGACCCTGCTGGCCAAGTTCGGCCTCAAGGCGGACCATGTGCTCCGTCCGGCCTCGTCGCTGTCGCCGGGGGAGCGAACCCGGGCCGCGCTCGCACTGCTGCAGGCACGCGGGGTGAACCTGCTCGTGCTCGACGAGCCGACCAACCACCTCGACCTGCCTGCCATCGAGCAGCTGGAGTCAGCGCTGGACGAGTACCCCGGGACGTTCCTGCTGGTGACGCACGACCGCCGGATGCTGGAGTCGTTGTCTGTCACCCGCCGATTCGTGGTGTCGGACGGCCAGGTCGGCGAGGTTGACGTGCCCTGAGACCCGATGACAGGTCACGGACGCGACGCCCGTAAAGCCGGGAAAATCGGTTACGGTTCCGCTATGGGCCTGATGGCATCGGCCGAGGAGCCAGTCTCGGTGACTGAGGCCGGGACCGACTGGCTGCCGCAGGCGTTCGCGGACTGCCTTCTCGATAGCGCCCTTGAGCCGGTTCTCGACGCCGCGGTCCAGCGGGGCGGGCTGGTCGCGAAGCGGAAGAAGGATGCGGACGAAGCCACGGAAGTGGCGAAGGCCCTGCTGGCGGTGACAGTCTGCGACCCGGCTTGCGGCTCGGGGAATCTCCTGGTCGCGGCGGCTAGCCGGATCGCGCGACGGGTGGCGGCGGCCCGCGAGGGGAACCCGTCGCCGGACGCGCTGCGGCGGGCGATGCGCGAGGTGGTGGGCAACTGCGTCTACGGCGTGGACGTCAGCGGCGAGGCGGTGGAACGGGCAAGGGACCGCTTGCGGCTGGCGGCCGGCGTCCCGGGGATGCCGCCGCCGTTCCTGGACGCGCGCGTCCGGCCGGGCAATGCGCTGATCGGCGCGAGTCCTGACCTGATCGAGAGCGGCGTCCCCGACGAGGCGTTCCGGACGGCCGACGGCGACGACCACAAGCGTGCCCGTGCCCTGCGCCGGGCCAACACCAAGCCTGATCCGGGGCAGGCGACGCTGTTCAGTGAGCACGGCGGCTACTCCCACTCCAACGAGGACCTGGCGAAGTCCCTGGCGAAGATCGGGCGGCTGCCCGGCGGGGAATCGGCCGATGACCGCCGCCAGGCGGCCGAGTACCAGCAGTGGCGTGACTCGGCTGCCTTCCGCGCGAAACGCCTGGTCGCCGACGCCTGGTGCGCGGCCTTCGCCTGGGCCATGACGCCGGACGCGCCGCCCGCGATCGTCAACCGGATCTTGCTGGACCTGCGGGAGCGGGGGGCCGCGGGAATCCTCCCCGAAACCCGCGCGGAGATCGATCGGCTGCGCGGTGAGCACCGGTTCTTTCACTGGCATCTGGAGTTCCCCGACGTCTTCCGTGTTCCCGCGGGCGAGACACGGTGGCGGGGCGGTTTCAGCTGCGTCCTGTCCGCCCCGCCGCGGGAGAAGGCCGACCGCCGCGGGCAGAGTACGGTCTTCCGGTTCGCCACGGGTTCGGGAGCGTATCCCGAATGCGCGGCGGGTCTGGCCGAACCAGGCGTGTCGGCGCTGCGCACGGACCAGCTCTTCACGGAGCGCGTGACCACTATCCTCGCGCCCGCGGGCCGCGCGGGCTGCGCCGTCGCCCCGGGGATCGCGGCCGCCCCCGGGGCGAGGCACCTGCTCGGCGGCCTGATGCGACGCGGCGTGCTGGAGTCCCTGTATGACTTCACCGGTCACGATCCCCGGCTCTGCCTGCTGACCCTCGTCGGTGGCCCGGTGCGCGGCGGCCCGGCCAGGTTCGCGTTCCGGCTGGACGGCCCCGCTGAGCTCGGCGACGGCGGCCGGTCGTTCGCCCTGACGCCGGACGAGGCCGCGCTCATCAACCCGAATACCGGTGCGCTCCCGGCCTTTCGCGGTTCCCGGGACGCCGCGCTCATCGCGGCGATCTACCGCCGCGTGCCGATCCTGTGGGACGAGAGGCGGGCCGACGGGAACCCGTGGAAGATGAGGCTGGAGACGGCGTTCCCCCGCGCCGGCGCCGACACGGGACTGCTCCGCGCTGAGCAGGAACTGCGAGACGAGGGCTGGGAGCCGGCGGGAAGCGTCCTTGCCCGCGACGGGCAGCGCATGCTCCCGGTCTACGAGCCCGCGATGATAGACCTGTACGACCACCGGGTCGCGAAGCCGCGGTACTGGATCGCCGAGCACGGACCGGTCGCCGTCCAGCGCAAAGGCGGGACCGCCCAGCGCCCCGGCGTCGCGGACCGCCTCGCGGAACTCGGCTGGAACTGGGAATGGCTGTGTGCCTGGCGCACGCCCGTGCAGGAACGGGCGGCCGTCGCGGTGTTCCTGCCGCGCGCGGCCGCGGCCGGTTCCCTGCCCCTGATGCTGCCGCGCGTCGTCCCGCCGTTCGCCGCGGCCCTGATCGCGGCGCAGAGCTCACTGGTCTTCGACTACGTCGCCCGGCAGAAGGTCGACGGCCCCGCCGTACGGGCTGCCCACTGGAAGCAGCTTCCCGTGCCGGCCCCCCACATGCTGGAGCGCCACTTGCCGTTCATCGTGCCCCGGGTGCTTGAGCTCGTGTACACCTCGCCTGACATGAGGGCGCTTGCCCGGGACCTGGACGACACGGGGGATCCGTTCGACTGGGACCCCGACCGCCGGATCAGCCTGCGAGCGGAACTGGACGCGTTCTTCTTCCGCGTGTACGGGATCGACGACCGTGACGACGCGGAGTACATCATCGAGACGCTCCAGACCGGCGACGACGGCGGGCGGCGCGCCGGGGAACTCGTCCTGGCCGCCTACGATCGCATGGCCGAAGCGGACGCGGTCGGAGCCGAGTACGAAACCCGGATCTACCCGCCTCCCGGCCACGGGCCCCGGTCCGGACAGAACCCGTTATTCATCTCGCCTGGTAATAACAGCCGTGAGCGCCGCCCGGTCATCCTCGCCCGGCCGGCGCTCAGGTTGCCGCGATCTCGAGGCGTTAGCCGATGCGCGGGCGGGTGCCCGGCTCCTGCTTCGGCATCGTCTGGGCCTGGCCAGGCTGCGACGGCAGGGGCAGGTTGGCGATCTCGTACTGCGCCAGGTTGTACTGCCCGTTCGTGTCGGGCAGCGCCGGCGGGTGGAGGTTCGTCTGGTTGAACCGGAAGGCGGACGTGAGGTCGCCGACGGTCTCACGGCGCCAGTCGCTGATGTTGGGCTCCTTGACCCCGGTGATCAGCTCGAGGAACCTGAGCTGCGAGGTGTGGTCGGCCAGCTCCGAGCACACGTAGCCGCCCACGGTCCAGGGCGAGACGATGATGCACGGCACCCGGAAGCCGAGCCCGATCGGCAGGCCGCCGCCGGCCTGGCCGGTCTGGGAGGTGAGGGTCACGAACTCGTCGGGCGTCCCGGCCGGCGGGGTCGGGGGCACGACGTGATCGAACAGGCCGTCGTTCTCGTCGTAGGACAAGATGAAGACCGTCTTGGCCCACACCTCGGGGTTGGCGGCCAGCGCGTCGATCTTGGACGCCACGAAGGTCGCGCCGCCCGCCGGCGGGTTGTTGGGGTGCTCGTTGAGGTCAGCGGGCGGGAGAATCCAGCTCACGGTCGGCAGCTGATCATTCATCACGTCGTACTCGAAGGTCCCGACCGGGGCGTCCGCGACCATGTTCTCGTAGAGCGCGTCGCCCGGCTGGGCGTCGCTGTACTGCTTGAAGAACATGAACGGGTTGATGCCCGTGTTGCCGGCCGTCTCGTGGTAGACCTTCCAGCTCACGCCGGCGGCCTGGAGGCGCTCGGGGTAGGTCGTCCAGCTGAACTCCCCGTTGGTGCCGCTCGTGGTGAGCGACGGGCCGCCGGCGGTCCCGTTGGGGTCGATCGTGCCGCTGATCCACATGGTCCGGTTCGGGCCGGTCGGCCCCATCACGGAGCAGTGGTAGGCGTCGAACAGCGTGAAGGCGTCGGCCAGGGCGTACTGGAAGGGGATGTCCTCCCGGGTGTAGTAGCCCATGGTGTAGGGGCCGTTGGCCGCGCCGTCGGCGGCCTGGTGAGCGGGCACCCAGTTGTCCATCTTGCCGCCGTCCCAGGCGGAGTGCTGCGGGTTCCAGTTGTGGCTGAGCGACGGCACGGCCTGCGCCGCGGAGATCTGCGTGTTCAGCCGGTAGGGCAGCAGGTAGCCGTCGGGGTTGCTCGGGTCCGGCTGGTACCAGACCGGCTTCCCGTTGGGCAGCCGGATCGCGTCCGGGTCGCCGAACCCCCGCACGCCGCGCAGCGTCCCGAAGTAATGGTCGAAGCTCCGGTTCTCCTGCATGAGCAGCACCACGTGCTTGATATCGCTCAGCTTCCCCTTGCCCGGGGGGAACGGGGGGCTGGCGAGGGCCTTGCGTACGTTCGGGGGCAGGGCCAGCCCGGCCGCGGCCAGGCCGCCGGTAGCCGCGGCCGAGCCGAATAGGCGGCGACGCGAGATGCCGGACTCTTCGGGCGTGTGGGGGGAGTCGCTCATTGAGGTCCTTTCATGAACAGAAGCGCCGTTTACCGGTTTTGCGAGGTGTATGCCGGTTGCGGCAGCGTCTGATCGTACGGAACGCGGCTTCCGGGACCATGACGCGCGGGTTGCGGCTTGTTTTACCGCGCGCGAACATCAGGATTCCTTGTGCCGCCATCCTCGGCCGGGCGCCGCGGTCATCGCCGCCACGCCGCCCGGCCGGAAAGCGCGGTTGCACCCACGAAGGATTGCGGATTCCGCTCGCTCGTGCCGGCTGGTACGGCGCCGTGAGCGATCATGGGTCGGTGGTGGTCGGTGGTGCCATGGGTGCCGGAACGACCCATGATCTTGTGGGTAGGGTCAGCTCCCGGCCCGGTAGCGCGCGGCGCTCGCCCATGCGACCAGGGCCCGGCCTGCCTCGGTCGCGTAACCGGGCGGTGCGCGATCCGCTTCGACGTGAAGGCTCACGGCCGGTCGAGCAGCTGACGGATGGAGTCGACCGATATCTGATCCATCAGTTCGCGCGCCAGCCCGGCTACGGGCAGGTCGCGGCCGACCCGGTGGGCCAGCTCCTGGGCGATCTCGATGTCCTTCACGTACCAGGTGAAGTGCATCAATTCGATCTCGCGGAGTGACCGGCTGTTGGCCGGGCCGGCGAGCAGGGCCTGCCGCAGAGCGGCGGGCCTGATCCCGAACGCCTCGCCCAGCCGGAGCGACTCGTTGATGGCGACGATCTCCGCCCAGTGGATCAGGTTGTTGGCCGACTTGCCGACCTGCCCTGCCCCGACGCCGCCGAGCACGTGGCAGTGCGCGGTGAAGGCGTCGAGCACGTCCGCGATCGAGTCCACCACCTCCTGCGGGCCGCCGACCAGCAGGTTGATCTCGCCCTTGATCGCGCCCCGGATGCCGCCGGTGAGCGCGGCGTCGATGACCTGGATGTGCCGCGGCCGTCCCTGCTCGGCCAGCCGCTGGCAGGTCGCCGGGTCGACCGAGGCGCTGATGACAACGGTCAGCCCGGGGTTTCCGTGGTCGAAGAGCCCGCCCGCCCCGGCCACCACCTCGGTGACGTCGGCGTCGGTGGGAACGATAACGATCACGACCTCGGCCGGTGCCAGGCCGGCCAGCGAGTCGACCCGTACGACCCCGTCCGCCTGCGCCTGGGGCGACCGGTCGTAGGCGAGCACGGAGAAGCCGGCCCGGGCGATGTTCTCGGCGATGGGCCGCCCCATCTCCCCAAGGCCGACCATGCCAACGATCTTCGAACGCGTGTCAGGCATCGTTTAGGCTCCCTTGTCCGGAACGCAGCCGGTCGGTCTCGGCGGCGTCCAGTTCCCAGCCGTCCGCGGTCTCCCGAACGGCCACCCGGTACTGCTCGCGCGCGGCCCGCGGGCTGACGTAGCCCTCGCGCACGTCGGCCAGCACGTCGGCTGAGGGGCGGGTCACCGGGTCGCCGTACCCGCCGCCGCCTGCCTGGGCCATGCTCAGCACGTCGTCCCGGCGCAGTTCGACCTGCCCGTCCTCGGCGTGAATCTCACGCTGGATGACCGTCCCCGGGTTGAGCAGCAGCCGCGAGGTGGTCCCGGGCAGGCCGCCGTCCTTGCCCGCGGGCGGGGTCAGCTCGCGCCCGTTGCGGGTGGTGAACCGTGACGCGCCGAGGATGCGGTAGTCGCGGACGTAGCCGAGCCCGCCCCGGTACCTGCCCGCCCCGCCCGAGTCAGCCACCAGCTCGAACCGGCTCAGCTGGACCGGGAACTCGGTCTCGAGCACCTCGATCGGGGTCAGGCTGCCGTTGGCCACGTGCACCTTGGAGGCGGACACGCCGTCCTTGCTGTGCCTGGCTCCGATGGCGCCGCCCGGCAGCTCGTACTGCACCCTGGGACTGGCCTGCCCGGGGACGCGGTGGGAGAGCGTGCCGTTGGTGCCGCTGCTGCTCTCCGCGATCCGGGCTGCCGGTATTGCCTTCCCCATCCCGTCGAGTATCGCCTCGGCGGTGGCGACCGCGACCGGCATGTAGGTGTTGACCGGCGCCGGGGCGACCGGGTCGAGCAGCGACCCGGTACGGAAGGATGCCTGTACCGCGCGGGCGAAGCCGGAGTTGGAGGGCAGGTCGGGGTCGATGAGGCACTTGAGCACGTAGTAGCAGACCGCCCGGACCAGCGGCGGGCGGATGTTGTAGGGGCCGGCCATCTGGTCGCCAGACTCGCTGAAGTCGAAGCTGACCTGGTCGCCGCGGATGGTGATGGTCACCCGGATGTGCACCGGCTCGCCCCCGGCCATGCCCTCGGAGTGCAGGGTGCGCTGGCCTTGGTAGGACCCGTCCGGCCACTGTGCGACCGCGGCCCGGATCAGCCGCTCGGTCAACTCGAGGAGCCGGGCCGAGGCGGCGGTGATCACCTCGCTGCCGTACTTGGCGCACAGGGTACGCACCCGCTCGGCCGCCAGGTGGGTGGCGCCAACCTGGCCGCGCAGGTCGCCGAGCACCAGCTCGGGGGTGCGGCTGTTGGCCCGCAGGATCGTCTCAACCTCGCGGACCACCTCGAAGTCGCGGTAGTAGCGCACCGGGGGCAGCAACAGCCCCTCGTGAAAGATCTCCCGGGCCTGGCCCGAGTTGGTTCCCGGGACGAGCCCGCCGATGTCGCTCTTGTGGGCGATGCTGCCGCTGAACCCGAACACGCGCCCGTCCACCAGCACCGGTGCCACGACCGCGACGTCGGTGGCGTGCGGGCTGCCGCCGTAGTACGGGTGGTTGACCACGAACGCGTCCCCGTCCCGCATGTCCGCCACCGGGTAGGCCCGCAGCAGATTGCCGATCGTGGTCGGGAACGCGCCGAGGTGCAACGGCAGCACGGTGTGCTGGGCGATGACCTGGCCGCTGGGGTCGGCGATGGCGCAGCTGGCGTCCTTCGACTCCCGGATGATGGTCGAGTAGCCGGTGCAGAACAGTGAGTTCTGCATCTCCTGGACGACGCCGATGAGGCTCTGCCGGACGACCTCCACCGTGATGGCGTCGACGTCGGGCGCGGTGTCAGTCATTGGCGTTCCCCTCCCCGGCCGGCCGGGCCGGAGTCGTGACCACGAGGTTTCCGTAGCGGTCGACGGCGGCGGTCTGCCCGGGACACACCACCGTGGTCGAGTCGTACTGCTCGACGATCGCCGGGCCGGCCAGCCGGTGTCCCGCTCGCAGCCGCTCCCGCTGGTAGACCGGGACGTCGACCGGGGTAGCGCTGAGCGCGGCGAAGTAGGCCGGGCGCGACCCGGCCAGTGCCTGCCGCGCCCCGCCGTCGGCGTCCGCGATGGTCGCCGCGGCCACCGGGGGGACCACCCCGATCGCCTGGACGCGGTAATTGACCACCTCGACTGGCTGGTCCGGGGCCGCGTGGCCGTGGCACTGGGCGTGGATGGCGTCGAAGTCGCGCCGGTAGGCGGCCAGCGACTCCCGGGTCAGCGGCAGCGCGGCGACCGGGACCGGGTTCTCGTAGCCCTGGCCGCGGTAGCGCATGTCGAGGAAGTAGCGGAGCTGGGTGTCGCCCTCGGCGAACCCCTCCGCGGTGAGCTGCTTGCGGGCGCCGCCGACCATCTCGCCGAACAGGTCATTGGCCACCCCCAGGTCAAGGTCCTCGAGGTCACCGACCCGGCTGCGGACGAAGTCGTGCTTCACGTCCGACATCAGCAGCCCGAGGGCCGAGGTCGCCCCGGGGGCGGTCGGCACAAGCACGCGCGGGATCCCGAGGTCGAGCGCGATCTGGCAGGCGTGCAGCGGCCCGGCCCCGCCGAACGGGATCAGGGTGAAGTCCCGCAGGTCGAATCCCCGCTCGGTGGAGATCGCGCGGATGGCCTGAGCCATCTTCACGTTGACGACCCGGACGATGCCGTCGGCCGCGCGCAGCGGGCTCACGCCGAGCGGCCCGGCCACCGCCGCGACGGCCCGCTCGGCCGCGGCGTGGTCGACCGCCAGGTCGCCCGCCAGCAGTTCCCTGGGATTGAGGTAGCCGAGCACCACGTTGGCGTCGGTGACGGTGGCGCGGTCGCCGCCGCGGCCGTAGGCGGCGGGCCCGGGGACCGCGCCCGCGCTGCGCGGCCCGACGTGCAGCGCGCCGTGCCGGTCGACCTCGGCGATGGTCCCGCCGCCCGCGCTGACCGTGTTGATGTCGAGCATCGGGACGGCGATGTGGCGTCCCTCGATGACGCTCTGGTCGCTCACGGTCGGCTCGCCGTGCTGGATGAGCGCCACGTCGCAGCTCGTCCCGCCCATGTCGAAGGTGATGACGTTGTCGATGCCGACGTCGGCGGCGATGCCGATGGCGGCGGTGACCCCGCCCGCCGGCCCGGACAAGATGGTGGCCACGCCCCGGTCCGAGGTCCGGTCGAACGGCACCGAGCCGCCGTTGCTCTGCATGGTGAACCGCCGCCCGGGCGCCACCTCCAGCCGGTCGAGCTCGGCGGTGAGCTGGTCCACGTACCGCCCGAGCACGGGCGACACGTAGGCGTTGATCACCGTCGTGCTGAGCCGGAAGTACTCCCGGATCTGCGGCAGCAGGTCGCTCGAGGTGGAGATCCGCCAGGACGGCTCTGCCTCCCGCAGCGCGTTGGCGACGCGCTGCTCGTGATCCTCGTTCAGGAACGAGAACAGGAAGCAGACCGCGACCGACTCCACCCCGGCCCGCCGGAACCGCTCCACCGCGGCCCGGACCGACGCGTCGTCCAGCGGCCGGACGACGTCGCCCGTGGCGTCGACCCGTTCCCCGATCTCCGCGGTCGCGCTTTGCGGGGCGAGCAGCACGGGCTTGGTGTAGCCGAGGTCGAAGATGGACGGCCCGAACGGGCGGCTCACCTCCATCGCCTCGTAGATGCCGCGGAACCCGGCCGTGACGGCCAGCCCGACCTTCGCGCCGCGCTCCTCGAGCAGGGCGTTGGTGGCGACGGTGGTGCCGTGGGTGAAGACCGAGATCTGCTCAGGTCCGATGCCGTCCGCGCGCAGCGCGTCCAGGCCGTTGAGCAGAGCCTGGGCCGGGTTGGCGGGGGTCGAGGGAACCTTCATGATCCGGTAGCCGCCGGTCGACTCGTCGAAGATCACGAAGTCGGTAAAGGTGCCGCCGGTGTCGGTGGCGACCCGGTACCGGCGTACCGGGCCGCCCGGAGTGACGCTCATCAATCGCCCGACGCGATGAGCGCGCCGCCGTCGACCAGCAGGTCGGTCCCGGTGACGAAGCCCGCCTCGTCCGAGGCGATGAACGCCACCGCGCCGGCGATGTCCTGCGGAGTGCAGGCCCGGCCGAGCAGGTTGTTGATCGCGCGGCCGGGATTCTCCTGTGCCTGGCCGACCGGGGACCCGACCTTGTTCGGGCTGACCGTGTTGACCCTGATGCCGTAGCCGCCCAGCTGCAGGGCGAGCGAGCGGGTGAGGGCGTACAAGCCGGCCTTGGCCGTCGGGTAGGCCACGGCGTTGCTCCGGGCGAAGTGGCCGGAGGTGGAGCCGATATGGATGATCACCCCGCCCGTGCCCCCGTCCACCAGCCGCCGCGCGAAGTACTTGGTGGTCAGGAAGGCGCTGGTCAGGCAGACCCGCAGCACCTGGTCCCAGCGGTCGTCGTCCAGGTCGAGCACGGTCGTGGGCCGGTCGGTGATCGCGACGCAGTTGACCAGGGTGTCCACCGGGCCGAGGGCCTCCCAGGCGGCGTCGACCAGGCGGCGCACGTCGGCGGGGGCGGAGACGTCCGCCGCCAGCGGGCGGGCGGCCCCGGGCCGCTCGGCGTTGATGATCTTGGCGACCCGGTCGGCTGACTCCGGGTCGATGTCGGCGACCGCTACCCGCGCGCCGCGCGCGGCCAGCTCCCTCGATATCGCCTCGCCGACGTTCCGGCCGGCCCCGGTGACCAGGACCGTCCGCCCGTCAAAGGTTGATGGCATCCGCTCTGCTCCTTCGTTGCGCCAGGTGGGGGTCAGGCCCCGTACTTGTCGAGCTGGTAGCGGCGCGGCTTGAGCACACGGCAGATCTCCCGGTTGAGCGCGCTCTGCGGCAGGCCAATCCCCGCCTCCACCGCCATGTCCTGGACGATCTTGAGGTCGTCCTCGAACCACGCCATGGTCTGGTTGCCCCAGTTGTCGAGCGCGTGGTTGGCCGCGCTGCTCATCTGCATCGCGCCGCGCAGCTTGTCGAGGTCCACGCCATAGCGCTGCGCCAGGGCCAGCCCCTCGTGGTCGGCGATCAGGCAGGCCCACAGGATCAGGTTGTTGACGGCCTTGCCGATCTGGCCCGCGCCGACGCCGCCGAGCCGGACCACGTCGGCGGAATAGGCCGCCGCGACCTCGGCGAACCGGCTGGCCGCGGCCTCGGTCCCGCCGAGCAGGGACAGCAGCTCGCCGGCGTCGGCCGCCCACGAGCCCCGGCACACCGGCGCGTCGACCACATCGATCCCGCGCGGCGCGGCCGCCTCGCTCAGCCGCCGCATGCCCGCCGCGGAGACGGTGCTGAGCACCGCGACGAGGGCGCCACCGGGCAGCCGGGAGAGCAGGCCGGCCTCGCCCAGCATGAGCTCGGCGAGCTGCTCCTCGTAGCCGACGCAGACCAGCACCGTGGTGCACTGGTCGGCGACGTCGGCGGTGCTGGTCACGAACGTGGCGCCCTTGTCGGTGACCGCTTCCTTCTTCGCCGGGTCGACGTCGTACACGAGCACCGGGTACCCGGTCCGGACCAGATGGCCGATGACGGGCTGCCCCATGCGCCCGGCCCCGAGAACTCCGATCGTCTGCTTTTCCGCTGATGACATGCGCAGTACACCTCTTCGCGATTGACGTGCTGAACTGACGGCCGGCGGACTGAGCCGCGCGGGATCAGGGACCGGCCAGGGAGTGCTTGCCGAACGGGCCGCGGGCTAGTCGCGCTGCCAGCGCAGGACGTGCCGCTCGATCGCGGCGATGACGGTCATGCCGATGATCATCATGACCATGAGGACCACGATGCCGGCGAAGACCGTGGCCGAGTCGAAGTTCTGCGTGGCGGTGTCGATGAGGTAGCCCACGCCGCGCTCGGCGGCGATGAACTCGCCGACGATGACGCCGATCATCGCGAACGGGACCGACGCCTTCATCCCGGCCAGCAGCGGCACGGTGATCTGCGGCAGGGTGACCTTCCTGATCACCGTCCACCGGCTCGCGCCGAACACGCGCAGGACGTTGACCAGCTCCTGCGGCATGGTCGAGACGCCCATGTAGGTGTTGTAGAACATGACGAAGAAGACGCTCATGGACGCGATGGCGACCTTGGAGTCGATCCCGATCCCGAACCAGATCAGGAACAGCGGCGCGAGCGCGATCTTCGGGATGCCGTTGATCGCGCTGATCAGCGGGTTGAAGATGGCCGCCCCGACCCGCCAGTAGCCGAGCAGCACGCCCGCCGCGATGCCGAATACGACGCCGATGACGTAGCCGATGACCAGTTCCTCGGCCGTCGTCTCGATGTCGCCCCACAGGCCGGGCGATGATCCCGACAGCAGGTCCCACAGCGTCTTGGCCACGTCGGACGGGCTGCTGATGAGGTAGTAGGGCAGCCAGCGGCCCCCGGCCAGCTGCCACAGCCCGAGGATGACGGCGAAGACCAGGACGCGCAGCAGCTGCGTACCCCAGCCGATACCCCGGGCCGACCGGGGCGAGGCGACCTGGCCGTCGAAGGCGCCGGCCGAGGCCGGCGTGTCGCTGGCGGTGTCGGCGGTCATTTCTTCGCTCCCAGTGTGACCTCGTCGGCGAACATGTCCCACAGCGCGCGGTGCTGCCGGGAGAACTCCGGATGCTCGGACGTGTGGAAGACGTCACGGGGCCGCTCGATGTCCACCGGCACCACCGTCCGGACCCGGCCAGGACGGCTGGTGATGACCACGACCTTGTCCGCCAGGGCGAGCGCCTCGGACAGGTCATGGGTCACGAACAGCACCGTCTTAGGACGGCCCTCCCACAGCTTGAGCAGCGTGTCCTGCATGTGCGCCTTGGTCATGGCGTCCAGCGCGCCGAACGGCTCGTCCATCAGCAGGATCGGCGGGTCGTAGACCAGCGTGCGGGCGATCGAGCAGCGCTTCTGCATTCCGCCGGACAGCTGGCGGGGATAGCTCTGCCGGAATCCGTCCAGCCCCACCAGGCCGATCCAGCGCGCGACGAGCGACTCCTGGTCCGCGGCGGGCATCCCCCGGATCTGCAGCGGCAGCCGGATGTTGTCCTCGACCGTGAGCCACGGCAGCAGGTTCGAGTCCTGGGTAACGTAGCCGATGTCGCGGACGAGTCCGCGCACCGGGCGCTCGTCCACGTACACGGTCCCGGCGGTGGCCGGCCGCAGCCCCGAGGCGAGGTTGAGCAGGGTGCTCTTGCCGCAGCCACTGGGGCCGACGATGGCGCAGAACTCCCGGTCGCCGACCGCGAACGACACGTCGGTCAGGGCCCGCACCGTCCGGCGCCGCTTAGCACCGCCGAACGTCAGGTCGACGTGCTCGAACCGCACGCCCCGCCCGGCGCCGGCCGGGGGCGCAGTGGCCGGCCAGGCCTCGTCTTCCGCCCCGGGTATTGCCGGCGGCCGCATGGAGGCTCTCCGCTCCATTGCCTTCCTCCTTTCCCGGTCAGCCGGACAACTGAGACTGCTGGATGTACTGATTGGTCCACACGCCGCTGGACGCGGAGATATTGACCTTGGCTGGCCCGTCGGTCGACGTCTGGTTATATTCCTTGAGTGATTCCTGCCACATGGTCGGCGTGAATTCGCCGTTCTTGGTAAATGTGACATTGTGCAGGCTGTTCAGGAGAACGGAAGTGGTCATCGTGGGATAATGCGTTTTCTCGGAACCGAGAACCGCCTGCGGATTTTCGCCCATAATATTGTCCGCTTTAGCCATGGCGGTGGCCACCGAGGTGACTTCCGACCGATGAGTCTTCGCCCAGGCGGTGTCGACGACGAGAATGTCGTAGGCCATGTTGGCGAGTTCGGGAACCTCGTGCAGGCTCGCGATCACCTCGGCGTCGCCCTGCGACTGCGCGTAATAGGTCGACGGGGGCGAGAGCAAGAATGCGTCGATCTCCCCGTACTTCACTGCTGAGATGGCCGCCGACTGAGAGTTCATGTTGATATAGGTAAACTCGCTGCTGCTGACGCCCGCCTGCTGTTCCAGGTAATGGTCGTAGGTGAGGTCGGTGGTCGAGATGACGCCGAGCTTGGCCCCCGTCATTTCGTGCATCACGGTGTCCAAGGGCTGGTTGGGCGACATGTGGTGTGCCTTGATCCAGCTGTCGGATACCAGGAGCTGCAGGGACACGCCATAGTCGAGCGAGGCCACTGCTTCCAAGGGGAGCCCCTTGGTCTTGGCGCTGATCAGCGCGGTCGACGAGGCGCAGACGAAGTTGACGCTGCCGCTCTGCAGGGCGGCGAAGGCGGTGCTGCTCCCGCTGAGCAGGTCCTCGTTGACGTTGACGCCCGCCTTGGCGAAGTAGCCCTCCGCCTTGGCCACGTCTACCGTGGTAAAGCCGATCGTGTCGACCGCCTTGCCGATGGTCACGCTGGAGCTCGTGCCGGCCGCGGTGCCGCCCCCGGCTGCCGACGCGCCGGCCGAGCCGCACGCGGCCAGGACGGCCGCGAGGGCGCCGCACCCGAGCAGCGCGGCCAGCCGCCGCGTCCGCCGGGCGGGCAGTCTTCGAAGCTTCGCGCTGGATATCGTCTTCATTGTCCGGGCCTTTCATTTCCAGAGATCCGCGACCGCATTCCAGGCAGAGTAAAGAGAGCCGATGGTCGACGGCATAATAAAGACAGCGATTCATATCGCAGAATGGACACTGCGGCGCCTGGGACTTGTAAAGGAGAGCCGCAGGATAATGGTGACGGTTTCAATCGGATTCAGATCCGGGATTAGCCCGGAACACTTCCAATATGGCATATTGTCATACCATTAGCAAGACGGAGTTGCCATCCAAATATCGCCGATGCTAAGGCGTGGCGGCATTCACGAGGCGGGCGGTAAAGTCGACACCGCATCGGGGAAGTGGGGGGTAATAAGGACGCGCCGAGCCGCCGCGGATCGTTTCGCGCATGTCACTCCCTCCGGACCGGCTACGCCGCCGGCTTTTCCAGGCATGGTGTGCGCCCGATCACACGATTATGGCATGAGGTCATACCATAAGACAAGGGTGCCCAGGGGGACAGGCGCGGCGGTATGCGCCCTCGATTAACACCACTCAGGCCACTGAATGTTGATAAATGCCTTGCTGGCACTCTCGCAACAGGAGAAGCAAGGCACCCGGTAGCGGCGGCTGACCCGCTGGTGTCGCGTATATAGGCTGTTGCCACTATCCTGCCTTGGACGGGGGCGTGCGGGACGAAAGGTGCTTCGATGACCGATGGCCTTATCAGTGGCCTTGACGACCTAGGCGAGCCCCCCTCTTTCGACACCAGCACCGCGCACATCGCCAGGGTCTATGACTACTGGCTCGGCGGGAAGGACAACTTCGCCGCCGATCGCGCGGCGGGTGACGAGGCCTACGTCGCCTACCCCGACATGCCGTCCTCGGTGCGGGCCAATCGTGCCTTCCTGCGACGCGCCGTCCGGTTTATGGCCGAGTCGGGGATCAGGCAGTTCCTCGACGTCGGCACCGGACTGCCCTCGGCGAACAACACGCACGAGGTGGCGCAGTCGGTGTCGCCCGACTGCCGCGTTCTTTACGTCGACAACGACCCGATGGTGCTCGCGCACGCGCAGGCGCTCTTGGTCGGCGGGAAGCAGGTGAGCACCGCCTACCTCGACGCGGACGCGCGCGAGCCGGAGAAGATCCTGCGCGGAGCGGCACGGATGCTGGACCTGAGCCAGCCGGTCGGCGTGATGCTCATCGCGATCTTGCACCTGGTGAACGACGAGGACAACCCGCAGCAGATCGTCGACCGGCTGCTGGAGGCGGTGGCCCCGGGCAGCTACCTGGCAATCACGCACGTGCCGAGTGACATGCAGGCGTCGATGGGCGTGGTCGCCGCGGCGGAGCGGGTCAACCGGCTGATGACGCAGAAGATCAACCCGCGCAGCCGCGCCGACGTCACGCGGTTCTTCGACGGCCTCGAGGTGCTGCCGCCAGGGGTGGTCCCGATCCAGGAGTGGCGGCCGCGGTCCGCGGCGGAAGGCGCGGCGCGCGCCGCCATGTGGGGCGGCGTGGCGCGCAAGAACGCCTAGGCTGCCGCGTGGATCTGGACGACATCGCCGCCCGGCTCGGGGTACCTGTCGAGGACATCGAGCGCGTGCACCGGCTCGCCGGCGACCGGCCGTCGGCTCCGCTGCCCGCCAAGGCCGGCGCGCCCGCGATCCTCGGCCGGCTCGCGGTGCGGCCGGACGACGCGGCCGAGATCATGGCGGGCTGGCCCGATCCCGATTCTCCGCTGTGGACCCCAGAGCTGCGCTGGCTGCTCGACCGCACGATCGCCCTGGTGCGCGGCGATCTCGGCGGCCACGACTGGCTGTCGCCCGGCCCGGACCTGCCGCGCGACCGGGACCCCGCCCGGCGGCATCTCTACGTGTACGCCTACCTGGCGCTGGTCGGCGTCGTCACCGGGTACCACCGCGAGCACCGAATCGCCGGGGACGTATCGTGGGCGACCCTCGCGGACCTGGGCCGCAACCTCGCGATCGACCGGCGGATGGACCGCGCGGGCTGGCCGGTCATGCAGAGCTGGCTGACGCTGCACGCGCGCGGCGGCATCTACGAGCTCGGCCGGCTGCAGCACCAGCGCGGCGACACTGACATCGGGCTGCACATCCCCGAGTCGGGGCCGATGACCCCGGAAGCGGTCGCGGCGTCACTCGACGCGGCCCGCGCGTTCTTCCCGCGCCACTTTCCCGACGAGCACTACACGGCGTTCTCCTGCGGCTCGTGGCTGCTCGACCCGCAACTGCTGGAGTACCTGCCCGGGGACTCCAACATCGTCCGGTTCCAGCAGCGGTTCGAGCTGGCGCCCTACGAGGAGCCGGAAGGGCTGGACGCCGACGTCGAGGTACTGCGGTTCGTGTTCCGCACCCTGGCCACGCCGCTCGACCAACTGCCGCGCCGCACGGCGCTCCAGCGCGCGGTCGCCGACCACCTGAAGGCCGGCCGTCACTGGTACTGGCGCCGCGGCCGCATCCCGGTCTAGCCGACGCGGCCCCGCCGCCCGGAGACTGGCCCCGGGCGGCGGCCCCGCCAGGGAGACCGGCCTATGTCGTGGCCGCTTACCTCGCCCGTCCGGAGCCGGGCAGGACCCGCACCGGCGCGGACTCGACGGTCCTGGACGTCCCGTCCGCCCACGTGCCGGTCACCTGGACGGTCACCGTGTCGCGGAGGTACTTGCCGAGGAGGTGGAACCGGGGCCCGGTGGCGCCCGCGACCGGCTCGCCGTTCACGAGCCACTGGTAGCTGAACGTCGCGGCCGGGGTCCACTTGCCCGGGTCGGCCGTCAGGTACCCGCCGGCCCGCGGCAGTCCGTCGATGACCGGCCTGCCCGGCACCTGCAGCAGATAGTGGTAAAAGGTGACGTTGCTGGGACCGCTCGGATCGGGCTGCTCGCGGTTGAGGATGTTCAGGGTCAGGCCGTCTCGTGTCTCCAGGAACGACAGGCCCTCGACCTCTTGCGGGTAGGGAACCGTGAGATAGAAGAGCACCTGGACTTCGCCGGTCGTCAGGCTGGCGCGGGCAATGGTCTTCGCCGTGTCGTCGCAGGAGAAGTACATCCAGCCGTCATGGACTTTGCCGCCCTGGGCTTCGTTGATCGGCTGCGATATCTGGATGTACTTGTTGAACGTGAAGTCGGGCAGGTTGTAGACGGCGATCTGGGTCGCGTTCACATAGGCCATGCCGTAGGCGAGGCCCTCCCGCGCGTCGACGGCCACCCAGCTCGCGATGTCGTGCTCCCGGTTCGGCGGGTTCAGGGCATCGGCCTGGCCGGTGAAGGTCAGATCAGCGGCGGTGTAGGTGGCGAACACCGGCGTGTCATATTCGTACTCGTACTCGTGGGGATCACCGGGGTCGGACGCGCTGCTGTCGAGGGCGATGTAGAGGTTGCCGTTGGCGTAGTCCATATCGCCGATATGGTTCAGGCCCTTGAAGGCGAGCGTCGAGGGGTTGGCCAACGCGGGCGGGATCGCCGGCGAGGCCGCGAGGATGGTGTTGTACTGCATGTCGGTGATCTCCAGCCCGTCGCTGCTGGAGAAGTACCAGTGCGTGCCGTCGGTGGTGACACCCTGGCCGCGTGCGCTCTCGGCGTCGCCGGTGAACACGTCCTTGCCGATCAGCTGCCAGGTCTGGATCTCCGGCGCGGAGACCGCCGCCGATGCCACTGCGGGTGCCGCCTGCGCACGTGCTGCTTCCGCGGGTACCGTCGCGGCCGCGCCGACCAGGGCGAGTCCGCCGATGAAATTCCTTCTCGTGAAAGCTTGCATGCTGGCTCCATATGGTCCGCCGGCGGACGAATCGTGTCCGCCGAGTCGGCCCCCAAGACTAAAAGGGCGAACTTGCGGCGCCACGGCGGCAGCGTGGCCGCATGGTAAACGATCTTGCCCGGCCCGGTGACGGCCTCGAGCCGGGTCCGCGGCTGCGCGCGCGGGGCGGGGCGGGGTCTATGCGCGATCGGGGCATGATCCGGCCGGGCATGGATAGGAGAGTCGGTATGGACGGTGAGAGAGAGAACCTGCAAGAGGCACGGTCCGAGCCCATCGTCGCTGGCCTGGCGCCGCCGGAAGAGCTGGCGACCGACGAGATTCCGGATTCGCTGATCTCGGATTTTTCCTCATTGACCACGCCGTACTGCTGGGTCATCACTGAGGACGCGCTCGCCGGCTACGACGGCGCCGAGCCGTCCGCCGTGGGGAAGTCCGGGCCTGACCAGGCGGTGGCCGAAGACGTCGCCGAGGCCCTGACGGCCGGGCGGTTCTTCCGTCTGGTCGACGGAGCGGGCCGCGAGCTCGTCATCGGCCGCCTGTACGACCCGAGCGGTGAGAACGAACTGGCGCCCCTGGACGATTTCGGGCGGCCGGGCCTGGGTGCGCTGAACATCGAGTTCCGTGCCGAAGGCGGCTGGCGGGCGGCCTGACCGGGTGAGTATTCCTGGCGGGACGGCATTAGCCGGCCCCGCGGCGCTCGCGTGGCGCGAGCGCCGCGGAACCCCGGGCTCAGGCCGCGCCGGTGATGCTCGGCTCGCCGGTCTCCAGGTGACCGGTGTACCGCTGGGACCAGGTCGAGTCGCCGTCGATCGTGATGGTCAGGTCATACCACCCGGAGCTGGCCGCGAGGGGATCGATCACGATCCGCTCCGGCAGGCCCGGCCGGACCTTGTAGGACTTCGGGCGCTCGGCTGAGTACTGGGTGTGCGTGATGGTGTACGTCAGGTCCGACCGGCCGTGGTTGGCAAGCTCCAGGATCAGCGTCGGCGCCAGCTCGAAGCCGCCCTCGTAGTAGGCCGCCGAAACGCTCGCGGCCGCCCCCGCCTTGGTGAGGTCACCGGTGAAGCGGCGCAGGAAACGGTTGGCGCTCACCACGGTGATGTCGTAGGCGCCGGGGGCGCCGACGTTGACCGCCGCCGGGGTGGTCGCGCTGAGCTTCTTCGACCCCGCCACGGTGTACTGCCCGGGGAACAGGTCCGCGTTCGGGTAGGCCGCCAGCGTCTGCGACGCCTGAAGGTTGTCGCGGACGTGGAAGTGGCTCGACTTGGAGACGTGCGGCGCGCTGTTGCTCAGCGCCAGGTCGGCCGTGACCGTGCCATCGCTGTTCTTCGTGAACCCGGTCAGGATTGCGTTCGCCTGGTAGGGCAGCGGCCTGGCCGGCTTCCAGCCGGGCTCCTGAACGGGCAGCTCGTTGGTCGTCGGGACGATCTCGTAGCTGTTCGCCTCGCCGACCGGCGCGCTCACCCACGGCAGATCCGGCAGCCCGTAAACGGGACGGGTGAAGTCCAGCGCGTTCGTCAGGTCACCGGAGACGCTGCGCCGCCACTCGCTGATGTTCGGGCAGATCGCGGGCTTGCCGATCGCGGTGGTCCACTTCTCGAGGAACTGCAGCACCGACGTGTGGTCGCAGACCTCGGAGGTCACCCAGCCGCCGCGGGTCCACGGCGAGATGAGGAACAGCGGCACCCGGTAGCCGAGCCCGACCGGCAGCGGGTTCGGGGCCAGGGAGGACTCCAGGTAGAACTCGTCGGTAGTGCCCGGCGGGGCGACCGGCGGCGGCACGTGGTCGAACGCGCCGTCGTTCTCGTCGTAGTCGATGATCACGAGCGTGGAGTTGAGCACTTCCGGGTCGGCGGCGAGCGCCTGCAGGACCCGGCCGACGTAGTAGGCGCCGTCGGTCGGCGCTCCGTCCGGGTGCTCGGAGTACTGCTGGTTGGTGACCACCCAGCCGACCTGCGGCAGGGTCCCGGCCTCGACGTCCGCCTTAATGGCGTTGGCGAGGTTGTCGCCGTTGTAGGTCTCGTAGTTCAGCGGCTCGGGCACGGTCGTGAGGCCGTTGTCGTAGTACGGGTTGCCGGGCGCCGCGGTGCCGCCCTGCGACGGGTCGAGCTCGGCGAAGGTCTTGTAGTACTGCGCGCCGTTGTCGCCGTAGTTGTCGCTTCCCTGGTAGATCTTCCAGGTCAGGCCGGCGGTCTGCAGGGCCACCGGGTAGCTCTGCCACGGCAGGAAGTCGCCGAGCTCGTCGCCGCCGTTGTAGGCGACGTAGCTGCCGTTCTGCTGGTCGGCGTTGATCGTCCCGCCCCACAGGTACGTGCGGTTCGGGCCGGTCGCGGACAGCACTGAGCAGTGGTAGGCGTCGCCGATCGTGTAGGCGTCGGCGAGCGCGTACTGGAACGGGATGTCCTCCCGCGTGAAGTAGCCGAGGGTCTCGATGCCCTTGGCCGAGTACCAGGCGTTGTGCTGGCCGCCATTCCAGGCCTCGTGCTGGGTCTCCCAGCTGTGGTCGGTGCCGTTGGCGTTCTGCGCGCCCTGCTCGGCGTTCGGCGGCAGGGGGCTGCTGGTGACCTGGCCCTTGGAAAGCTGGAACGGGTACTGGGTCCCCGTGACGGGCCCGCCGGGCGCGCTGGTCGGCTGCTCGAACACGCTGTAGCCGCCGGGGAGCGTGATCGCGGCCTTGTCGCCGTAGCCGATGACGCCCTTCAGCGTGCCGAAGTACATGTCGAAGCTGCGGTTCTCCTGCATGAGGATCAGCACGTGCTTGATGTCGCGGATGTCGCCGAAGCGTCCGCTCTTGCTGGCCGCGGCGGCCGCCTTGGCGGCACCGGCCTCCGTGGTGGCGGCGTCGGCGCTGGCCGCACCCGCGGACGTCACGGAAGCCGCCGCGGCGGCGGCACTCGCGACAGCGGCACCGCGGATAAGGTTGCGGCGTGACATTTCGGACATTAGGACGGAACCTCCGTATTCGGACAAGGCTAAACCTTGCCGACGCTACGCGAGCCGTCCTATGGGCATGCGACTTCTAGTTAAACGCTCGTCGAACTAGTCGCCAACCATGGCCGCGCACCAGTGGGGAGCACGGTGACCGCGGTGCCCGCCCGCGGCCCGCGCCCGTAGGGGATCATGGTGCCCATGACGACGCTAGGGGCGGTGTGCGTGCCGCGGGTACCACCGGAACAACTACGGAAAGTCGCGCTCGCGGCGGAGAACGCGGGCCTGGACGAGCTATGGCTGTGGGAGGACTGCTTCTGGGGCGGCGCCGTGCCCGGGTGCGCGGCCGCGCTGGCGTGGACGGAACGGCTCCGCCTCGGGATCGGCGTGCTCCCGGTCCCGCTGCGGAACGTGGTCGCCACCGCCATGGACACCGCCATGCTGCACCGGCTCTTCCCCGGCCGCGTGACGGTCGGCGTCGGCCATGGCGTGCAGTCGTGGATGCGGCAGGTCGGGGCGTCGGCGGAGTCGCCGATGACCCTGCTCCGCGAGCACCTGACGGCGCTGCGCGCGCTGCTCGACGGGCAGCGGGTGACGGTCGAGGGCCGCTATGTGAAGCTGGACGACGTGGCGCTCGAATGGCCGCCAGCGCAGTCGCCCGCGATCGTGTCCGCGGCGACCGGCGAGCGGACGCTGCGCCTGAGCGGCGAGGTCGCCGACGGCACAGTCCTGGTCGCCGACACGGCACCGGAGCAGGTCCGCCGCGCGCGCGAGCTGATCGACGAGGGCCGCGCACGGGCCGGGCGAACCGACCGGCACCGCCTCGTCGCCTACCTGGGTGTGCCGGCGTTCGACGCGGCCGCGATCGCCGCGCAGGCGCGTGGCCTGGCGGCGGCGGGCGCCGACGCGGTCATCTTGCAGCCGGCGCGGACGGACGGGATCGACCCCGTGGAACTGGTCCGGTTCGCGGCCGAGGAGGTTCGCCCGCGCGTCACCGGGTGAGGAACCGCCCGCGAGCCGTCACGGCGTGACGAACCTCTCGGGATGGAAGGCTGCCCGGTCCGCGGGAATGGTAGGACAATAGACCCGATGATTGAACTGCGTATTCGCCGGATCCCCGTGAACGTCGTGCCCGGCCCCCGGTGAGCCGCCCCGCTCAACGGGCCCGCGGCGGCGCGGCCGGCGCGGAGGAGGAATTCAGCCTTCGCTCGGTGGCGGTCGCGGCGTTCGGCCCGGCGACGCTGTTCGGGCTCGCGGAAGGGGCGATGCTGCCGGTCATCGCGCTGAGCTCGATCGACAGGGGCGCCAGTACCGCGATCGCCGCGCTCATCAACGCGCTGCTCGGCATCGGCTCGATCGTGACCAACATCCCCTCGGGCATGCTCGCCACCCGCATCGGCGAGCGGAAGTCGATGCTGGTGGCCGCGGCGGTGGCGGTAACCGGCCTGATCCTGTGCCTGGTCAACCTCGGCCACGGCGCGGTTTCGCTGGTGGTGTTCGGCTTCGGGGTGCTGCTGCTCGGGGCGGCCAGCTCGGTCTACACCCTGGCCCGGCAGTCCTACCTGACCGAGATCGTGCCGCCGCACATGCGGGCGCGGGCGCTGTCGACCCTCGGCGGAACGCTGCGGGTGGGGATGTTCGTCGGTCCCTTCCTCGCCGCCGGAGCGGAAGAGGCGTGGGGGCTGCCGGGAGCGTTCTACGTCAGCCTGGCCTCGATGATCGGCGCCGCGGTCATCGTCTACCGGGTGCCCGACCTGGAGCAGACCGACGAGCACAAGGCGGCCGCCGCCGAGGTCACGTCCTGGGGCATCCTCAAGCAGTACTGGCGCACGTTCGCCACCCTCGGAACCGGCGTCGTCCTGCTGTCGGCGATCAGGCAGACCCGGCAGGTGGTGATCCCGCTGTGGGCCGCGCACATCGGGCTGTCGCCCACCGCGAACTCGATCATCTACGGCATCGCCGGATTCATCGACGTGATGACCTTCTACCCGGCGGGCAAGGTCATGGATCTCTACGGCCGCCGCTGGGTCGCCGTGCCGTGCGCGGCCGTGCTCGGCATCTCCTTCGTCGTCATGCCGTTCACCCACGCCATCGTCACCCTCACGATCGTCGCGATGGTCATGGGCTTCGGCAACGGCATCGGCTCCGGCATCGTCATGACGCTCTCGGCCGACACCTCACCGGAGATCGGCCGCCCGACGTTCCTCGGCCTGTGGCGGGAGCTGTCCGACGCCGGCCAGGGCATCGGCCCGCTCATCCTGTCCGCGGTGACCGGCCTCGCCGGGCTGAGCGTGGGCATCACGGTCAGCGGCGCGGTCGGCTTCGCCGCGGCCGCGGCGATGTGGGTGTTCATCCCGCGCCGTCCCCGGACGATGACCAGCAGGGCCAAGCGGGCGCAGGGGGAGGGGCCGGCCCCGCCGTCGCGCGCGGCCTAGCCGACATCGAAGGCGATCACCCATCACGTCCCGCGATCTCCCCCGTCACTCACGCCCGGTGACCTGGGGAGTATCGCTCCTTGATCACGGGTCGGACGTGCCGATACGGGCTCGTCGATTATTTAGTTGGTTGTTTCGGGCGTGTCGGGGGCCGTCGGTGATCAGGCAATCGGTACGTCAGGGGTGGGTGCCGGGCGGTGGCGGAACTCGGTGTCGCATTGCCCGCCTTCCTATGGCGCTGGATGTCACATCGGCGCCCGTCTTTGCGGGTGGATGACGCATCGACCGCCATAGGAAGGAGGTGGATGACGCATTGGCCGCCATAGGAAAGAGGCGGGTGACGCATTGGCCGCCATAGGAAGGAGGCGGATGACGCATTGGCCGCCATAGGAAGGAGGCGGATGACGCATTGGCCGCCATAGGAAGGAGGCGGATGACGCATCGACCGCCATAGGAAGGAGGCGGGTGACGCATCGGCCGCCTTCCGGCGGCGCCGCGCGGGTCCGGCCCGGGAGGCGGTCGCCAGCGCATCCTGTCGCCGGAGTCACGCACCGGACCGGACAGCCACCAGTAAATATCCGACGGGCATGGCCACTGGCGACTCATGATCACCGCGGGCGGCGGTATCCGGGTGCCCCTAGGGCCTTACCGCTGTCCGAGATAAGCGGATTAATCCGGCCAGGGAAGCCCGCTCCGCGTCCCGAACGGCCCCCGTGGCGGTAACGCCCCAGTGAACAGAGCCCCGGCTGACCGCGTAACCGGCCGGTACGAGAGACAGCTGTATGGAGAAACCGTCGCCAGGGCGACGGTTTCTCCATACAGCTCCGGTTTCTAGGGCAAGCCGAGGTCGCGCAGCCACGCGGCGAGGGCGGCGCCCATAGAGTTCGGCGTAGTGGCCAGGGCGGGGAGACGATGATCGTGTCCGGGCGCTCTGGCCGTCGGCCGGTATCCCGTTCTCTCTTGCTTGCTATCGCCTTTCTGTCGGTCGCATAACGGCGGCCATTTATGCATATGTGAGGCCAGTCACAAAGTGGCCTTCCAGCGTGAGTAATGTGTGAGGGGTCGTTGCTTTCCGATTCGTTTCTGTGTTTCCATATCAGGCGTCGGCCTCCGGACCGGAAGGCCGAATCAGAGAAAGGGCAACCATGAAGAAGATGCAGGCGCTCGTGCGGAAGTTCAAGCCGGCCAAGGACCTGTCCAAGAACGCGTGGCCGCTCCACCAGATCTGACTTGCTTTACGCCGAATGGCGGACGATAGAATATTCTTCGTCCGCCATTCGGGCGAGGTTTTTGGCTTACCGCCCAGGGGATAAGGAAAAGCTGGTGTCCGTGATGATGACAACGGCGGTGGACGGCCGTTCCGTTGAGTATGCTCCGGAAATCCGGGACCTCCTGGCGCGGCCGGGAAAGATATTCCGCCTTAACGCGGCCATGGTGGGCGTGTCCGACTTCCGCCTCATCACCGCCGCCGTCGCCGCGCGTCCCGTTCTCCCGCCGGAACGCTCGGTGTTCAAGCCCGCGGCGGGAGCGGCCATCGATCACGACACCGCGACTCGCACGATCCGCGCGCTCGGGCAGGACGTCATGGCGGGTATGCAGGCGCCTCCTCCGGCGGTGCGCGGGCTGTCGGGTTCCTGGCCCCTCGCCGCCACTTCCTATGTGCGCGAATGGCTCTTCTCCTCCGACCCGCTGCCGGTCTCGCTATTGTCGAAACGCGGGGTAACGCGCTTTCCCGTGCTTTCCCGGATCGTCGACGGTGCCGTTACCGCCTGGCCGGCGGGGAGCGCTGAGAGGAAAGCAAGCTCGCTCGCCGAGCAGATCCGTGATGCTTCCGGCACCCAGGATAAAAGGCAGGCCATCGCGCTGTTCCGCCGGGCGTCGGCCACCCTGGCCGACGGGGTGGCCGCGCTGACCGCGAACGCCCTCTGGCTCATGAAATCGGCGTCCCCCGAAAAGGAACCGCAGGCCGATCTGAAACCAGTTCTGTGGGAGACGCTGCGGCTGCTCCCACCCGCGTGGCTGCTGCTGCGTAACGGCGGCGCCGAGTACACGGAACTCCACCCTAGTATTCGCGCGGAGGATAAGGTCGCGCTCTTCCCGCTGCTCATGCACCGCGACCCCGAATACTGGCCCGCGCCGCTGGAATTCAGGCCGGAGAGATGGGCTGGAATAGAGGATCCGGAAAGCGTGCCGGCGTTCATGCCGTTCGGATTCGACGGCGCCCGGTGCTGGGCCAAGCACCTGGTAGTGCCGCTGGCCGAGCGTCTCCTCGGCCTCGCCCTGGAACACCGGCTCGCCGTTCCCGTCACGCGGGCGGCGCGCGTTCCGCTGCGCCCCCTGCTTTCCGTCCGGTTCAGGGCGGAGCTCACGTGACGCCCGTCCGCGTCACCCCGCTGATCGATCCCGACGTGACCCCGGCAAGTCACAGCCTGGTGTGGCTGGCCTCCGGCCCCGGCGGTGTCCCGGTCGGATCGGCGTTCCTGCGCCTGTTCACCCGGGCCGGGCAGCGTCAGCTCGCCTTGCTGCAGCTAAACCTCCAGCCAGGCGAACGGGGCACGGACACCGGCTTCCTGCTCCTGGACCCGGCGCTGACCGCCGCGCGCGGGCACTGCCGGTCGCGAGTGATCACCCATGTCGAGGCGGACTCGCCCGGCGAGCGGTTCCTCGCCGCCCGGGGCTTCCGCCGGGTCCTGACGCTGATCTCCTTCCGGCTGGCCCTGGCGGACGCGGACATCGCCGCGCTGTCGGCGGCCGTGGACGAGCCGCATCCCGGATACCGGCTCGCGTCGTGGGACGGCATGGTCCCGGACGAGCTCGCGGAGACGTTCGTCGCATCGCGGTACGCGATGAATGACATGCCGGCCGGCGGTATCGACTTCGGCGTCGTCCCCTGGGACCGGCAGCGTATCCAGGCGGCGGTGACGGCCATCGAGAAGCAGGGCGACGTCCTGCACACCGTCGTCGCCGTCAGCGCGGCGGACGGCGCGATCGCCGGATTCACCGAGCTGGCCATCCCCGCCGACGGCACGGGCGAGGCCCAGAGCTGCGGGACGGCCGTCCTGCCCGGGCATCGCGGCCACGGCCTGAGCCGGTGGATGATCGCGGCGACCATGCGGCACGCCTGCGAGCGTTACCCGCTGCTCGAGGGCCTGCGCCGGGACACCGCCGACAGCAACCCGTACATGACGCGGGTCATCGACTCGCTCGGCTACCGGCCCGTGCACACGACGTATGAGTACCAGCTCGACCTCTAGCGCCCCCGGCGCGGAGTTCGCGGCCCTGTTCGCTGACGCGCCCGTACCCCGGCCGACGTTGGCCAAGACGTTCTGGGCGATGATGACGCGGGAGTTCCGCGTGCTGCGCCGGAACGCGATCTCGACGTTCACCCGCTCGGTCATGCAGCCG
>Ga0210389_10000173_pt1 | contig 66955 bp, 56 predicted proteins | sample IncBWH28OmetaG_FD_160127 | JGI IMG/M metagenome (GOLD analysis project Ga0210389, IMG submission 160127) | Forest soil microbial communities from Barre Woods Harvard Forest LTER site, Petersham, Massachusetts, United States - Inc-BW-H-28-O ...
TGTTATCGCTGGGAAATCACATCATCAAGTTTGGGGCGGACCTTCGCTACGCAAGGAATTTGCGTATTCCCAGCGATAACAATCGCACCGGTGAATACAATTTCAGTCCGCTGGCAACCTCCAATCAGACGCTTGCGACCGTTGGCGGCCTAGACTTGGCGACCTTCCTCCTCGGCGACGTAACGTCAATGGCTCGCTATGTCAACAACCCGGCGCTCACCAACATCAATAATGCCGCGGAGAGGCAAAAGCGGTTGTTCTTCTACGGTCAGGATACTTACCGGGCAACGTCGAAGCTGACCGTCAACTACGGCCTGCGCTGGGAAATTTATACGCCTGAATCGGTGCTCGCCAAGGGTTACGGGGGGTTTGCAAACATCGTGGATAACGGCGGCACCGGCGTCATCCGCGTGGCCGGATATGGCGGCTACGGTTTGAATGGCAACGTGGGGAACGATCTGCATGCGTTCGCACCGCGATTCGGAGTCGCCTATCAACTCAATCCCAAGACCGTGGTGCGCATGGGTTACGGACGGAGCTACGACATGGGAGTGTTCGGATCGAACTTCGGACATACCGTGACTCAGAACCTCCCGGTTCTCATCAAACAGAATATCGATGCATCCTCAAACCCGCTTACCCTGGGTGCTAATCCGAACATTATTCCCCTTTACACCAGCAACACTACTACCAACCCGCTTTCGCAGGGGCCCATTGCTCCTATCTTTCCTACGATTCCAGCCAACGGGCAAATCACCTTTGCTAGCCTGAATGGCCAGGATGGCGGCGTACACATTCGCCCAACCTCACAAACATTGCCCACACTCGACGCCTGGAACGCTACCGTACAACGCCAGGTCACGAATACCATTTCCGCGGAAGTTGCCTACGTCGGAAACAAAGGTTCGCACGGGTTTTCTGGCGACGGTCCCAATTATGACGTCAACCCGCTGTCCATGTTCCTGTACGGGGCCATTGATCCTCTCAACCCCGCTCCCAATTCCGCATACCCGACCAGCGTCAGACGCCCGCTGTGCCATCCGAACCTGAGTGTATTCCCAGAAACCTGCTCGGGAATCGGCGATGATCTCGGCAACTACTACGGCAACGACGCCAGCAGCGAATACAACGCGTTTGAAGCGAAGGTGGACAAGCGATTTGCGCAAGGCCTCCAGTTCATCGCTCACTATACGTACGCACATGCCAATGCCTACAACAACAACTATTACGCGATCAGTCATCCCATTGCGTACGGCCCCAATGATTTCGTGCGCAACTCAGTGTTTGTGATTAACACGGTCTACGCACTGCCGTTCGGCAAGGGGAAACCCTTCTTGGGCAATGCCAGCCGCGCTGAAAACTATCTGGTAGGCGGATGGCAGATCACCAACACCACGAACTGGAGCAGCGGTCTGCCGTGGACGCCCACGACGGCTGAGTGCGGCAGCCAACAAGACGTGGGCATCTGCCGTCCGAACAACGGATCGGGTTCGTTCCCCATGGGACCCGGTTCTCTCCAACATCCAGCAGGGTTCGCGCCTTACATTGAATACTTCACTCCGGTCCCGCTTGGCGGACGATTTACCGACGCCGGAAAAGGCAACCTCGGCAACGCCGGCTACAACTCGCTCCGTGGTCCCGCAGGATTCTATTCGGATCTGTCAGTGACCAAGGACATTCCATTCGGGGAGCGCGTCAAAGGACAGTTCCGCATGGACGCGTTTAACATCTTCAACCACCCGGTCTACGCCTTCAGCGGAAACAATGGGGCGAACGCTTGTGTGGATTGCATCAACACCACGGGTGGCAGCAACAATGGCCGGATCACCGACATTGAAGCTGGAACCACGATGCGCGAAATTCAGTTCGCTCTGCGCGTCACGTTCTAGGTTCAGTGGAACTTTGTAGAGCAGAGGGAGTCTCTCGAGACTCCCTCTTAGTTTTTTGCCCTCATTTTGGCCCACGAAAACAAAAGTGATGCCCTTCGTTGTAATCTGGAGCGCATGAATTCTGTAAAGCATCCCTGGACTCTGCGGCTGCGGCCGGTGGGCTTGCTATGGTGCGGATTCGCGCTCTTCTGCGGGAGTGCTGTCGGCCAGCAATCTAGCCCTACGGACGCGCCGGTCGCCCAGCCCTCCCTGTCCGCTCCCACTGCGTCTGCCGACTTCTCACATGCCCGGAAACTGATGCAGCAAGGAAAAGTTGATGAGGCTATCGCGGAACTTCAGGCACTCTCCGCCGCTGCGCCGACCACGAAGGGGCTCGATCTTGAACTCGGTACCGCGTACTACAAGAAGAGCGATTATGTGAAGGCGATCGCATCCTTGAAAAAAGCTGTGGCTGCCGATCCCAACAATGGAGAAGCCACTCAGCTGCTTGGCCTTTCTTATTACTTGAACGGGTATCCGACCGAAGCGATTCCAGTATTGGAAAGAGTGCAAACCTGGTTTCCACGGGCGAATGTGGACGCTTCTTACATCCTCGGCATCTGCTACATCCAGACGAAGAATTATCCGCAGGCGCGCAAGGCGTTTGCGAGGATGTTTGACGTTCCGGAAGAATCAGCGGCAAGTTATCTGTTTACAGCGCGCATGTTGTTCCGTCAGGAATTCGATCCGATCGCCGAAGAATATGCGCAGAAGGCGGCAACGCTCGATCCCAAGTTGCCACTGGTTCACTTTCTGCTCGGAGAATTGTATTTGTACAAATCCCGAGTGCCGGAAGCGATTGCAGAATTTCAGAAGGAGTTGGCCATCGATCCCGGCCACGCCGCGACCTACTACAAGCTTGCCGACGCCTATTCACGCATTCAGAAATTCGAAGATGCGGAACGGCTGTTGCAGCGTTCGATATGGCTGGACGCAACCTCGACCGGTCCTTTTATTCTGATGGGGAAGGTGCTCGAAAAGAAGGGCGAGTACGAGCTGGCGGTGCGCTCGTTGCAGCGAGCCGCGACCATGGACCCGAATAATCCCACGACGCACCACTTGCTCGGGCAGGCCTACCGTGACATGGGGAAAAAAGAAGAGGCAGAGAGCGAACTCAAGTTAGCCGAGCAACTGCAGACTCAGCAGGATTCCCGTCCATAAACTGCGTTCCTTGATTCGGCAATCAGTGATCTTGCAATCAATGACCCTGCAATCAGTGATCCTGCGATCAGCGCGGCGCCGAGGGCAAGGGACGATTTTGCTCCGCATCCAACCGGTTTGCAGCATCGTTCGGCAGGGCGTGCAGGAGTTCGAGGAATGCAGCATTGGTCCAGCCAAAACCTACGACGTTCATTTTGTAACCGAGTTCAGCGTGCACGTCGGAGGAGCGCGTGACGACGTTATATTTCTCGACGATGTAGCCGTCGCGGCGAAAATTTTCCGCTACCATCGACAGAAATTCGTAGGAGATCCGATCCGCGTCCGTGTTGAAACCGTATCTGCGCAGACCCTCGACGGCGAGCATCTCAATGTTTCCCCAGCCGTATGGCAAGTCCCATTGCGCTCCTGAGTCCTCGGTGCTCATGGGCAATCCACCGGGTTTCTCGAAGGCAAGAATATTGTTTACGACGCGCTTCGCCTGCTCCGGTGTGGCCAGGCCAGCCCATAGAGGATACATAGCCGTCGCGTAACGATAGGACGATCTCTGCCCGGTAGCGACATCGTAGTCGAAGAAAAATCCCGCGTTGTCGTCCCACAGATAGCGTGTGATCAGATGCTTGCGCTTCTCGGCGCGCTGGGCCCATTTTGCCGCATCTTCGCCTCGCCCCAGCCACCGGCTGATCTGCTCCATATCTTTTTCGGTTTTGTAGAGCAGACTGTTCAGGCAGACCGGGGCGTAGTGATGGGTCGCCGCGCCGAACGGGCCGAAGCGAGAACTTACATCGAATCCGGACTCTCGCATGGAGCGGTCGCCTTTGTAATAGTCAGAACTCAACGTGAACTCGGTGCGCTTTTCACAATCCGCGCGCGCCATCGTGTTAGCAACTCCGCACACTTGCAGAGTGTAAGAGGAGCCCGCAGGCAAGTGCTGGCCGCTGTCAGGCCGGCTTTCGACGATGTAGCTATCGGCTTGCGCGGGATGAAGAAAAAAGTAGGTTGAAACTTTGCGGTAGAATCCGGATTCATCCTGCACCGCTTCGGCGGGTGGACCTTCGCCAAAATCGTAGTAACGCGACAGGCCAGTATCGCCCGCAAGGTGTGGGTCGCGGTTCCACATCTCGTAGTCTTTTTCCAGGTCAGCGTAGGCCTTCGTCAGCCAGGCGGGATCCGCGTGCCCGGATTTTTCCAGCGCATCGTAGACCTCAACCAACATCGAACTCAGGAATGGCGGCTGCGAGCGGGTGAGATAATAGGTGCGGTTGGCGTTGAGCATCGCGCCATAGTGCTCGATTTCAAAGAAGAAATTGTCGACCATGCCACGCGCCAACTCCACGCGTCCGGAGCGCAGAAGCCCGCGAACGATGAAATAACTGTCCCACCCATACATTTCATTGAAGCGTCCGCCTGGGACCACGTACTTGTTCTCCAGATAGAGCAATCCATGGGGCTGAATCTTGGAGGTATCAATTTCGCCGAGATGATGAATCTCGATGGGCAGATGTTCGATGCGAACGTCGCATTCTCGTGCGAGTTTCTGCAGCGCCGGGGGCTCGCTAAATCCCGCAGGCAAGTATAGAACCGAGGCTGCTTTTATCTTGGGATCGACTACGCTCTGGCATTCGGACATTGAACGAGTCAAGGTATCCCATGCCGAAGAGATGTATTGCAGAATTGGATTGAGTCCTTCGTTCCTTCCGGGGAGGGACTTCCCGGAGGCAGCCTGGTAACAATTTGCGACACACGAGGCTGCCATGCAGAAAACAAGAGTAAGCGTTAACCCTCGGTAAGAAACCTTCAGGGAATGGATTTTCATGGGTTTGGAAAATTGCGGCTCTGACATCTTACTACTGACGCTAAGTCCTGCAAAATGAATTCGATGCGGGACGTAGCCTTAATTGAGGGGGAGAGACCACTGCCGGAGTAAAGGCGGGCAGCGACTACGGTTTGGGAAGGGATTTCGAGTCTCGAAGGGGCTTGGCTTTCACGATTCTGTAATCCTTATATTCGATAGAGAGGTTGGCCACCCCCCCGATCCTTATCACGCTCTCGGTTCGATTTTCAGCGGGCAGCCAAAACTCACCTACTTTTACATAGCGGTGTTCGACTTCAGTTTTCTTGATCCACACGGACGGATTCTTCCCGGGTTCGCCCTTGATCCGTACCACCGCAAAATCTTTGGCGTCCACCCAGATTTTTCCGCGATAGAGAAACCGGTTCCTGGTTTTGGGGGACAAGTTTAGAACGTATCGACCGCCGTCAGGCGCGGATTCGTAGCCGTCGAGCGAGAAATCGTAGTTTTCGGTGGTCAGAGCCGTGTACCGGCGATTCTCTTCATTCGCTGCTTCCTGCTCGCCTTCCAGCAGCTTTTTGAAAATGTGATCGATGATGAACCTGGAACCGGTCTGCGACACTACACTAAACTGTTTGGAATTCGGAGCATGGTAGGCCATGTTGATCACCATCTCCGCAGCGCGATCACTCGGGAATCCGCTATAGCGCATTTTGTAAATGCGCGTTGCTTCGTACTGCTCTAATGCTGCGGCCCGCTCCGCATTTCTTTCCTCGAGTCTCTTCACTATCTGTTCAACCTGCAAATTCGCATTCGGAGCTGAATAGGAATTGGAATCCGACCCATACCCTCGGGGTGCGGGCTGAGAGACCGCAGCAAGACCCCAGCACAGCAGAGGGAGAAAAGCGATCGCAGAGTGCAGAAAGCGCCGATTGTGCATGATTGTTGTTTGGAAAATCCCTCTTAGTTTACCCGAGGCAGTTGATCCGATACTCTGCGCGGGAGCGGAATGTATGATTACTTCCCAAAATGCGACAGCTTGATCCGACCGGAGAGTGGAGATCGCACTCTCATGGCATGCCCAGTTGTCTCTGGATCTGCTCAAGAGGCACACCTTTCGTCTCCGGAACCATGGTCTTCACCCAGACTAACTGGAGAACCATCATACCGGCGAAGAACGAGAACACGTAACCCGGAGGCAAGGCGGTGACCATTTTCGGGAAGAAGGTTGTGAGCAAGGCGGCAAAGATCCAGTGAGTGAAGCTGCCGAGCGTCTGCCCCTCCGCGCGATGCCGGTTGGGAAAGATTTCGGAAATAAGCACCCAGATCACCGCCCCCTGGCCGACAGCGTGGGCGGCGATAAAAGAAAAAATGCAGATCGGCACAATGGAATAGTGTCCGGTAAAGAACGCCCAGGCCACCAGACCAAGCGACGCGATGTAGCCGAACGATCCGATGTAGAGCAGAGTGCGCCGGCCGAGCCTGTCGATGAGCCACAGTCCGACAAACGTAAAGACAAGATTGGTGGCGCCAATGCCGATCGATTGCAAGAGCGCGGCTTTTGCGCCGAGGCCGGTGAGTTCAAATATGCGGGGCGCGAAATAAAGAATGGCGTTGATGCCGGACATTTGGTTGAAGAAGGCAACCAGGAAGGCGAGCAGGATCGGCTTGCGAAGACGGCTCGTCCAGAAATGTCCGGACGATCCCTCCTCCGACGACGCAGCCATAATGGCGTCTGCCTGGGTTGCGATTTCGGCTTTCGAGGCGTCGGGTTCGATGCGGTGCAGGACTTGCAGTCCGGCTTCGCGGTCGCCCTTTCTGCTGAGCAGCCACCGTGGGCTTTCGGGAAGGCCAAAGCAAAACACAGCGTAGAGCAAGGATGGAAATGCGGCGACGCCCAGCATCCAGCGCCAGGCATTGTCGCCGATGCCCGCGAGCACTGCGTTCGAGACGTAGGCGATCAGGATGCCAAAAACAATGTTGAATTGGAACATGCCGGCAAGCCGGCCGCGATACTTTGGCGGGGCGATCTCCGAGATGTACATTGGAGCAACCACGGTAGAGATGCCGATACCCAATCCGCCGATGACGCGGGCTACGATGAAGATGGCAACATTGGGCGCCAAGCCTGAGCCCACCGCTCCGAGAAAGTAAAGGATACCGATCCAAAGTAGCGTGGCCTTGCGTCCGAATCGGTCCGCAGGCCAGCCGCCCAGCAGGGAACCGACCACAGTGCCGTAAAGGGCAGAGGCCATGGCAATGCCGTGCAGGCCGGGACTTAGCCCCCAAAGCGATTGAATCGTCTTTTCAGCGCCCGAAATCACGACTGTGTCGAAGCCGAAGAGAAATCCGGCGAGCGCGGAGGTGAGCGACCAAAAAAAATTTCGAGCATTCATGAGAAAGGCAAGAACGATGCTTGCAAACAACGGCGCGGAAAGCTGAAACTCGTTACTCGATACCAGGTACTGTATCTACTCTCTCGTCAGAGGATATCCTTTTTCGCGCCAATCGCGGATGCCGCCGTCCATCGAAATCACATTGGTGTAACCCATTTTCTGCAAATTATCGGCGGCCAGCGCGGAACGGAATCCACCACCGCAGTAGAGCACAATCTCTGCATTGAGATCGGGCACGCGGGCCTCGATGTCGCGCTCGATGATGCCTTTTCCCAGGTGAATCGCGCCGGGGAGGTGATCCTTGGCGAATTCACTCTCTTCACGTACGTCTAGGAGAGTGAACTTCTCGGCTCGATCCATTCGTTTTTTTACTTCCGCGACGTTAGTTTCGCGGACGCGAGTCTTGGCGTCGTCCACAATTTTCAGAAAGCGGGGAGGATGCTGGTGGGCCATGAACGCTCCTTCGGTCAGTCGACGACAAACATCCTAACAAGCGCGGGGGAATTGCGCATCATGAGTCTCAATTCCTCGGTTAGCATGAACAGATGCGGGAGAACGAGATCAGCCGGAAAGTCGGCTTGGCGCGCGCCCTGTCGAAACTTGGGTACAGTTCGCGGTCACGGGCTGCGGCAATCATTCGCGCCGGGCGCGTGAGCGTGAACGGTGCGATCAAGACTGATCCCGAAACGCCAGTTTCGGAAGGTCAGAATCCTATTGCGGTCGATGGAAAAGTAATTGAGGCGCAGCCCAGGATCTATTTAATGATGAACAAGCCTCGCGGCGTGGTGACTACGGCTTCGGACGAAAAAGGCCGCAGGACCGTATATGAAACGCTCAACCACAATGCCGATTCTAAAACTGAAGCGCAAGGAGGGAGCCAGCCTTGGGTGTCGCCGGTCGGCCGCCTGGACAAGGCCAGCGAGGGCCTGTTGTTGCTGACGAACGACTCAGAGTGGGCTGCCGCGATCAGCGCGCCGGAGACTCACCTGAACAAGACTTATCATGTGCAGGTCGCAACCGTTGCAGACGAAGGGTTTATCCAGGAATTAGTTCGGGGAGTAAAGACGAAAGATGGAGAGATGCTACGGGCCAAGCAGGCTCGCCTTTTGCGGGCGGGGGAGAAAAACTGCTGGCTCGAAGTTGTTCTCGACGAGGGGAAGAACCGGCAAATTCGACGCATGATGGAAAACCTGGGCGCTGAAGTGTTGCGGCTGATCCGCGTGGCTATCGGGCCGCTAGAATTGGGAGATCTTGCGAAGGGCGAATCCCGCCCACTGACGTCAAATGAGAAGCGAATGCTCGATCAAGCGCTGCGGGAAAAGACTTTATGAACTGCCTAACGCTTCTTCCCGCTGTTTCGATGGCACAAAAAATCCGGAGGAGAGAAATTTCCCCTGTAGAACTCGTAGACGCGCACTTGGCACAGATCGAAAAACTGAATCCAAGACTAAATGCATTTGTTCAAGTCGATGCCGACCGAGCGCGGCAGGCCGCTCGGGACGCTGCTTCGGCTGTAGTGAGCGGAACGAAGCTCGGTTCGCTGCACGGAGTTCCTATCAGCATCAAGAGTTCGTTCAACGTGGAGGGTTTGCGTTGCGAAGCTGGAACCCGGCTGCGCGCGGGATTCGTAGCGCGTCAGGATGCTGTGCTGGTTACGCGCTTGAAGAATGCCGGCGCAATTATTCTGGGTACGACCAACACGCCGGAACTGCTGATGGCGTGGGAAACGGACAACCTGCTCTATGGCCGTACGAATAACCCTTGGGACCTGGAACGTACGCCGGGCGGCTCCAGCGGTGGCGAGGCGGCTGCAATTGCCGCAGGCATGTCCGCCGGGGGTGTGGGCAGCGACGGCGGCGGATCGATTCGTGTTCCCGCTCACTTCAGCGGTATCTGCGGCTTGAAGCCGACTCCGGGGCGTATACCAGCGACCGGACATTTCCCCGTATCGGCAGGGCCATTCGCCTCGATTGGTGTTGTGGGCCCGATGGCCCGTACCATTACAGACCTGAAACTTCTTTTCGAGGTGATGCAAGGCCCCGATATTGGGGATACCAATGCCGCGCCCGTGCCGCTGCGCTGGCAAACTGAAGATGAAATAAGAGCGCTGAAAATCGGATATTTCGAAGATGATGGCCGCACGCCGGTCACTGCGGAAACCCGTACTGCAGTGCGCACTGCGGCAGAAGCCTTGCGTAGTGCTGGTTTTCAAGTTGAGCTTTTTCGTCCCGAAGGACTCGAAGAAGCGCGGCAACTCTGGTGGAAATACTTTGTGGTTGCCGGTGGCATGCTGCTGCGGCCAATGTTCGACGGACGCGAAACAGATCTCAGCCCTATCCTGAAGCAATTTCTCGAATGGGCTGCGGAGCCAGCCCACACAGGACGGTCGCTGCTCGACGCCTGGATTCGTCGCGATACCGCACGCGCAAAATTTTTCGCGCAGATGGAGCGATATCCCATTTTGCTATGCCCGGCCGCGGCCATACCTGCATTCCGCCATGGCGAACGCAGTTGGCAGATCGATAGCAAGGCGGTCGACTATCTCGATGCCTGGAGCCATACGGAATTCTTCAACCTGTTAGGGAATCCTGCCGCGGTGGTCCCGGTCGGCCGATCTCCGGAGGGCCTGCCTATCGGAGTGCAGATCGTCGGCAGGCCGTGGGAAGAAGAGCAGGTATTGTCGGTCGCGGCAGCGCTGGAAAAAGAGTGTGGACCGTCGCCGCACCCGCCCATTACTTAAAGAGTGTGAATCCTCTGCGTTCTCGGTGCCCACTGTGGTTAAATCTTTGACTAGATGAATTCTCGAATTTCAGTTGCTCTCGCCGGCCTGCTCTTGGCTGCATTTGGCCTATTCGCGACCGCCCCGCAAAATCAACCGAAAGCGAATCCCGCCGAGGCCGCGCGCATGAATAATCTGGGCGCCGCGTACATGAACCAGCAGCTTTTCGAAAAGGCGTTGAAGTCTTTTCAGCAGGCTGCCGAACTCGATCCTAAGCTCGCGATTGCGAAGCTGAATGAGGGCATCGCTTTTCTCAACCTGCAGAAGATCGACCAGGCTAAGGCTGCGCTGGAGGAGGCGCTGAAGCAGGATCCCAAGAATCCGCAAGCCTGGTATAACCTCGGCCTGTACGCCAAGAATGCGGGCGATGCTCAAGCCGCGATCGATGCGTTTCATCACGTCGCGGAGATTGATCCAAACGATGCTGATACGTGGTATTTCCTGGGGACAGCATATGTGCAGGCGAAAGAGTTTCCGCAAGCGATCGAGGCTTTTCAGCACGCGCTGCAAATCAACCCGCTGCATGCCTCTGCTGAATTCGGACTCTCGCGAGCTTATCAGCAATCCGCCGACATCGACCACGCCCGCGAGCACCTGAAGAAATTTCAATACGTTACGCAAAACAAACTCGGCGCGCCCATGAGCCTCGCTTACGGCGAGCAGGGGCAGTATTCACGGGCGGTGGAGTCGCCTTCGGCGGTGTTTAAAGCGCCTGCGGCGATCAAGGTGCGGTTTGTGGATGTGACGGCGGAGGCCGGGATTGTATCGAAGCCATCCGATACTTCCGATTTCAACCGACAACTCGGTCCTGGGGCTTGCTTCCTCGACTATGACAATGACGGCAAAATCGATATCTTCGTCGCAGACGATGGTGCGCAGGGCGGCATGGCGCTTTATCACAACTTGGGCAATGGCAAGTTTGAGGACGTAACCAAGAGGGCTGGCATCGACCCGAGCTTGCATGGAATTGGCTGCACCGCAGGAGATTACGACAACGACGGCTGGGCTGACATCGCGGTTAGCAGGAACGACGGCGTACTCATATTTCATAACGAAAAGAATGGCACGTTCAAAGAGAAGGTTGGCTCCGGCGACGCAAACATTGGCGCTAACGACCTCAACCTCGGTCTCATATTCATTGACTACGATCACGACGGCGATCTCGACCTTCTCGTCACCCGCAGCGGCGACAAGGCCGAGTGGGGAGACATGTTCCGAAATAATGGAGACGGAACGTTTACCAATGTGTCCGAACAGCTAGGTTTTTGGGGTGTGGGATCCTCCGGCGGAGAGGGCGCGATCGGAACGGATTACAACAACGACCGAGCAGTGGACATTTTGGTTCCCGGGCTCGGGCCGGCCATCCTGGAGAATCCTAGAGAAGGAAAGTTTCGGGTAAACAGGCCATGGTCCAGTGCCATGCCTGCGCCGGTACGCGCTCCCGCGATTCTCGATTTCGATCACGATGGCTGGATGGACATGGCGTTTACTCATGATGGCTGGACTAATGGAAAAGGTGTGACGCTGTGGCGCAACGGCAAGGGTAAGGCGTTCGACGCGGTTACATTTCCGAAGGTCGAATGGCTCAGAGGCTGGGGAATCGCCGCCTTCGACTACGACAACGACGGCTGGGTCGACCTAGTCGCCGTCGGCGAAACCAAGGACGGCAAGGGTGAAGTCCGCTTGTTCCGCAATCTCGGCGCTGACGGCTTCAAGGACGTCACGGCCGATGTTGGCCTCGACAAGATTCAGCTGAAAGATCCGCGCGCCATCATAACTGGAGACTATGACAACGATGGTGCAACCGATCTGCTCATCACGCAGAATCACGGTCCCGCCGTGCTGTTGCGCAACGAGGGCGGCAATCAGAATCACTGGCTGCGCCTTTCACTCAAGGGACTGGCTGACAACAAGAGCGCCATTGGCACCAAGGTGGAAGTGTTCGCGGGCGGGAACCGGCAGAAGTTTGAGATCGCCGGCTCGAACGGATACCTCGGACAGAACTCTACCGACATCGTGGTCGGCCTCGGCGATTCTAAAGAGGCTGACATCGTCCGCATGACGTGGCCTACCGGTGTGTTGCAAGACGAAATCAATGTTGCCGGAGACAAAGAGCAGAAGTTTCTCGAGATTGACCGGCGCGGCAGTTCGTGTCCCACGCTGTTTGTGTGGAATGGCGAACGCTACGAGTTCGTTGCCGACATGCTGGGCGCGGGTGTCGTCGGACACTGGGTCGGCCCCAACCAGCGCGACGTTCCACGGCCTGTGGAATATATCAAGATCGACAGGAACGAGATTCGCGAAAAAGATGGCAAGCTGAGCTTCCGCTTCATGGAACCGCTAGAGGAAGCTGTCTATCTCGATCAAGTTCGTCTGCTGGCAGTTGATCATCCCGCCGGCGTCGACGTTTATCCGAATGAATATTTCGCGTCGAACCCGCCGTATCCAGAGTTTAGAGTTGTCGTGAGCCGTGATGCCAAGCCTCCGGCTGGAGCGTGGGACGAGCACGGCCACAACGTGTTGCCTGATCTGCTGGCGCATCGCTACTTCGGCGATTTTGCACTGACGCAATTCCAGGGTTTCGCCCAGCCGCACAGCCTCACGCTTGATCTGGGAGAGGCTTATCGCGGCGGACCATTGTGGCTGCTGCTGCATGGCGAAGTCGAATATTTTTCGGCGAACAGCATGTATGCCGCGTCGCAGTCCGGTGTTCAGGCGATCCCTCCTTATGTGGAAGCGCTGGTTGGAACTGGGAAAGACGCAAGCGGCAAGTGGGTGCGCGTAGCCGACGATATGGGATTCCCCGCCGGGGGCCCGCGCACCATGACCGCCGATCTCACCGGTAAGCTACCACCGGGCACGCAGAAGATTCGAATCACAACGAATCTGGAGATTTATTGGGATAACATTCTGGTCAATCGGACAGCGCAACATGGTACGCGCGAAATCCCCTTCGGCAGGCTCAGGGGAGGCACTCGCCCAGCTGGCGAAAACGCGGGGCTTCGGGATCACGCTCGGGATGTAAGGTTGACGTCAGTCCCGCTGGTTCGTGCCGATCTGCAATTCCATGGATATCCGCTGGAGATCGAAGGGACGCCGCCGGGGAACGTGCAATACATTTATGAAAAGACGAGCGCGACCGGGCCCTACACACGTCCGGCTGGAACCTATACACGCTACGGCGATGTGCTGCCGTTGCTGACGAAGCTGGACGATAAGCTGGCCGTCTTTGGATCGGGGGATGAAGTCAGCCTCGACTTTGATCCCTCACAACTCCCTGCGCTACCTCAAGGCTGGGTGCGCGACTACTTCTTCGCGGCCAACGGCTATGAGAAAGATATGGATTTCTACGCCGCCGAAGGCAACTTCGTGGCGCCGCTACCTTTCCTGAAGATGACCGACTATCCGTATCCGCCGGCCAAGTCGTTCCCGCTGGACGACGCGCACGTGAAATACCTGCTGGAATACAACACGCGGCATATGTCGGGCAACGAGCAGCGTGGGTATTGGTTTGACTACGGCGACCGGAGATAGTTGCGATGGCGACAAGGCTTTATCGTCCGGTCGGGTTGAATGAGCTTGCGTTGATCTGGGATACAGGTTGCAAGGAGTTTCCACCGCGACTGCCGGATCAGCCCATCTTTTATCCGGTGACGTCGGCCGAGTATGCCACTCAGATTGCGCGCGATTGGAATACCAAAGCGTCCAGCTTCTCTGGCTTTGTTACTTCCTTCCTCGTGGACGACAACTACCTGTCAGGGTTTGAGCGGCATGTCGTCGGCTCCGCCGCACACGAGGAATACTGGATCCCTGCCGACCAATTGCCCAACTTCAATCGGCAGATTCAGGGAAAGATCGAAGTGGAAGCTGCCTTCTTCGGAAAGTCGTTTATTGGTTTTGTGCCAGACAAGTGTAACTTCGAAGGAAAGAATGCGGAAGAGCAGTTTGTGGTGTTGGCTCAGAGTTGGGGCTACAGTCGCATGGACTTTGGATTGGAGATATCAGTCAATCGGAAAGCTGTTTTTCTGAATTGCTTGTACTGGATTGACCACGACTTTTCAGCGTTCAACGTCACACCCGCGCTGAAGCACGATGTTCTTGATGGCGTAGTTAAGGTTTGGGAGTTCAGTCGAATGGAACCAGAATTACCCCGAACATTCATCAAAGGTGCGCATCGCTCCTACGTCCCGGCGAAGCCGATCCGCGAGGGTTCCTAGAACTCTCCCGGCCACCTTCTCGCGCCGTGCAGCAACGAGAGTATTTCAATCTTGCCGCGGCGGACTCGATAAGCAACGAGGAAAGGAGTAGGGACGATGACGAGTTCGCGAGTTCCGGGGATCCGGCCGGTGCGGCCGGCCTCGGGAAACCGCTCCAGCAGTTCCACCGGTGAAGATACGATCGAGCATGATGTCGGCTCCGCCGACGGAGGTCTCGCCAGCCCAGTAATCGTAAACGGCGCGCAAGTGCCGAGAGGCTTTGCGGGTCCAGACGACTCTCACTTCCGGCAGCGCCAGCGGGTGGCCATAGCTTTCACCTTGCGGTGGTCGATCACGCGGCCTGCGTCGGCATCGGCGATGCCGGCCCGGATCTGTTCGAGGTGCCACTGCTGAGTGTCCAGGTACGCTTGCACAGCTTCGCCGAGAAGGTAGGTGCGGTCGCGGTCGAGGGAGTCAGCCAAGGCGTCGAGGGCCGAGACTTTGTCGGATTCGAGGCGGAAACTGACGGTTTGTTTCTCCATACCACAAAATAATACACGGTATTATTCCGTCGTACAAGAAGACTGTCGGCGCAACGAGCAGCGTGGGTATTGGTTCGACTACGGCCCAAATAAACTTCAATGCTCTGGCGTTCGGCCTATGCGCCATGCTGGAATCGCTGACGCACCCCCCGCCAGGTGCCCAAGCGTGGCGGGTTCCGCCTCGGTACTAGAGGCGTTTGCCGGAGCCGAAACGCCGGCTGTCAGGATTTGCTGGTTCGCGACGGTTTCATAGGCGTATCCAGTCAGGGTCGCAGTGGGGCTAAGCCCCCACACGATATTCAGGCGCGCCCAGCCGTAATGAGTCTCGTTATTGATAGTGAAGCTGAACCCCAGGAAGCGATTCATCACTCCCTTCCCGTAGTTCGCCCAGCCGCCGAGGTAATTCCTCGTACTTGTAGTTGTGCCCTCGATTAAAGATCTGTCCGCTAGTAGTTCAGCGCCGCCGTTGGCAAATCGTCCTTTAGGACCAACTTCAACTCCGAGAGGCAGGTCGGCGGCGGCCAGAATTGAAGCGGAGCGAAAGCCGGCTTTTTCCACCAGCCCCCACACCCGATTGACGGGCGTCGACGGGGTCACTTGAATAAATGCCTCAGAGTGTCTCGCGCCGTAAGTCGCGATCGCGCTTAAAGCAAAATCGTCAGTCCCGTCATGATTCAGGTCAATGGGTACCGGGACCCCGTTATAAGGAATCGTTTTATTGGCCGGGGTATAAATTACCTTTGCCTCGGCGCCAGGTGACATCGCGAGCAAACCCACACCGGTCGCCGTTGCCGCCAGCGCGTAATGCTTGAGATTTCGCTCCAGAGATTTTGAGAGTTGAGTAGGAATCCTTGATTGCGATGGGTTCTTCATGAGGTCCTCCTTAGGCTGGAGAAAAAGTATTGCAGAGAGAACCATGGCGGTCAATGTGAAATGGATAAAAACATGTCGCGAAGTGGACATAAGACCGAGTGTGCAGAATGCTCATCGTGTCTGCCACGCTGACCAGCAATTCCGAGATTCGCACTATGCAAGAACTTGCATCTTGATGGAACAACGGTTTTCGATCACAATGTGTTCCCCCGGAGTCAACTCCTTACAGTTGCGCGAGCGATCATGTTTGCAAAGAAAATAAATCTACTGAACGTCCTTGCCATTCTTTTGTTTTTCTTGGAAGGCCGGAGTCCTGCCCAGTCCTACACGGTGACGGATCTTGGTTCATTGGGAGGTACGTCCAACGCGACTGCCATTAACGCTTCTGGGGAAGTCGTGGGATACTCCGAGACTGCGGTGCCCACAGTCATTCACGCTTTTTATTGGACACAAAGCACGGGCATGGTGGACATAGGAACGCTCGGCGGCAATGTTAGTCAAGCGTTTGGAGTCAACGACCAGGGCGTCATCGTCGGCGGCTCAAATCATGCAAACAACGGGATTTCGTATCCGTTTATTTGGTCGCCGACCGGAGGATTCCAACGACTCGGCATCAATGGTGCGGATTACGCCGTAAATGATAAAGGGCAAGTGATTGGCGTCACGGGCAGCGATGAGTATGCGTTTCGCTGGACGAAATCCGGCGGTAAGGTTCTGCTTGGAACCTTAGGCGGGAGCAACACTAGTCCTTATGCCATTAGTCCGCAGGGCGACGTCGTTGGCTACTCCTTACTTGGCAACAAGACCTACCACGCATTCTTGTGGAAGCCGGCAACCGGGATGAGCGATTTGGGTACGCTGGGCGGAATCAACAGTTACGGGTTGGGAATCAATGATTCCACAAATATCGTCGGTTGGGCGACCATACCGGGCGCTAACTTCTACTACCACGCTTTCTTCTGGACCGAACTTACCGGAATGCAGGATCTGGGAACTTTCGGCGGAAAGTATAGTCTGGCGCTGGGTATCAACGACGCTGGCCAGGTTGTCGGCTCCGCGAACCTACCGGGAGATACGCAAGGGGATGCGTTCCTGTGGACTCAGAGTGGTGGAATGCAGGATCTCAATGCATTGATCCCGCCGAATTCTGGTTGGGTGCTGAATAACGCGGCCGCTATCAACTTCGCTGGACAAATTGTAGGTAATGGGACCTATCTGGGTGAGATTCATGCCTTTCTTCTCACACCCGCCGGCGGCTCCGCGCGCTAAATCGGACCGGGGTTAGAGGTCCGCGCCGTCGGCTATAAAATCGTTTTAATATTGACTTTTTAATCCCTCCATAATCCAATAGGCGGACCCATGGAAACTACTTCGGTCGCTCCGGTGTCCTCCACCCCTCGCTTACGCCGCACGCTCACCCTTTGGGATTTAATTCTTTACGGTGTGATCGTCATCCAACCGGTCGCGCCCATGTCCGTATTTGGAGTGCTCAGCAACCGCGGCCGCGGCCACGTTGTGACCACGATCCTGATCGCCATGATTGCCATGCTTTTCACGGCTATCAGCTATGGACGCATGGCGCGAGCCTATCCCAGCGCGGGTTCTGCCTTCACCTACGTTGGGCAGGAAATAAACCCTGCGCTGGGCTACGTGACCGGTTGGAGCATGGTCATGGATTATCTGTTGAATCCGATGATCTGCATCATCTGGATAAGCCAGCAAGCGCACGTTTTCGCCCCCGGCGTCTCGTATGCCGTTTGGGCGGTTTTCTTCGCGGCGGTGTTTACCGCATTGAACGTCCAAGGGGTGAAAACTTCCGCCCGGGTAAACACGGCCCTGGCTGCTGGCATGGGAGTTGTAATTGCAATCTTTTTTGTCGCTGCTGCGCGTTATATTTTTGGCCATCCTCACGACGGAGCGGCTTTCTTTACCCGGCCCTTTTACGATCCGGCGAGTTGGAACACGAAAGCGGTGCTGGGCGGGACTTCCGTCGCGGTCCTGACCTATATTGGTTTCGATGGCATCTCGACGCTTTCGGAAGAGGCGGAGAATCCACGGCGAAATATTTTGCTGGCCACCGTTCTGGTTTGCGTCGTGATCGGAATTTTATCTGCCTTTCAGGTATATGCGGCTCAGCTGATCTGGCCGGCCTCGGAGCCGTATCCCAACATGGACACGGCTTTTACGTTCGTGGCCGGCCGCGCGTGGGCGCCCCTATTTGCGATTGTGGGATTCACGCTGGTGGTCGCCAACTTTGGGTCCGGCATGGGAGCACAGTTAGGTGCGGCGCGGCTACTCTACGGAATGGGCCGCAGTAATGCCCTGCCAAAATCTTTCTTTGGCGCGGTCGATGCCAAGCGGAGGGTGCCACGCAATAACGTCCTGTTTGTCGGCGCCCTCGCGCTGGCTGGCGCTTTTCTGCTTCCCGCTCTGGCGGGAGCAACAACAGGTTACGATCTGGGAGCCAATCTGCTCAATTTCGGCGCTCTGATCGCTTTCATGGGAGTCAATGCCGCGGCCTTCGTCCGTTACTATTTGCATGAAGAAGAGAAGAAACTCGGCAATCTTCTACCGCCGGTGCTGGGATTTGTGATCTGTTTCTTTCTTTGGATCAGTCTGAGCCCCAAAGCTCTGGTCTTCGGGGCGATCTGGATGGCAATTGGAATCGCAGTGGGGGCTTGGAAAACGAAAGGATTCTGCGCCAACCTGGTTGATTTTGAGCTGCCGCCCGAGGAAGCATAACCGGCACGAATTTTGCAGAGAGGGAACATTGATGCTCGGTGCAACGAACATTGTCGCTTTCGTTCCCACCCAAGATACCGATAAGGCGAAGGCCTTCTACGTGGATGTTCTGGGATTGCGATTTGTGAAGGATGACGGCTTCGCTATAGTGCTTGACGCTAATGGAATTATGGTGCGGCTGGCGAAAGTCCCACCGCCGTTCACACCGGCGCAGTTCACGATCCTGGGATGGCAGGTAACCGACATCGAGAAAATGGCCGCAGGACTTCAGGCGAAGGGAGTCCACTTCGAAAGATTTGGGTTCTTCGAGCAGGACGCTCTTGGGATATGGACCGCGCCCACCGGCGACAAGGTGGCCTGGTTCAAAGATCCTGATGGCAACATCCTTTCCGTCTCACAGCATGTAGGGTAAATAACATTCTCGGACGCCGAAGGGGCATCGACGACTCGTGGAAGCGACGGGTCCGCCAAGACGCGCCGTCCCTCACTTTATGGTGATGTTTACATACGTAGTGTGAATCGCTTTATAGCCGTTGTTCGGGTTTGTATCCAGAATTGCGAGCTGATAAGTTCCGGGCCCCGGCAAGGTCACGTTCTGATTTATGAATGCGCTGTTTACTCCTACTCCCGTCGGAGACTGGCCAAGCTTCGCTCCATGTGTGTTGTCCCAGACTTCAATGTGATCAATCAGTGGCGTACGCGATCCTTCCTGTTCGTAGGCGTAGGCGCTGATCGGAACAGTGGTGGTTGACCACGTCGAATTATTTGCGGGAGAGTTGACGTACACCCCGAGGTTGGAAGACACGGTGACGGTGACGTTGGTCTCGTGCATGCGCTGGTAAGCGCTGCTCACATCTTGCACCGTCAGGGTGTATTTGCCTGGAGCGAGTGAGTACCATTGACTGATGCTCGTGCCTTTTGGCGAATCGCCAAGTTTCGTATCTCCATTCCAAACTTCAATGTGATCGATTCCAGAACTGGATTTCTCTGCGCCTGCCTCAACCGCGAATGCGCTTAACGGGAACAAGGTGGACTGGGTCGAATTATTCGTCGGAGTGTTCACAAAAACGCCGTAGGTGGAAGACTCCGTATAACTGGTCACTTCCTTGTGCAGGATTTTGTACTGAGGCGCGCCGCCAATGTCCCGCACCGTCAACTGGTGCGCACCGTTCCCGCTGACCTTAAATGCCTGGTTTACCGTGTCACTAAAAACGTTTCCAAGCTTAGTCGATTTCTTGTTGAACATGTCCCAGACTTCGAGGTGGTCAATTCCCGCGTCCAGTTCGGACGCTCCCCCACTCACCAGGACTGATGGACCCTGGGTGGAGCCGTTCGGAGGCGAGTTAATAATCGCGCTCCCGGCGTTCGATAGAAAGAAATCCGACATGTCCACAGCACTCGCTGACCACCCTGGGTAACTCTCAATTCCCAGCGCGTCCAACATGGTTCGCAACGTGTTCTCATGCTTGTAAGAGATGTTGGAGACGTAGCCGGACTTTACATTGGGACCAATAAAAGCGGTAAAAACTTTTCCCGCTCCGTCACCGTTACCGTTGTCAAAAGTGACGATCAGCAGGCCGCTTCCGCCAGGTTGAAAATCAGGCAGGTTTAGCATGGGAGTGAGATTGCTGCTCAGAAAATTGTCAGCATTGATCAGGGATGAGCAGCTGTCATGCAGATCCCAGCATCCATCGGGAACAATGATTGCGAAGCGGGGCAAGGCACCGTTTGCTACGTCGATGCCAAACTGCTCGAAATCCACTATGTTGCCTTGCGCTCCCAGCGTGTTGTTGAGGACCTCTTCATACCAGACCGCCGCATTATGGCGCGCGTAGTAGTTGGTGAACGGTGGCTGGTTGGGCGAGGTGAAGTCGGGAACGTTCACGTTGCCGCCGGCATTGAGGTAGTTCTGAACGTAGACCTTCCACGAAATTGGCTGATTATCCATCAATTGAAAAATGTTGTTGTCGGTGATCGGATCTTTCGTGGATGTGGCTGCGCAGTTCTTGACCGTAAAGCAATCGTTGCCGTTGCAATTGAAATTGTGGCTTCCCGCAGGCAGGCTGCATGCCGGTGCGCCCGCGCACTTGTAATCGGACTCACAACTTCCCGACGCCAGATACAGATAATCGAGCAGCGAGCCGCTAATGTCCGAATAGTAATTATTGGCGTAGCCGTATTTCTTTCCTTGGCTGACCAGCCATGGCATCCCGTTGGGGTATACGGTGTTAAACGATGTATTTTCGTCGACCAACAACACTGCGTGCTGAGCTAGAGGGACCGCCTGGGCAGAGACAGTCAGGGTTGCGCAAAGCAGAAACCCGCAACCGAGACCGAGAAGGGAGAGAGCAGCACTGACGAAGTAAGTCTTCGGACGCATCTAAAATATCCTCTCGGAGTTTTCATGGCGAGTTGTCTAGCACTGGCCAGTCGTGCCTTACCTTTCTCATCTTTCGCGCGCAAGGAAGCGTTTTTTTTCTTTTCCCCGCGATGTTCTTATTAATTGTTTCTGAAATCGACACGAGAACTGTCTGCCGACGGCCCAAAGAATATATCGTCTGTCAATCTCGGCCAAGATGTCGATGGTTTTAAGTCTATCGCCTATTAAAAATCGGCAAAGGAATTGTTAAAGCACGATGAAAGCGTCCGCGGACTCTGGCCCGAGTTTACAAGCACGGATTATTCAAGGTTCCAGCCAGCGACTTTGACCTCCGGTTTTTCCGCGCCCAAATCCGTCGCGCGATAGGTAGCGGCGACTTCACGTTTCTCGCCCGGCAGTAAGGAGATGTAATTGTCCTGCCAAACGACGGGAAGGATCTCATCGCCCTTGGAGCCTTTTTGGACTTTCAGCCTCACAAAAAAAGCCAGATTCTTGCTGGGATTCTCAATCGTAACGTGGCTGATGGAGTCTTCCCCCTTTCGTTCGGTTCGAACTGTAACTTTAAGCTTTACCTTGGGAAGTTGCGCGAGAGCGGTGTAGTCGGCGAACGACTCCGTGGGAGTCATCCACCAATTTGATTTCGCCCAGTCGAGTGTCTCCGGCTTGGTGGAAAGCCAATAGAAATTCGAGCCTACCAGTTTGTCGTTCGCGTCTGTAAGGCGGAGGGCAACGAAGTATACCGGACTCAGGCCTTGCACTTCGGGCAAGGCAAAAATCTGCGTCGTGCTATCGGCGGGAGCATCCACAGCGTCCTGGCGGGAAAACTTTTCGGCCATGTCCAGGTTGTAAATCTTGGTTGTCAGCTTCAGACCTTTGACATCCTCGTACTGGCTGCTTACCACCCAGATGGCGTGATCGTCGTAGCCATAGACGGGATGCAGCGCCTCCATGGCACGCTTGGCGCCGAAATAACCGCCCCCGGGACGAAGATAATAATCGTAGAGGTGCCAGATCATTGAGGGCCACGCATTGTTCAGCATCCACTGAATCACGCCGGTCGATTGATATTTGTTGCGGCTGTAAGCCTCGTACATGGCGCGCACGCCTTCGTAAGTCTGCATTTGGGACTTGAAGGCGAAATCCTCCACGTTGTCCGATTTGCCGTAGCGATTTGCCAGCGCTTCGCTGAAGACGTGGATGGTTTTGAATTCGCCGCCGCCGGCGTGATAGTTCCAGACGTCGTCGATTGGCCACATGTGATCCTTACCCACCATGGCGGTGATGCTCTCGATTGGCGGGACAGCGGGTCCCATGCTGGTTTCACTGTTGAAGCCGTAGGCTCCGCCGCAGCCGCCGGGGTTGCACTGCTTGCGGTTGGGCTGGCCTTGTAGCGTGTCCTGCGCCCAATAGCCGGGAGCTACGTATTCGTACGGCCCGGTCATCTTGACGCCGCTGTCGCCGGTAACCGTCGTGGCTTTGCCTGTGGCGGATGAAACGACAGGATTCGGCCACAGAAGCTGCTTTTCGATATCGAGATACATCTGCTCGACATCGGGTGGGGGAGGGTTGTCGCTGCCATTCAGCCACATGACCAAGCTGGGATGGCTGCGCAGGCGGTAGATCTGATCGCGAAGTGATTGTTGTGCGATTTCAAAGTCCTGCGGCTTCCAGCGCGGCCAGCGCTCCCAAAAATCACAGCAGCACCATCCGGCCATGACCAGAATTCCCTCACGGTCGGCGATGTCGAAGAATTCCTGAGTCTCAAGTTTGCCTTCGAGGCGGACCGTGTTTAATCCCATGTCGTGCACGTAGCGGAACTCGTCGCGCAGGCGTTGCGAGTCCTCGCGTAGCATCATGTCGGGAGTCCAGCCGCCCCCGCGGATTAAGATATTCTTGCCGTTGATGTGGAAGGCGCGTCCGCCGGTGGCGTTGACTTCAGAAGTCACCTGGCGAATGCCGAACTGAGTTTGAGAGCGATCGCTAACGGTGCCGTCGATGTCGAACTCCATACTCAGCGCGTAAAGATTCGGCTTGCCCATCTGTGCCGGCCACCATAGGCGGGGATTCGGAAAAATGAGTTGAGAGAATTGATCTGGAGTAAATGTGACATCTTTCGATTCGGTGGCGGCAAGCTCGACGTCCTGCTCGAATGTGATTTCCTCGATCTGACCTTTCAGCTTGCCTTTTACAGGGTGAGCCGTACTGTTCTTCAGCTGAGCAGTCACGGTGAGTTGCGCGGAATCACTGCCTGGCAGGTTTAACTTCGATACAACCGTGGGGTAGCGGAGAGCGACCGGCCCGCTGGTGGTGAGATAAACCTCCCGCCACAGGCCCATATTTTTATCCGGAGGCGCGGGGTTCCAGTCGACGAATGTGATAGCGAGATCGTTTTCTGTTGGGGCGAAGACCTGCACGGCGAGAACGTTATCGGCCCCGGGCTTAAGCGCGTCGGTGACGTTCAGTTCGTAGGTTCGCCAGGCTCCGGCGATGTCGGTGGAGGTGGCAAGCTGTTTTCCGTTCAACCAGACGTTGGCGCGGTAGTTGATCCCTTTGAAGTTCAGCCAGACGGTTTTTCCTTGGTAGGAGGCGGGCGCGGCGAACTGTTTGCGATACCACCAGGAGACCGCGTAAGGACTATCTGGCTCCATGGCGATATTGGAAAAATTCCCGCCGATAGGATAAGTCACACCGGCGAACTGGCGAAGGTTCGTAGCAAAGAATGGGTCCGGGAGAGTTTTGTCCTTTACCAGCGCGGCGACGACCGTTGTGGGGACTGTGACGTCGTGCCATCCCTCGGGAGCGAAGCCGACGGTGGATAGGACTTCACCCTTAGCTTCTACTTTGGCGGAGGATTGCAAGGTCCAATGGTCACGGAGGGCGAGTTTTTCAGCGGCCGTGTCCTTCGATTTGGAAGCAATTGGGTTTGCGGCGAGGACGACATGAGAAACGAGAAGTAAGATTGCCAGCAAATAGTTCTGAAACCGCTTTCCAAGAATCATGTTGCTCCTTAACCTTAACGTTCAATCCCGGCTGACCTTAAGTTTGCGAATATGATGGATAACACGTCTATTGATACGTTTCAATAGGCGATTTTGGGACGGAGGGCTGAGTCGCGACTCTGGGGTCACTGCAGGAACCAACTCGCCGTTGGAACGCCTTGTGGACCCAAGGGGACTGGAGAGAGGCAACTGGTCCTTACGACTACGTAAGTGCTTCGCATTCGCGCAGCACAAACTTCGCTCAGGATGACATCGTCCAGGATGACAGGGGCGTTCGGGGCAGTCGTTAGTTTATAATTACTGTTTCTGCGTACCTCCGGAGTGATACCAAGATGATCCGATTTTTGCAAACTGAAGGACCGTTCAAGAAAATTGTGCTTAGCGGTCTACTGCTGCTGATTTGTGCGGCCATGGTAATTGCTTTTATCCCCGGCAACCTGGGGAATGACTTGACCGGCACGCCCGGCAAGGGCGTTGTGGCCAAAGTGGATGGCGAGGATATTACGACGGACGAGGTGCGCGAGACGGCGCGTGGGATGCTGCAACAACAGGGCGCGCAGTTGGGCGCCAACGCTTCCATACTCCTGCCCTTTTTTGCGCAACGCGCGGCCGACCAGTTGGTAGACCGGCAGGCACTGGTTGCGCAGGCGCAGCACCTTGGTCTGAAAGCCACTCCGCAGGAAATCAAGGACGAATTGCAACACGGCCGCTATGCAGAGACGTTCTTTCCCGGAGGAACGTTCATTGGCGAGGCGGAATATCAAGGGCTACTGCAGCAGCACAATTTGACTCCTGCTCTTTTTGAAGATGCCGTAGGCAAAGAGATTCTGATCAGCAAACTGCAAGCGCTGATCACGGGCAGTGCGTCGGTTAGCGATGCCGCTATCCGGCAGGAGTTCGATAAGCAGAATACAAAGGTGAAGTTTGAATATGCCTTCTTGAAGGAGGATGATATCAAGAAGGGCCTTCATCCGACGACGGAAGAGCTGAAATCTTTTTACGACAGCCATCTGAAAAACTACGCGAACTCGGTTCCTGAAAAACGCAAGGTCAAGTACGCCGTGGTCGATCTGGCGAAGATTCAGAATGGCGTGCAGGTGTCGCAGGACGAGTTGCAGTCTTATTACAACCAGCATCGCGATCAATATCGTGTGGCGGAGCAGGCGAAGGTCAGCCATATTTTAATCAAGACGCCGCTTCCGGGTCCGGATGGCAAAGTTGATGAAAAGGGCGTGGCCGAGGCTCAGCGGCGCGCGGAAGATTTGCTCAAGCAGATCAAGGGTGGAACGAAATTCGAAGATCTGGCGAGAAAGTATTCGGAAGATCCGGGTAGCGCCAAGGAAGGCGGATCTTTAGGTTGGATTGGGAAGGGCCGGACGGTTCCGGAATTTGAGAAGGCTGCTTTCTCACTGCCCAAGGGACAGGTCAGCGACCTGGTGAAGAGCAGTTACGGTTTTCACATCATCCGCGTCGATGACCGGCAGGACGCGCACATGAAGACGCTTGAAGAGGTGAAGGACCAGATCGAGCCCATCCTCAAACAGCAAAAGGCGCAAGAGGTCGCGCAGAAGCAGGCGGAAGATTTATTGCAGCAGGCCAAGACTCAGGGATTGGAAGCTGCCGCCTCGGCGAAAGGCGTGCCCGTGGTGACGTCCGATCTTTTCAGCCGCAAGGACATGGTGCCAGGGCTCGGGCCGGCGCCGCAGTTCATGGACGCGGTGTTCACCGCTGCGGAGAAATCGCCGCCGGAGACGGCTCCGACCTCCGAGGGTTTTGCGGTATTCCAGTTGCTGGCGATAAAACCGCAATCGACTCCTACGTATGACGAGATCCGTGCTCGAGTAGAAGAAGAATTCAAAAACGAGCGAGCAAATGTCTTGTTGTCACAGAAGACGGCGGAACTCTCTGACCGGGCCAAGACGGAGCATGATCTGAAGAAAGCGGCAAAAGAGTTGGGCGCGACGGTGAAGAGCAGCGAGTTCGTTTCTCCCGACGGCCAGGTTCCGGATATTGGATCGATGACAGGACAGGCTGCGGTTGCCTTCACCATGAAGCCGGGGGACATCAGCGGGCCCATCAACAGCGGGGCCAACGGAGTAGTGATTGCGGTGACGGAGCTGCAAGCGCCGTCAGAGGCAGACTTCGCCGCCAGGCGCGACCAGATTCGCGATACGCTTCTGCAGAGCAAGGAGCAGGAACTTTTCGGGCTGTTCATCACGAACTTGCGCGAACAGATGGAAAAATCGGGCAAGATAAAGATTAATCAGGAAGAAATGAAAACGCTGACCCGTGCGGGGAGCGAATCGGGAATCTAAGATAGTGATCGAGTTGCATGTCTTTTCCGCGGGCCGCAGGTATTTTGTTACATCCGACGTCGTTGCCCTCGCGCGGCGGCATCGGCGATTTCGGTCCTGCCGCCTATCAGTTTGTTGACTCTCTGGCTGCTGCCCGTCAGGGACTCTGGCAAGTGCTGCCGCTGGGGCCGCTCGGCTACGGAAATTCACCTTATTCTTCCACGTCGGCATTCGCGGGGAATCCGCTCCTGATCAGCCTGGAACGTCTGGCCAGCTATGGCTGGATCGATCAGGAGAAAGTTTCTCACCTTGCAACCGAATCTGGTCCGGTGGCGTACGACCGGATTTTCGGCACGAAGATGCCTCTGCTATTCGAGGCAGGACGCGCTTTCGTCGCCTCCGCGTCCGCGGGCGCGCGTGAACGCTTTCAACGCTTCTGCGCGGAGAACGCCTGGTGGCTGGATGATTTTGTTTTGTTCGATGCCTTGCGTGCCCGGCAGAAATTGGCGAGCTGGAATGAATGGCCGGCGGCGTTGGCACATCGTGATGCCAGCGCACTAGAACTGGCTCGCAAGGAGTTAGCCGATGATCTGCAAATTCGCAGCGCGCTGCAGTTTGCCTTCTGCGAGCAGTGGCAGGCGCTGCGGCGATACGCTGCGGACAACAAGGTTCGTGTCGTAGGCGATGTCGCCTTCTTTGTGAACTACGATAGCGCCGATGTCTGGATGCATCGCGATCTCTTCCGGCTGAACGAGAATCTCGAGTCCGAGGTGGTGTCTGGCGTGCCTCCTGATTTCTTCAGCAAGACCGGGCAACGCTGGGGCAATCCCCTTTACCGCTGGGATGTGATGAAGGCGCAGGGATACGAATGGTGGATTCAGCGGCTGCGCTGGGCAACGCGGAATTCTGACTACATCAGGCTCGATCATTTCCGCGGCTTCGATCAGTTCTGGGAGATCCCCGCGGGCGATCCAACGGCCATCAACGGCCGGTGGGTCGATGGTCCGCGGGACGATCTGTTTCTCAAGTTGCGCGAAGCCCTCGGCGGACTGCCATTCTTTGCCGAAGATCTGGGATACATCACCCCCGAGGTGCATGCCCTGCGTGAGCGGTTGCAGATTCCCGGGATGGCGGTGCTGCAGTTTGGCTTCGGCGACGAAGGCGCGCACATGTATTTGCCGCACCGCGCTGCGGGCAAAGTGATCTACACGGGGACTCACGACAACGATACGACCGTTGGCTGGTTTAAATCCGGTGCCGCCGATTACGAACGCCGCAACGCGGAATGCTATCTGGGCCGCTGTGACGATGGAATTCACTGGGCGTTCATTCGCGCCGCGCAAAATTCGGTAGCCGATTTTGCGCTCGTCCCCATGCAGGATGTTCTCGGCCTGGGCAGCGAGGCCCGCATGAATACACCCAGCCTCAATGGCGGGAATTGGAGCTGGCGGCTTGCTCCGGGACAGTTCACCGCTGAATTGACCGCCAAACTGGCTGACCTTGTCGAAGTGACGGACCGGCTGCCCCGGCCGTTTCCCGCTTCCCCACCCGAGAACTTCGCGGCCTGAGCTCATCCAAACTCCTTAAAACGAGTAGTTGTTAATAGAACGTTACAAAGCTCTCGATGCTTTGCGCATTGCAAAAGATCGTGTATAGAAGTTACGGAGAGTTTTTTTGGCGAGCGAACCCATTATCGAAGCCCGGGGGATTGAGAAGTCCTATCCGCAACCGGATGGAACGCGCATTCAAGTGGTGGGACTGACGGACTTCGCCATCGAGCCGGGCAAAATCATCGCGCTGCTCGGAGCCTCCGGCTGTGGCAAGTCGACTCTGCTGCGGATTCTTAGCGGCCTCTCGCAGCCTTCCTCCGGGGCGCTGTTCTGGCATGGCAAGCCACTGGACGGCCAGGCACCGAACGTGGCGATCGTCTTCCAAAGCTTTGCATTGTTTCCCTGGCTCACTGTGCTGGAGAACGTGGAAGCGCCGCTGGAAGCTCGGGGCGTGGCTGCGGTCGAGCGCCGAAAACGTGCGTTGCGTACGCTGGACACCGTTGGCCTCGATGGTTTTGAAACGGCGTATCCCAAGGAACTTTCGGGGGGCATGAAGCAGCGCGTGGGCTTCGCGCGAGCTCTTGTGGTCGAACCGGAAGTGCTGTTCATGGACGAACCATTTTCCGCCCTTGACGTGCTGACGGCGGAAAATCTGCGCGGTGAATTGATGGAGCTTTGGCTGAATAAGAAAATGCCGACCAGCGCCATCTTCATCGTGACCCACAACATCGAAGAGGCGGTCATGCTGGCGGATCGCATCGTCGTGTTGGGCAGGAATCCGGCTCGCATCCGCTCGGATTTCAATGTGCGCCTTCCGCAGCCGCGCGATCGCAAGTCGGCGAGGTTTGTGGAACTGGTCGACTACATCTACAAGGTCATGACCGAACCGGATGTCGAACATGCTCTGCCTGATCCGGAAAGCACAGGCGAGATCGTAGTTCCACGGGGAGGGCTGAAGCGGCCGCAAGCGGCGATGCGAACTGCGAAGTATCAGATTCTGCCGCACGCCCGCGTTGGCGGAATCGCCGGCCTGCTCGAGTTGCTGCACGATCGAGGTGGTCGCGAGGACCTTTTTCGACTGAGCGAAGAATTGGTGATGGACGTTGAAGACTTGCTCCCCATTCTCGAGGCTTGCGTGCTTTTGGGGTTCGCCTGGTTGAAAGAAGGCGATGTGCAACTCTCACCGCAAGGGGCCGCGTTTGCGGATGCCGACATTCAGACTCGCAAAGTTCTGTTCCGTCACGCTGCTCTGGAGCATGTCACTATCCTGAAGCAGATTGCCAGTATTCTGCAGCGGAAATCCGATCACTCCATTGCAGACGAATTCTTTCACGATATTCTCGACGAACACTTCTCTCAGGAAGAAGTGCAGCGCCAGTTGGAAACGGCGATGAACTGGGGCCGTTATGCTGAAATTTTCGACTACGACCGCGAGAGCGGGAAGTTGACGCTAGCCGAAGCGCCGCCAGGTGAAACCGCGGGGCATGCCTTGGAGGACGAGAACCCGGCTCCGCCGCCAAAAGTTTGATCGAAGGCTTCCCACGCAAATTCAAAGCATCACATGAAGAAGAGCATCAGCCAACGGGGATTCTCGGCGTACCGGTTGTGGTCGCAACTGCCGACTCTCGAAGTCTCGCACCTGCCCGACGTCATCATGTTCGCGGCGGGGATCGCGCTGTTCTATGGCGTGGTGACGGTGGGGCGGGGGTGGTTCGGTCCCTTCACACCTTCAGTCGAGATTTCGCGCAGCCTCTGGGCATTGCCCGCTTATGCCGGTTATTCCTTGTTGCGCATTGCCGTCGCTTACTTCTTGAGCTTGGGATTCACTCTCGTATACGGCTACGTGGCGGCGTATAACCCTCGTGCCGAACGGTTCATGATTCCGCTGCTGGATGTTCTGCAGTCGATTCCGGTGCTCAGCTTTCTTCCCGGAGTCATGCTGGCCATGGTGGCGCTGTTCCCTGGACGGCAACTGGGCGTGGAGTTGGGCGCGATCCTGCTCATTTTTACCGGGCAGGTATGGAACATGGCGTTCAGCTTTTACGCTTCGCTGAAAAGTATTCCAAAAGAAATGCGGGAGGCGGCGACGATCTACCGTTTCAGCTGGTGGCAGCGCTTCACGCAGATGGAGTTGCCGTTTTCAGCTATCGGATTGGTATGGAATTCAATGATGTCGGTGGCCGGCGGATGGTTCGCTCTCATGGTATGCGAGATGTTTGTGCTTGGACCGCGAGACTTTCGTCTGCCCGGCTTGGGTTCGTATTTGCAGACCGCGGCCAGCGCCGGGGACATGGCTTCCATTCTGTGGGGCGTCGTCACGATGGTTGCGGTGATCGTGCTGCTCGATCAATTTATCTGGAGGCCGGTAATTGCCTGGGCGGAAAAATTCAAAGTCGAGCAGGTGGAGAGCTCCGATAGTTCGCGATCGTGGGTGCTTGATCTCGTCCGGCATTCCACGGGGCTGGCAAAGCTTCGCCAGAAGACCCTACGGCCGTTGAGCGAGCGGCTGCTCATGCATTTCGCACGAAAACATACTGAAGAGATTCCCGATGAAGAATCATCGCCGTGGCGAGAATGGCTGCTGCGCGGGCTTGGGGTGCTGGCGCTGGCAGGGATCGGTTATGGTGTAGTGCGGGTGGCGATCATCCTGAGTGGCTTGCAGAAAGCTGAGTTGCATGAGGCGGCCCTGGGACTGGTTGCAACTTTCTTACGGGTGAATGTGGCGTTGCTGATCGGGGCGCTGTGGACAATTCCTGCGGGTGTGGCGATCGGCTTCAATCCTCGGCTGGCGCGCATCGCACAGCCACTGGCCCAGATAGCGGCGTCCGTGCCGGCGACGGCATTGCTGCCTGTGATCTTGCTCGCGTTCATACGGATCGGCGGGGGATTGGGGATCGCATCGATCGTCGTGCTGCTGCTGGGAACTCAGTGGTATGTACTGTTCAACGTAATCGCCGGAGCCATCGCCATTCCCACGGACTTGAAAGAATGTTGCTCGGTGTTTCGCATGCGTGGCATCGAGCGCTGGAAGAAGCTGATCCTGCCGGGAATTTTTCCTTACCTCGTAACCGGGATGGTGACAGCCTCCGGCGGAGCCTGGAATGCCAGCATCGTCGCTGAGTACTTTCATTTCAAAGGGCAGATTTATACCACGACGGGGCTGGGTGCGACGATCCAGCAAGCGACCGACAGCGGAAACTTTGACCTGCTACTGGCCGCGACCATGATGATGGCGGCCACCGTGGTGACAATTAACCGGCTGGTCTGGCGCAAACTCTATGCGCTTGCAGAGACCCGTTTCCGTCTGGAGACGTAGACAGAGGACTTCCGGCAAAGCTCTGACGGAAACTAACGCGTGGGTTTTAATTTGGTCGCTGCGTTCGGCAGGACGCATGACTGCGTGGCGTCTTTGAGGGATGTGTTCAACTGCGCTCCGAGCTTCTCAAGCTCCGCGGCTTTCATCAATCGTTGTAGGCGCTCGAAGAGATGGCGCTCCTCCTTGCGGATATGGGAGGAAAGCTGTTGCGCAAAAGCCACCAGGCTCTGTGCGGACATAAGGCGCGATTCCACCTGCGCAAAGGATTCGCGCAAGAGGCCATGATCAGCCATCAGTTCTTCCACTAAGGGAACTAATTCCGCGAATTGTCGGGCAACGGGGAAGATCACGTCTTCTTCGGCCGCAAAATGAATTTTGATTTCCTGCTCGAAGAGCTGCTCGATCTCTACCTGCCAGGCCTCTAAATGCGTCTCGGGGATAGGCTGAGCGCGGTCAATTCGCACACACAGGGCCAACGCCCGCTGGTGTTGGTGAGACAGCGGAATGAGGCTCTTATCACGCAGCATGGATCTCACGCAGCATGGTCGTCGAACGAGATCTCGAGAACGACTGCCTCAGAGTCACGCGAGGGTCATCGGTTCCGCAGTTTCGTCGACCACCGGCCGCAGGGTCAGCCAGTCGGTGCGAACCCGTTCCCACTCCTGGATCAGCATGCCATTGGCCTCGAAAAAACTGCGAATGCGGGACCGCTCCCACCCGACGATTTCTTCGAGAATGGGCGCCAGCACCGCCAAAGCGCTGGAGCTGAGCACGGTACGTTTGGCGATCTGTGAAATGTGCGGCGACTCCGAAACTGCGATGGTAAGGCCATCCCGCGCATTCAGTTGCAGCATCACGTGAATATCCGAGCTGCCGTCGCCGGAATAGATAACGTGGTCCGGTCCGGTGACATGCTCGGCCAACAACTGGTTCAGCACCGCAACTTTGCCATAACCCGCCGTGGCTCGAACGATAGTGTCGATCTCGCCGGAAGCTTTGTAGTGAAACTGAGTTCCGAAAATGTGATCCTGGGGAACGATGCCTTCGAGGGCAGAATGGATTACCTGGACCGGTGCAGCCGACAGGACGTAGAAGTCAAAGAAATGTCCATCGACTCCAGTCTCTAGGATCTGGTAAAGCAGTTTGATATCGCCCTTCAGGCGAATGCGCTTGCCGACTTCGTGAAGATGTTCCTTGCGAACCTTGGATTTAAACTCCGGATCGTGCAGCAGAAGGTAGGCGAGTTCGGCTCCCTGCTGCACCAGATTGATCTTGGCCATGCCTTTGGCCTTGCGTTCGAAATCCGCGGTGGGAATGCCGACCAGTTCGGCCAACACGTAGCCGGAGTCGTTAAACGTCAGCGTCTGATCAAAGTCGCTCGCGAAGATATAGCGTTTCAAAGGTTTATCAGCCATATAGCAATTAGACTCGCGGCGGGATTGAAAGGCCCATTTAAAGAATCGATAGGAATTATAAGCCGTTCCTGTTAAATCATCGTTAACAAAGCAACAAAGAATGATGTGCGGTTGGCGGAAAGATCTCGCGCTGCCTTAGTGACCCAGCACCGCCTTTACTAAATTCACAGACGCGTCCAGAATAGAAGTTCGGCCTGCGACATTTGTATTGAGAGTGGAGCGGGTCCGGCAGTTGTCAGAGTCGGCTGGAAAGTCGACAAACCTACAGGAGCCCTCATGCTTGCATCTGGTGAACTTATCCGTTCGATGAATTATGTGGACGACATTACGACCACATTGCGCCGTATCTGCATTTCGATTCCCGCTATGAACGTCGAAGAGCGGAAACGTTTGGCGGATAGCTTGCGTGCCGCGGGCAGCGCGTTGAATGACGCGATCAAGGATCTGGAAAAAGAGAAAGTGTTGGCACAGTAGTGGCAGCGGTTAAAACCATCGCGGTGATCGGCGCCGGCATCATGGGCCGGGGCATCGCGCACGCTGCCGCGGTCGGCGGATACCGCACGATTTTAGAAGACTTGTTACCGAGCGCGCTGCGTCGAGCCGAGACTGAAATTCGGACAAACCTTGACAAGGCGGTTGAGCTGGGGAAAGTATCATCGCCCGATGCGGACGCCGCCTTTCAGCGTCTGGAATATGCGGGCTCGGTGGAGGAAGCCGCGCGCGAAGCCGATCTGGTCATTGAAGCTGTGCCGGAAGAGATGGAGTCGAAGATTGAGATTTTCACTCTGCTCGACAAGATCTGCCGGCCCACAACGATTCTGGCGTCGAATACTTCTTCTCTCAGCGTCACCGAAATCGCCAGCGTCAGCTATCGCGCGAAAAAGTGCGTCGGCATGCATTTCTTTAATCCTGTACACAAAATGAAACTGCTGGAAGTTGTGCGGGCGCTTGAGACCGACGACGATACCCTGGCGACTGCGGTGGAGGTCGGCAAACGCATGGGCAAGGAAGTCGTGGTAATTAAGGAAGCGCCGGGCTTCATCACCAGCCGCATCAATGCGATGATCGGCAATGAGGCGTTTTACATGCTGCAGGAGGGGATTGCTTCGGCGGCCGATATTGACAAGGCGCTGAAGCTTGGGCTGAATCATCCCATGGGCCCGTTCGAACTGGTCGATCTTGTCGGCCTCGACACCCGGCTGAACATTCTTGAGTACCTTCATAAATCGTTGGGCGAAAAATATCGTCCCGCGCCTCTGCTGGTGCAGTACGTGAAGGCGGGAAGGTTGGGGCGCAAGTCGGGGCGGGGAGTGTTTGAATATCCGGAAGTGGCAGTGGCGGAGACAAAACAACCGGCGTCCGCACCTGACAAAGCGAGTACGCTAGCCGGAGTGAAGCACTAGGCCCTCAGCGCAGGATGGCCTTGCGGCCAAAATTTAGACCGGACAAAAATTCCAACCTTTCCTGCTCCACTCCTTTACCGCCGACAAGAACGTGAAAGCTCTCTCCCATTCCTGCAGGAGTGACCAAATGCTTGAGCTGCAGGGCGACCTTCGCTCGCTCCTGCGGGAGTCGGCATTCTTCGAAGGCATCGGCAAACTGGTTGCCTTCCCCGATGCCCATCAGAAATTGGGATTGAGAGACCAGTTTGTGAGTGTGCACGCCGTGCTTTTCGGCAGCGGCAGCGAGTGCCGTGAAGTTAACATCTGCGGTAATGTCCTGCCCTCCAGGAACTTCATACGGATTGCCGCTGACTGAGTGCTGGCGAATCGCCTTCATCGTCCCGCGATGGCGTCCGGCGAGCTGTTCGTCGCGAGTGTAACCGTAGTCGATCGCGATGACGAATCCGCGCTGAATGCTGTGAGCAACGCGCTCCATGAATTGTTGTGTTATCAGCGATGCTTCGATGCGTTCGCCCGGCTCGGGATGAACGGAGAGAAAATCGAGGAATTCCAATTCTTCGGGCGAAGGCGCTACCCAGGTTTCAACAAATCGCCCATCGGTCGCATCGATGCGCATCGATCCGTCCGCACTTAGGATTTCAACCGGCAACGCGTCGAAGAATTCGTTGGCGAAGACGATGCTTGGGGCGTCGCGAGATGATTTTCCTTTCAGAGGATAGACCGCGCTTAGTTCAGCTTTTCCGGAATCCACCTGACATTTCAGCGTTTCTTTGATGCGCTCGCGCAGAGCCGTCGAGCTCTCGACTAGAACATAGCGCAGGGCACGAAAGAAATCCGGAAACTGCTTTTCCGACCAGCCGAGCACGTCTTGCGCGAACAGGCCGCGGCCGGGACCGAGTTCAACCAATTCGATGTGCTCGGGCGAGCCCAGCACGCGCCACATCTCGTCAAACTGACGGGCCAGAAGTCGGCCGAATACGGCATGCACATCGCTCGAAGTATAGAAGTCACCGGCTTTGCCGAACTGCTCTGGGTTTCGCGAATAGTAGCCAAGCTCAGGATCGTAGAGGCAGAGTTCCATGTAACGCGAGAAGGGAATCGGGCCGCGCGCGTGGATTTCCTGTTCGATCTTCTGGCGCAGGAGATTCACGATTCTCTCCGGCTCCGTTCCGCGCGGTCCTGCGGCGTGCGAATGAACATTTCGACGAAATAGTCATGCAGAGCGTCGTAGAGTTGGCGCTGGAAGCTCCATTCGAACTGCGGGTGATCAAGGTCGCGAGGATGCAGATCGAAGTAGTAAGTATGTACGGGGACGGACAAGTCCTTGAACTGAATGATGATTTCCACTCCCTCGCCCTTCGAGCGCGCGGAGAAATTTAATAGAGGATGCTCGTAGAGGCAAAGTTGTGCGAGTACGCGATCGAGGCGCGTGGCAGCAGTTTCGGGCACAGTGCGATTGTAAAGCAGATGGAGTTTATGTGAGCTATGGTTCGGGGGAAGGGTAGGCACGCCCTGGTGGCGGCCGGAGGGATGCTGATCTGGTTTCCGCAGCCCTACTCGTAGCGCAGAGCCTCGATCGGGTTTAGCCTCGCAGCCTTGATGGCCGGCAACATGCCGCTGATAATGCCAACCAGACTAAGAATTACGGTGGACCATACCAGCGTTGCAGAGTCGATGTACAGATGAATATCGCCCTCACTGGCATCTTCGATGAACGCGCTCCAGAGCGTCAGTGAACCCACGGACCAGGAAACGAGGTAAGCCAACACAACTCCCAACAGCCCGCCCAGCGCGGTAATCACCAGCGCTTCCGCGAGGAACTGAAAGAGGATGTGCCAGCGGCGAGCGCCCAAAGCCTTCTCCACGCCGATTTCGCGGGTACGCTGCGTGACCGAAACCAACATAATGTTCATCAGGCCGACGCCACCGATGCCCAGCGTTAGCAGCCCGATAAAGCCCAGCAGGATTTTGATCCCAACTGTAATTATGGTGAGATCCGCGAGATCCTTTACCGCGTCGAAGACGAAAATAGCGCGGTCATCTTTGGGGCTGAAATTGTGATGAAACGCCATGGAGTTGCGCACGGCCTGCACCATCTTCAGATGATCGCCTTCGTAATCCATCATGATGCCATCAAGATAATAGCTATTCTTTAAGTCACTCATGGCACTGTAGGGAACATAAACCAGAGAGTTCATGTCTTCATCGCCGTTGGATATCGTGTGCTGAAGCACGGCGACCACTTTGTAGGAGATGCCGTCGATGCGCACGCTTTCACCCAGCGCGTTCTGCCCGGAGAATAGTTTCTTCTTCACGGTGGAACCGATTACTGCCACTCGAGTATGGGTAAAGTCTTCTTGCTCGCCGAAGAACGTTCCTTCCCCCACGTCGAGTGCGCGAATTTTTTGGTAGCTGGAGTAGATGCCGTGCACGGCATAACTTCCGCTGCGGGTGCCAAAGGCTACCAGGCTCTGCTTATCTACTTCGGGTGAAATGCGCGTGAGCATGGGACATTCGGCGCGGAGGTATTCGAGATCCTCGCGCGTCAGGCGAACCTGGATGCCTGCCTTGGTGCCACCCGCCTGTACCGAGGTCCGTCCGGGAAAAATTGCCACCAGATTGCCGCCAAATGTGCGGAAGGCAATCATCAGGGCATTTTCAAAGCCAGAACCGTACGCCAGCAGCAGAACAACTGTGGCAATCCCCCAGGCCATGCCCAACATGGTGAGCACGGAGCGGCGGCGATTGTGTTTTAACGCGTTAAAGGCTTGTTTTCCCAGGTCGCCGAACATAGTCGCTCCCAATCTGATTACTCCTGCCGCAGCGCTTCCACCGGAGGAAGCAATGCTGCTTTGCGTGCGGGATAAAGCCCGGCGACGATCCCGGCCAGCGACAACGAGAGAATGGCCACGACGGCGGATGCCGGCACGATGCGCGGAGTATCGAACCCTTCGGGCGATGGCAATTGTGCCAGCAGAGTGACGAAAATAGTGCAGATCGCCAAGCCGATGCCGCCGCTAAACGCGGTCAGAAACGCGCCTTCGACAAAGAACTGGGTCATGATATTGCGGTGAGTGGCGCCCAGAGCCTTGCGCAATCCGATCTCCCGCGTACGCTCGGTGACGGAAACCAGCATGATGTTGATCACGCCGATGGCGCCGAGGCCGAGCGTAACCACTCCCACGACGCCGAGGAACCAATCCATCGCGCCAAAAATCTTCGCCACGCGGATGGCGCCATCGATCGTGTCCCAATCCATGAAAGAGTCGTCGAGCTTAGGATCGAAGCCATGCCGGCGGGCGATGATGGCATGAACTTCGTTCTTAGCCTCGACGTGCAGCTCTTTTTTTATGGGTCGGTAATTAATGAACGAGATCGCATTCTCCGAATTCTTTGCCTTTAAAGGGAAAAGCATCTTCATCGTTTCGAATGGCACAAAGATGCGATGATTGGTGCCATTCTCACCCTCTTTGCCTATCTTCGGAATGACGCCGATCACTTTGAAATCCATGTCGTTTAATAAAATCGTGCTGCCTACGGCGGGCTCGCCGGGAAACATGTTCTTCAGCAGTTCCCATCCCACGACGGCGACGCGGCGATGCTGCGAGTTATCCTCGTCGTTGAACCAGCGCCCGGGTTCTATCGGGGTATTGCGAATCTGGCTGTACTCGGGAGCAACGCCGAAGACTTGTCCATTCGTGGACCCGTAATCGCTTACGGCTCGGATGTCATCGCGCTCCAGCACTGGAGAGACGGCGAGCAAGAATTTTGACTGGTCGCGGATGGCGAAGTAGTCGCCGTAAGTCAGGTAGTAAGGTTGTCCTGACTGGTAGCTGCCGGCCACCGCTGGAATGCGGCCCGGAAAAATAAACATTATGTCCTGGCCAAGTTCGGCGAGATTTTTGTCTTGACCGCTGCGGAATCCCTCTCCTAAACCTACCAGCAAGAGCAGTGACCCTACGCCCCACGCAATTCCGAACATGGTGAGGAAGGAGCGTAGCTTGTGCGCCCACAGCGTGGACAACGATTGGCGCACAATGTCGAGAAGCATTCTCATATATGTGTGCCCCCACACTCCGGAGGGGGGTGTGGGGGCCCGGGAACGTTCAGGCGAGGGGTCTCAATCCCGCCCAACATCTGATCATTAGTACGCAGTTTGGGTACACGAAGTTCCCTACTACCGATACTTCTTTAGACCTCAGGGAGAGGTAAAAGGTTAGCTGGGATCGAGATTTTGGAACTATGGGCAAATCGGCGGGCAATGCTGTTGCCCTTAGAATTCGAAGTATCCGCCGGACGTTGCCGAAAGGCGGGCTCCGGCCGTGCCGGTAGGCGGAAGCGTCCCTAAGACCGCGCTCAAGTTCTGCCATGCTGCCTGATTCAAGGCTGGATCCGAACCGACCAGGTCCCGGATCATTTCCCAGGCGGCGAGGTTGAGCGCGCCTTCGGGAGGTGGACCCATGGCAAGCGAAACGGAACATTGCGGGCAAAAGCAGATGCGCTGCGCTGCGGATTTTTGCCGCGGCTTTATTCCCACCGTCTGCGCAAATAGATAGATGGCCACCGATTTGTGCCCGGTCCCAAGCTCGCGATTACAACGCAGACAATACATGTTTTCCAAGTCAGGCTCCTGTCGCCGCTCGTAACGCTAACCGTAACGTTAGAGATCAATACTGTCTTTTCCTACAAGGCGGGTGCAAGTATGCAGAAAGATTCCGGATCCTGATTCGCCATCCCCAGTTGGAGACCCTTTGCACGGCGAACCAAGGTGTGCTCTAGGCAGAAGCAGATGGGCTGGTGCACTCTGTGGCGATGAGTGCCCGAATCGGAAATAATCGTATTTTGCGTATGGCTGATATTTCGCCGGTTGTTCGGACCAAGCCGCCGGTTAAGCCGGTTCGTGTGTCGCAACTCGGGAAGATGCGCCGGTGCCAGCAGGTTGCTGCAGTTTGCTACCGGGTCAGGCGGGGTCTTATCGAGTTTCTGCTGGTCCAGACCCGCGGCAGCGGGCGCTGGACATTTCCCAAAGGCAGCGCGGAGCCCGGCCTCACCTATGCCCAGGCAGCGGCGATTGAAGCCTTCGAGGAGGCGGGGGTTCATGGCCGGATCGAAGAAGCCGCATTCGTCCAGTATGTTCTCCCCAGGCAGGGCGGCCTCCGTAACGCTGCAAGATCAGCCGCGAAGTTCCATGGGGTTAGCGCTCATCTTTGTGAAGTGCGAAGGCTCGGCAATCCCAAAGAGGCTAACCGGAATCGCACTTGGTTTTCGGTGAAGGAGACGACTGAGTGCTTGCGCGAAGGTCGAAAGAATGAAGACGGGGAAGAATTCGCCCGCGTGGTTCGGCGGGCGGTTGCGCGAATCAAGCGTCTGCTCGAGGCATCCGACCTAGCCGATGGAACACGGCCCCAAGCCGCGTACGACGGATTGTATACGGTTCAGTTCGAAGGATTGCCGGAAATGCGCCGCCAGCAAGCGCGGCGATTCACCCTGCCTGCCACTCTGCCACACCCTGCTGAACTCGTCTCCTGTGAGGTCCTGCCATTCGCGTCGCCACGGCCATCGAATCGCAGCGGAAGACTGCTTTCCGCTACAGTGAAGATGAAAGCCCTGGGCGCCGGCGCAAAGACCTGCTGAAGGTTTCTCGATTCACTCTTTGTTTTTCGGCCGCTCAAAGGCTTTCTGCAGATACTTGCGCGCCTCTTCGAGCGCGCCGAAAGTATCGTCGTTGGTCTGGATGGCTTGACGGTATTCGTTGATGGCGCGTTCGCGCTGGCCGGTAATGTCAAAGATCTTGCCCAGTTGAATGTGGCTCCAAACCTCAGTCCAGCGCGGCTCCCCGTTACCGTTGATCGAGGAGCGATAAGAGTTCGCCGACGACTGGTAGTTTCTCTGGGTGAAGAAAATTTCCGCGATGCGGTAGTGAGCCAGGGAACTGTTCTTGTTCTGATCGAGCGCTTTGTTGAATTCGGCGAGGGCGCCAGACAGATCGCCCTGCTGCTGCAGGGCTTGTCCGCGGAGAATGGAAGCGCGCAGCTTTACATCCGAAGAGTTGGTGAGCACGTGGTGGTCGGGATCGATTGCGATCCGCCGCGGGCGGCCAAAGGTCTCAACCGTAAAAGGGGAATTCGTCCCCACGACTTCAATTTTCTTGTCTTCCGTTTTGCCGTCAGTGTCAATACGCAGATCGACGGGCATGCGGAACAAATCCAGATCCTGAGCAATCTCTCCGGTCACGCGGAAGCCTTTGTTGCTCCCCAGACGATAGGTTGTGTACTTCAATTTGAATTCGGGAGCACCGGTCGAATCAAGCCACTGCGAGAAAAACCAGGTCAGCTGTTCGCCGTAATATTTCTCCGCGATGGTTTTGAACTCGTCCATGCTCGCCACTTTGCCGGCGTAAGTCTCGGAGAATTCGCGCATCGTCTTAAGATATTTGTCCTCGCCCAGCACCCAGCGCAGCATGTGGAGAATCATCGCGCCCTTGTCGGTCACGAGCGACTGAAATTCTGTGGAGAAGGGATCAAGCTTGCTGGCGCTGGAGAGCGGCAGATTGTCATAAGCCAGCGCCCCTACCGACATATCCTTCACCGCTTCTTCGAGTCCCGCTCCGCCAGCGGCGTTCTCCACATACATGGCCTCGGAGTAGCGGGAGAATCCGTCGGTGATCCACCAGTCATCTTTGGACCCCGGACTCACCGACACGCCCCACCATTGATGCGCGATGGCGTTGGCCAGCAGACGATAATTTGTTTTTTCGGTGATCGAGTGGCCCGCGATACCGGCGATTTCGGGCGCCCATGTGTAAGGAACCGTGTCGCCCGGTAACTCAACTACGTTGAGCCGTTGCGATAAAGGTATGCCGTAAAGCGTGATGAAGTAGGTAAATTCCTGAACCGCCGTAGTGGTGTACTCCGGAGCCAGTTTCTGGTGGTCGGGCTTAAAAAAGACGTGCAGATCCATCCCTGCTTCATCGCTTTTGTATTCCTGGAAAATGCCCGCGACGATGGTGCCGGGAAAACTTGGCTTGTTGTATGCGAAGGTAAATGTCTTGGTGGGCAGCCCGTTGGTGTTGGGCTTTTTTGACGGAGGATTATCCTGCACCGTGGACTTTCCGCTGCCGATGACCAGCATGTGAGCCGGCACGGTGACGCTGATCGTGGAGGTAAAGCGGTTCAAGCCATAGCCGCTCACCGGGAACCAGCGTCCGGAGTAGAGGAGGTAGCTGGTGTCGTCGCCGATGTGCGCGAGCTTTAGGCCGGGGACAGGGCTATCGTCGGCACTCTCGATCTCGCCCTCGTATTCGAAGGTCAGCGTAGTGGAATTGTCCTTGGAAAGGCCCGCGGGCAGCGGCACGCGGACCGTCGAATCCTGTGTAACCCGCTCGGCTGACAGGGGTTGGTTTTGGTCGTCTAACACTCTCGTGACGCGCAGACCGTTATGCAGTTCGAAGATCGCCGTGTTCAGATCCTGAATAGCGGTAAATTTGACCTTGGCCCGCGCTGAAATCTGATGAAGATGCGGCGTCAGCTCGGCCTCGATCTGGTAGTCGTCTACTCGCAGCCGAGCTTTTTCGGCGGCCCAGGAAGGGATCGCGATAAAAATCAACAGCAGCAGGGCAGAGGAACCCGACCGGACGCTCTGAGCGCGTCGAAGCTGAATCTGCATTAAGGAGAGTCTCCCGGGAAATGGGCCTAACCATTCCTATGATGAAGATTCTCACCTAAAAGATGCTGGGAGCACAAGCTTTCGGGGAAAGCGCGGCCGGATGCCCAACTCAGGCTCCCGGCCAGGATTAAAAGCGCAATCGTGGCAGTAAGTCTCTCTCTCTGCTGACGCTAACGTTTAGCGGGCTCTTGTCCCGAAGCATGCGACGTAAGCTTGCGCATGAAAAATTCTTGAATAACGTTGCCGACTGCGCCGCCCCCAATGGCGATCAGCGTGTTTTCGAAGGTTAGCGTTGCTCCATTGCGATTTTGAGCGGGATAGTAGAGGTTGGAAATACCGCCTGCGGCGAGGTCTCCGAGGATGTAGGAATAATTCAGCTGCCAGCGCCGGTTATCGCCCTTACAAATCACGGCATTTGCGACGGCATACAGAAACCTCGATTTAGTGCTGCCCGTTCCCTTATAGAAGTAGCGCGGATCCTGCTTCAACAGGGATGGCAGTATCGCACTGCCAATAAAAGTTCCCGCCACAAAATCAGCGTAGGCGGCGCCATAACGTTTGGCATAGCCCTGCGCTCCCTGTCCGTAACCGCTGAAAGCATCGTCGGCTTGCTCAAGTCCCGCATAGACGCCGATGATTCCAAAAGAGACTGGATCCACGGTTGTCTTCCATGCAAGCCGGAACTTTAACTTGGTCGTGAGAGGAACCGCTTTAGGGTCGAAGGTGACGTAGAAATTCGGGAAGACTCCAAGGACCCGTTGCTTCTCCTCAATCTTGACCTGATCTTCCGCAACCAGCTCTCGAGGCAGCGTCACTTCCACGTCTACCATGGCGCGAGCCACGGCTAGTTCGATCTGGGGAGCAACGTAATTTTCTCCCGGCTGCAGAATGCCGGACTTCTCCTGAGTGGCAAAGCCGGGTGCAGCGAAGGTGAGTTGAAAAGGCCCGGCGGCCACATCGGCAAAAACAAAATGACCATCTCCGTCGGAGCGAGCCTCTTTTTTCGAGGTCGCACCTTCTCGCGCCAGTGTTATTGTCACATCGGCGATGAGGGCACCGTCGCTGTCCACCACGGTACCGCTGATGCTTCCTTGCGGCGGCGCAACCACCTCTTGCTGGCCAGGCACTGGTGTTTCCGGTTGGGTCGTCACCGGGACCTGCCGTGATTGACCCTGAACCGAAACGCTACTCAACAGCCCGATCAGCGATATCCATAAAATAAGCGCCCACTTCGCGACGCGAACCGCGTTCGTCACGCTTTGGTTGAAGCCATCGTTGTTTGAGTTGTTCCCCCAACCTCTCAAGCGGATCCCTCCCGTCCTGTTCTTGGCGTCCGCCTGAAAGTGGGTCAGGATCGGCGCGCGCATAGTCGCAATTTCGAGCATTTTAAAAATTCCGCAGACTGTCCATAAATAAGCCAAACGTACTTCCTCTACCAAGTTACCTTAATTTTCGGTTGCAATTTGGGTTTGATGCGCGAACTTGAGTGGAGGCTATCTGCGGGACGTGCTCGAATCGCGGCACAGCGGATTGCCGATCGACAAAATAACTCCGGCGGCGCGCTCCACCGGGTGCGAAGCCGGCTCTCCGATCGTATTTTCAGGACCGCGTAGCTTAGCTTTTACTCGAGTCAAACCTTCTACCATCCGGTTGCGCGCGGCCCCGTCAGGCAGGATCTCCATTAATCGGGTGACCACATTCGACGCCGTAAAGTCCTGCTGCACCAACTCGGGGACGACTTGCTCCCCGGCAATCAGATTCACCATGGCAAAGTATGGGACCTTAACCCGCGGCTTGCCCAGCAGGTAAGTGAGCGGCGAGACTCGGTAGACCATCACGAAGGGAGTGCGCATCATGGCGGCCTCCACCGTCGCTGTGCCACTGGCAACAATGGCGGCACGCGAATGCCATAGCGCTGGTAGAGATTCAGGCACCATCGTAATGCTTTGCTGAGTGATTAAACTTCCGAGGAGAGCGCGGTCGATCGTAGGCGCAACCGGCAAGACAAATTCATAGTCTGGGCCAAGCTGCGCTGCCGCTTCCAGGATGGTTGGCAGATTCATCCGCACTTCTTTTACGCGACTGCCCGGCATGAGCGTGATCCACGGCTTGGCGCGGTTGAGATGAAACTGAGTGGCGTAGTCCGCGCGACCGATCGCCGGTTCCGGCAAATCGGCCAATGGATGGCCTACAAACGTCGCATCCACCCCGCGCTCGCGATAGAATTTTTCTTCAAAGGGAAAAATCACCAGCGCCTTATCGATGTAATCGCGGAGCAACCGCACACGTCCTTGACGCCACGCCCAAAACTGAGGCGCTACGTAGTAGACCACAGGGACGCCGCGCTTCTTCATCTGCCGTGCCACACGCCAGTTGAAGGCCGGCGAGTCGATCACGATCGCAAGATCAGGCTTGCGCTTGTCGGCTTCAGCGATCAGATGCCGGTACAGCCCGTAGATTTTCGGCAGGTGGCTGAGAATTTCTGTGATCCCGACCACGGAGAGGTCCTTGGCGTCAACCACGGTGTCGCAGCCAGCGGCGCGCATGCGCTCTCCGCCAACGCCAAAAAACTCGAGATGGCTGTCCAACTGTGGCTGGAGCGTGTCGTCCGTCCCCGCACGATTTATGGCGGCAGCACGACGGCGCAGGGCTTCAATAAGCTGCGCGCCATACATTTCCCCAGAGGCTTCGCCGGCTGAGATCAGGATTCGCAAGAAAGCATTGTAAGGCCGCGAGCGTACTTACCGGATCAGGCCGTACCACTACGAGTCCAAATCATTTGATTTCCACCTGATCGATCTCAAATTCAAACTTCCCTGGCTCTTGGCCGCGAGCGAAGGCGAGATTGGTCACGTCGTGGCCATCCGTTTCGAAACTCGAAATCGGAAACGAGTATTGCTTCCAATCCGGCCCAGCCACAAAGGGTTTCATCGCGGGCATCTGGTTCTGGCGGCTTTGGGTCCCCATGGCAAGAACGTAAGTCTTGCCGTCCCCCTTTGCCCAAAAGCTGATGGTCTTCTTGCTTGAAAGATTGGCGGGGTCCTCAAAGGACGCTCCCGGTATGAACAAAGCGCCCGCATAGGTGTATGGCGCTCCAGGTATGATTTCACCGGTAATACGCAGAGCCCCTTTGGAATTATTTGCGCCTCCGTCCACAACCTGGATGGAGACGGTTGATTTGCCGCCCTGCATGGCATCGCTGGCCGACGTCCAGGAGCCGTAATTCGCGGAGACTTTCCCGTCGTCGAAGGTGCTGACTATGCCCGATTCCGAGCCGGCTGGAGCCGCGGGAAGAGCCGGCATCCCGGTTTCGCCACTCGCACCGACGACGGCCAGCGTCACCATGCTGGTCTGGTCAGAACTGGGGCCAATCATTAGTTCGAATATTCCCGGTTCGACCACGCGGTGCATGTCCACGTTCAGCATGGAAAGCATCTCTGGCGTAATCGTGAACTCGACAGTTTTCTTCTCTCCGGGTTTCAACGTGACGCGCTGAAATCCCTTCAACTGCATGACGGGCCGCGTGACCGATGCAATCTTCTGGTGAATATAAAGCTGCGGAACCTCATCTCCGTCGCGCGGGCCCGTGTTGGTAATGTCCACACTCGCCTTGGCGGTGCCGCCGACGCCAATCTGTGACGGCTCCACTCGTAGATTGTCGAACCGGAAAGTCGTGTAACTCAGTCCGTAGCCGAAGGGATAGAGCGGCTTTCTTGTGCTGAAAGCATAGGTTCGGTTGGCCGATGGCTTGTGATTGTAGAAATCGGGCAGATCGCCGACGGAGTGTGGGAATGTGATGGGCAATTTTCCGCCGGGATTCACATCGCCGAAGAGTACATTCGCGGCCGCCGTGCCACCTTCTTCCCCGAGATACCAGCCTTCCAGGATCGCCGGAACGTGCTCGGCGACGTAGTTGATCGATAATGGCCGTCCATTGATCAGGAGGACTACTGTGGGAGTTCCAGTCTCGACCACTGCTTTGGCCAGATCATTTTGCGCTCCGACAAGATCGAGGGAGTCGCGATCGCCGAGATGCTGCTCCGACCAGGCTTCGCGATTCGTGCTTTCGTTTTCGCCAATGACCAGGATGGCCACGTCAGCCTTGCGCGCTGTGTCCGCAGCGGCCTGAATGTTTTCCACCTGCGTTTTTGGGTCGATGAGCTTCACGTTATCGGCGAACCATCCATGCCAGTCCGGCTTCGCATCGGTGAGTTTGCAACCCTCGGCATACAGCACGTTGGCTTTGGAACCCACGCGGTCGCGAATGCCTTGCAGGACGCTCACTCCATGGACAGGATCGCGGCTGTAGCCACCCAGATGTATACCTTCGGCGTTGGGCCCAATTACCGCGATCGTCTTCAGTTTCGTCAGATCGAGCGGCAGCATGTTCTTCTCATTCTTGAGTAGGACTACTACTTCGTTCGCGGCTTTCAATGCGAGCTGACGATGTTCCGTGCTGTTGGTGATTTTCTCCGCGTAGTCGGGATCGACGTATGGATTGTCGAACAGCCCAAGCCGGAATTTGGTCGCCAGTATACGGCCTGCGGCTCTGTCCACCTCGCTCTCAGGAACGATTCCTTGTTTCACCTGGCTTACGAGCGTGCGATAGACCGATCCATCCGATAGATCGAAATCGACACCAGCAGCAATAGCGAGGCGCGCGGCATCGGCTTTGGTGGCGGCGACTGCGTGCGTGTTCACCAGCATCTGCAGTCCGTCGCCGTCGGAGGTGACATAGCCGCGGAAACCCCACTCCTGCCGCAGCACACGGTCGAGCAGCCAGTGGTTGATGTGCGAAGGGATGCCGTCGATTTCGTTGTAGGAGGCCATCACGCTGCCGGCTTTCGCTTCCTGCACCGCAGCCTGGAATGGCACCAGAAAATTTTCCCGGATAATACGCTCCGAATAATTTGCCGGCGCGGTGTTGGTGCCACCCTCGGGCTGGCCGTGGACCGCAAAATGTTTCGCCGTCGCCAGCACATGATGACGCCCGATCATGAAAGTATCGCCCTGCAGGCCGGTGATCGCAGCCACGCCCATGCGCGACGCGAGAAACGGATCTTCGCCGTAGGTTTCTTCTGTGCGTCCCCAGCGCGGGTCGCGCGCAATATCCAGAACCGGGGAGAATACCTGGCCCGCGCCTCGCGAACCCGCTTCTTCGCCCGCCGCGGTGAAGACCTGATGGACCAGTTCCGGATTCCATGTGCTGGCTAATCCGAGCGCCTGCGGAAAGCTGGTGCTGCCGTATTCCATGAATCCGTGCAAAGCTTCGCCCACGAATAGTTCAGGGATGCCAAGCGGTGTCTTCTCCCGAAGATAGCGTTGCACTCCGTTGCGCAAGATCGCAGCCTGCCGCGGCGTAAAGACGAGATCAGGATTCGCCCACTGCGCCATCTTGGCGCGCGCCTGCTCGGTAGTAAACGTCCCGGTGGGATCGAGGATCTCGAGCTGACCCCGCCCGCCGCCGGTGATTTGCTGGACTTTTTCTTCCAGCGTCATGCGCGGCAGGAGATCAGCCACGCGTTCATCGATGGTGAGATTCGGATTGCGGTACTTGGGAGTGCTGTCGGGCGGGGTTGTTTTGTTCTGGGCGTTGGCGGGCATGGGAGCTAACGTCGCGCACAACCATGCCAGACCCAGGAATGAATGCAGCAGGGGATTTCGTGTTTGGGGTTTCATGTTTCTCGACGTGGCCGCCTCCAACTATCGAATTTGCGAACCCTATGGTACTCCGGGATACGCTAACCAGGCCCACGAGGTTCCATTTCTAGATGGAATGGAGCCGAAGAATCGAGTCGCGGTGTTCGTGCGGACCGAGGCGCTTATGTGGGGACAGCCGCCCCCGGCTGTCCAGCGGAGCGAAGCTCCGCGACTCTTCGCTCGGCAACCAATTGAGAGCTTCCATGAACGGCATCGTACACTCCCGCGGAAGCTTCGGCGGCTGAGATCAGGATTCGCAAGAGAGCATTGTATAGACCCCGTCGCTCTCCTTAGGGGCTACCAATGTGCAACTGTGCAAGGATTCTCGCTTTTCGAAGTTGGCCCTGTCGAAAGGTGAAAGCGCAGATGCCCGTAGAAGGACACCATTCGTCCGCGCTGTCGTTTCGGTCGGAAGGTCCAGTTCTTCGCTGCATCAATTGCGGAACCCGCGAGCATTGGGTGCCCGCTCGTCAACTGTGCGCAAGCAACCTGCCCTTTCTCATCGACCAGAATGTCGACAAGGATGAGTCCCTCGATCCGAGCCTGGCGAAACAGAGCAGGCATTTGAGGTGCAATGCAGTACGTAGCGTTCTTGAGTAGAGCCTCGGAGCTCAGCCAAATTGGCTTCCCGTCGTTGTCCGTTAGCGTCGGCGCCTCGTTTGTACATGAACCTAGGGAGGCTGACGGGTGAGGCCGGTCCGCGCCCTGCGTGGTGCCGGAGGAGAAAGACACTCCCGCCAGCACTAGAAACACCCAGCGCGCTCGCGTGAGACGCATACGGCCAGAGACACCAACCACATCACCGGAGTTCCCAATTGAGAGTTTTCAATCGACACAGTGTTCGGTCTTTGACTCTAGTCGTCTGCGCTTGCGGTCACTTCTGGCTCCCTGAAGCCGTCGGCATTCGCGGGCGAGGGCGCCCGCTCTACATGGCCTACGTTTAGCTCCTGGTCTTTGTACTGCAGCTGATACAGCTTGAAATAAATCCCGCGCTGCGCCAGCAGGTGCTGGTGGGTGCCCATCTCTCGCACCTGGCCTTTATGCATGACGATGATTTTGTCAGCGCGCTGCACGGTCGAAAGCCGGTGAGCGATGATCAGCGAGGTGCGTCCTTCGACCATACGGTTAAGCGCGTCGCGCACGCGGAACTCGGTTTCCGTATCCACGCTGGAAGTGGCTTCGTCGAGAATCAGAATCTTCGGCTCGTGAGCCAGCGCGCGAGCGAACGAGATGAGCTGCTTCTGGCCGGTGGATAGCGTGGATCCGCGCTCCCGGACCTCTTCGTCGAAGCCCTTCGGCAGAGCGCGAATGAAGTCGGCGAGATTCACGTCCTCGGCGGCCTTCTCGACGTCTGCATCCTGAATGCGCTTGGTGCCGAGCCGGATATTTCCTCCGATGGTGCCGCTGAACAGGAACGGATCTTGCAAGACCACTCCGAAGCGGCTCCGCAAATCGGCGAGATCCATTTCTTTGACGTCAACCCCGTCGATTCGGACCGCGCCCTTTTGCACATCGTAGAAGCGCAGCAGCAGCGAGATCACCGTGGTCTTGCCGGCGCCCGTGTGGCCCACTATGGCCACCGTTTCGCCAGGTTCGATGACGAAACTCACATCGCGGAGAACCCAATCCGGAGCGGACGTTCCCGCGTGGTCCTTGGTCAATTCGTCCGTCTCGCGATACGCGAACCACACGTGATCGAATTCGATCCGGCCCCGTCCCTCTGGACGCTTTGTCACCGCGGGCGAAACTACTTGCACCGGCGTGTCCACCAATTTGAAGATACGTTCACTGGCGGCCATAGCCGATTGCAGGATGTTGTATTTCTCGCTGAAGTCCATGATCGGACGGAAGAAGCGTAGAGCGTACTGGATAAATGCGACCAGCACACCCAGCGACGCCACTGTCGGCACCAGTCGAAATGCGATCAGCGTCCTCCAGTTAAATTGCACGGCAACGCTGTTCACGGGAACATTCCGCATCACGTCGCCGCCGCCAAACCAGATGACGCAGGCAATCGCGATGGCAGACAGAATCTCGACGACGGGGTAATAAACGGAGTAGGCCATGATCGCGTCTTTGAACGCATCCATATGACTACGATTGATTTCCGAGAAGCGGTCGTAGGCCTTGCGCTCGCGGTTGAAAAGTTGCAGAACCATCATCCCGCTGATGTGCTCCTGAATGTAGGAGTTGATCCGCGCGATGGCGACCCGAATGCGGCGGTAGGAATCGCGCACCCGGTCGCGAAAAATCTTGGTGGAATAAACGATGAATGGCAGCACCGCAAACGTAATCAGCGCCAGCTTCCAGTTCATGCACAGCATCACGGCCAGGATTCCGAAGAGCACGAACAAGTCTTCGAAGATCGATACCACGCCGGAAGTGAACATCTCATTCAAAGCGTCTACGTCGGTGGTGACCCGCGTCACCAGGCGCCCAACGGGATTCTTATCGAAGAAGGCAACGTGCAAACGCTGCAGATGGCGGAAGATCTGGCGGCGCAGGTCGAACATTACTTTTTGGCCAGTCCATTGCATGAAGTAAGTCTGCAAGAACTCGAGCAAAAAACTGAAGACCAGCAGTCCAACATAAATCGCTGCGATTTGCGCAATGCCGGTAATGGCACGCGGGCTAAGCCAGCTCCAGAAGCCGGAAGACGAGCCACCGGCGGGCGCGAGGTAGCGATCAATCGCCACTTTGGTGAGATATGGCCCAAGCACGTCGGCAAAAGATTTCAGGACAATCGAAAGCAGCGCAATCGCCACCTGCCAGCGGTAGGGGCGCAAGTACTTCAGCAACCGCGCCATCAGACGGCTGTCATACGCTTTGCCTAATACTTCTTCTTCCTGCGACATCGATTCTTGTGTTGATCCCTCTGAACGATCTCGGTTTAACCAGCGCCATAGGCGCCTTTAACAGGTTACCGCAAATAGATGGTCGAGACCGCCCGGGGGATGGAAAAGCTTTACACGCGCCCTAGATGGGATAATGGTTCTTGCATGCCGCTCGGAATTTACATTTCGGTGCCTTTTTGCAAGACGAAGTGCAGCTACTGCAATTTCGCCTCGGACGTGTTTTCGCGCGCCGTGTTTGAGCGTTATCTCGATCGCGTTTGCGCCGACATCGAGAACGCTACGAAGCTCGCTGCGGAGATGAACGGGAAATTTGAACTCGACGTGGATTCCATCTATCTGGGCGGCGGGACGCCGACGGTACTCGAAGCGGCTCAATTGGAACGTGTTTTTACGACGGTGAGATCACAGTTCAAGGTTGCGCCGGATGCCGAGCTCACGGTCGAGTGCGCTCCCGGCACGCTAACGCCAGCCATGCTCGAGACTCTGCTGCGCTGCGGCGTAAATCGCGTCAGCCTCGGAGTGCAGTCGTTCGTGGATCAGGAGTCCGCGGCCGTCGGCCGCATGCACAAGCGCGCGATTATTCTCGAAGACATTGCTCGACTCCGTGCCGCGGGCATTACGAATATCAACATCGATCTCATTGCCGGGCTACCGCACCAGACAGCCGAGAGCTGGGAATTCTCTTTGGAGGAGACGCTCGCTACCAGCGTACCGCACGTTAGTGTTTACATGCTTGAAGTGGATGGAGACTCGCGGCTGGGCCGCGAACTGCTGGCGGGTGGAACGCGTTATCACGCGCACTTTGTGCCCGATGAAGAAGTGATGGCGGATTTTTACCTCGATGCCTGCGAGCGACTGCCGTCAGCCGGGATCGCGCAGTACGAGATTTCCAACTTCGCCCGCGCAGGTTTCGAATCGCGACACAATTTAAAGTACTGGACCCGCCAGCCTTACTTCGGCTTCGGGGTGGACGCGCATTCGATGTTGATCTCCGCCACACCGGAGATCGACGCAGTTCGATTCGCGCCCGCGGATTCGCTGGACCAGTATGTAAACAACGTAGGTTTTCTGAGAACTCCGGTCTCGCTTGGTGCCGCGTTGGAAGAGAGTTTCTTCCTGGGCTTGCGACTGAACGGTGGCGTAAGCATGGGCGATCTCGCGGTGAAATTTGGTGATAATGCCATCGAGAATGCTCGCGCCGCGATAGCGGAGTTAATTTCAGGTGGGCTGATCGAGCAGCAAGGAGAGCTTATCCGCCTAACCTCGCGCGGGCGATTGCTTTCGAATGACGTTTTCGAGCGGTTCATCCTGGAAGACGGAGTACTACGCTGATCGCGACCGCGAAGCCAGAGATCTTTCGCTAAGTCGCTTCGCAGACAACCATACGGTCGGTTGGGCCAGCCGGCTTCAGGCTTGAAATCGCCAATGTTGGCGCGGCTTCGCACAGTCTCACCAGCACGTCCCCGCGGTAACTTTCCCCAATTCTGCGGCTATGGTGTAATCGATATTTGCCGTGAGTAGTGGAGGAATTTTGGATTTTCAACTGAACGACGAGCAGCAGCACTTAAAGAAAAGCGTTCGCGAGTTCGCCGAGCGCGAGATTGCACCCAACGTTATGAAGTGGGATGAGGCCTGTGAGTTTCCGCTAGCCACCATCAAAGAACTGGGCAAGCTCGGATTGTTGGGAATGGTTTTTCCCGCGGAGTACGGCGGCGCGGGCATGGGCTACGTGGAATACGTCATCGCGATCGAAGAGTTGTCGCGCGTGGACGGTTCAGTGGGCATCATCGTTGCGGCGCATACCTCGCTATGCTCCAACCACATCTTCCTTGCGGGCAACGAAGCACAGAAAAAGAAATATGTGAGCAAACTGGCGACCGGTGAGTTCATCGGAGCGTGGGGGTTGACGGAGCCTTCTTCCGGATCAGATGCGGGCAGCGCCCGCATGACCGCAAAGCGCCGCGGCAACAACTGGGTTCTCAATGGCACGAAGACTTTCTGCACCAACGGCCACTACGCCGATGCGATGGTGGTGATTGCGGTGACCGACCGCGCCGCCAAGACCCATGGGCTTTCCGCGTTCATCGTCGACAAAGATACGAAGGGGTTCCGTCCCGGCAAGAAAGAGAACAAGCTCGGTTTGCGGGCCAGTGACACGGCCGAAATGATTTTTGAGGATTGCGTGATCCCGGCTGAAAATCTGCTGGGCAAGGAAGGCGACGGCTTCATCGATGCGATGCGCGTGCTTGATGGCGGCCGCATCTCGATTGCGGCTTTGTCGCTGGGCATGGCGCAGGGCGCGTACGAGGCCGCGCTGAATTATTCCAGGGAGCGCAGGCAATTTGGCAAGGCCATCGGCGAGTTCCAGGCGATCCAGTGGAAGCTGGCTGACATGGCCACGGAGATCGACGCGGCCCGCCTGCTCACCATGCGCGCAGCGTCGATGAAAGACGCCGGCTTGAAGACGACGTTGGAATCGTCCATGGCGAAACTCTATGCCAGCGAAGTCGCCGTGAGGTGCGCCAACGAAGGCGTCCAGATTCACGGGGGATACGGCTTCATCAAAGATTATCCCGCCGAGAAGTATTACCGTGACGTGAAGCTGTGCACCATCGGCGAAGGGACGAGCGAGATTCAGCGGCTGGTGATTGCGAGGCAGTTGCTGAAAGAGTAAGGGCGCCATCGGTTTGACACTTCGCCTCGGCCCGCCTGGATGGTATGGTACGGTTGCATTCTGTGGAGGCTCCGTGTCTGACGCAGCAGGGATCGATCAATTAAACCTGACGACACCGGACGAGCGAACACTGGGCACACTCTCTCATGTGCTACAACTCGTCGGTGGTTGGATTGCCCCGCTGGTAATTTTCCTGCTCAACCGAAAATCGCGGTTCGTTTCTTTTCATGCGCTCCAGGTTCTGCTGTTACAGGCGCTGCATTTTTTCCTGACGATGATCATGATGGGAGTGTTTTTCGCCATGGTGATCGCAGGTATTGTCTTTCATCAGCCAGCAGTCCAGCACAATTCGTTACCGCCCGGATTTATCGTCTTTTTCCCGCTGATTTGGTCGGGAATGATGGGCTGGTGGGTGTTTATTCTGGTGGTGGCTGTTGTGTATGGAATCAAAGCTGGGCGCGGAGAATGGGCCGATTATCCCGTCCTAGGGTCCCTCGCCCGGAGGATTCTCAAGATCGGGCCGCAGGGCGAATTCGTTAGCTGAACCGTCCTCCAGTTTTCCACTCTGTTGCCATCTGCTTTACACTGAGCTGTTTGCCACACAACAACAAACTCTGGCTCGAGCAGCTCCGCTCCGGCGACGTCCGGACGCTGGCTCGTGCCATCTCGGCCGTGGAGAACCGTGCGCCAGGATGGTCGGAGCTGCTGAAAGCGCTTTTCCCGCACAGTGGCAAGGCGCTGGTGCTCGGCCTGACCGGACCTCCTGGGGCGGGGAAGAGTACGCTCGTCGATCAGCTCGCCCGCTATTACCGCAAGGATAATTGCACCGTCGGCATCATTGCCGTCGACCCTACCAGCCCTTACACCGGCGGAGCGATTCTGGGCGACCGCATTCGCATGCAGGATCATTTTTCCGATCCCGGGATTTACATTCGCAGTATGGCGACGCGTGGATCGCTGGGCGGGCTGGCCCGCACCACGGCGGATGTGGCCACTGTGCTGGATGCCTCGGGACGCGACCTCATCATGATTGAAACCGTGGGCGTGGGCCAGGATGAAGTAGATATCGTGCGGCTGGCCGAAATCACGATTGTGATCCTCGTCCCCGGAATGGGCGACGACGTGCAAACCATCAAAGCCGGCATCATGGAGATTGCCGATATCTTCGTGATTAACAAGAGTGATCGCGACGGTGCAGACCACGTGGAGCGCGAGATCCGGACCCTGCAGTCACTCGCCACGCGCCATGATGGCTGGACCCCGCCGATCGTCAAGACCGTCGCCAGTCAGGGAGTAGGAATCGAGGAACTCGCCAGCGCAATTTCCGACTATGAGGCGTACCTGCAGAAAGAAAATCTGGCGTTAAACAAGAAGGTCGAGAACTGGCAGGAGCGCCTGCTCGAAATGCTGCGCGAAGCACTACTCGAAAAAGCCCGGGAGCAGATGCTCGATGGCGGCGTTGCCCGCTACGCAGCAGAAGTAGCGGAGCACAAGCGCGATCCCTATACTTTGATCGAAGAGATTGCCGCGAAGATGGGGAAAAATTGATGGCTCAAATCGATCATCTCGGGATTGCGGTGAAGTCGCTCAGCGCGGCGAAGTCGATCTACGAAAAACTGGGCCTGAGCGTTTCTCCAGAAGAAACCGTGGAGCACGAACAGGTGCGACTGGTGATGGTGCCGGTAGGCGAAAGCCGATTGGAACTATTGGAGGCGACGTCCGCAAACTCCACGATAGCCAAGTTCATCGCCAAGCGCGGCGAAGGATTGCATCACGTCTGCCTGCGGGTACCCGATTTGGCAGCAGCCGTTGAGCGACTGAAAAAAGACAATGTGCGCCTGGTTTCAGAGGAAATCAAAACGGGTGCTGGCGGTCACAGATACGTCTTTGTTCACCCTGCCAGTACTGGCGGCGTACTGATGGAACTAGTCCAGGAATAAAAAGGCAACTGGCCGCAGAGTTCGCGACTCTTGCCGATACGAACTTCTCCATGCTTCTCCTCGCCATCGATACATCCGGCAAGCTTGGCAGCATCGCTTTGGCGCGAGCCGGGGAGCGGTCTGCGGATGACGATGACAACGACAACGATGCCGAGGTGATCGAGGTCATGCCCTTGGCGGGCGGCACTTTTTCTGCACAACTTGTTCCGCAAATCGCCGAGTTGCTTTCCCGCCGAGGCTTCACCAAGAACGACATCGGCGCTTTCGTCGTTGGCTCCGGACCAGGATCATTCACCGGTCTTCGGATCGGCTTGGCGGCGGTTAAGGCTCTGGCGGAGGTATTGGATAAGCCGATTGCGCCCGTGTCCTTACTGGAAGTGTGTGTTTTCACCGGCACAGCTCGAGGCAAAGTCATGGCTGCTCTGGATGCGGGGCGCGGCGATGTCTATATCGGAGAATACGAAGTCCCGATCGATGCCTCCCAACTTCAACAAGTCCGACAAGATATGTTAAGCAGGAGCGAATTCCTTTCACAGGGGAAAGGGTGGACGGTGGTGACTCCAGACTCAACTTTGGCTGAGGCATCCGTCGCGGCCGGATTGTCGGTCTCGATCCTTGCCGCTATCTCTGCCGCGGATGTCGCCCGCCTGGGCTGGCGCAAGATTCAAGCCGGCAAGACGGTGGCGCCGGACCGGTTGGAGGCGAACTATATTCGCCGTACTGACGCCGAAATGCAGGAGAAGATCGGCTCCTAAACCTTGCGCGTTCGACCCGCAAATTACGCCGATATCCCCGCCATGATCGAGCTCAACCGTCAGAGCCCGACCGCGGCGCATTGGTCCCGGCTACAGTATGACGGTCTGCTCGTAAGCAATGATTCCGGGTCACCCCAACGTTTTACATGGGTCGTCGAAGATACGGACGAAAAGCGAGTGGCGACAGTTGCCGATTCGGCCCCTCGCCTTCTGGCATTCCTCGTGGCGCACCGAGTCGATAACGAATGGGAGCTGGAGAACTTTGTTGTCGCGGAAGAGTCCCGCCGACGAGGTGTGGGAACACGTCTGCTGGGTCAGTTCATCGATCATGCACGCGCCCAAAATGCTCACGCCGTCCACCTCGAAGTACGCCAGTCGAATCAGACCGCTCGGGCTTTCTACCGAAAAGTGGGATTCGTTGAAATAGGATCGCGCAAGGGTTACTACGCGACCCCGCCTGAAGATGCGATCCTCTGTCGGTTTAGCCTTTATTAACCATTTCTCATAACGAGACTGCACCAGAAATATGGCATTGAACCGATTCTGAGGCTGTGATAGCGTGAGCCTAGAAATCCATCCCCCTATCGGAGGTCCGCCTGGATGCTGACTTCGAATGACGCTCTTCTGACCAACCATGATGAATTTCGCAAGCTGGCTCAGGAGCACATGCAATATTCCTCACGTTTGGATTCACTCACCCAAAAGCGTTATCTCAGCGAAGACGAGAAGCTGGAAGAAGTCCGGCTTAAGAAGCTCAAACTGCGTCTCAAGGATCAGATGCAGTCGATTGAGCGACAGTATCGGCAGCAGTTCGGCACTCACGTAGCGTAATTTTTCTGGCCGCTGAAGGCGCGGCAGTCACCGCGAAGGAATTTTTGTATCTACACCAAGGCGCTGGTCAGCGCCTTTCTTTGTTTAGACTTAGGCGGAACCCGGCCCATCGTCACCCGTGCCTGCTCTATAATTAGTTCTACTCTCATGGTTCGTGATGGCTACTTTTACGCGCTGGGTTTGATGGTGGCTGGGGTCGTGGTGGGCTGGGCTGCACGACCCGCATGGGCTGTTGCGCCCTTTTTGCTCGCGTTGTTTTTTCTCTGGTTCTTTCGCGATCCTGAACGTGCCATTCCCGAAAGTGCGGGTGCCGTGGTTTCGCCCGCCGACGGCAAGGTTACGGATGTTTCCTGGGTGACAACTGCCGGGGAGAAGCAGGTATGCATCAGCATCTTCCTGAGCGTTTTTGATGTTCATGTGAACCGTTCACCGATCGCTGGAATCGTCCGCGACGTGCGCTATCAGAAGGGGAAATTTCTGAACGCAATGAATCAGGCTTCAGCCGAGCAGAACGAGCAGAATATTGTCCGCGTGGAAGGTGATGGTCATGTGGTTGTCTTCAAACAGATCGCCGGATTGCTGGCGCGACGAATCGTCTTCCACCCGAAAGTTGGCGATCGGTTGGAGCGCGGCCAGCGGGTGGGACTGATCAAGTTTGGCTCGCGGACAGATGTTCTCTTGAGCTCTACCGCCGCCTTGCAAGTGAAAGTGGGCGACCGGGTTCGTGGAGGAGCCAGCGTTCTGGCTTACCTGCAGCCGCAGGGCGAACTGGCAGCCGCGGGACGTCATTCCGCTGACGAGGGGGCACGCTGATGGACCTTTCCCTTCCCAAGAGTCGAACGGAAGAGCGGCGACCGCGCCGCATGAGCAAGGGGATGTACATTCTTCCTTCACTCTTCACCAGCGGGAACATGGCGGCAGGCTTCTACGCCATCCTCGAAGTGGTCCACGCAAGCGCCCAGAGCTCATGGCATTTGGATAACGCCGCCAAAGCGATTGGATTTGCTGTTTTGTTCGACGGCCTCGATGGGCGCGTTGCCCGAATGACGGGCACCAGCAGCGAGTTTGGCAAGGAACTCGATTCGCTGGCGGACGTGATCACTTTTGGAGTTGCTCCCGCGATGCTGGCCTGGACGTGGGGATTTCATCTGATGCCTCCGGTCGCGCTCACGGATTGGAACATCAAATTGACCCAGCTGGGGGCAATCGCTGCCTTCCTGTTTCTCATGGCTGGGGCAAGCCGCCTGGCCAGATTCAATATTACGACGAACCCGCAACCCTCCAATCCGGGGCGGCCGGGGAAAAAGTATTTTGTCGGTATGCCCATTCCCGCGGGGGCAGGGGTGATTGCGGCGGTGGTGCATTTTCGAAGCGGGGAGCCCCTGCAGTCTTGGTACACAGCCATCACTTGGCTGGCAATGGTCGCCGCGGTCGGCTATCTGATGGTTAGTACATGGCGGTTCTATAGCTTCAAAGACATTGATTTCAGTTCGCGTCATCCCTTCCGGCTGATTATTTTTCTGGCGTTCCTGATTGCCATGGTCTGGCAGTTCTCCCGGCCCACGCTCTTCGTGATCGCTCTGCTCTACACGTTCTCCGGAGTGTTCTGGCGCCTGCAGTGGATGTTCCGCCGCCGGAGCCAGCCTCCGCCGCCCAAGTACAAGGAGGCTTCGCAGACTTCATGAGTAGTCCGTCCAAAATCGCGGCATCGTCCTCGCCCTCTTCCACGCGTGGGCAGTTGTTTCGCACCGCCATCGTGGGTGCCGGCACGCTCAAAGGGAAGGAAGTTGCAGAGATGATTAACGAGCGCAATTTCCCCGCGGTTGACGTGCGCCTGCTGGACGATGACGAGTCGATCGGCCAGCTCGAAGCGACGGGGGACGAGATCAATTTCATTCAGAGCGTACGCGCCGAGCAGTTCACGAATATTGACTTCACGTTTTTCGCCGCTGACGCAGGTTGCACCCGCCAGAATTGGAAGCGCGCACGCGATGCTGGCAGCGCGATCATCGATCTCTCCGGCGCATTGGAAGAAGAACCGGGCGCGACCGTTCGTTCTCTCTGGATCGAGCGCGAACGCGGGCAGATGTGGCATCCGGAGCTGCAGCCGGCTCCTTGCATTGTGGCTCATCCCGCAGCGGTCGCCCTGGCGCTCCTGTTGTTGCGCGCTCGCAAGGCCGGTGCCATCCGAAGCGCGGTTGCGACGGTCTTCGAGCCGGCCTCCGAGCAGGGACAGAAAGGCATGGACGAGTTGCACCAGCAGACGGTCAATCTGTTGTCATTCCAGTCCCTGCCAAAAGATGTTTTCGATGCACAGGTGGCCTTCAATATGGTTGCGCGCTATGGACTGAACTCGAAACTCTCGCTGGATTCTCTCGAAGCGCGCGTACGCCGCCACTATCAAAAGCTTGCCGGAGCGGATGCGCCGCAGCCCGCATTGATGGCGCTTCAGCCTCCCGTGTTTCATGGCCACGCACTTAGCATCTTTTTGGAACTGGAGCAGGCGGTCGATCAGGAAAAATTGTCGCAGGTCCTGGCGGGTGATCATGTGATATTGGCAGGGACTGAAGACGACTCGCAGCCGAGCAACGTGAACACGGCGGGTCAGGCCAACATTATGGTCTCCCTGAAAGCCGAGGCTTCGCGCTTCAATGGAATCTGGCTCTGGGCAGCTCTCGACAACTTGCGGGTCGCGGCCGTCACCGCGGTGGAATGCGCCGAAAGCATGATTCCAACGCGTCCCGTGGGAAAAATCCAATGAAGTGGCAACTCTCCGCCTGCCTGGTGCTGCTCGCGGCGGCTGCCGGTTGCGGATATCATACGGTGGGCCACGCTGTTCAATTGCCGGAAAATGTTAAAACGATCGCTGTTCCCGCCTTCACAAACGTAACCACCACATACAGGATCGAACAAACGCTTACAGCTTCCGTGGTGCGTGAATTTACAACTCGCACGCATTATCACATCCTCAACGAACCTGGCGAAGCCGCTGACGCCACCTTACGCGGAACCGTGATCTCCACCTCGGCGTCGCCGCTGACCTACAACTCTGCGACCGGGCAGGCGGCAAGCGTTTTGGTGGTCGTGAGTATGAAAGTCGCGCTCACAGACCGGCAGGGCAAGGTGCTCTACCAGAATCCGTCGTACCTTTTTCGCGAGCAGTACGAAGTTTCGCAGGACCTGCCCAGCTTCTTCGAAGAGGACTCGCCGGCCTTCCGGCGGCTTTCCCAGGATTTTGCGCGAACCCTGGTCTCTAACATCCTGGAGGGCTTCTAGATGCTAGAGTTTGTGGCGAAGCTTTACTTGACGACGGGGGAGTTCTGATGCGGGCTTTCGCCCAGGCGGAGCGGTTTGTCAGCGAACTCGAGTCGCGCAAGTTGCGTCCGGCCTATGTGTTCGTTGGCGACGAAGCTTTCTTCCGTAAACGCTTCCGTGATGCCATCCTCGATCATCTGGTTCCGGTTGACCTCCGTGACTTCAGCCTGTTCGAATTCGACCTTGCAGAAAACGATCTAGCCGAGGTTCTCGACCGCGCCCGTACGCCTTCGCTGATGGCCCCGTTCCAGGTGTTCTTCGTTCGCGGCGTGAAAAATCTTTTTGGCCGCGGCTCGAATGAAGAAAAACTCGCGGCCATTGAAGGTTATTGCAAGAACCCGAATCCCGACGCGCTCATCGTTTTCGTCGCCGACCACATCAGCATTCCCGCCGATGTCCGCCGCATGGAGATGCAGGACAAAGAACGCTACCAGCGTATACGCGAGACGATGAGCCCGTACTGCGGCATCGTCGAACTGGCGCGGGTCGAGGAAGGTGAAGCCGTACGCTGGATCTCCGAATTCTGCGCCAGCCGCGCGGTACCGGTAAAGATCGATCCCGATGGCGCCCGCGAGTTGGTCGACGCTCTTGGCGGCGACATGATGATGATCTCCAACGAACTGGAGAAGCTGATGCTCTACGTTGGCGCCCGGAACCGCATAACCCTCGGCGACGTGGAGACCATGGTGCTCGCCGCCAAACAGCGTTCACTCTATGAATTGACCGATGCCATCTCCGCCAAAGACCGCGTGCGCGCGCTCGAGGTGCTGGATGCGATGCTGTCTTCCGGCGATGGCGAAGAGGCCGCTATCGGACACATCTATATGCTGGCCAAAACCTTCCGCCAGATGCTGGTAATTCTCGAACGCAACGTGCGCGACCAGCGCATGCTGTGGGCCGCGCTTTGGCAAGGCTTCCGAGTCCCTCCATTCGCTGCCGATGACATCATTAAACAAGCTCGCCGCTACAAATCCCGCCGTGATCTGACGCGCGCGATCCGCCTTGTTGCCAAGGCCGATCTCGCCTTGCGTTCCAATCCGGTGAGCAAGCGCATGGTGCTCGAGCGTCTGGTGATGGACCTCACCACCGAACCCAAGGTGGAAGCGCCGGGATGGATGCAGGATCAGCTGCCTGTATAGGCCTACTCATTTAGGCGACACCGAGTAGGACTACCCCTGCTGAGTTCCTCCTAATTGGCGACTATTCACGCCTCGCACTTTCCCGCTATAAGTGCTTCCGAGACTTCCTGGAAGGTTTCCTTATGGGTATCGCGTACGAATCTGAACTTGAGTCGACCCTCGAGGAGGAATTCCGGGAGTCGACCGAAGACGAATTTGAAGATGAGTTGGAGGGCGAAGGTTTTCTGGGTGCCCTCTCGGGCCTGGGAAGTCTGGCAGGCGGCTTGGGCAAAATAGGCAGTGCCGTCGGCAGCATTGGCAAGCTGGGAAGTGGCTTGGGCAAGTTGGGAGGGATGGCGGGCAGCTTAGGGAAACTGGGCGGAGCGGCACGTGGTTTAGGGAGGCTGGGACGGGTGGGAGGAGTCGGAGGTTTGGCCCGGTTGGGCGGCGGTGCGGCGCGCGGCCTGAGCAGGGCGGGCAGGAGCGCAAGCGGTCTGCGCAGAGTGGGTGGTGCGGCGGGCCGCGTGCGGTTTCGAGGTGGCCCGGGAAGCTTAATCCGCGCATCCGGCAAGGACGGCCTGGCGCAACTGAGGCGCATAGCTGGAGTTGGGAAATCGAACCCTGTGGCGAAGATTGCCGCTGCGGCCACGAATCTCCGAAAAACGAAAAGCTTGCCGGGCTTCGTGCGCGACCTCGTAAAAATAGACGGGAAGTCCGGCACTTTGGGGAAGGTGGCGGCGCTGGCATCCAACTTCCGGAAGACGCGGAGTCTGCCCGATCTATTCCGTGGCATGGCCAAACTGGACGGACCAGCGGGTATGGTGGGGAAGGTGGCGGCGCTGGCATCCAACTTCCGGAAGACGCGGAGTCTGCCCGATCTGTTCCGCGGCATGGCCAAGCTGGAGGGAACCGCGGGTACGGCGGGGAAGATTGCGACTCTCGCGGCAAATTTCGCGAAAACCCGGAGTTTGAAAAATCTGGTCCGCAGCGTCGACGAAATTGGGTTGTTGGCAAAAGCGGGCGCTCTGGGCAAGCTGGCAAAACTTGCCGGGAATTTCGGGAAATCGCGAACGTTGGGCGAATTTGTCTCCAGTGCTTCTCCCCTCCTGAAAGCGACAGCCAAAATGGCGGCGCCAACGGTCGCAAATTCCATTGCCGGGCCGTTTGCGGGGATCGCCGCCGGCCTGCTCAACAAGATGCTGCGGGAAGCTGAAGCTGAAGCCGAAGCCGAGATGTATGCCCCGGAGGGCGAGCTCGAACAGGAGATAGGGTCCACCGAACCGCTGGGCGAGGCGGAGGCGGAGATCCTTGGCCACGAGATGACGTATCACGAATTGCTCGCAGAGGCGATGGCCGAAGCTGCCGAACAGGAACAGAACGAAACAGAAGCCGAAGCGATAGCGGGCGCGGCAGCTCTGACGGTGATCTCACCAGCGGACCGAAGGGCATTGCGGCGCGTACTGCCGCACCTGGTCCGGGGCACGGAAATCCTCACGCGCGTCCTGCGGGCACGCTCAACGACGCGTCCGGCGGTGCGGGCGGTGCCGACGATTATGCGGCGGACCGTGCGCGCCTTGAAGCAGGAAGCGGCGGAAGGAGTTCCGATCACACGACGAGAAACCGCGCGGGTCGCGGCGCGTGAAATCCGGCGGGTGCTGGGAAGTCCGGTCGCCTGCGCGGCAGCTATGGCCAACAACGTTCGGGCGACGCGCGCGTTGCGCGAAGCGGCGTAAAGTAGCTGTCAGCTATCGGCTTGCAGCTAATGCTCCGAGACTAGAGAAGATCCCAGAAAAGTAAAACGGCAGCCCGACTGTGGCTGCCGTTTGTGGTATTCCAAGGTTCGAGCCGACAGCTGATGGCTGAGAGCTCTCAGCGATTCCTACTTCATCGCCGTAACGCGCTTGCCCAGCCGCGACTTATACCGCGCGGCTGTATTCCCGTGCAGCGTGCCCTTCTGGATTGCCTTGTCGAGCGCCGATACCGTCTCGCGATAGGTCTTCTCTGCCGCCTGTTTATCGCCCTTCTCGATTGTCTCTCGCAGGCCGCGCAACGCGGTGCGCAAGCGGGATGCGTTGGCGCGATTCGTGGCAGTGCGCTTCGTAGTCTGACGGGCGCGCTTAAGCGCCGAAAAATGATTAGCCATGTCTGATTCGTTACCTTTGTGTGTACAGCGAGTATTCCGGTGACTACCGAATACATGATTTTACGGGAATAACTCCGCGACGGTCAAACGCTTACGTTGCCATTGACTCCCACCCCGCCACGGGGTACGCTTTAGGGCAATGGTAGTGACTTGCCTCCTGGGCATGAGCATTCCGGCTGGTCCCGTCTCTGAGCATATTCCTGTTTTGTCTGCGAAATGGCTGCAGCACACGTGTTTTTGGTTCATCCAAGAGACTGAATAAAGAGATTGAATGAAGAAAAGTATCGGGATAACTCCCAACATCGAAACTCTATTCGGCACGCGGGATGAGAATGTGCGCGTGCTGGAAGACGGCCTGAACGTCACCATTGACCTCCGATCGAACGCTATCGACCTGGAGGGTGCAGCGCGCGACGTGGCTCGCGCCGAACAGGTTTTTGCGGACTACGAGAACCTGCAACGCTCCGGCTATGCCTTCAATAACGGAGATTTGAACAGCATGTTGCGCGTGCTGGTCGCCGATCCGACCGCCACATTGCGGGGACTGGCCGATGCCGGCCGCCAGCGTTCGCTCGGCCGCCGCATGGTGCAACCCAAGAGCGTGAATCAGCGGCGCTACGTCGAGGCCATCGAAAAACACGACATGGTTTTCGGGATTGGCCCCGCAGGCACGGGCAAGACGTATCTTGCCGTGGCCATGGCGATTTCCGCGTTGCTGGCCAAGCGGGTGAACCGCATCATACTGGCGCGCCCTGCGGTGGAAGCAGGAGAACGCCTGGGTTTTTTACCGGGCACGCTGCAGGACAAAATCGACCCTTATTTGCGTCCTTTGTACGACGCTTTGTACGACATGCTCGACCCCGAGAAAGTCGACCGCTATCTGGAGAAAAATGTCATCGAGATTGCGCCCATCGCTTTCATGCGCGGTCGTACGCTCAACGATTCGTTCGTGATTCTCGATGAAGCCCAGAATACGACTTCGGAGCAGATGAAGATGTTCGTCACACGCCTCGGATTCAACTCCAAAGCGGTGATTACCGGGGACATCACGCAGATCGATTTGCCGAATGCACGCCGCAGCGGTCTGCTGGAAGCGATCGATATTTTGCAGCGCGTCGAAGGTCTGACGTTCGTTCACTTCGACGAAGCCGATGTGGTCCGGCATCACCTGGTGCAGCGTATTATTCGCGCCTACGACGAGCACAAAACACATATTGCGGAGCAGCAGATGCTGCTGTTGTCCGGCGGAAAAAGCGGCGAGGGCTCCGGCGGAGGATTGCGAAGCGTCGAGGCCAAAAATTCGAGCCCCCGGATTTGACTGGAAGACCCGCGAAGTGTCGCGAGAATAAAAATCCGCATAGGGAAGACTTGGTTATCCTTCGAAAAAGAGTTGCCGGCCTGAGCCCGTCGACGCTCGAACGCTTTCTATTGCGGGCGCGACGGGCAGTGCGTGTCGGTGGCATCGTGAATGTGTTGGTCACTAACAGCCGCGACCTTCGCTCCCTGAACCTGCGGTTCCGGGACAAGGACAAAGCGACAGACGTGTTGTCGTTTCCAGCAGCGCCGCCGAGCCGCCTTCAAACGGAACGCCTCGCCGGCGACCTCGCGATTTCTGTGGACATCGCGCGGGAGAATGCTGACCGTTTGGGGCACTCCGTAGCCGAAGAGATAAAAATCCTCGTGCTCCACGGTCTTCTCCACCTTGCTGGCTTTGATCACGAGCGGGACGATGGCGAGATGGCTCGCGAAGAAGTTCGATTGAGGAGGCAGTTGAAGTTGGAAGCTGGTCTGATCGAAAGAACAAGATCAAAGGCGCACGCGGTTCGGCCTTTGCATGGCAAAGGACCAACCGTCCGTACGCTGGCCAAGCGGAGGAGTGCATGAATTGGTCTGTCGCGCTCGCGTTGGTCCCGCTGCTGGCACTGCTGGCGCTAGCCTCCTATGTGGACCGCGTCTACCAGGAAATCGGGAAATTTCTTTCGCGCGAATTTCAGGACAATATTGACGTCTTCGAGCAGAAGGTCGAGCCCATCCTGAAAGTGAGCCGCTCGCGAGCGGCGCTCTCCATGTCTGTACTCAAGCAGTTGACCACTGCAACCATTTCTTTGCTCGTGGGCTTCGCGCTCTTCAGCGATCAACGCTGGAGCATCTATGAGATCTCGCAGGCCGCCATCAGCCTGATTGTGATTATCATCGTATTCAATCAGTTTCTACCCTTTGTGTTCTTCTCACGCACCAACGGTGCCTGGCTTATCCGGTGGGCGTGGCTGGTGAGAATCCTGATCTATCTGGTCCTGCCGATCACGATTGTGCTCGGCTTCCTGCAATCCGTGGCATCGCTCACTCGGGAAAATACCCGTGAGGAACCGGAAAGCGCGGCCGAGGCCGTGGATGCTTTGATTGAAGCCGGTCAGGAAGAAGGCATCATTCAGGAGGGCGACCGCGACCTGATTCAGTCCGTGGTTGAATTCAGCGGTAAGACTGTGCGCGAGGCCATGAAGCCGCGTCCCGAGATGTTCGCTGTACCCGTTGAAACCACGGTGGAACGGTTTATCGAAATGATGCGCACCAAGCATTACTCCCGCGTGCCGGTTTACGCGGAGAGCATTCATAGCATCAAAGGCATTGTCTATGCTCAAGATGTCCTGCAGGTGCCGGACAGCGAAGCTTCGCAGCGTACTCTCGAAACCTTAATGCGGCGCGACGTATATTTCGTACCGGAGAGTAAACTCGGCAGCGATCTTCTGCGCGAAATGCAGAAAAATAATATTCGCATGGCAATCGTGGTCGATGAATACGGTGGCGTCGCCGGTTTGGTCACCATCGAGGATCTCGTCGAAGAAATCGTGGGAGAGATCCGCGACGAGCACGAGAAACCGGAAATCGTCCGGGAGAACGATCAGTCGTACATCGTCTCCGGTGGCATGGACGTGGATGGTTTAGCCGAACTTTTCGGAACGAAGCTCGAGGGAAGGGAATCCGCCACGGTGGCGGGGCTGGTCAGCGAATTGGCGGGGCACATTCCGCGTAGGGGCGAAACCGTGGATGACGGTGGCCTGCGATTCGAAGTTCTCGAAGCAACCGACCGCAAGGTGGAGCGCGTCAGAATTACGGCAGCGCAGCCGCGGCAGCTGAAATTGATTTAACGGCGCCTTCTAGCCTTCCCAGCCACACCGCTGAGAGAACTCGTCTTACTGCTGATTCGTGGGATACTGGAAGTGAACACCGATCTGCCTGCTAAAAGCTGGCATCCAGTAGCCACAAATTTTCTTATGCCCTTCCACTCCGGTTTCGTCTGCATCCTCGGCCGCCCTAACGCTGGTAAGTCAACGTTGCTCAATGCACTCGTAGGCGAGAAGCTCGCCATCATTTCGCCCAAGCCGCAAACTACTCGCAACCGGATTCAAGGTATCGTCAACCTGCCGAAGAGCAAGGGGCAAGGCGGCGCGCAGATTGTGTTGATCGACACCCCGGGCGTTCACAAGCCGGACAGCTCGCTGGGCCGCAAAATGATGGTCGAAGTGCGCGAGGCGCTGGAAGGCTGTGACGTGGTTCTGCTGATCATGGATGCAACCCGCAAACTCGATCAGCGGGACGAGTTTGCCATCCAGATGCTGAAGCATTCGTCCACGAAAGTTTGCCTCATCCTTAATAAAGTTGATTTGTTGCGTGGCGGTAAAGCCAAACTGCTGCCCTTGATTGAGCAATACAAAAAGCTGCATTCCTTTCATCAGATCATCCCTATCTCCGCGTTGAAGCGGGATGGCCTCGAGATATTGCTGAAGGAAGTTACCGCGGCCCTCCCCGCCGGACCTCCGCTATTTCCCGAAGACCACATCACGGACCAACCCGCTCGATTCATGGCTGGAGAGATTGTTCGCGAGCGCGTGCTGCTTGAAACCGAGGAGGAACTTCCCTACGCGACCACCGTTATTGTCGAGACATTCGAGGAAGGCGCTAAGCTGACTCGCATCTCCGCCACCATCTACTGCGAGCGCGAAGGCCAGAAAGGAATCCTGATCGGCAAGAAGGGACAGATGCTGAAACGAATTGGCACCTCAGCTCGTCTGCAACTCGAGAAAATGCTGGGGATGAAAATTTTTCTGGAACTTTACGTTAAAGTGCAGCCTAATTGGCGCGAGTCGCGAGGCTTTGTCGAAGAACTCGACTGGCGAAGACAGTTGGAGCATCTGACC
>Ga0210389_10000174_pt1 | contig 66940 bp, 42 predicted proteins | sample IncBWH28OmetaG_FD_160127 | JGI IMG/M metagenome (GOLD analysis project Ga0210389, IMG submission 160127) | Forest soil microbial communities from Barre Woods Harvard Forest LTER site, Petersham, Massachusetts, United States - Inc-BW-H-28-O ...
AAAACGATCGAGCAATGATCGCGAATAAACACGCCTTCGAAGTAGCACTCAACGAGTTGCACATCATGCCGCTGAATCCGGTGGCGGTGTAGGAGAGAGGATTAAATGTCGACCAAAAACACTCACATTCCCGAATGGCTCACCGTGCCGTTCGCCGGTATCACCCCCGCGCCCTCACAGGAAAAAGGTCAGGACCTGTTCCCCACCGGCAACTGGCGCTCGATTCGACCGGTGTACCGCGACAAGTTGCCACCTTGCAACAACGCTTGCGGAACCAACGAAAAAATTCAGGGCTATCTCGACCTGGTGAAGCGCGGCAAATATCTGGACGCTTATGCACTCATCAAGGAAGACATGCCGTTTCCGTCGGTTACTGGCCGGGTCTGCTACCACCCGTGTGAGCAAGCCTGCAATCGTGGAAAGTACGATGAGGCCATCTCGATCCGCGCCGTCGAGCGCTTTCTTGGCGATCTCGGCCAGGCGTTGACTAACGACGTAGTCAAGCCGGGTAAATCCAACGGCAAGAAAGTCGCAGTGGTCGGGTCTGGTCCCGCCGGACACAGTGCTGCCTACCAGCTGGCGCGCCTCGGCTATAAGGCCACGATTATCGAGAAGTCGCCGAAAGCTGGAGGACTGAATCGCGGCGGAATTCCTGATTGGGTTCTTCCGCAGAATATTCTTGATCGCGAAATCGAGCGGCTCGAACAGCTCGGCATCGAGATCAAGACTGGTGTCGAAGTTGGCAAAGATATTTCATGGGACGATCTGAAGAAGAATTATGACGCCTGCGTTCTCGCTGTAGGGCTCATTGAACCGAACAGCGTGAGGGCGGAAGGCGAAGACAAAGCAGGGGTGCTTTACGGTCTGCCTTTCCTGCGCGACATCGGCATGGGCACTTCGAAGGTCAAGCTGGGTGCTCGCGTCGCAGTGATCGGCGGCGGGAATACCGCCATCGACTGTGCTCGCGAGGCGCTCCGGCAAGGCGCTGCGGAAGTGACCATGATTACGGTCGAGGGCAACGCGAAGGAAATGCCTGCGTCGCCGGAAGATCTGCACGACATGCTCGAAGAAGGTGTTGAGTTAATGCACGGTCGTGCAGTGACGGCAGTCCTCGGCAACGGCAAAGTGGAAGCTTTGCAATTGCACAAGGCACGTTTTCAAGGAGCCATTAACGCGTCTCCGATCACTGTGGATCGCGAAGCTCCGGCCGAGCGCTTCGCAGTCGACAACGTTATCATCGCCATCGGACAGCATGCGTCTCTCAACTGGCTGCCGGCCGAGTTCAAGAACGAGCGTGGCACCATCAAGATGGATAAGTTCGGCCGGCTAGGCGGCACCAACTTTTTCGCTGCTGGCGACATCGCTCAGGTCGGCTCCGGCCAGCCGCTGATGGTGGTCAACGCCGTGGGCGATGGTAAACGGGTTGCGTTCAATCTGGATAAAGTCATGCGCGGTGAAGCGCTGCAGCCACGGACTATTCCGGTCGACGTTATCTTTGACCTGAATCGTATGAACATGACGTACTTCCCGCATTTCCCGCGTGTTCAGCAGGAAATGCTACCAACGAAGACCAGAACGAAGACCCAGGAGGAAGTGATTCAGGCATTCTCCGAGGAGCAGGCGGTAGAGGAGGCCAATCGCTGTTTCAGTTGCGGCACTTGCAACGCTTGCGACAACTGTTATCTGGTCTGTCCCGAACCTTGTATCGCGCGCCCGGAGCGGTCGAACGGCATGTACAAGATTCTGGTCGACTACTGCAAAGGATGCCGCGTGTGCATCGAGGAGTGTCCGACGGGCTGCCTTGAGGGTGTTCCTGAGCTCGACTTCGATACCGGTGTCGTGCGTATGGATACAGCCTTCGCCATCTCGCCCGGACTGCATGGACGGCAGGCGCAAGAGCTGAAAAACCTCGGCGATCGCCCCGCCAAGAACATTTAGAGTTGGATTTGGATCAATTTCAGCAACCGCCTTCAGGCGGAATGTGCGGAGTGAATTATGGCAATGCTGGCAGACGTAAAGAAGAGAACAGTTCGAATTAATGGCTGTGTTGCATCGGCACAGGCCGCCAAATATGCGGATGTCGATGTGATTGCGGCGTACCCGATCCGTCCTTACACAGCCACCATGATGGCGCTGGCGCAGATGGTGGCGAATGGCGAACTCGACGCCGAGTATATTGTGGCCGACAGCGAGCACTCGCAATTGAGCATCGCGCACGGTGCGGCATCGAGCGGAGCGCGCGTCTTCACCGGCAGCTCGGGAGTGGGCGTGCAGTTCGCTTATGAACTCTACTCGCCGATCTCCGGCAGTCGCATGCCCGTGCAAATGATGATTGCCGACCGCACGCTCGATCCTCCAGGCGATTTCGGTTCTGAGCATACCGACGCGCTATCGACGCGCGATATGGGCTGGATCATGGGCTGGTCCTGCGATGCCCAGGAGGCCTTCGACAATCATTTGATCGCATACCGAATCGGCGAGGACCCCCGGGTTCTGCTGCCGCAGATGGTCTGCCAGGATGGTTTCTTCGTCTCCCACATTACGGGCGATGTGGAGTTGCCGGACAGCGGCCAAGTGAAGGAATTCCTGCCGCCCTACAAGCATCCCTATCCACTCGATCCGCGGCATCCGGTATCGCACGGGCCACAGATTATGCCGGAGCAGGGTCCGCCGCTACAACTGGAACGCGCGCGCGCCATGGAAGGATCGATGGCCGTGATCGAGGAGGTGCACGAGGAGTTCGCGAAGATCTTTGGCCGCCGCTACGATCCGTGGCTCGAAGAATTCATGACCGACGATGCGGAGGTGGTCTTTTTTCTGCAGGGTGCTCATGCGGTCACAGCGCGTTTTGCGATCCAGCACATGCGCGAGCGGGGCTTGAAAGTCGGAATGGTGCGATTGCGCACGATTCGTCCATACCCAACCGACCGTGTGCAGGAAGTCCTCAGCAAATTCAAAGTGGTAGGCGTCATCGAAACCAACATGGGTTTGGGCAGCGTAAGCAGTGGCGGAGTTTTGTACGCTGAAGCGGCGGCGGCGCTTTACGAGAGCAAGCAACGCCCACTCATCCTGTCATTCATGGCCGGCATGGGCGGCGAGGCTATCGTGCTGAAAGAATTCTATTGGATGACTGAGAAGATGCTGGACGCGCAACGGCGTGGCAAGATAGAGAAGCGCACGCATTGGGTCGGATTCGAAGAATAGCATTTGTCGTGCGAACGATCAGGGTTCGCAATCACAGTATTGCTGCAGGGACTTTGGCCCTGCGATTGGAGAATTGATATGGCAACCATAGAAGTTCAGCGGCAGTTACTGCCGATTCTTGACAGCCCGAATCAGGGTGCGCGTTTCTACAATCCCGAGCTGCCGTCATCGGAACCATTTGTGCCCGGCCACCGGACATGCGCCGGCTGCGGGCCATCGATTCAGTATCGAATGACGAGCAAGGCGGCGGGCGACAATACCATCCTGGTCGGACCGACCGGCTGTATGTATGTCGCAAACAGCTCTTACTTGTGCACGCCCTACAACGTTCCCTGGGCGCATACGCAGATTGGCAGCGCGGGCAGCTTCACGGCCGGAGTAGCGGCCGCCTATGAAGCGATGATCCGCAAAGGTAAGTGGAAGGGCGCCTTCCCGAATATTATCTGCGAGGCGGGCGACGGCAGTGCGTCCGACATCGGCCTCGCATCGATTTCTGGCGCGCTCTACCGCAATCACGACTGCCTGATCATCTGCTACGACAACGAGCAATATGCCAACACTGGCATTCAGGCATCATCGCGCACGCCCTACGGCGGCATGACGACCTTCTCGCCGCCGGGGCCCGAAGTTCCGGAAGGGAAGAAACTTTACCCCAAGGATCTCGCCCGCATGATGGCAGCCGGCCATCCTCACTGCTACGTGGCGACGGCCAGCGTCGGGTATCCCATCGACTTGATGAACAAGGTTCGCAAGGGCCTCAACCACAAGGGCGCAGCGTACTTGATGGTCTACACCCCGTGCCAGAAGGGATTCGTGTACGAGACACCACGCTCCATCGATCTTGGGAGACTGGTCGTCGAATGCGGACTCTATCCGATGTGGGAGTGGAATCCCGAAAAGCGTGCATTCAATTACAGCTTCCGTCCGGCAAGCATGCGACCGGTATCGGAGTATCTGAAACTGCAGGGACGCTTTGGCCATCTCCACGCCGAACACATCGCCAATTTGCAGAAGTTCGCCAATGAGCAATGGCGGATGATGAACGTCGAGTTGCCCGACGCCTTGATCCATGCGGCGGATGCGAAAAACCTGACGAACATGGCGGCTGCAGCCGAAGCCGAAGCGGTGGCGCAAACTTTATGAGCACAAAACCTGTTACGAATACTCCGAACGAGCCAGAAGTCGAGCCCGAGGGACAGGAAAGCTATATCGTCACCGAAGGCAAGAAGCGCGGGGCCACGCGCGATGTACGGGCTGAAGCGGCGTATGACCGCTACTACACCGTGTTGCGCGTTCACGCGGGCGACGCCATTCTTACCGATAACTGGCACACCAACCAGGTCCTCGATCACGCTCGCAACAACTTCGAAGGAGTCACCTTCGCGATGCGAACGCTCGAGGCTTGGGGAGCAATGATCGAAAATGATCACCGCGCCTATTACACCGCCGGTGGCCGGATCTGGATGATGGATCTGGAGCCTTCTGAAGGCAAGAAGAAGCGGCTCCCCGGTACGGGCCCGAGTAAGAAGTAGCCTTGTCTCGCATTTTGCTGATCGACGATACGCCGGAGATTGCCGAGTTGCTGACGTTCTCACTCCGCGACCTCGGCTACGAGGTCTTTGCATCGGGATTTACCGAGGCCGTCAACGAGTTGATTGCCGAGCAACGTGCCGATGCGCTGGTCCTCGACTGCACCGCGTACGACATGAGCGAGTCACTTTTCGACTCCGTCCGTCAACACTCGAATCACGCCGAGCTTCCCATCGTCATCATTACGGACACACCCGAACTGGCCGATCCGAGTCTTCGTTCGCGAAAGGCACGCAAAGTTCTGCTGGTTCCGAAACCATTTACCGGCGCTCAGGTCGGACGGGCGCTGGCGCAGCTCCTTGAATAAATATGCCCTTGTGGAGCATGGACGAATGGCAATTCCTCGAGCGCGAGGTCGTTACTGACCCCAAAGGCAGGCAGTGGACCGTAGCGCTCATGGATGTCCTAGGTCAGCAAGGCGATCCCGACATGCCGAACAGCCTGCTTGAACTTCAATATTCGTCGGGTCGCTACTTTACCCTGATCTACGCCGACGGCGGAGCGTTGCAACGGGAGCGCGGTTATGCCTCTTTACCAGAGGCCACGAATGCTTTTGGAAACCTGCTGGTAGCCGTGATCGATGGGAGCCTTGATCCCTCGCAGCCGGTGTTCCGACAGGATCTGGAAGATTGACGGGCAAGACGGGCAAGATATGCGGATTGAATCCGAGGGCGTCGGAGATTTTCGATGGTCTTGCGTAGGAGATTCCCTAACGGCCAGGATCCAGGTCTCGCATGATGACGTGAAGAACCTGTCCAGCGATTCGCGCATCGCGCTCAGTAACCGTGTCCTTCACTCCAGCCCTGTCGTTATCCCGATACGCACGCGCCACTGCCGGCAGCCGGGCGCACCCGCTGCGAATCAGTCCGGCTCTCTCCGCCACCGTAAGCCGTGTTTCGAACGACCATTCGGAAATCTTTTCGGCGGGCGCGCCCGAGGCAAGCAGCGAACCGAGCCCCTTGTGTTCGAGCGCATCGGTGACGATCGCCTCAAGAATTCCGCACGAAGTGAGCAGCGCCAAACTGTGGTCGGCCTGGTCAAGGGCGCGCCGGCTGTCGGTATAGGCCTGCTCCAGGACGGGACGGAGTTCCGCATTGTGAACGAACTCGAACCGGCGGGGCGCCGGGGCCTCCGACGAGGTCGAGACCGGGCCGTCCTCCATCGTGGAGAGGGTAGAAATGGCCTGCTCAAGAACGTTAATCAGTCGCTGTACGATCTCCGATGGCGTCGCACCTTCCGCAGCGTTCCCATTGGCCGAGCGCAAAAGGAAGGCTTGGCTGAACGACCGGGCCAGCCAATGAGACTTGCTGCCTCCGGATAGTTGATTGATGGTTACTCCACAGTCTTCGTGCCAGCGGCGAGCGGCCGCGATCGCCGTGGGATCCGAAGGATCGCTGGCCAGTGCCTCCCCCAGCTCGCGACCCCGGCGAATGAGGCCGTTGAGGTGGGTTAGGTAAGTCGCGACTTGGGATCGCAGGTTCTCGTCCATGGCGGTGTCGCGGACTACTTGCCTGGCATCTAAGGAAGCACCGTTGGGAATCGGAGAACGACTCCTAAGGAGGATTCGCAGTCCTTGCAATTCTCCTTGACAGTCGGTGGTGGAAGTGATAACTTCCCTGCCGCAAGTGGTTCGATGACTGGACCAGTATATATCACCGTTCGGCGGGACCACACCGTTTCTCCCGTCGCGGGCCACCTATGTAAGCTGACAAAGTTCTGCGGAACCAGGTCGTTCCAGCATTGCGCTGTTAATGTCTAACGGCTGTCGGAGGTCTATCAATGGCTGCATCTACCGTTTCTCCGAATTCTCTGATTCACCCTTCACGTATTCCCAACCGCTGGATTCAATTAATCGCAGGAATCGTGGCGATGATGGCGATCGCAAACCTGCAGTATGCCTGGACACTTTTTACCAAGCCGATCCAAGCCCATTTGCACGTGTCGCTGGTGGCAGTGCAATGGACGATCACCCTGTTCATAGCGCTCGAAACTTGGCTCGTTCCCTTTGAAGGATACCTGGTCGATAAGATCGGGCCGCGATTCATGCTGGGCGTCGGCGCAATCCTGGTGGGGCTGGGCTGGATCGGGGCGGGCAAAGCCGAAACGATTAGCTCTCTCTATTTCTGGTATGCACTAGGTGGAGTAGGTGCCGGAGCGGTGTATGGAGGCACAATTGGGAACGCCCTGAAATGGTTCCCCGACCATCGCGGACTGTGCGTGGGCCTGACTGCCGGGGCGTACGGCATCGGCACGGCCACCACAATCTCTCCCATTGCCGCCATGCTGAAGACTTCGGGCTACCAGCACACGTTCGTTTTCTGGGGAGTGGTGCAGGGCATCGTGGTGCTGGCCGCTGCGCTGTTCCTGGCCAAGCCTCCGCAGGGATGGACTCCACCAAACTGGAAGGAGAAGGAAGCCAAGATCAAGGCCAAAGTGCGGACATCGGCAGTCGATATGACGCCGTTGGAGATGCTGCGGCAGCCGTCATTTTATGTGCTGTATTTGATGCTGACGATGCTGGCGTTTGGCGGAATCGTGGTCACGGTGCAACTCAACCCCATGGCTTCGTCCTATCACGTGGACAACGTGGTGGTGGTGTTCGGCATGACAGCGTTAGTGCTGGCCATTACGGTAGACCGCATTTTGAACGGTCTGACGAGGCCATTCTGGGGATGGGTATCGGACCATATCGGCAGAGAGAATGCGATTTTCATCTCCTTTATTCTGGAGGCGATTGCGGTGTTTGCTCTGCTCCAACTGATTGGCCATCCGGTGTGGTTCGTGGTGTTGTCAGGCCTGTGCTTCTTCGCATGGGGCAATATCTATTCGTTGTTCCCATCGATTACAGGCGATCTGTACGGAAGCAAGTGGGCCACCACCAACTATGGACTCTTATACACGGCTAAGGGATTGGCAACACTGTTTGCCGCCCCTGGCGCGGCGTGGCTCTTTGCCAAGACAGGCTCGTGGAATAAAGTCTTCTGGGCAATGATCATCTGTGATATCGTCGCGGCTTTTATGGCCCTGTTGTGGCTGAAGCCGCTGGCGAAACGCGTGGTGCAGAAACAGAATGCGGAGCCAATGCAAAGCGCGCATTTGCCAACGCCCATCAAAGCGCGCGGCGTAGCATAACGAAGTCAGCGGTGACAAAAATGAAAGGCTCTCTCGTTTTCCAGGAGAGCCTTTTCATATTGCTTCTGTGTCTGTGACTTGTTTAGTGTGCGGACGCCGCGAAAGCCTTAGCGTGTGCCGAGTTTCTAGCTGGGTGTTGTGGTCAGGCGTCGCCATCGTCTAAAACTGCTCACCATATTCTGCAAAGCGAGCGCGAGCTAACGATCTACGCAGGCAGGTTCTTACCGCGGGTTTCGGCGCCGAGTGGAATCAGAAGCAGCCCCAGAGCAAAAGCGATCGAAGTCATTGCCACCGGAGTTCCCAGTGAGCCATAATGTCGGACGCCCCTTCCCACCAGAAACGTAATTCCTGCGCCGCCGAATCGAGCGAACGATGTTGCGAACGCGAACGCGCTCGCGCGGCATTCCGTGGGATATTGCTCAGGTAGCCAGAGCGTGTAGACGGCAAAGTTGGCTCCGCCCAGGCCCAGAAAGAAGAGGCAAACAAAAAATATGGGGAGCGCGCTCGGTCCAAGGTAGAAAACCGTGCCGAAGGTGAGCGCGATAAAGATCATCATCAAAGAAAAGAAAAACGCAAGCGCGCCGCGGCGCCCGAGCCGCTCCGCAAACCACGGCATGGCCAGGCACCCGAGAATCGTGGCAAAGGAGATCAACATCACTCCATAGGAGGCGATTTGCGCGGCAGCCGGCCCGACGTGCCCTCCGGCCTCTGCCAACGCGGTGATCGCTGTGGGAACGTAGACCGTTCCGGCCCACAGCCCGCAGATGGAAGCCAACATCAATAAGGCATTGATAATCGTCCGGCGGCGCCAGGAGGCGGAAAACAATGTCGCGAATGGGCGCCAGACCGCCCACGACCGAACCATACTTTCTTTTCTTTTCCAGGCAGCTGGTTCCACAACGCCATGGCGAACCCATGCCAGCAAGAGCGCCGGAAGACCTCCCACAATAAACATCGCACGCCAACCGTAGTGGCTGCCGATGCCGTAATTTGCCAGTGCCGCGAGGAAAAAGCCGACGTAGTAGCCCGTGTGCATGAAGCCTGCGCCCATGCGGCGGCGGTTCTCAGGCCATTCTTCGGCAACGAAGGTGCCGCCCATGGCCCATTCTCCGCCAATGCCAATTCCAGCGAGCAAACGCAGAATCGCGAGTTGCCAGACAGTGGTGACGAAGGCGCTTAGAAATGTGAAGACCGAATACCAGACAATGGTCAGCATCAGCGTACGCACGCGACCAAACCGGTCGCCGATGGGGCCCCACAAGAAGGCGAGTCCCCAACCGACCAGAAACAAGGCGAATGACAGAGATCCGTAGTAGCCGATGTTGCCTTTGTTGGCGATGATTCCGGAATGAGGCAGCAGGTCGCGCAATGCCGGCACGAGCACGAGTGCATAAACCACCGAGTCCATGCCGTCCAGCGTCCAGCCACCCCACGACGCCCAGAAGCCGCGAATCTGATTGCGCGTGAGAGAAGCAGATAAAGCTGGAACCGGTACAGGGCCGGACGCGGGACTGGATTCGTTCATCGCGGGACGCGACATGACAGTGGGGAACTATACCAAAAACATTCCAGCTGTCGAGAAAAATATGGTGACTTTATTCGAAACACTTGAAGATCGGGGACCCTCTCATCAAGGGCCATCTCAAGGTCCGCGGTCCCCCAGGCCTTCCCCAGGACTCAAGGCTTAAGACTTCGAGCCGAAGGCCATTCTGACGCTGCTAGCACTTCGCCGTTTGCAGACGTTTTTCGAGCTCCCTTACTTCGGAATTTAATCCCTCCGGCAGGTGGCTGCCGAAGATGGCGAAGTGTTCCCTGATTCGGGGCACCTCGGCCAGCCAGCCCTCGATGTCGACGCTGAGCAGTTCATCGACTTGAGCGCTCTTGAGGCCAAGCCCCGTTGTGTCGAGATCGGCTACCTCTGGAACGCGCCCAATTGGAGTCTCTTTGGCATGCACTTTGCCTTCGCAGCGTTCAAAGATCCATTTCAACACGCGGCTATTCTCACCATAGCCCGGCCATAGATAATTTCCGCTCTTGTCCTGACGAAACCAGTTGACGTAGAAAATCTTTGGCAGTTTAGCGGTACTCGAATGCGTTCCCATCCGGAGCCAATGTGCGAAGTAATCGCCCATGTGGTAGCCGCAAAACGGCAGCATTGCCATGGGATCGCGGCGTAGCTGCCCTACTTTTCCAGTGATGGCCGCGGTGGTCTCACTGCTGACGGTGGCTCCAAGGAAAGTTCCATGCTGCCAATTGAAAGCTTCGGTGACCAAGGGCACAATTCCAGCGCGCCTCCCGCCGAACAGGATCGCATCGATCGGCACGCCTTTCGGATCCTGCCACTCTGGAGCGATCACCGGGCACTGCGCCGCAGCACAGGTAAAGCGCGAGTTCGGATGCGCTGCCTTCCGGCCCGAATCCTGCGTCCACGGGCGGCGTAGCCAATCCACCAGCTTCGCCGGCTTCTCCTCAGTCATCCCTTCCCACCAGACGTCGCCGTCCATCGTCATGGCGCAATTTGTGAAGATGGAGTTCCGGGTCACGCTCAACATGGCGTTGGCGTTTGACTTCATGCTGGTGCCCGGCGCAACACCGAAAAAGCCGAACTCAGGATTGATGGCGTAAAGCCGCCCATCCGCGCCAAATTTCATCCAGGCAATATCATCGCCGATCGTTTCAACCTTCCATCCGGGAAGCGTTGGGATCATCATCGACAAGTTGGTTTTACCGCACGCCGAGGGAAATGCGCCGGTCATATATTTCGCCTGTCCCGACGGGCTGATGAGCTTCAGGATCAACATATGTTCAGCCATCCAGCCTTCATCGCGCGCCTGCACCGAGGCGATGCGCAGAGCGTGACACTTCTTCCCCAGCAAAGCGTTGCCGCCGTAACCGGAGCCAAACGACCAGATCTCACGTGTCTCCGGAAAATGGCAGATCCACTTATTTTCCGCATTGCAGGGCCAGGGCACGTTCGGCTGGCTGGGCGCGAGCGGCGCTCCAATCGAGTGCAACCCGCGCACGAACTCCCCGTCCTCCCCGAGGACATCGAGCACGTGGCTTCCCACGCGCGACATAATATGCATGCTGACCACCACATAAGGCGAGTCGGTGACCTCTACTCCGATCTTCGAAATCGGCGAACCGATTGGGCCCATGCTGTAAGGAACCACGAACATGGTGCGGCCCACCATCGAGCCCGCAAACAACCCTGCCAGCTTCTGCTTCATCTTCGCCGGGTCTTCCCAATTATTCGTGGGGCCAGCCTCTTCTTTGGTGCGCGAGCAGATGAAGGTCTGGTATTCCACCCGAGCCACATCCGCTGGGTCGGAACGTACCAGGTAGCTGTCCGGACGTTTCACCGGGTCTAATGGGATCGCGGTCCCGGTCAGCACCAGTAAGCGGAGCATCGCCTGATATTCCGCGGGCGATCCATCACACCAGTGAATCCGGTCCGGCTTGCACATCTGCGCAACTTCTTCGACCCAATGCTCCAGCTTCGCGTTCCTGGGACTGCGCGAGGCTGCCTCGACCTCTATAGTTATGGTGGCCATAATGGTAAATATCTCCGGTCAAATCAAACCCGCTTGCGTTATCGCTGGCGGAATGCGGAAGACCTCGCAAGCCTTGCTGCAGGGACATGAGGACGGTTATTTGTCCGCCAAGCTCAACCTAATATTCTCTCGCACTTGCGGAGATTATTCCAGCTAAGGATTCTGGTGGTAGTGTCCTAGGTTGACTTAATAGGGCAAATCATCGGGGTCAACGCCGACATAATCGGGTTCCGGGTCTTGACTGAACTGTTTGGCCGGAAGGCTGTCAATATTTTGCATTACGGCTTTTGCGGCGCGATGCATTCCGTCCATTATTCGCCCATCCGAGGACAGAATAAGCGGAAATGTAAGGTCGGTTTCGTTGATCAATTTAGCGTGTTCGGCAACGCTCCGGCACGTTGGAACTGATCCATGCTCATACCAAAAAGGTTCATCAAGTTCCCGAATAGCGGAAAGTGGAACCTTAACGGTAGGCAGGTCTTTTGCAAGTTCAACGAGCCGGTGAACGTCCCAAGCTCGAAGCCCGCCAGGCCCATCGCGAAAATGATACTGCCTTCGCACTCCTCAACCAGCCTTTCCTCGATGCTCCGTTACAGCCTTTGCCGCATCCTGCCGACTAAATTAGGACACTACCATTCTGCCAGGGCCTAATGTTGAGAGGAGTCCATCAACTCCTTCAAGTACTGCTGCCATACCGCCGCCCAGGTATGAGTGCCGTGGCCATGGCTTTGCTCGGAGATGGGAATCAGGACGAACCGTCCTTTCTTTACTCTCTTGATTTCGCGTTCGGCAATTCCGAGTTCTGGAGGATTGATGAAGTCGTCTGCTGAATTTACGAAAATCACGGGCACTGTGATGCTCTCGAGCCGCGGCGAAGGATCATAATCCCGGGAAGCATTCACCGCATAGAGCAGGTCAGTCGCATCGTGGGCCGCAACGAAGCGTTTCACATAGTCAGCATCGGCGGCGTCGGTCGCTTGCCGGGTGGAAAGCGTCTTCTGCATCAGCAGGGGCGCGCCGCCAGCGATGTAGAACATATCAGCCGCAATTTCCAATCCTGCGTGAGGCTGGGTGCTATAGTCGCCGTTTTTCCAGTCTGGGTCGTCGCGGATACCGTCGATAACCATTTTGCGCCACAACCGATTCCGGCCCGCGATCTCGACCGGCTGGCAGGCCAGAGGCATCATCGCGTCCATAAAGTCGGGATAGGTCTCACCCCAAATCCAGGAATGCATGCAGCCCATGGACGTGCCCAGGATCAGGCGCAGATGGTTCACACTCAATCCCTTTTCCAGCAGTTCATGCTGCGCCGCCACCATGTCATCGTAGCCATACTGCGGAAAATGAGCATGCGGGCCATCGCTGGGCTTGCTGGATTTTCCGTGACCAATATTGTCCGGCAGGATGACGTAATAGCGCGTTATATCGAGGAGCTGACCCGGCCCAAGCAGGACGTTGGCAAACTGTGGAGCGAGGAATTGTTCGCCGGTGCCGCTGGTCCCGTGCAAAAGCAATACAGCATTTGTAACCCGGCCGCCGGCGTCACGCGCTGGAGTTCCAAATGTGGCATAGTGCATTCGCAGTTCGGGCAGTGTTTCGCCCGACTTGAAATGGAAATTGTGTGAAATATAGTCGCCTTGTTTCGGCGCCGGCAGGTGGTTTGACTGCTGTCCCAATACCAAAGATCCGCAAGAAAGAAAGACGACTACGAACGCAAGCTTCGACGCTCGATTGAAATTTTGCACATCGGCACCTCTGTCCCGAGGCAGGGTATCACAGGACTGCGGAGGAGCCGCAGAGCCCTATCAGCAAGCGAAGTCCGCCATCTGTATCGGGGCATATATCCGCCCAAACGGCGATTATTTTAACGTCAAGAACGCCACGCCGTAACCGTCGAGAGTCACTGTCATCTGCGAACCTGGCGTGACCGGCGTGCCGCTGGGGCCCGAAGTTACACTGGTGTTGGCATCAATGGTCAGCAGGGTCCCTGACTGGAAAGTGCCGAAGGCGGAAGTATCGATCGCGATGGTTCTTGGAGCTCCAGGCCCGTTGTTGTCAGAGGGGGCGTTGAGGGCGTGGTTTGAAAGCATGATGACGACACTGCCGTCGGGATGCTCCACGGCGAGCAGTTCAATTTCCGTTTCGTCGGAGTTGGAGGATTGCAGAATATTTGCACCGGACGAGGCAGGGAACATGCGGGCCAGCCAGTAGTCAACCCAGTAGCTAAGCTGAAAAGAGTCACTGCTGTAATCGACCTCGCCATACTGAGCATCGGCGTCAAAATCCCAGTGATACAGGGCCTGAACGCCGACTTTGCCGAACTGCGAGAAAACGTAAGGACGCCAGGCCGCGAAGAAGGCGCTCGATCCGCGTTGATCGGTAACAAACTTCTGTCCGGGATTGCAGGTGCTGTCGCCGTTGCTGTCGGCATAGTCCGCGTTCACATTATTCTCAGTAACCCACACAGGAACCGATGCGAGGCTGGGGTTAGTCTGGAGTTGCGCTTGAATGTTCTGCACTTCACTGGCAAATCCGGGCACGGTCGAAAAGATCTTTTCGTCCGGGTCCGATTGGTTGCAGGTCGAATAAAAGTGCGTGGCCAGGACGTCCACGTGCGCGGTGACTCCGTTCACGAAGGCTGGCAAATAGGTTTGCGCCAGACCCGAATAATCCCCCAACTCCACCGCCGCAAATTTCAGCGATGGGTCTACGGCTTGCATCGCAGGTACCACTGAATTGTAGAGCTGGGTGTATTGGGTGGAATCCAGATTGTTGAAGTTGGGTTCGTTGTAGATGCCCCACCACGTCACGTGAGAAGGGCTTGGCGAGACGTGATATCCGTCGGGGGCGGTGAAGCCGCCGGCGTCGTAATAGCGGACAAGGTTCTGCGCGTAGCCGGCGAACTGCCGGTAAGTGGGATCGAGGAAGTTATGGTTCGCGTCGTACATGAATGCAGGCGCTACCGCGATCTGGAATTCCGGGCTATGGTCGCCAACGCCCAGCACCGGCTGCGCAATCGCGTCCAGAATGGAAAAGTCCCAGGTGGTGGCGCCGCTTTGGGGCACGCCTTGGGAGACGCCTTGCAAGCGAACGTGCTGCGGAAGCAAGTTGGCCAGAGTGGTTGTCGCGGCTGGATTGTTGGAGAAGAACTGGTAGTCCCACTCTGCCGGCTGGAACGATGTAGACATTGCCAGGTTCAGAGGTCCGGCAATGGTTTTCAAAATCTGCACCTGCGCGTCCGCTTGCTGTTGTTGTGGTGGCTGGAACTTCATGCTTCCACCGCCACAACCGACTGAGAGACCCAGCGCGATCACAGGTGCAAACCAAGACCGCCAGACAATCCAAGAGCCGCGGTTCATTTTGCCTGTGAGCCTGAAGAGGCAGCAGTCAATTTAGCACTGGGCTCCGGCGGCGCGGTCATTTCCATCGCCCATATTCCCGCCGGCCGCATATACATGGACGCGCGATAGTTGCCGGTGATGTCGTAGGCTTCCGGCGTGCGAAACCAATATCCCTTAGTTTCATACACCACGTGATAGACGCCCCAGGCGGTGCGGTAGCCTTCATCTTTCATTCCATTGCTCAACATCAGAGCGGCGACGCTGAAAGTTGCGCCGGTCCAGACCTCGCCTACCTGTTCATTGTCGTTTTTCTTAATGATGCTGCCATCCGCCGCCATGCCGCTTACGGCGCCCATATCGCCCTTGCCAAACTTCATGACATTGAAATCGAAAACTTTCTTCAGCGCCTTGCGCTGCATCTCCGGCGGCACCAGATTTCCCAACCCCGTCATGCTGGCGTACCACTGTCCCGCCAGTTGTTCGGCCTGGATATCGTCCTTATATTCGCTTTGGGTGTCGTAGAGGAAGTACTCTCCATTCCACAAATTCTTTATGTAACTCGCTTGTCCGCGGGTAAAAAGTTCGTGATACTTTTCAGCGTTGGTCTTATCGCCTAAAACGCGGGCCATTTCTTCGGCTGCGCGCAACGAGGCCAGCCACAGGCTGCCACAGTACGCGCTCTCTCCCCGCACCACCCACTCGTCGTATGTCTGATCCGGGTAACCATCATTCTGAGGGATGCCGTCTGCAGTACTCGCAAACTTTCCTACATAGGCCAAAGCTTCCGTCACCGCAGGCCAGGTGTATTTCAGAAAACCAATATCCTTTCGGCCGGTGAAGACGAAGTCGCGATAAATCATCAAAACAAATTTTGGATTCAGATCCTTCCATCCATTTGTGTCCTGCCAGCCGAACTGATTTACCTGGATAAACGGGTCTTCCTTCGGAACTCCCAGATCATGCGGCACCGCCCCTTTAACTTTGCGAGTCCGAAACTGGAGTTTGCCGGTTTGTTGTGTTTTCCACACCCACATGTATTTGTCGCTGATTTCAGTAGGCACGGTGTCGGCAAAGGCGCGCATCACCTGTTTGTCCAGGTCGGGCCAGAATTTAGCCAGCGGCATCGATCCATAAAAAAGAACATCCAGCGTGTTGTAGTAGGGATAGTCGAAGCACTCCATGAACCCAAACGTGGAGGGCGTATCCCTAGTCGATCCCACAGGGCGCCCCCAGAGCGAACCGCCGTCAGCCAGCACGTAGAGCTCATTGAACAGAGCGCCGCGATACCACAGCGGCTTACTTTCGTCCTCGACGTATGGTGCCTGCCAGGAGTCGATCGCATCGCTCCATTTCGCAGCATTGGCCAATCCGTCGGTGGCGATTTTCCACGCATTGGTTCCGCTGGTGCCATAGAAATCCGTGTAGTGCCGGTACCATTTCCGCCCCGATCCAAACTGCGCGATCGGTAGATCCCATGAAACGACCATTGGAACAATGCGTTTTTCGCCGGGCTTCAGGGTGAACGTGACCGCGATTGCTCCGGCAAGATTTTCTCCGCCGCTCACCCATTGGCGATCGTTATTTGCGAGCTTTCCATCTTTAGAAAACGGAGCCCAGACTTCGCTTCCGTCCGAGTCCGGCGAATAAGTAGTCTGGTAGCTGACTTCGACGCCGGGAGAATCGATCGTCGCAATTGCCATCTGCCCGTCCCATTCGTCGGTCACCGGCGAATCAACGCGATGGCGATCGAAAACAATGCCCTTGACGGTTGCGCCGTTCCGCGACTCAGTCGTGAAGCGGTTGCGGTTGCCTTCGCTCAGGTGCTCGCTGAAGTTGCTGGAAACTCCACGCGCCCAGCCCACCATGTTGGTCCAGGACAAAAGAATCGAAACATGAACGGTCTGATTCGTAGGATTTTCCGCATGCCAACGGTAAACTGCGACAGGATAGCTGGTCTCACGATAGTTGTTCGGAAGAATTGGCGAGAACTGTTCCAGGGTGACGTGAGCGGGAAATTTGTCCCACCTGTAGTCGTACCAGGATTTCGGATAAAGAGAATAATAGTTGCCTACGCCGACGGGATAGTCCCACTTCCAACCCTCTAAGGATCCGTGTGGGGGATGGCTGGTCGACAAAACTTGGGCAACACTTTCCTGTGATCCTTCCACGGCTTGATACATCGCGAATTGATTCGCGTAGACAGTTTCATATTTGTGAACGCCAGTCTTGAGATGCCACCGGGAAAAATCTCCAGCGTAAGTCCGGGAGAACGTGCCGGCGCCGAATCCGCCAACCGGAGCGCCCTGCCAATAACCGTCATCGATGACCTGAAGGTTGGTTTTCCTCGTGCCCGCGCCAGCTAACGGCTCTCCGATTCCCCTCTTCCACGCGGCTTTCGGAATCGAGTCTCCTGCACTTGCAACGCCTTGTAACAGAGACAATAAGACGTAGAGAACCGATCCGCAAACCATGAGTCTTCTCACGTGTTCCTCCCGGAACCAGACTGGCACGAAGTCATATGCTTTAAAATGTCCTAGAAAATCGTTATTGTGTATAGCACGAACTTACACTGCGAACAAGAAAAATGCTGGACTGGACCAGATGTAGAGTTCCGACGTATCGCTGGCAGGCAAAATCAGTATTCAGGTGACAACTGTCCGCATCTGGTATAAAGGCCTTCTGACACCTAGGCTTTCACCGCGATGCAAAACTGATCGGAGACGATCTCAATTATGGGCCAAGTCAGAAAGTCCCGCCCTAAGTCGGTAGTCGTCACGCTCAAAATGGTTGCTCAACACGTCGGACTGACACCCGGCACGGTTTCCGCGGTTCTGAACGACGCGCCTTCCGCCCGCTCCATTCCGCAAAAAACCAAGAATCGCATTCACGCCGCCGCCAAGGAACTGGAGTATCGTCCTAACTTTTTTGCCCGGAGCCTGCGCAACAAACGTACCTACATGATTGGAGTGATTGCAGAGGAGATCGGCGATTCCTATGGATCTCTGGTGATCAGCGGCATCGAAGAATATCTCAGAGAAAAAGATTATTTCTTTCTTACGGTTGTTCACCGCCACGATCCTGACTTACTGAAGCGATACTCTCAATTACTCATGCAGCGCGGCGTCGAAGGCTTCATCACCGTCGACATGCAATTGACCGAGGCGCTCCTGTTACCGACCGTAGCTGTGCCCGGACACAAGAGTTTTCCGGGTGTCACCAATATTGTCCTGGATCATCAGCATGCCGCGCGCGTCGCACTTAACCATTTACTCGAGCTCGGGCACCAGAATATTGCTTTCATGAAGGGGCAGTCATTCAGTGCGGATTCGGAACACCGTTGGGAGGCGATTTGCCAGGTGGCGGAAGAACTGAAGATCAACATCAGGCCCGAGCTGACCGTACAAATCGATATCGACGATCCTACTCCGCAAGTTGGTTATCCCTTTGCCAGGCAGCTTCTGGGACGCAGCGTTCCATTCACAGCGTTATTCGCTTATAACGACATCTCGGCCCTCGGAGCGATTCGAGCTTTCCAGGAGGCGGGACTGCGCGTGCCGCAGGATGTCTCGGTGATTGGCTTTGACGACATTCATGGTGCATCCTACAGTACTCCGAGTCTGACCACCGTCCGACAGCCCTTGGCGGATATGGGCCGCCTTGCGGCGCAAACGTTGCTCGCGCGCATTGAAGGCGCGACAGACTCCCCTGCAGAAATCCCGATCGAGCCCAAGCTGGTGATACGGCAGTCAACAGCCCTGGCTCCCCCTGCGCGCGCCGTGTCCTAGGGAACAAAAGAACTAACAAAGAACTAAAAGAGACAGAGTGGGGAGTCTCTAAGGCTTGCGATGGTTGGGTGTTCTTACGCTAGGAGCTCCATGCGTCTCGGGGAAATCTCGCGTGCCGATTCCACCGCGCCGTCGAACCTGGCGGCGAACGCTAGCTTCGTTCCCATCGGAATTGTTACCGTACTTCTCGGCCCGCTTCTGCCGACACTGTCATCGCGTTGGTCGTTGGACTACCTCCAAGCCGGCTCGCTTTTCACGGCGCAGTTCCTGGGGTCGACCCTTGGAGTTGTCCTCTCAGGGTTCATTATTTCCCGCTGGGGATATCGATTCGCCATCAGGGCCGGCCTGGTTGCCATGGCCGTCGGCGTGGGCTCGCTACCCTTCGGTTCGCGTCTCTCGGGACTCATTTGTATCTTTTTTTACGGAAGCGGTCTGGGGCTTGCCATCCCAGCAGTCAACCTGCTGGTCGCGGCTGTCAACGCCGAGCGCCGAAGCGCCGCTCTCAATCGGCTTAATTTTTGGTGGAGCATGGGGGCCGTCGCCTGTCCTTTTATCGTAGCTTCAGCAGCCCGGCTCAATCAGATCCAAATGTTACTGGCGACCCTGGCTGGATCCTTGGTCCTTGTACTTTTCGGGTCTGCGAGGCTGCCCTCATTTGTCGAATCTGCGACGGAGGGGGGCCGGGACAATAAGCTGTCCAACACTTCGCCAGCGAACTGGAGTTGGCGACCATTGGTTTTCCTCGGTGCCTTATTCTTTCTGTATGTGGGGGCGGAAAACGCGTTCGGAGGTTGGATCGCCTCCTACGCGAAGAGTCTCTCGACTGCATCGCCTACATTGTCCGTAATGACGCCGTCATTTTTTTATGCTGCCGTTATGGCCGGGAGATGGCTGGCGCCGCGCGTGTTGAAGAAAACAGGCGACATCAAGACAGCCCGCGCCGGGCTTTTTGTTGCCTTCCTCGGAATGGCGGGACTGATTTTCTCGCGCACCGTCCCGCTGGTGATGAGCAGCGTGTCGGTTGCAGGATTAGGACTCGCCGCAGTCTATCCGATCACAATTTCCCGGCTGTCACAGGAATTTGGAACTGCGGCATCGCGCGTGGGTTCGGTTATGTTCACCTTGGCCAATCTGGGAGGCGCCACCCTTCCCTGGCTGGTCGGCTATTCTTCCCATGAATTCAATAACTTGGGGGTCGGGCTGGCGGTGCCGGTCGCGGCCACAGGATTGATGCTCTTACTCTACTGCTTTTATCGAGGAGATTCAGAACCAAGAGCTGCAGGGCAGATGTAGCGGGCACGATTGCCACGCGTCGTCGGGAGAGTCCTCGGGAGAAATGAGATAGCCGCTGCCGCCATGGAAAACTGGCGGGGTAACTCACTTTAGTAACCAAACTGGGCAAATTAATTCGGAAAATCGATTTTCTGCTTGACAACCGTTATGTGTATACCGCTTAATAGCGCCGCGGGTCTCTAGTACAAAAACGTTAGTGTAAAAACGTTATTCTTGAACCGACATTCCCGGCCCAAGGAACGAACCGTTTCTAAAGGCGACAATTAAGCGGAGGCAGAAAATGCGCAGGAGCTCAGGTTGGCTGTTACTCATCTGTTTGTGCGTTGCGTTGCCGATGGGCGCGCAAACCATCACCGGAACCATACAAGGTGTAGTAACAGACCCGCAGGGCGCATCTGTGCCTGGGGCACAAGTGTCGATCAAGAACGTCGCCACGGCTGAGACGCGCACCGTGACCAGTAGCAGCCAGGGCTTTTATGCCGCCCCGGATTTGGCGGTAGGTACCTATGACGTTACCGTCAAGGCGGCGAACTTCAAGGAGTTTGTCGAGCAACACGTAGCATTGGACGCATCCACGGTGACCACCGTGAATGCCATTCTCCAGGTCGGCAGCGTGAACGAGCAGATTACCGTCGAGGCAAGCGCAGTCCAGGTGGAAACGGCGAGCGGCGCACTCACCGCCACGGTGGAAGGCAACGAAGTCCGCGAGCTGCCCTTGAATGGCCGCAACTTCGTCGAACTCACACAGCTCACTCCTGGCGTTTCTCCCCAGGACAGCTTCAGCACGGTGCATAAAGGTCTCGAGGCCGGCGTTGATTTCTCCATTAACGGGAACAACACAACCGGCAACCTGTTCCTGGTCGACGGCGTAAATAACAACGACATCGGCTCGAATCGCACGATTCTGGTTTATCCGTCAATCCAGGCGATCGACGAGATGAAGATTCTGACCAATAGTTATGGCGCGGAGTACGGCCAGGCTTCCGGCGGCGTGATCTCGATTATCACCCGAAGCGGAACCAACAAGATCCACGGTGGCGCATTCTACGATGGCCGCAACACCGCACTGAACGCCAACGACTACTTTAATAACCAGCACGATCAGCCCAGAAGCGCTCTGCACCGCAACGATTACGGCTTCAACGTTGGCGGCCCAATTATCAAAGACCGCTTGTTCTTCTTTGAGTCAGAAGAGTGGAACAAGGAGCTCCGCGGAGTTGGCCGGTTTGCTAACGTCCCAACGCTAGCCGAACTCAATGGCGATTTCTCGCACCTTCGCACCAACAGCAATGGAACGCCTTGCGAGAACGCACCCACAATTACAGGCATCGCGTCGGTTACAAACATCAGCCAGGTTCCCGACGGAGGGCTCTCTATCGGCGGCCAAACCATGGCCAAGGATACCTATCCCGCCCCGAATCTAACCAACGTTGTTAACTGCGATAACTGGGGATTCTCCGAAAGCACTTCCATTCCCTGGCGCGAAGACAATGTTCGTATTGACTTCAATGCGACCAAGACAATAAAAGTCTTCGGACGTTACACCGATGATGCATGGTCGAATCCGGCCCCGGATACCCTTGGTTACTGGGGTGACGACATTTATCCCTCAGTCGAAGGTAGCTGGAAACAACCCGGCCGCCAAGCGACCGTAAAGCTAACTAAACTCTTCGGCGGCACTGCGGTAAATGATTTCCAGGTGTCTTACGCCGCGAACAAGATTACCGTCGGCGTGGGTGGAACAGGTCAGAATGGGCTGTCACCGACCGCCCTGGTTGCCCAAATGAATGCAGCGTCACCTTCTTATTTCAGCCTTAACAGCAAGCTGGGAGGCCCGGAGGGAACAGGACAGCCGCTGTTCTGGAGCGCGCTCGCGGGGACCGGCAACTTCCAAGGTGGAGGGGCTGCCGTCGGTGGTTTCTCTGGGATGGGGCCGTGGGTTAATAATGAGCAGCTGCTGATCTTGAAGGATGACTTTTCCAAGGTAAAAGGATCCCACACTTTCAAGGTTGGATTCCTTGCTACGAATAACCAGAAAAACGAAATCAACGGCAATGCTTCCAATGAGAACTCGACATATTGGAGCACTACGAGTGCCGGTAACATCCATTCGGGAGACCCCGGCACCACCGGCAACGGAGTATTCGATCTTTTGTGGAACGACCAAACTTGGGGTGGTGCGGAAAACACTACCAACGTAAACGCGCTGATGCGCTGGCACGACTACGAGATGTACTTCCAGGACAGCTGGAAGGCTCGCCGCAACCTCACTGTTGACTACGGAGTGCGCTATTCGTTCCTTCGCCAACCCTTTGCCGGGAACGATCAGTATTCCACCTTCAATCCGGCACTCTACAATCCGGCAATTGGCGCTGAGCCCTGCAATGGTATGTGGGTGCTCAGGCCAGGCATGGCCGCCTGTAATGCCTTGCCCGGGAATGAGGGATTGGGTGCCGTGCTCACCTCCAACCGCGCTCTGGTCCCCAATAATAATCACCTGATAGGCCCACGCCTGGGTGTCGCTTGGGATCCCAAGGGCGATGGCAAGACTGTCATTCGTGCTGGTTTTGGGCAGTTCTTCCAGCGCGACCGCGTGGCTATCCGCGAGGCCGGAGCATCAAATACACCGTTTGTTCTGGGTGCAGGCTTCACCCGCCAATTGGACGTCGCTCCGACTAACCTGACCGCTTCAGGAACGCCGGGCCGGTCCTACCAGCAGACGACGGCTATCCCGAATACGCTGCAGTACAACCTGACCTTTGAAAGGGAGCTATTCAGGAACTCAAAGTTCCAGATGGGCTATGTCGGCAACCGGGGCTACCATCTTCTCGTCTTCCAGGATGCAAATCCTGTGCCGGCAGGAGCAGACCGCGTCACGTATGCTCTAAGTAATAGTAATAACGGCCTGCGGCCCTTCGGTGCCGGTAGCTGGGGAACTATTCCGCAGCAGCAATATGAGGCGGGAGATAACTATAACGCTCTGCAAGCTTTGTTCCGCTCGCGCATCAAGAATTTGGACGCGCAGTTCGCTTACACCTGGTCAAAATCCCTGGCTAACACCGACATTAGCGATTCCAGCGGTGGCCTCAATGCTGGGAACACGTTTATTGATCCAGACAACCACCATCTTGACTACGGCCCGACTGTGCTGAACCGCCCCCAGGTTTTCACCGGCAACATTGTTTACAGCCTTCCGATGCTAGCTGGGCACAGTGCTCCTCTACGCACAGCGGCGGGGGGATGGCAGCTCAGCAGCATCCTTACCTACGCAAGTGGTCCGTCTCTGACTGTGTTAGCTGGAAACAGTGGTGCCAGCGGCGGTCTGGTGGGTGCGGGAAATGCCCAAACCGACCGGCCTAACCTTGTAGGAAATATTCCGTGCGGCGCCAATGGAAATCAGTGGATTAATCCCGCGATGTTTACGTTGGATCACTATCAACTTGGAACCGATCCAACTGCACCTCGCGGAATTTGTTCCGGACCCGGAATTGCCGACACTGACTTTTCTGTTCGCAAGAACTTTAAGATCACCGAGCGGGTCACCATGCAGTTCGAACTCGATTTCTTCAACTTCTTCAACAAAACTCAATTCAACTCAACCGGCATGAACCTCTCGCTGTCCAATGGCGGTACGGTCTGCGGAGTGGGTTCGAGCACAAATGCTGCTACACCCTGGTGCGCTGGTTACGCCGACAACTCGATCTTCTGGAAGACGGCTTCGACCACCTGGACGGTACCCGCAACGGCGACGTGTCCTGCCCCATGTACGACGACCATCCCTGGGCAGGTTCAGGGAAACTTCGGACAAGTCGCCAACGATCGTGGACCGCGTCAGATTCAATATGGTCTGAAGATCGATTTCTAAGCTGACCGTCCTCTAACCTTAGGGTGAGGCTTGACGAAAGTCGGGCCTCACCCTTTATTCTGTCTACACAATGGGTCTTGGCAGTGCCCTCGCGTTTTTGATTAAAGCCCCGCAATCACGATCGCGTCTGGATCGCGTCCTCGTTCATGCCGCCCTATTCGCGATTCTGGCCTCCTCTGCAACTGCTCAGCACACGAAGCCTAAGCCCTCTACTCCCCTGGAAACAGACCTCCTGCAGCAGCATTATGACGCCGCACGCACGTTCTCGATCACAGGGGATCAGGCGCACGCGGCAATCGAATACAAAGCCTTCCTGGCGGAGGCCCTGCGCCGTACGGCGAACGCCCGCACACATCAGGGCGATGTAGCCACCGCAGAGGCGCTATTCAAGGATGCCATCGCCCTTTCTCCCGATAATCCGGACATTCGCCTCGACTATGCTGTCCTATGTCTCGACCAGGACGACCCCGCCCAGGCAAAGCTACAGGCGGAGACAGCGTTGCGGCTCGCACCGGACCTGATGCGGGCGCATTATCTTCTGGGCCGCGTCCTGTACGAGCAAGGAGACTATGCCGGCGCCAAAGCGCAATTGGAGCCTGTTGTGGTGGATAATCCCACGTTTGAAGTGGGATCTAACCTCGCGCTGACTTATCTGCGCCTGAAGGATTTGAACCATGTGCGCCTGTTGTTCGACGAGATGATCGCCGGCCTCGGAGACTCGGCGCAAATCCACGTCCACTTCGGCCATGCCTACTGGAGTACCGGCTATCCCGACAAGGCGATCGAAGAGTTCAAGAAGGCTCTGGCGAAGAATCCGAAGATCGCCCAGGCACACTACTTCATGGGCCTCGCCTATCTCGACCGCGACGAAGACAAAGGCTGGGACGAGGCCGCGCAGGAACTGCGGGAAGAGATCAAGAACAATCCTGACGATTTCCGTGCTCACTACGAGTTGGGCAATATCGCGTTAAACCGGCACAATGCGGAAGAGGCTGAACGCGAGTTGAAGCGGTCTTCGGAGCTGGCGCCCGACAATCCAGATCCTCTGATCTACCTGGGCGAACTCTACGCCGGCCAGAACCGCCCGGTGGAAGCGGAAGCGGCAATGCGTAAGGCCATCGCCTTGACCACCGACCCTTCGCGAGGCGCCTATCAAGTCCACCGCGCTCACTACGTGCTGGGCCGCATTCTTATTCAGACCGGACGCCGCGATGAGGGTGCCAAGGAACTGAAGCTTTCTGCTGAACTGCGGGAACGCACGCATCCCGACGTACAAAGAAACGGGAAGCCACAGGACGCCGTTCCCCTCTCCGCCAAGGAAAATCAGGTGCATCCGGATTCCGAGCAATCGCCCGCCGAAAAGGCAAAGCTGGAAGCCTACCTCGACCAGCTCAAGCCCGGCATTGCCGATGCTTACAATAATCTAGGCGTGGCCGCCGCCGGCCAGAAAGATTTCATTGCCGCTGGGGATTTCTTCCGCAAGGCGGCAAAATGGGATCCATCTCTTGCAACTCTCGACCGCAATATGGGGATGGCCGCCTTCTATGCCGGCCAGTATTCGGAAGCCATCACGCCGCTCTGGCACCATCTGGAGCAGCATCCTGAAGACTTGCGCGCTCGCGCCGCGCTTGGACTCAGCTACTTCGAGGTTGAAAAATATTCCGCAGCGGTGGAAACGTTGCAGTTGTTGAGACCCGAAGAAGTCAATACGGATCCCGGCCTAGCCCTTGCCTACGCCGTGTCCCTGGCGAAGACAGGGAAATACGACGAAGGCACGTCGCGGATGAAATCTCTGGAACAGGCCAACCCTGATTCAGCCGGAGTCCACGTGGCCATTGGCGAAGCCTACGCCGATCAGAGACTTTATGGCACCGCCATCGAGGAATACAAAAAAGCGCTGGCGATCGACTCCAATCAATCGCGAACGCACTTCCTGCTGGGACTGTCTTTGATGCACGAAGCAACTCAAGCGGAGGCTGCGCAGGAATTCCGCGCTGCCCTTGCGCTGGATCCCAGAAACGCAACCGCGAAGTACCATCTCGCTTACTCCCTGATTCAGATGCAGAAAAAAGACGAGGGGCAGGCCCTGCTGACCGAGGTCGTGTTACAGGATCCCGCGTACGCTGACGCCTTTTACCAACTGGGAAAGCTGCAACTCGAAAAGGGAGATACTCAGAAAGCCATTTCGAATCTCGAGACCAGCGCCCGGCTAAGTCCCGCCAGCGACTATATTCATTACCAGCTTTCCATGGCCTATCGTCGTGATTCCCGTACGGAAGATGCAGAGCGAGAGATGCAGGTGTACGAGGCCATGAAAGCGCATCGCCGTGGAGATCATGAGCCTCCGCCATCGAACTAACCGGGCTGCGTCGGTCTTGGTCTTGCTCGTAGCAGCGGTTTCGCTGTGCTGTGCCTTCCCGGCTTCATCTCAAATTCGAAAAGATCCCACCGCAGATGCCGGAAAGAAGCAGGACCCACTGGCCAAGGCACGTAGCCTCTTTGCCCAGGGCGATCTGGCAGGTGCGGAGACTTCTTTATGGACCGTGCTCTCTGCTAATCCTGATCAAGAGCAGGCCCTGACTCTGCTCGGCAATATTCGTGGCCGGCAAGGGCGCTATCCGGAGGCCGGAGCCCTCTTTCGTAGAGCCTTGCAGATCAATGCGAATTCATTGCTGGCACATGAAGGATTGGGACGCGTATTAATTGCTGAAAACCAGCCCGGTAAGGCGATTGAGGAATACCAGGCCGCGATGAGCCTCGCTCCCGGAGACCTGGGACTAAAAGTGGAGACGGCTCACCTCTATGCCGCAAGTGGGCAATTTCAACAAGCGCTGTCCGTGCTGCAAGCGATCCCAGCAAATCGATTCCCGGTGGAAGCGATCCCGGTGAAGGCCGCCACTCTTCTTGCTCTCGGTAAGACTGCAGACGTTGCGACTTTGCCCGAGCAGGCGAAAGGCTTTCCATCTGTCGAAATCGACCTGGCCGAGGTCTTTCTCGATGCCAAACTTCCCGACCAAGCCCTGCGCTGCCTGGATTTTGCTGGCGCCAATCTCAAAGGACGGCCCGCCCGGTTCGACTATCTTCAGGGACGCGCTTACCAGATTAAAGGCGAGCCGCAGGTTGCTCTCGGCGCCTTCAGGCAAGCCCTTGCGGCGGATCCGAAGTCTGTAGACACGCTAGTGGCAATTGCCGAGTTGCATGCCTCGCAGAATCAGCATGGGGAGGCTGTAACAGCGCTTCAACAGGCGCTCGCACTGACTCCCGACAGTGTCATCGTGTTGCGGCATCTCGTAGTCGAAGCGACCAAAGCCGGGAATGGACAGGTCGCGGTCGACGCAGCGTCAGCCCTCGCGGCCAAGAGTCCGGACAATCCCGACGATCTTTATCTAGCGGGAGCAGCTATGCTGCAGCAAAACTCACCGGGTGCAACTGCGGTCCTGGAAAAGTACGTCGCCCTGCGTACCGACAATGCCAAAGCCTGGTTAGCTTTGGGCATGGCATACGTCCAACAGAAGAGGTACACAGACGCGCGGAAGCCATTGGAACATTCGATCCAACTTGATCCCCTCCTCACGGAAGCGGAATATCAGCTCGGCTTAGTGGCGAAAAATGAGGGGAACTCGGCGGAAGCCATTCAACATTTCCAGCGAGCCGTCAAACTGCAGCCACGACACGCCAAGGCATTGTGGAATTTGGGAAATCTCTACCTGCAGGCAGGAGAGCTGCAACAGGCTCAGGAAACATTGCAGGCGGTGGAGGCCATCGATCCCAACAATCTTGAAACGGAATATGATCTCGGTCTGGTTCTTAGTAAGCTGGGCAAACCAGAAATGGCGCGGGAGCATTTTGCTCGATTCCAAAAGCTGAAAGAAGGTCAGCCCCCTGCGCCTCGGGATGCCCGCTGACGTTAGACTGAAGGCGCACACACTGTTCGAGCCCTTCTTATTTCCCCGCAGCATCACCCTTGGTTCCGGCAGATGCTCCCGCGAACGACGTTTTCTCGCTGATCCCTTTGTCTTCCACAATGGTGTAGATAGAATCAGCGGCGACGTCCTTGTACGTTTCTTTCTTTCCGCTCGGCCAGGAAACCTCAACCGTCATTTTTGTTTCCGTCCCCAGACCGAAATGCAGCCGCAAGTCATTCTGCGAGCAGTAACTGGATCCTCCCCTGACTTCACCGAACTGAGCAACGTTACCCGCCGTCACTGTGACCCGAGCCCCGATGGCTGCTTTGTTGCTCTTGGTTCCAACCAGACGAAACAGGACGGCATGATTCTGATTCTGCGTGCGATTAATCAAGAGCGTGGGAGGTTTGCCGACATTCAGCAGAAGAACATCTATTTTGCCGTCATTATTCACATCCCCGAATGCCACACCTCGGCGCGATTCCGGCGTTAGTTTGTCCAGTCCTGCAAGGGCGCTGACATCTTCGAACGTGCGGTTTCGATTATTGCGGAAAAGCAAAACTGGTTGTCGGTAGGGTGCACTCCCCTTGACGTTGTCCATCTGCGGAAAAACGTGGCCATTAGCCACAAGGATATCCAGCCACCCACTGTTCTCCACATCGACAAACCCGGTCCCCCATCCCACGAAAGGAACGGTGGTACGGGCGATTCCGGCAGGCCAACTGAGATCGGTAAATCCACGATCCCCCTGATTCCAGTAAAGCGCATTTCCCTCACCGGCAAAGTTGGTGACTAGAATGTCGAGCCGCCCATCATGATCGAAGTCACCAAAATCCACGCCCATCGAGCCGCGCTCCTGGCCCTCCAGGCTCAGAGCCGACCCCGAAAACAGGCCAACTTCTTCAAACGTTCCGTCATGCCTATTGCGATAGAGATAATTCGGGCCGCCGTCATTCGTTACATATAAGTCGGGCCAGCCATCGTTATCATAGTCCGCCCATAAACCCTGCATGCCCAGATAATGACCGGGGTCATCCACGCCGGCCTTTTTCGCGACCTCTTCAAAAGTTCCATCCCCGCGATTGTGAAACAGCAGGTCAGACTCCCCGGTATGGCCGCGCCTGGCACATTCCATGGAAATTCCCTGGAAGTCGCAGAGTTTGTCGACGCTGTCCGGCTTGGGCAACTTGTTCAGATCCACGTCCAGATAACGAGGCACGAACAAATCCACATGGCCATCCCGGTCGTAATCACCCCACGCCGCGCCGGTGCTGTAACCCCCTGCCCGCAGTCCGGCCTTCTCAGTCACATCTTCGAATTTGCAATTGCCGAGATTTCGGTAGAGGACGTTCCCGCCGTAACCCGTAACGTAGAGATCCTGCCAGCCATCGTTATCGAAGTCCGCGACCGCCACTCCCATTCCCCAGCCTTTTCGTGTAAGGCCTGCAGCCTTGGTAGTGTCGGTAAAGTGTAAGTCGCCATCCTGATGGTAGAGCGTCACCATCGGATCGCCACCATTGCGATAGCGCTCCACGGTGGAGCTGTTCACCGTCACGATGTCGAGCTTTCCATCATTGTCGCAATCAATGAAGCCGACACCGCCGCTGGTGGATTCGACAATATAGTGCTGCTCCGATTCCGCGATGTGCGACACGGTGAGACCAGCCTGCCGGGAAACGTCTTCAAACCGTGGCGGGGGCGGACCTTGGGCGAGACAACCCAGCGACACGAGAAGGCAGAACGCCAATATCCGCATAAAGCCTCATGATTGTAACATCGCAATATTCGGGCAAACTTCGGTGGATCGCTCGCCTTGTGCCTCCACAAGCCGTCGAGTATCTTTGGATTGGATTCAACGTATGCGCATATATCGTGGGAGGCACTGTTTTGTTCGCTGCGTCTTATTTGCCTGCCTCGTTGTTTCTTTTGCAACCCACGCCCAGAGTCCTCAAACCATGGCGGACCAGTTCAGCACCGCCGAACGAGTCAAGAAACCGGGTTGGTGGCCTACCAAGGGCGACGCTCCCAGAGGCGAATATGCCGGAGCAACCGCCTGCGCCCGGTGTCATTCTGACGTGGCTGCTACTCAGAAAACCGTACCGATGGCACGCACCTCAATGGCGGCGGCCGACTCTGAACTGTTGCGCGCGCACGACAAAGTAAGTCTTTCGCAGAGTCCCTACAGCTATCAGATGACGCGCAGCGCCGATTCGGAAATCTATTCAGTTCTCGAAGACAAGCAAAGTATCGCCGAGCCGCTTAGGTGGGCCTTTGGCACAGGCAATCACGGACAGAGTTATCTGTTCGAGCACCAGGGATCTCTTTATGAAGGCCGAGTGAGTTACTACAGCTCATCGCAATCCTTCGGGCTCACGCCAAATCATCCCGCTGCTCCTGCCGAATCCCTGGAGAAAGCGATTGGGCGAAGAATCTCCAGCGCCGAGGCTCAGAGATGCTTTGGCTGTCATACGACCGCTTCCACCGTGAGCGGAGTTTTCAATCCGAGTAAAGCGGCGCCGGGCGTCACCTGCGAGGTCTGTCACGGGCCGGCGGCCGCGCACGTGGCAGCCGAGAAAAACGGATTCAGAGAAGAAGGCGCCGGATTGGTTCTGAATCCTGCCCGCCTCGCCCCTGCCGATTCAGTCGACTTCTGCGGTGCGTGCCACCGCACCTGGTGGGACGTCAATCAGGACGGCCTGACCGGAATCGGGACCCTGCGCTTTCCCGCCTACCGTCTGGAAAAAAGCCGGTGCTGGGGGAAGGGAGACGCCCGCATCACTTGCATCGCATGTCACGACCCCCACCAAGTGCTGGTAAAAGAGGCCGCATCTTACGATCAGAAATGTTTAAGCTGCCATCAGGTTTCTGCGTCGCAGTCCAAGGCCGACCATCCCGGCGCGGCGTGTCCCGTGAGCACCAAAGATTGTGTTAGCTGCCACATGCCCAAGTATGAGACGCCGGACATGCACACCAAGTTTACCGACCACATGATTCGCGTAGTCCGCAAAGATGCATCCATTCCAGAATGAACTTTTGATTCGCTAAGGCTTGTCTACTTCAAATGCCGTTTTCTGCTGAACGCCCGCGCCTTCCACAATCGTGTAGATGAAATCGGCGGGTAGATCCTTGAAGATTTCTTTCTTGCCGCTTGGCCATGATACTTCCACGCTGCTCGTCGAAACTTCTTTACCGAGTCCGAAGTGCAACCGTAGATCGTTCTGCGAAAGATAGCTGGTTCCGCTCCGCACTTCGCTGAATTGCCCAACCCCGCCGGCTGTAACCGTAATCCTGGCGCCGATGGCTGCCTTATTGCTCTTGGTCCCCACCAGTTTGAAGAGGACGGCGTGGTTTGCGGTTTGGGTTCGGTTGAGCAGCAAGGTGGGAGGCTGACCTACGTTGAGAATCAGAATGTCAACCTTGCCATCGTTGTTGATGTCCCCAAAGGCTGCGCCGCGCCGGGACGCAGGCGGCAGTTTATCGAGCCCGGACAGGGCTGTGACGTCTTCAAACGTGCGATCCCGATTGTTGCGATAAAGAACCACCGGCTGCTTGTATCCCGCGCCGCCTTTTACGTAATCCATTTGGGGATAGACGTGGCCGTTCACTTCGAAAATATCCAGCCAACCATCATTAACGAAATCGACAAAGCCGGTGCCCCACCCAACCAGCGGGCTCGTAGCCTGCGCGATGCCAGCCTTCCATCCAATATCCATGAAGCCCTGATCGCCTTGATTCCAGTAGAGCGCGTCCGGCTCGTCCACAAAGTTCGTAACAAAAATATCCAGCCGGCCATCGTGATCAAAGTCGCCGAAATCCACGCCCATTGATCCCTGCTCCTTGCCGTCGAGACTGAGCGCCGTACCAGACAAAAGGCCGACGTCTTCGAAGGTCCCATCGTGTTTGTTGTGGTAAAGATAGTTGGGCTTGCCATCATTCGGCACATAGAGGTCGGGCCAGCCGTCATTGTCGTAGTCCGCCCACACGGCTTGCATGCCATAGTAGTGATTGGGATCGTCGACTCCAGCTTTTTTCGACACGTCCTCAAAGGTTCCGTCGCCGCGATTGCGGAACAAGAAATCAGACTCTCCTGGCAATCCCCCCGGTCCACACTGCACCATCACCCCGCGATACCGGCAGAACTTATCGCTGCTGCCAAACTCGGGAAGGTTGTCGATATCCACATGAACGTACCGAGGCACGAACAGATCCACGAATCCGTCCCGATCATAATCCGCCCACGCGGCTCCGGTGCTGAACCCGCCCACACGAAGACCCGCTTTCTCGGTCACGTCCTCGAACTTGCAGTTGCCAAGGTTCCTGTAAAGCACATTTCCGCCGAACCCGGTGACGTAAATGTCTTGCCATCCGTCGTTATCAAAATCCATGACGGAGATGCCCATGCCCCATCCTTTGCGTGTGAGCCCGGCAGCTTGAGTAATGTCTGTGAACTTCAGGTTGGCATCCTGATGGTAGAGCGTAATCAGCGGATCGCCGCCTTTGCGGTATCGCTCCACCGACGATCCATTCACCGTAATGATGTCGAGCTTGCCGTCATTATCGCAATCGATAAAACCTACACCGCCGCTCATTGATTCAATGATGTAGCGTTTCTCCGGAGTAGAGTTGTGGGGAACGGTGAGGCCAGCTCTCTGGGAAATATCCTCAAACTGCGGAACTGGCTTTGGAACAGGTGGGACTTGGGCCAAAAGGGCAATGGGCATAAAAATCCCGAGAATGATACTGAACCGATTGCCCATGAGAACCCCTGAATTTTAGCATGATGGAAGCGCGGAACCTGATTTGCTGCCGCAGCTTTACCCGTTGGCAAATATGGGATTATCCGCTCCGTTCGAGATTATTGGGATTTTTTCGAAATGCTTGAATTGCCTTTTTCCGGTACGGTTACGGATGCCTGAACGCTGCCAATCTTGTGACTGCCTCGATCCAACACTCCGAGACGTAAAGTATAAGTTCCCGGCTTCAAGTCCAGTTCCTGATGGAAGGGCAATCCCGTACGCATCACTTGCTGGTAGGCCTCGGGGCGAAGAGTTGTGTCCATGCCGCCAGCGGTCCGGCCGACTGGCTTCAAGTCTTTGTCCCAGGCGGCGGCCACGAAATCGATCGATGCTTTCTTGCGCTGGTCCGCATCGATGAAGTTGATGTCGTGAGCATCGACGGCATAGTCGATCTGCACTTTGTCATGTTCCGCGTCCGGAGGCAGCACCTGCACCTTTAGCAACAGGCCGGTAAACTCCGGTACTGTTGGTTGCATCGCGGCGCTCATGGCGGCAGCCGCCCGGGCCGTGCCCAATTCGTGTTCCTGCAGGGCATAATAGCCGCGGCGATAGACTAGTTCTGTGCCCGGAGTAGTCGCTTTTACTTCGATCTTGCGGTACTTGCCCGTCCAATCGCGGTTGGTTGGAATGTAGGCCAGAGTGTAATAAGACGATCCTTGTTCCACACTGCGCGACATGGCATTCTTGAGATCATTCGTCCCGTAGAAGGCACGCCCGCCAGTCTCCCGCGCAACGTCGGCCATAGCCTCGTGCGCGTCCCAGATGGCTGTCGTCTGTCGTGAGGAAGTCGCACCCACCTCATTTTGCATGTCTAAGGCAGAGAGACCTGAGGTCGGTGCACTGATATCGACACCCGTTCCAATGCTGATCTGCCCCCGAACGTCAACCGGGTAAACCGCCATGCGGGCGGCAGCAATCAGCGCGGCCGTCTGCTGTACTGGGGGCGCTTCCGTCTCGAGATCACGAAGCTGATGATTGGTCTCGTTCTTTATATTCTCGTTGAGGGGATGGCTGGCCTGATTGTAGGGCGTTATGTCAGGTCCAAAGGTGACGGGAAATTCCGCGGAAAGCCATATTAGATTCTTTCGCCCTGGATAGCCGGCCACGGATTGCGCCAGAACATCAAGAGCGTGCAGTGTTAAGTCCATGCGCTCGATTTTTTGAAAAGAATCCTGTGCCGCCATGGCGTCGCGAATTGCCTGGCCAATCGGCGCAATCGGCATCGAAGAAGCGGAGTTAGGGCCGCCCGGTCCCGAAGAGGGCGTACCAGCATTATTCTCGAGCGCAGTGGCGCCGTTCTCCTCCTGCTGTCGCTGGGCTTCGGGGCTGGTAAATGGCGACTCGAATCTCAGCATTGCCTTGGCCGCCGCTATCAGAGTGTCGGAATCCCCGGAGAATCCCTGAATCATTTTCAGTTTCGTGGTCAACACGAATAGCGCTATCAGACGGCCCGGCGGCAACTCTTTCAGAAACTGAATCATTTGTTTGCGCGCGTAAGCCTGGTCCATCCCGCTTGTGTTCAGCATATCCATCAAAAGCACGGTCACAGGCTGGTCGCTGTCCGGCTTGAGGAAGGTGAAGTTGGTGTATTGATGGGGAGGAAGCTGAATCGGCGGACGAGGCTTGGCGGGAGCTGTAGGAGCCACATTTACCGCGAATGCTGAGACTCTCTGGGGCTGCTTATCTTCGAAAACCGTGAAGTCACCAGCTTTCAAGCCGGGCATGAACTTTCCGTTGTGGTCGGTCACGACTACATCCACCAGCACTAATCGCGAGGTTGCATGGATCACAGGAACGGAAGCCGCTTGATCGGGGGAAGCGCCCTGAGCCGGAGGAGTGGTGTGGGAGTCTTGTGCGTTTACAAAAGTCAGAAGACCTAACGCGACGCAAAGAAGTGCGGAAAAAACATAGATCCCGATTCGGCTTTTCATATTTCCTCGGGCACCTTATTGGCCAGGCTGAAGGCAACTTATGGGCGAGCGAGCTTTACGCCGTTGATTGTAGCACCGCTTGCGGCTGGCCGAGCGGCCGATGCAGCATCGGGCGCGGGAAGTGGGAATCTGCCTTTGATCCCTTGCCCCTCGACGATCGTGTAGATAAAGTCTGCTGGAAGATTCTTAAAAACCTCGGTCTGCCCAGCCGGCCAGCGCACCGTGACCTCGTTCATTGTTGCATCGCTTCCGAGGCCGAAATGTTGGCGAAGATCATTCTGTGATAGATAACTGCTGCCACCTTTGACTTCGCTGAACTGGGTAAGGCTTGCGGTTCGCACCGTCACCCGCGCACCAATCGCCAGCCGGTTGCTCTTGGTTCCGAGCAACTTGAACAGCACACGATGATTACCATTCTGACAATGATTCAGCAGCAGGGACGGTGGTTGCCCCCAGTTCAGGGTGACAATATCGATGCAGCCGTCATTGTTGATGTCGCCAAACGCCGCTCCTCGCCGGGATTGCAGCGGACCACTGTTGAGCCCCGCCGTGGATGCAACTTCTTCAAACGTTCCATCCCGACTATTGCGGAATAACAGCATGGGCTGCCGAAAATGGGCCGCATCAGGGATCGTATCGACCTGCGGATATACGTGGCCATTGGCCACGAAGATATCCAGCCAGCCGTCATTGTCCATGTCGAAGAAACCTGTTCCCCAGCCCACATAAGGGTGGCTGGGTTGCGCGATGTGAGAGTTCCAGCTGACGTCTGCGAAGCCGTCCGTACCTTTGTTGTGATACAAAGTGTCGGACTGATCCACGAATTCAGTCACGAAAATGTCTAGTTTTCCGTCGTGGTCGTAGTCCCCACTGTCGACGCCCATGGAGCCGAGTTCCTGGCCGTCTCCGCTCAAGTCGGCTCCGAGCATCAGACCGACCTCTTCGAAAGTGCCGTCGCGCTTGTTGCGATACAGATAATTCGGACCCGCATCGTCGGCTACATACAGGTCCGGCCAGCCGTCGTTGTCGTAGTCGGTCCACACCACCCCCATGCCGTAATAATGATGGGAGTTGTCGACTCCAGCCTTCCTGGAGACTTCTTCAAACGTGCCATCGCCGCGATTGTGAAACAGCAGGTCGGTTTCACCCTGCAATCCCCAGGGGCCGCACTGCACCAGCACTCCCCGAAACCGGCAGAACTTTTCATTACTGCCTAACTCCGGAAGCCGGTTCATGTCGACATGAACATAACGTGAGACAAAGAGATCGACATTGCCGTCGCGGTCATAGTCTCCCCAGGCTGCGCCCAGGCTCAACTCTCCGCCGCCAACGCCCGCCTTTTCGGTAACATCTTCGAATTTGCAGTTCCCCAGGTTGTGGTAAAGTGCATTTCCGCCGTACCCCGTGACATAAATGTCCGGAAGGCCATCGTTATCGTAATCCGCGACGGCCACGCCCATCCCCCAGCCTTTGCGGGTGAGCCCGGCCTGCTTTGTAATGTCAGTGAATTTAAGGTCCGCGTCCTGGTGGTAAAGCGTAATCAACGGGTCGCCACCCTGTGCGCGGTAGCGATCGACATTGGAGCCGTTGACGGTGATAATGTCCAACTTGCCATCGTTATCGCAGTCGATCAGGCCCACCCCGCCGCTTACTGATTCGATAATGTACTTCGCCGCCGGCGAGGAAATGTGGGAGACAGTCAATCCTGCTTGATTGCCAATATCTTCGAAATGTGGAACCGGCATACCAGCGGAATTTTGCTTCTTCGCAGAAGCCCCGTCTGGCCGCGAAGGCGCCGCCTGCGCCGCCGCTGCGACGCATAGAAGGCCCCAGATAAGAAATAAACGCATTGAACGAAGAATACAGCAATCGAGGGCGATTGTTTTTCGGGAAAATCTTTGTCGTAGTCCTCTCTCCATCGCTATGATGGCTGCACAAGATTTCCTAGAGGATGCAAATGGAAGCTGCGCATTGCACACGAAAGATTCTTTCCGCTCGGGCAATAAGTCTCGGCGGGCTGCTGGCTCTGCTCCCACTCTGCCTATTGTTTCCCGGTATCTGTGCGGCGCAGACCTGGTCTCTTTCCTGGAGTGATGAGTTCGACGGCGCGGCTAACAGCCCCATCAACAGTGCCAACTGGCAGTATGACACTGGAATTCTGAATGTGAACAATGAAGTGGAGTATTACTGCGCGCCCGGCAGCAGTACGGCACCGTGTGCTCCCGGCACTCCGAACGCCTATATCGATGGCAACGGACATCTCGTCATTCAAGCCGTCAGAATCAATTCCAGCGTAGCACCCTACAGCGCGAGTTGGACCTCCGCCCGCCTGAACACCGGGAACAACCTGCAAAACTTTCAGTATGGCCGGCTGGAATCGAGCATCTCGCTTCCTGTCGGTGCGGGACTTTGGCCTGCCTTCTGGGCGCTCGGCAATAACATTGGCAGCGTAGGCTGGCCTGCCTCCGGCGAAATAGACTTTATGGAGAACGTTCCGGCCTCAGGTGGCCTCGGACCGACGGCCATCCGGTCCACTATTCATGGGGGGAATTCGTCAACCAATTGCTACTGCGCCGGAAACGGCCTCGGCCAGTCCTACACTTTTCCCGGCAACGACCAAAACGGTCCCGATGTCACCACCTTCCATACCTACGGTGCAATCTGGTCGACCAACATGGTGCAGTTTTATGTTGATGATCCCGGGAACGTCTTCTTCGTTCGCACCATCAGTGACATTCCGTCGGGTCTCACCTGGGACTTCAATCACCCATTTTTTCTACTGCTGAATCTCGCCGTGGGCGGCACCGGCAGTTGGCCGGGACCTCCCGACGGCACCACCCCCAGCCCTGCCGTAATGGCTGTGGATTATGTTCGCTGGTACAAGCCGTCCCCGGTGGCAGGGCCAGCCATGAGCGCTGCGGCGATCAGTTTGAAGTCCGGAACTGGGGCCAACTCTGCCATCACCTTGAACTCAACCAGTGGCACGGGACGAGTCTATCTCTCTTGTTCAACCACGGCACCCAAGGCTACGTGCTCCATCAGCTCGGGCGATGCCCTGAATCCATACACCGTAGATTTCAGCAAGAGCGCTAGCGCCACAGCATCTGTAAACCTGATTACTGTCGCCAACTCAGCGAGATTAGCTAAGCCATCAATTCCGGGATTGCACAACTTTCTGGCGAGTTCGTATCCACTCTTCGGTCTTGCGTTCGCATGTCTCGTTTTCGTGCCGATGAAATGGAATCGCAATCTACGGCGCAGTTTGGGTGGTGCGGGATTGATGTTAGCTCTCTTAGTGCCGGGGTGCGGAGGCGGCAATACTAGCTCCGGCGGCGGCACTGGAGGCGGTAACGGAACGCCCCCCGGCAACTATAGCGTCACAGTAAATGCCTATACCATCAGCAATACGAGCGGGAGCGCCGATTCTTCGTTAAACATTTCCCTGACTGTCAACTGAACATTGTTGTCTTAACATCCGTTTATTCCCCAGCAAAAAACCCGACAAAATCCCAACTCCTAGATGTGCATCTCTTCCCCTGTTGCCTTGCAGTCTGGATCGAGAGCCTGCGCTGTACTTCCCGCCAGTTGTCCCATCAGCCACAGATAAGTGGTCAGGTGGTGCATGCAAGGTATGGATGATTCGATCTGGTTGGGCGGCGGGTTCAGCTCGTATTTCGTGTTTACGTGCTCATAGGGCAGAGGCACAATCGGTGGAAGCTTTGTCGCCAGGTCCTGGCGATTCGAAATACGATAACTGGCAGTGATGGCGGCATTGAACGATCCCGCAAAAATATGGTCGCCCGTGCGGGGGCTGGCATAGGTGTAAACGTTCGGCGCGCGGCACGACGTATTCAATCCCACATCGAGGGTCAGCAACGTCGCCAGTGCACCGCCCAGGCTGTGTCCGCAGACGATAACGCAGGTGGCCGCTCCGGTATCCAGATAGCTTTTAATCGAGTCTCGAGCCGTCAGGCTTCCATTGGATGCCCCGGTTCTCAGCGACCGATATACCGTCGTAAAGCCATCTTCGGTGTAGCCGTGCACGCCGGGAATTGTAGAAGGAACCATCAGATACGACGCGTCATGCAGCCACTCGAGAATCGTGTCCGTGCCTCGAATAGCGGCCACCAATTCCTTCGCATCGGAAACCGCGAGGAAACCAAATGTCACTACGCATCCCAGATGAGAATCAATGTCGGTTGCCAGATCGTCGCCGTAAATCGTCTGCAGGAACGTGTAACCGGCAAGCTTGATTTGACTGATTTCTGGCGGTCCGTAGCTGCCATTCGGAGCCACCGCCTCGGCTATCTTCACCAAGCCAGCATATTGAATGGCCGTATTCTGGTTGACGGGCAGCATAAGGTCCTCCGGCATTCGCGGAATGCACCGCATTATGCCAGAAACAAACGCCGGCCAACTTGTTATTGTGCCCGGCTGCCCGTTGCGGACATAGCGGGAGGAAAAGGTAGAACGTCGTAGAGTGCCTGCGCGGGCCTCACCTCCTGATTCTCTTCGGCAAGGGATATAGCCAAAATGCGGATCTTATTGTTGTCAGGTAATTTGATACTCTTCACGCCCTCCGGCAGGTCGATCGGATACACGAACAAATAAGAGTACCGATAAGCCACGTTCGCTCCCGCCGCATTGTGATGGTGCGAACAGTACCATGCCACGTCGGCGCGTTTGATGAAGCCCGGCTTGATTCCGGTCATCTCGCCGTAGTCGTCGTGCGAGGTATCTTTCGAACTCCACTGCCTGTCATCCCACTGGCCGATGAACCCGCCCCAGTCCTGGATAACTAAATCGACTGGTTTGCCGCCGACATCGAAGGTAGCCATCTGATCTCCCCCCACCGAAGCGGCCAATACATAAACGCGGTTATGTTGGCGAGCCGGAAGACTGATGGTTTGCCCCTTTGCGACCACTGCGTTGGGCACGCCCGTCTTCGCGGGAGCGAGTTGGAATTGCACATCGTTGAATATGATCTGTGCGGGCAGCATCTCGGCTGGCAAAGCATTTCCTTTGCCGTCAAACCCATTTGCAGATTTTTCCCCGTCGTTGCTGGCGCCGGCGAGATCATATTTCAAAGTCACTGGAGCCGAATGTACTTCCGGCACTTTGGTTGAAGCCGCTCCTAACTTAACCGCGAAAGTGCGAGGCCGATAAGCGGAGAACGAGACTGACAGAGCGTCTCCGTTCACAGGGATGCTGGCAACTGGTTGTTCCTGGCCGTTGACTTCGCGCGCGGCCGCGATCGGCGCGGCGAAAGAAATCCGGACGTCCCTTTGAGGCCTGCCGTCCAGTTCAACCAGTCGAACGATGATCTCATCTCCCTGCTCGGCTTTTTTCAGCGCCAGCAAACGAATGCGTGGATTGCTCACCTTCAACAGAGAAAACTCCCGGCCTAAGGCCCCGCTATGCCTGGGAGTTTCGAACGCGATCATCGGATCATTCAGGCGCTGTGCCTGCCAGTCCGTCTGACTCTGCCGCCAGTCTGCGAAGTGTCCCGCGATTCCATAAACTAACTCGTGATGCCCGATGTCTTGCGTACCCTGATCGGCGTATCCGCCGCGAGTGCCGGGCGTTCGGATCAGCGTCAATCGAATTGTGTGATCGTTCGGCTTATCCGACCCGTTCTTGCAGTCAGTCAAAATCGTCGCACCAAACTCGCCAGTCGCGTCCGTCAAATCGATCCACTGATGCGACGGCACTTCAAACTTCTTCGGTTCCGCACTTGGTCGCTCGATCGTACCGATATCCCAGTTGTAAGTAGCCATTTCGTTCGACGCTGTGAGAGGAAAAGTCGCCTTGAGATTTGACTCCTTCGTATTCCAATCGATGACGCTGGTGAGCTCGACACGCTTTCCCGCATCGCCAGCCGCCAAGCGAATAGTCTGCGCGAACCTGGATCCAGCCGTTTCTCGCACAACTTCCACCGCCACGCGCGCCGGACCATTTTCCAAAACTCGGATCTTCGCCGGACCGCCAACATACTCCTTCGGCGCTGCCTGCTCCTGCTCCCAGTCCATGTTCCACGCCGGCCAGTGTTCGGGATTGTCATAGGAAATCGCCAGGCGCGCCGGGGCGCTCAGCAATTCCTTGCGCGTTGACTTATCCAAAATGCTGGCCACGTCGCCATCCCCATTCAACTTGACGCGGTAGTACTGGTTTTCGAGTGAATTCTCCGACACTTTCATGCGATACTGGTCAGCCGGTCCAGGCCCTGGCTGCACGTCATAAACCGCGTAGCCGACCGATGGCGCCTTCGCTACGAAGATCACTTTGCCGTTCGAAATCTGCGCCGGGACTTCGTTCTTATCTGGACCAATAACGTGCACCGCGTTCGGCATCCCTCCAGGAAAGTCAACGCTGGCTTCGACCAGATCTTCCCGTGCGATATTCAGCGGATTGAAAACCACCAGCGCAATCCCTTTTGCCTCGGTATTCAATGCCGCACTTACCGCTGAAGTTGCGTTGTTCAAAACTCCGGCAAACTGATTCATTGCGATCACATCGTCGTTCCATGCAAACTCATGGGCCTTCGGACTGGCAGTCCCCGCTGCGATGTCATGAAAGTGCCCGCCCATCACCAGCGTCCAGGCCTCATTCAGCCGCTGGAGCGGATAAGGCCGTGCGCCTAGCCATTCCGCGGCGATGGAAGCCTTCTCCGCGGCATCAGCTAAGAGTTCTTCCTTCCGAAGCCAGCGCTTCTGATAAGCCTGCGAGGTCAACGATCCGGCCGAATGATTCGTCAGTTCCATTTCTCCCGTGTAGCGAGGAAGTCCTGTGGTTTCGGCGGGCGTGATATCGAGAAACATCTGCTCGGCATTCGCTGAAATTACGTGTACGGGCCCACCACCAAGCTGCACTATGGGTCCCTGCTCATGGGAAAAACGGGAAAAAAGAGGGTCGACATCCAGCGGCAAGCTGGCTTTGCCGCCCGTGATGATCGCTTCCAGACGTTTCACCGAGTCTTCATCCGGAGTTCCGCCGATGTCCCCAGTTCCATAGTAGTGATAATCAGTGAACAACCCGCTCACTTTTCCATTAAGTTCAACTCGCGCCGCCCAGTCGCTTTGATGCCGGCTTAACTCTCGATCCTGCTGCATCTGCAATTCAGTCTTTTGCTGATTCCGAACCGCCAGATATTCTTCAATATGGCTCGCCTCCATGGTCGAATTGTTCTGGTCTGCGTAAACCAGTTCCTGCCGAAGCGGCTGAAACTTATTGTTCAGCTCATCGAGAACTTTATCTGGCGGAAGCGGGGGCAGCGGCTTGCTCACATCGCTGTTGATCCCGCCGGCATAATCGCCCGGATTCAGTCCTGCCAGCACGCTCTCGCCGTCCGGTCCCACCCACACTCCCACGTTGAAAGGCGTGCCCTCTGGCGTTCTTTCCAGTGAATCCGGGCCTCCGCCCGGCGCTGACGATCCCCATACCAGTTTCTGTGTCGAGAATCCCTTCACTCCCGAGTGCGCGAGAATCGTTGGGAGCGATGCCGGAAATCCGAAGCAGTCGGGAAGCATGTACTCCGCGCTGGCCTTCCCAAGTTCTTTACGAAACCAATTATTCCCATACAAGATTTGGCGAATGATGGCCTCGGCACTGGGAGCATTCACATCGCCCTCTTCCATGGAAGAGCCGGCCGGAAACCATCTTCCTTCGTCGACGTACTTCTTTACTCTGGCGAAATCCGCGGGAAAATATTCCTTCATAAAGCGGTAACGATTCGCTCCGCTGAAGTTGAAAACGTAGTGAGGATATTTATCGAACAGCTTGAAATTATCTTCCATGGTCTTGCGGATATATTCGTCGATCACCTGGGGATACTCCCACCGCCATTCCGTATCCAGGTGGGCATAGCCAACCACGTAAAGCGTGGGCTGCTTGCTCAAGTCAGGCTTTTCGGTCTGTGCGTGCGCTACGGTTACCGAGGTCAGGCAGATCAGTAAAATAGCCGTTAAAATTAACCAGGTTCGTCGCATTCGCATCTCCTCATAAGAAAATCGCTGAGCCGGAACTATAATGGCGCCTGTGATTACGGGGTCCATTTACTTCAGTCTGCGTGGCGAAGGGCCGACAGGCGGATCCCGAGGGGAAGCGAGACGCAGCCCGCCTCCGAAACACCCAAGTAGGACGCTGCCGCGCGCTGCTTCATTTCATGAAATGCGCTAGTAACTATAGCAAAATAGCGACTTACGTCAATTTCGATGCTCCGCCCTTGGCCGTCTCAGTCTCGTAAAGCAGCAAGCTGACCACTTCTGCTCTCGAACTGCAAAGGTCTTTCGCGAACTGGTTAGAGGCCTTGAGATCGTTACTTGCCTCGCTTTTTGGTGACTTCGGTACTCTCCACAAAACAAGGACCTGCGAATAAATTCCTAACAGGGGTGGTTCCGTCTCAATAGCGTCGTTTCTTCCCCCGAGGCACGAAGAGCGGACCTGACGAACTTTTTGCGATCAAAGTCGACAGTCGGAGCTGTGCAATTTATGAAGAAGCTTCTATCGGTATCTCTCTTCGTGATCCTCGGATTAGGCCAGCATCTTGAGGCTCAGACCAAACTCAGTCAATTTTCTGCACCAACGGCCGCACAGAACGCCGCGTTGCAAGCCGCAGCCAGTGCAAATGACCAGGCTCGGAGCGCGGCAATGCCAGGACGACCCGTGCTTGGAGAAAAAAACTCCTCCACGCTGAAGACCGTCGCGAAAAGTCGCTTTGCGCGAAGCCATCCCCATGGCAGCAATCCTCCGGTCAATCCGGTTGGATTCGTTAACGCCACGCAGATTCCCGCCGGAGGCTTCACTGGGTGGTCCGCAGTGGCCGCCGATTTCAACGGCGATGGCAAGTTAGACGTTGCAGCGCCGGTGGAAACTGCTACGGCGCCGGCGTCGTTCGCCGTCTCGGTTGTCCTGAGCAATGGCGATGGCACGTTCCAGGCCGCCAAGCTAACCGCGAACCCGAATGGTGTACAAGGCGATCAAATTTTAGTCGGCGACTTCAACGGAGACGGCAAACAGGATCTCATCGTGGTCCACGCGACCAGTCCCTCCACCTTCGAAGTGTGGCTGGGAAACGGCGATGGAACCTTCAACGTAGGAACGAATTTCCTCAATCCTATCTCACCCAACTTCCTGGTCGGTGGTGTTGTCACTCCGCCGGATGCCAGCGGTAACCTCGACCTGCTATTCGTCGACGCGCTGAATCCTGCCAATGTGTGGACAGTGCTGGGTAATGGCGACGGAACGTTTTCTCAAACTCCAACCTCTGTCGCGGTCTCTGGAGGTCCGCTTTCCAATGTTGTGTTTGCGGACTTCAACGGCGATGGCGTGCTCGACTTCGCGGCCACGCAGAAAAGCACGGCCGGCCTAAACACGATTTATCAGGACGCGATCTTCCTCGGGCAAGCCAATGGCACTTATCTGCCCGGAACTCTCTTAACCAATCCCGATCTGGCCTACGATATTTGCAACAACTCCGTCGGTGATTTGAATGGCGACGGCAAGCCCGAGATTGTCAGCGCCAATTGCAGCGGTGTCGGAGCCGCCGGCACTCTCACCGTCTACCTCAACAACGGGGATGGCACCTTTCACACTGGCGTTTATTATTCCGCTGGCACGGAATCCGTGGATAACACCGTTGCCAATATCGCCCCGCAAGCAGTCACCATTGCGGATGTGAACGGCGACGGCCTGAACGACATTGTCTCCTCCAACCCCAAGGGCGGCGATGTCACCATCCTGCTGGGTAACGGCAATGGCACCGTGAATGTCCCAACAGTGGGCTACAGCACTGGAGGAACTCCCAAGACTTCGGCACTCGTGGCAGACTTCAATGGCGACGGCCTGGCCGACATTATCGTCCCCGACAATGAGTTTAGTTTCGCTTACTTGCAGGGCTATGGCGACGGCGCCTTCCGCTCGGCTATGGATTACTACTCACCCGTTCCGGGCGGCTACGGCGCCGGCGCAACTACCATGGCCACCGGAGACTTCAACGGCGATGGCCATCCGGATTTTGTGCTGGGCAACGTGGGCTACAACAATCCCAGCGGCAGCCTGATTGGCATCACAGTATTTCTTGCCAATCCGGATGGCAGCCTAAAACCCGGTGCCAACTATGGAACGAGCGGAGCTTATCAGGGCGTCGCTGTCGGCGATTTCAATGGCGATTCCAAGCTTGATATCGCTGCCGTCAACCAAAGCAACGGCGGAGTGCAAATCTGGCACGGGGACGGGACGGGAGCTTTTGCCTTGGCCTCGTTCTATCCCACCCTGATCACCGAACCTTACACCGTAGTGACCGGCGATTTCAATAACGATGGCTTCCCGGATCTCGCCGTAGTCAACCTGGATTCTCTAAGCACCTCGCCAAACATCACAGTCAGCGTGCTGTTGAACAATAAAACAGGCGGTTTTCAGACGGCAACCCTTTATTCGGTTAACAGTTCCGTTGGATTTGGAGAGGACATGGTCGCAGCCGACGTGAACGGGGACGGCATCCTCGACCTCGTCGTCGCTGAGTACAATCCAGGGGTTGTCGCAGTTTTATTGGGCAACGGGGATGGCACATTCAAGCCCGCAATTGTTCCCGCTTTTAACTTCAACCTCCTCGGTAATCTGGCGCTGGGTGATTTAGACGGCGATGGTAAGTTGGACTTGGCCGTCGTAGTGGACGATCCCTCGGTTGGTACAGGACTAGCTGTGGCCAAAGGAAATGGCGATGGCACCTTCCAGCCTGCGGTGTTGTACTCGACCACGCTGCAGAACATCAACTTAACTCAACCGCTTCCCGGGGACGTCCAGATGGTCGATCTCAACGGAGACGGCAAACTGGATCTGGTCTACAGCAACTTGAACTATGGTACGGTCGGCGTGCTGTACAACACTGGCACAAACTCTTTCGCTACCGGCATGTTCTACGATCCAGTCGAGTATACGGCTGGAAGTAACGTCTTCGCTCTGGCATTAGTGGATATCAATGGCGATGGCGCCGTTGATGTGGTGGCGGCGGACAACGGTTATGCCGGCGCAACGGTAATGCTGAACGCCAGCGGAAACGTGAACACGGTCCTCTCCTCAGCGAACCCGGCGGTAGTAAGCCAGTCCGTTACATTCACCGCGACCATCACAGCCAAAGTTCGCGGAGTCACGGCAGTTCCCTCCGGCTCCGTTACGTTCCTTGACGGAAGCACTTCTCTGGGCAGCGGAACCCTCAACAACAGCGTGGCAACCTTCACAACGACCACCCTTGCCGTCGGTACCCACAGCATCACGGCGCAATACGGCGGCGATTCCAACTTCCGCGCGAGCACTTCAGCCGCTGTCAGCGAAGTGATCACCGCAACCCCGGATTTCGCACTGTCAGCGAATCCTTCCAGCATGACTGTCAATGCTGGAATCTCGGCTCAATACACCTTTACGGTGACTCCGAGTAATGGGTACAACGGAACCGTGACCTTTAGCTGCGGCACGCTACCGGCAAAAACAACTTGCAGCTTTAGTCCGGCTTCACTTAGTCCGTCCAACAATACTTATGCTCCTGCCACGCTAACGCTGAGCACTGTGGCGGCGACGGCGTCTCTGATTATGCCTGCTCCGCCAAACTCTAAAACAAGCGCGCCCAGTCTCTGGGCGAGCTTAGGCGGGTTCGGAGCGTTCGGGCTGGTCCTTGCCGGCCTTGGCAAAAAGCGAAATCGCAGGCAAATGGCCATCGTGCTGGGGATGGCTCTTCTTTTGACCATGTTTAGCCTGGTTGGTTGTGGTGGCAGCAATAGCACTCCAATTACAACGGGAACCCCTGGCACGCCTGCGGGGAGTTACACGATTGCCATAACTGCGACTGGAACCGGCAGCAATTCTCCCACCCATTCCATGAACGTGACATTAGTCGTTCAGTAGTCACGGAACAAGAACGGCGGAACAGCATCTCGTTCCGCCGTTTTCCTGCTCCATCCTTCTTTGCGGTGCGCCTTGGGTATTTGCAATCCGATCCCCCTTTGTTGCATCTCCCCGCGGCATCATGCGACTTCCTTTCTATCCCGTAGGGACTCCAACAACCTCCTTGACTAGTCAAGACCAATTTTCTTGACCGCTGGCGTAGCATCCTACCTGAACTCATTTCACTCTCGTTGCGTGGACTTATGATGTTTTGCGTCAGCTCTTGCCGACTTTGTCATGAGCGACCGGGCACTATTTGAGGTCGAGTAATATAGTGACATTTTTAGATGGCTATGCTGGTTTCCGATGTAACTTGTGTTTACGCAGATTTCCCATGATCGCTGAACCGGATGGGCCGTTTCTTTGAAGGACGTAGTAGCTAGAGGAGTACGACATGGCAATTCCGTATTACCACGTTGATGCATTCACGGGTGAGCTCTTTGCAGGTAACCCGGCGGGGGTCTGCATCCTTTCCGCTTTCCTCGCGGATAGCATCATGCAGAAAATTGCGGCTGAGAACAGGCACAGCGAGACCGCTTTTGTTGTTCCTCGCGCGGACGGAGATTTTGACTTGCGCTGGTTTACCCCCAAAGTCGAGGACGACTTATGCGGGCATGCGACCTTGGCATCCGCCTATGTGCTCGCGCTGCGGAAGCACGAGGTGTGGCCGATTCGTTTTCACACCCGCGGCGGCATGTTGACCGTCGCTCAGCACAAGGACAAAGACAGTTTTGAAATGGACTTTCCCTCCAGGCCACCCCAGCCATGTGAGACGCCAGTCGGACTCTTACCAGCTCTGGGTTTGAAAGCGGCGCTAGTAATGAAATCGCGCGATTACCTCGTGGTGGTGGATCAGGCTGCGCAAGTGCGAGCGCTCTCGCCGGATATTGCCGCTCTTGCCAAACTGGACGCCGGAAGCGGAACGATTGTTACGGCTCCCGGCGAGGGTGACGTGGATTACGTGTGCCGAATGTTTCTACCGCCGGCCGGCATCGATGAGGACCCCGCCACTGGTTCGATACACTGCACACTGGCTCCATATTGGGCGGGGCGGCTGGGTAAGGACACGTTTCGTGCGCAACAACTCAGTATTCGCGGTGGATCCGTGCAGTGCACAATCGGCGGCGATCGCGTGAAGATTGCCGGCAGGGCACGCCTGTACCTTCACGGCACGCTCGAACTCTAAAGCGTCTGCTTCGAGAGCGAGAACCTGACACGCACGCCTGTCAACGAATTCGTGGCAATTTGCCTTTGAAGAGACAATAGGTCTCCGAGGTTGGTCGATCATGCCGAGAAATATAGTTGTTTGCTGCGATGGAACCGGGAATCAGTACGGGTCCGCTAACTCCAATGTTGTAAAGCTGTATTGGACGCTGTCGGCTGAGGATGAGCAAGCTGCCTACTATCACCCCGGGGTTGGAACGATGGGGGCTAGAAATGCTCTGAGTGCGGTCGGAAAGTGGTGGACAACGGTGCGGGGACTGGCGTTCGGCTACGGCTTCTCCGACAACATCGCCGACGTTTATTCGTTCTTGATGCAAGAGTTCCATCCAGGCGACCAGATCTATCTCTTCGGCTTTAGTCGCGGCGCTTATACTGCCCGCGCGCTGTGCGGCTTGTTGCATATGTGCGGGTTGCTTACGCCGGGAAATCAGGCCCTGATTCCCTACGCTTTGCGGCTTTACAAAAGCAACGATCCCTGCAAATTCGAGATTGCCGCTGGATTCAGAACAACTTTCAGCATTCCCTGCACGCCCTATTTCCTCGGACTGTGGGATACGGTGAGCTCTGTCGGATGGATTCTCGATCCAATTAATACCAAGGGCGGACACTTACCTTACACCGCGACGTTGCCCGGTATTCCTGTTCTCCGGCACGCCATATCGATTGACGAGCGCCGGGCGTTTTTTCGGCAGAACCTCATTCACGACCCGGCGCCCCCAGGGCAGGACCTGAAACAAGTGTGGTTCGCCGGCGTTCACTCTGACGTGGGAGGCAGCTATGCCGAAGCTGAAAGCGGTTTATCAAAAATCGCGCTGCGCTGGATGTTATGCGAGGCGCAGTCCGCCGGCTTGCGTCTGGATCCGCAGAAGATGATCGCCGTATTGGGTGGGCAAGTTCCCTACGTCCCGCCGAACCCCAAGGGGCTGTTGCATAAGTCGCTGCACGGTTTTTGGTGGCTGGGCGAATTCTGGCCAAAGCTTTTTTTCCACCCCGTATCCGTGCCGGGGCAAGCTGCCCCCAAGTGGAAGCGCGGCATCACCGTGAACTTGGGGCGCACCCGGCTGATTCCCAACGGCGTACATATCCATCAAAGCGTTTTTGATCGGATCCGGGACGTGCCTGATTACAAACCGAAGAACTTACCGCAGCAGTACGTCACCGAATCGGAAAATACCTGCGAACTCGCCCCGCGGCCGGTTCATGTCCAGCGAGCCGCAGCGCTGTCGAAACCGCCTTTACTCAAGCGCCCGGGCATAGTCGGGGCGCTGGCGTTAGTGGCCGTATGTGCTATCTGCGCAGGAGTCATTGCACTCTTCTCCATATACAACAGCCTGGATGTGCCTAAGGTCGAAAGGCCGAAGGCAGTCGCGTGGCTTCCCCAGAATTGGACGGAAGACCAGCGCCGGCGCTATTACCACATGGCGCAAGGAAGTGAGCTTCTACCGTATGCATGGTTTCTCGCGCTCGAGCAGCCCGCCTTCACTATCAAGGGAGCGCCGCCGTTTAGGGAGAACTCTTACTTGCAGGGCTTCGGCTTCATTCCCGACTCTGCCTACGCTCAAAATCCAGACGGCCTACCGGTTGGATTCGCCCGCGATGATCGTTTCGTTGATCCCTACACGGGACAGAAGAATGTGGTCCTCGGTATTACCTGTGCGGCCTGCCATACCGGAGAATTGTTTTTTGGCGACAAGGCCATCCGGATCGACGCCGGACCCTCATTGATCGATCTGCAGAAGTTCACCGAGGCTCTGGGTCTCGCAGTTACCTGGACTTACTATGATCCCTTGCGTTTCCGCAGATTTTCCCACAGGGTGCTTGGCCCCGATTGCTCGCATGCGGATCAGGTTCTCCTGCGGCGGGCGCTCAAGTACTATCTGGACAGCAGCTTTACCGAGTTCAAGGCCACCCGCCATCTCTTTCCTACGCCCGAAGGTTACGGCCGCACCGACGCGCTGGCTCGGATTGGCAACTTCGTCTTTGGCACCGAGCTGAACAATAGTAAGAACCTGGTAATCGGCGACGGCCCGGTAAATTTCCCGCCAGTCTGGGATGCATCCTGGATGGACTGGGTACAATACAACGGCTCCATTCAACAACCGATGGGAAGAAATGTCGGCGAGGCGCTGGGAGTGCGGTCGCGCATCAACCTCCTTGGTTATCCCGGCCAGCAGTTTCAGAACACAGTTCACGTCGACAATCTTCATGAGATCGAGCTTTTACTCGGCGGCGCTGACCCGGGGACGGGCGTCTGGTCACCAAAGTGGCCAGAGGACATCCTTGGAAAAATCAATCGCGGGGCAGCAGCCAAAGGCGAAAAACTCTATAACGAACTATGCCTGCACTGCCACCAGCCGCCCATGTTTTCCGACGAGGGCCGCAAACCCGAGCATTGGACAAATAGCCCGGGCAGCCAGGGAAGACAGTTCTTCAAAGTAACCATGATCCCTCTGGCAGAGATTGGAACCGATCCCAAGGAAGCGCAGAACTTCTACAACCGGACCGCAGACAGTGGGCCGCTGGGAAAAGGAGTTCTCTCTGCCCGCGATGGGCTTAAGTACATCACTCAAGATCTAATTGACCAGTCATACAAGAAGCTGAAGCTCTCGCCAGAACAACAGGAGGAGTGGAACGGCTATCGACAGAACGAATTGCTGGCGCCCCTGGCATACAAGGCACGTCCGCACAACGGCATTTGGGCCACGCCTCCTTACCTTCACAATGGTTCCGTTCCTAACTTGTTTGCGCTGCTGTCGCCAGTCTCGGAACGTCCGAAGATTTTTTATCTCGGAAGTAAGCAGTATGATCCCGTCAAACTCGGCCTCAATGTCGACCCGCTAAAAGGCGCCTCCGAGTTCCGCACAGACATGCCGGGCAATTCGAACGCCGGGCATGAGTTCAAAGACGGGCCTAAGGGCAACGGAGTAATCGGCCGCAAGCTGTCCGAAGAGGAGCGCATGCAGATTATCGAGTATTTGAAAACGCTTTAGAGAGCTCGTCCTAGAGAGCCCGCCGACGTTTCTGGTTGCGGCTCTTTTCCCGAGCGAAGACAGGAACGAGTCGCATCACCTGAGGGTCAGGCACACTCCTGTCGCGTGCGGAACCGTCACAGTGTACTTGCCGCCCTGCAGATGGCCAGGTTCTGAAGACTGCGTGATGTGAGCTTCCCGGCTATCCAGCGCCGGGGCATGCAGCGTCTTGGTCTCCACCGCTCCTGTCTTCCCCTTTCCAAAATCCAGGCTGACTTCCACATTCTGCTCCGCGTCTTTGTTCAGGATGATGACTGCAATATGCCCGCTGGAAAGGGTCGCGGCATAGGCCGTCGCGTCAACTCCAGTCGCCTGAAGCTGTGAGGTGAAATCACCCTGAAGCAAGGAGCCTCCACTGAACTCTCCTGCGAACCTGAGACCATAGGCCACCGGCTCCATCAGGTACTCTGAGCCGAACGTCGCGATGGGGGTGTAGAAGGGGTGAGGATGAGTCGCAATCTGATCCCGGCTCTCGCCGTTCTCTTTGAGAAGGACGTCGCCGGGGAGGAAGCCTCCGACGGAGTTTGCGACCGATTTCCCTGTGCCGCCGTGCAAATTAATTCCAGAATAGTTGTTGCTGGCGAGCAACAGAGAATAGTCGGCAGACCACAATGCCGCAGCGAAAACGTCGGAAACACCTGGCTTGCCGCCGCGATAGCAAGTATTGCCTTCCGTCATGCGCACGCGAGCACCCATTTTATTGGCCGCGGCGGTCGCCGTATCCGCCGTCTTCTGAACTTTCGCCATCGTAGCCGGCTTGAGCAGGTTTGGAATGTTGACCTCGGGATTTGTTGCCGGCCCGCCAAAATAGTAGTGGTGCGTAAGTGTTGTAACCTGAGGGGGATTCGTGATCGAAGGCCACAACTCCGCGATCTCGGTCAGCCACGCCGCATTCCATGCAATATCCGGCATCCCGAACTTTGCCCCTAATACGCGGGAGCTCACCGCCCGAGCAAGAGCGAGCCACTCCTCGAGGTAGGTTTTCGCGGACCACGTTTTTGGATCGCGCAGATGGCGGTCGAACAAATCCGCCTCGTTGCCAATCTGGAAATACTGCAGGCCCGTACCCAGAGTCTTGGCCACGAACGCAGCTTCCTCGGCTGCACGCTCCGGCGTATTAGTTCCCATGCCGATGCCATACAAGCACGTCCAGCCGGTCGCTTTCAGAAAGTCCGCCAGATTCCGCACCGCCTCGGGTGTTACGGCGTAATACTCCCGTTTGGGCTCGCCTTCGACCACGCGAGTCTGCGGGTGCTCGGGCTCCGGGGAACTGGGAGTTGCCTTCCACCAGGCAAACTCGCTGGTGTTGCCGCCCAGGCGCAGCACGCCATGGGGCGACAAAGCTTGGAACTGTCGGATCAATCCGACATTGCTCGCCGCGAAGAAACTAGCATCAGTCAGTTGCTGCACCTCATACGACAAGCCCACAAAGTCGGTTGGCATGTTGGGCCCTTTAGACTCGGTTGAAACCTTCAGAGTAACTTGGGCTCCGGCGCCCCGCTGCGCATGAAGACGCGTGGCGGCTAGAGATAGCGCGGCGGTGGCAAGGAATTGGCGTCGGCTAATCGTGGTCGTCATACTAAAAGTGTAATTGGGCGCATCTCCGCCCTCCTAATGATGCTCGGTATAATACTGCTAAAGTTCGGCGGGCTTATGAAATACCTTTCGATGGACAAGTTGGGTGCGCAGGAAATATCGCCCAAGGTCGTCCAGTTCGGAATTTTTCTTCCCGGAGTTGATTCGGGCAAAGGATACGCTGTTTCCGTGAAAATCATTCACGAAAGGGATCAGTATCTTCAGGCCGCCCAGCCGGCGCAGGTGACACAGGCTCACTCGGTCGATCCCGTCTATGGCGATTATTGGTCCGGCCAGATCGATCTGAACACCACGCCACCGCCACCCGGCTCCTCCGCATTCGGGCAACCCGGACGTTACGTCTATCGCTATGTCATTCACAGCACCACCCGCGGTGACGTCGACTTCATCATCGATCCGTTCGCGCGCGAAGTCGGCGTCGGGCGCTTGTCCGCGATTACCGTCGGAAGTACGCCATACACATTTTCCGCCAATGAGACCAAGTGGAAGACACCGCCTCTTAGGAATGCCATCATTTATGAGCTGATGATCAGCGAGTTTAGAGATGACCTTGCTCGCACCACCAAACAGCTTCCCTACCTGGCAGATCTCGGAATCAACTGCATCGAAGTCATGCCGGTCTCAAATGTTCTGAGCACCATCGATTGGGGATATGACCCCATCGGATATTTCTGCGTCGCGGAGCGTTTTGGCAAAGCATCGGACTTTCAGCAATTCGTGGATCTCTGTCACCAGAACGGAATCGGCGTCATCGTGGATTCGGTCTACGGCCACACCGGGGGCGACTTTGCGTATACCCAGCTCTACAATGCCTTGCAGAACGATCTCATTAACCCGTTCAACGGTGGCACCGGGGCGTTCGGCACATTGAACGATTTCACCAAGCGGCTCACTCAGGATTATTTCTACTCCGTCAATCAGTTCTGGCTCGACACCTTTCACGTGGACGGATTCCGATTCGACGATGTGCCGGAGTATTGGGACGGCCCCACCGGTGCAGGTTATGCCGACCTGGTCTATTCCACCTACCAGTATGTGAAATCGAAGGCCGGAACTACGGGTCATTATCAGCGATTCTTTGATGCGGCCGGGGATATCAATCTGATCCAAATCGCCGAATATCTTCCAAATCCACCGGACATCCTCTACGGAAGTTACACCACCGGCACCTGGCAGGACGGTACACTTTCCGCCGCCGCTAACTGTGCCGCAGGCAGTCCAGGCGCCATCGAGCAACTGGGACTGCAACTCGGGCTAAGTGGGTATCCTGCGTCGGTCACGGCAAACGGCGACACGCTACTCAAGACCGCCATTCAGTACATCGAAAATCACGATCATCAGCGTTTCATCTGCAACTTCGGTACGATCCCCATCGACAACGATGCGGACGACGTGTTACTCCAGCAAGGCAATCGGGACAACAATTGGCCCAAGGTTCAGCCTTATCTGATTGCGTTGCTGACTGCGAAGGGAACGCCGCTGTTGTCGGAGGGACAGGAATTCTGCGAGAACTATTGGATTCCAGGCAGCGGCTACGGGCGAGTGATGTTATATCGGCCGGTGCGCTGGAACTATTTCTATGACAACGACGGCCAGCCCATCATCCGGCTCGTTCGAAAATTGACAAAAATTCGCATGGGAGGAGCTCAGTTCAGCGAAGGACAGCATTACTTCTACAATGACTACGACGACTTCAACTCCAAGGGTTTGTTGGCGTTTTCACGGCAGGTTGGAAACACATTCAGCCTGGTCATCGTCAATTTTACAGATCAGGAGCAGACGACGAGCTTCACCTTTCCCACGAGCGGCAACTATGTTGAGGAGATCGAGGGTACGCAGAATCTAATCGGCGTCGTTGCAGGCGAGGCGCGGATGCTTAGCGTTCCCAGCAACTACGGGTGCATTTGGACGATCGCCTGACCTCCGCTTCAATCTCATCCTGACCTCGATTCAAACTCTTCAGAAATCATAGATTGCAGTGAGGTCACTGCTGTCAACATTTCAATTCCTTCTGGTAGCGGTGTCTTATTGCACTGTTAGCGTGACTGACGCGGTGTGCTGCACCCCATTGGCATTCCCGGTAATGGTTATCGTGTATGTGCCGCTCGCGGTGCCGGGACTATCGACAATCTGGCTGAGCGCTGCTGAAGTGCTGCCGTTGAAGTTTGGATCTCCACCGTAGGCTGCAGTGAGGGTGTGCGTGCCGGCGGTAAGGTTCGAGGCTTGGAAGCTCGCGGCTCCATTTGCCAGCGTACCGGTGCTCAGATTCGTGTTTCCGTCCAGGAACGTTACGGTTCCCGTTGGTGTGCCCGACGACGCGCTTACCTTTGCGGTAATCGTTAGCGCTTGACCTGTCATCGATGGGTTCGCCGAAGACGTGATGACTGTGCTGCTGGCGGATTTAGTCGGGGGTGGCGTGGTGGTGGTACTGGACGATCCTCCGCAAGCGGCTTCAAAAACAACCCCCCCGGAGATCAGGAGCACGAGAACCATCGCCACGAATTTTTCACTTCGCGGCCGAGGTAGCAGCACGAAACCCAGCCCGGCGGCGGGTAGCAGGAACCACATCGCATAGAACAGCTTACTGTGCTCTCTTTTTAGCAATGCTGTCGGCCCTGTGGTGGATACAGTGAGCGTCGCGGTCCCCACGCCGCCTGAGACCGTAATCGCGCTGAAAGTACATGCCGGAGCCACACTCGTTGCCGGAAGGATGTTGCTGCAAGTGAGTTGCACGCTGGACGGATCAAGTCCGCCCGACGTGCTGATGGTGATGGTCGAACTGCTGGATCCACCGGCCCCGACAGAGGAAGGCAAGAGTGCCGAAGCCGTGAGCGCGAAGGCGGGGTTTACGCTTATCACCTGGCTCACTACGGGTGACGTACTGGAAGTGAAGTTGCCGTCTCCGCCGTAAACGGCTGTGATGTTGTGGGTTCCAATCGCCAGCGTCGAGGTTGAGAAAGTAGATACGCCGCTGCTACCCACAGTCGACGAACCAAGCGTCGTAGTTCCATCCTTGAACGTCACCGTTCCCGTAGGCTGTCCCGTTGTGTTTGAGGTCACTGTCGCCGTGAACGTTATCGACTGATTTGGACTGGCAGGATTGGCAGAAGAGCTCAATGCGGTGCTGGTACCGGCGGAGGTGACCGTTTGAGTCAAGTCCACCGTATGTTTCTGGTAGTTAGTATCGCCAGAGTAGATCGCTGAGAGCGCGTCAGCGCCCACTGGCAGAGTGGTTGTGTTCAAGGAGAATTGACCGGACACCAATGCTCCGGTGCCCAGCACGGCGGTTCCATTCTTCACCGTCACGGTACCCGTGGGCACGGCGCCATTGGGGACGCTAGCCGCCACCGTCGTCGTGAGCGCGACCGACTGCCCGAAGATTGAGGGATTGGCGGAGGACTGAATTGCCATCGCAGTGCCTTGTGTGTTGAGCAGCACGCTCACGGTGTTGCTGACTCCGTTTGCCACAGCCAAGTCTGCTGCTCCGTCTCCGTTGAAGTCGCCGACGGCGGCGGAGTAGGCTTCCGATCCCGTGCCGAACACAGTCGGCGCTCCAAACGTTCCATCGCCGTTACCAAGCAGCAGGCTTGCCACGTTCCCCGGAGAACTTCCCAGGGGCGTACTGGTGAGGGCCAGGTCCAGCTTGCCATCACCGTTGAAATCCGCGATGACGATCGAAGATGGATTCGCCCCGGTGGGATACGCCTTCACCGTTTGGAACGTGCCGTCACCATTGCCCAGCAGAACGCTCACTTGCTGGGTTGTGAAGTCGGCCACCGCCAGATCAAGACTGCCATCGCCGTTGAAATCACCCACCACCACCGAGAGAGGATTGCCTCCCGTTCCCGTGGGATAAGCCACCTGCGGCTGAAAGGTACCGTCGCCATTGCCCAACAGAACGCTGGCATTGTTGTCGGTCTCATTCACCACTACCAAGTCAAGTTTCTTATCTCCGTTGAAATCCCCCAGGGCCACCGATATGGGACCATGGCCAACGCTATAACTTACCGCCGGCTTGAACGTACCATCGCCGTTGCCGAGGAGCACGCTTACGGTATTGCTATGGAAGTTCGCCACCACCAAATCCAGATTGCCGTCGCTAGTTAGCTCTCCAGCAGCGACCGAAGCCGGCTCACTTCCGACGGGGAAAGCAACGGCAGAGCTAAATGTACCGCCTGCGGCTCCCAACATCACACTGACCGTGTTGGTGGCATAATTTGCCACCGCCAGGTCCATGATCTTGTCTCCGTTGAAATCCCCCGCCACCAAGGCGTAAGGATCGGTATCGGTTCCGGTTGAGTAATCGCTCGGAGTTTGAAACGTACCGTCGCCGTTGCCTAAGATGATTGAGATCGTGCCCGGGCCACAGGTAGGAAAAGCCGGACAATTGCTATTCGCTACTGCCAAATCAAGGAACCCGTCGCCGTTAAAGTCGGCCGTCGCAACCGCACGCGGATTAGTGCCGGCGGGATAATCAGTCCGCGCCTGGAAAGAGTCGTGTCCATTACTCAAGATTACGCTGATCGTATTGCTGCCCGAGTTTGCTACGACAAGATCGGCTTTGCCATCGTTATTGAAATCTCCCGTAAGTACCGAGTAGGGAATATCTCCGGTCCCGGCGTTTAGTTGTCCCTGGAACGTGCCGTCGCCAACGCCCCAGAGCACGCTTACGGTATTTCCGTTGCTGGCCGACACCGCCACGTCCAGCTTTCCATCACCGTTGAAATCCCCCACGGCAACGGCGGAAGGAAAATATGCGGTGGTGTATTCCACATGAGTCGGAAAACTTCCTGTGCCATTGCCCAAAAGAATGCTGACCGCATCTCCTTGCTGGTCTGCGACTGCGAGATCCAGTTTGCCATCACCGTTGAAGTCGGCCAGCGCAATCGAGATCGGAGTCTTTCCTGTTGCCGACTGGAGTTGTGATTGAAATGTACCGTCTCCCTTGCCCAGCAACACGCTCACCACATTATTGTTGTTATTGTTCGCTACTGCGAGATCGAGGATGCCGTCGCCGTTAACATCGCCGACGGCGACCGCCCACGGATTGAACCCCGTGTTGTAAGCCACTTGTGCATTGAACGTTCCGTTCCCTCTGCCCAATAGAACCCCAACTGTCCCGTCTGTGGCATTGGTCACCGCAAGGTCAAGATTGCCTCCTCCAGTAAAGTCGCCAACGGCCACTCCTTGCGGTTTGTTGCCCGTGGCATAATCCGTCTTAGGTTGGAAGGTGCCATCCCCTTTGCCCAGAAGGATGCTCACTGTATTGCTGCCAGAATTTGTTACCGCAATGTCTAAGTGTCCGTCGCCGTTAAAATCGCCGACGGCGATTCCCTGAGGCAGTGTGCCGGTAGCGTAATCCGCCTTGGGGGTAAACGTGCCGTCCCCTTTGCCCAATAGCACGCTGATTGTGTTACTGCTTGAATTCGCTATGGCAACATCCAGGTTTCCGTCACCGTTAAAGTCGCCAACGGCCACGGCTTGGGGATTGCTTCCGGTCGGATATTGAGGCGCCTCCAGAAACTGGCCGGCATGAGCCGCCAGTGATGCGAACGCAACGTAAAGAAGAGTTCCAGTAAGCACCCGTTTCAACATAAAGTTTCCCTCGGCAGCACGATATATTTTCAGGCGGACAACGTAGCCCTCCGTCACAGCTCCGTTCTTGACTCCAGACGACTGCAACGCAGTTCTTCAGGAACGGTGGCGTACTAAAACCTGATTCCGGATAGTGACCCTGCTGCAAACCGAATGCTATTGGGGGAAATAAAAGGGGAGTTCTGCTTCCAGGCCGCTGGGGGAACTGCTGCGGCCCTAGAGCGGCACAGAGCATATCCCGCGCCTCTCAACTTTAGCAATGACCCATTTGGGCTAACCCCGCAAATGAAGTCTAGCGACTCCAGAAGGTTGACTATGTTCGAGAAAAAAAAGGCCCGATTGCGGATTCGGGCCCTCAAGTTCAGGTTGTACCTAGCTGGAAGATAACTATCTATTGATCACTTGCTGCCGGAGTTGCCCGAACCCTGGCCTTGTACCGCCAGTTGCTGTTCGACTATTTGACGCAGGGTGGCATAGTCGAGCGCGCCGCTCATAAAATGACCGTTGATGAAGAAGCTGGGAGTGCCGCTGATTCCCAAGCGCGCTCCTTCTTTGTGATCGCGCTCTACAGCCGCAGCTTGTTCGCCAGAATCAAGACACTTATCGAACTCGGGCGAATCCAGCTTCAACGCTCGCGCTTGAGCCTTGAGTTGGTCTACGTCGAGTTCCTTGCTGCGATATAACTCGTCGTGCAGTTCCCAGAATTTTCCCTGTTTGCCGGCGCAACGTGTCGCCTCCGCCGCCTTCCCCGACCGCGAATGAATGGGAAAGTCCTTGTAGGTGAAAGCCACTTTGTCGCCCAAATCCGCCTGCAATTTTTTCACATCGGCTGCCACCTTCTGGCAGTACGGACACTCATAGTCGGCAAATTCGACGATCGTGACGGCCGCCTTTTGCGGCCCGATCATCTGCGCATTCTGCAGATCTACGTTGGCGCGGGGAGGCGCAAGCGTTACGTACACTGTGGTTTGGACACGCAATGCCGTCACATAAGCGGTCCTTACTTTCTCCATGCGCACCGAGCGGATCTTTTCCAATATCTTTCCCCGGACAGCTTCGTACGGCTGATCGGTTTCCAGTCCCTCGTAATAAACCCTCATTTGATCTTCCGTGGGATCTTTGACCTGCGACTTAATATCCCGGTCAACCAACTGTTCCACCGTGAGGTTTTCGCTCTTCGCCTTTTGCTCCAGCAATTTCTTGTCTATGAGGTCGTTAAGCGCTCTGGTCTCTGCTTGATAGTATTGGTAATGAGCTGACAGAAGTCTGGCGGATTCTTCCTGTTCGAGTTCAGCCATCGTCACCTTCACCCCGCCCACTTCCGCCACCACGCTCGTGTCACCCTGAGCGGCTACGCGTCCGACGCTGAGCAGCAGGATCGTGGAACTCAGTCCAAAGGCTAGAATGTCTTGCCATACCGACATAAATGTTTTCCCCTGTCTTCCAAAAGATTAGATTTAATGAAAGAGGGCCAAAGCAAGCGTACAGACCACAAGAACAGTGGTTCGAGGTGCTATGGTCCTCTTTTGAGTTACGCCGCCAAGCCGGGGAGAGGTTTTGCTCGGTCTAAATGGCGCAACGCGTACTCTACAAGAAAAGGCTGCGTCCACAAGTCCCCAAGCGCACTAACCCGATCTCACTAGCCCCGCGACAAACCGCGAGCCGTGTTGGACTCAAGACCAGCTCGCGAGCCGACTATTTTGCCAATGATTCCGGAGCGAGTTGACACACCCATCTTGACCATCACCAACCGGATAAAAGCCTTAACCGTGTTTGGGCTGATTTTCATACGTTGGGCAATCTCTTTGCTGGTAAAGCCTTCCAGCAGAAAGTGCACCGTTTCCTGCTCGCGTGTGGTAAGACCAAAGCGTTCAGCAATCTCAGCGACCATAACCACCTCGTTGCCTTTCCTTTCGAGCATTACGATCAACAATCCGTCGGACTGAGTGGAGCCATTCTTAGCGCTTCCCGTCTTACGGCCGTTGAGATTGACTGGGAAAGAGCGGCAGAGATACGTTCGCTTGGCCGAATGAAATTCGGTGACAACTCGGGAAGTCGATTGCCTCTCCACGAGCTCAGCACGGATCTTATTCGCGAGCCAAACGTCCAGATGTCGAATATTCTCCGGCCGATCAGGAAACGCGAGGATATGAAGAGCTTCGGAATTGGAAGCGATAACGCTCAGAGCACCGTCAACTACGATCAGGCCGGGACGAGCCGGGACTGTATTCAAGTTTTCCCCACTTTCAGAGACGGGGCATCGCAATTGCCGGCCGCCTCAGACGAATTGGCTTGGCCCTTGAGGTCGGGGGATACCTCAATTGTTGCTTACTTGATATGGCGAATGGCAAGACACAGGCTCGCTTTTCCCGCCGCTGCCCAAACTCATTGACGACACTTCGTCACGTGAGGTAAACACCTTCCTCGGGGGTAGGAAGTCAAAGTGCACTTCTCCAGAGGGCGCAAGGAGAAGGCCGCTGTATTGTCGCATAGAAATTTTAAGTGTCAAGCACGCTCGTGCTAGAAGGCAAGGACATTTGTACTAGTACAAAGGGAGTAACCCATAACTAAGCCCCTCTCCGTACGTGGCCCTTGTCTGTTGACTTGGCCGGCTTCAACCGACCTGTCGTTGCTATTGCCTTCTCCACTGGTAGTCTTTCTCTTCGACTCCGTTCGGCCCTTTTTCCAATGGACGAAGGTAGTTGCAAGACGGGAGCAGATCCAGATGAGGGAGTTTTTCTTGCCGGACTCCATCGGCCCCAACGGTCTAAAATCCTTCTCAATGACGATGAGAAAAAACCGTACGCCCGGTTCAAAGCAAGGCGCATCTTCATGGGCGCCGAGAGTTGAACTGGGGTGTCCTTGAGCGCGTTTCTATACTTTACTATCCATGCTTCATCCGCATTGTGAGTGTCGGTGCGATCCATAACCACCTCCTCCCGTAAGCATGTGTCTGTGTTTATGCCTTATACGCCACTTCGACGCAAGAGACACCGCTCCGAAGGAACTACTCCCTTGGAGGGGGACCATACGCAGTAATCCCAACTGAGTGACTTCCGTTGTGATTGTGGAAACGACTGGGCCCAGCGCGAACTTATCTATCCATCACTGTTGACCCGGGACTGATCGAATGTCGTCGCGTCTCTTGACCTCTTGACGTTGGCGTCAGGTATTGCCCTAAAACACCACCTTGCGCTATCCCGGTTTCCTGTGGCGGCCAACATCCTTGATTGCCGGATTTGTTTCTCATCACCAGCCAGGCAAGGTAGATTGGATGAGTTTGCTACAATGCGCATGCCTAAATCGTTCTTGGATATTAGCTGGGCATCCGCGAGTGCGGAGGTGATGATGGCGCGAAGATGGGCAATGTATCTTAGATTTTCTATCGGGTTATTGTTTGCACTCTGCTATTCAGCAGAAATGACAAATGGACAAGGGTCGTATTCCGAACATGCAATTATTTCCGAAAGCGGGGCGACGATTCGGCTGGTTGCCAATGACGCTCGTCCTTTGATGCAGGCGTTGACTGCCCTCCAACAAAAATATGGATGGCGCGTTAATTACGAAGATCCGCAATACATTTCCCAACTGGATCTCGTCGAGGCGAAAGGCCTACAGGACAAATCTTTCTATCCAAATGGCCAACATCGAGTGCCAAGCGGAGGGTCTTTCGTGGTTGAGTTTGGCGCCGGTTCCGCGGCCAATATCGCGCCCGATGAAAAGAAGACCCTTCAACAGCTCGTTGATTCGTATAACCGATCTGGCAACCCGGGCCGATTTGAGTTCCGCGAGGGCCGACCAGAGCAGATTTTCGACGTCGTGGGCACGGCGGCTCACGACAACCAAGGCCGGATCTCTCAGCAACAAGTGTTGCTCGATCTGCCTGTCACTCTTGACTCCGAGGACCGGACATTCTCTGATACGGTCGATTTAATCTGCCAAAAGATAGCCGAAAAAAGCCACGCAAAAATTACCTTCGGAGTACATCCTCTGAGCCTGGATCGCGCCCATGTGACGGTGGGCGGAAAGGACCTCTCGGCTCGATCCTACCTTTTCCGTTCGATGGAATCGACGAACCGCAAGCTATATTGGCGCCTGCTTTTCGATCCCGATTCGAACAGCTACTTTCTGAACGTGCACCAAGTAGCGCCCGTGATCAAAAGCCCCGCGGCCAAGTAACGCCGCGAACCTCAGCGCTTGGTTCGAACCTGCGCCCACGGCATGAGCCAAGCATCTTGGATCCTGTTCCATGGTTGCAGAACACCCAGCTGCGCGGTAGCCAATCACCCTCCGACTACATCCAAGAGAGGCCAGCACAGCCCACGGGTTAGCGACAATGGGTTAGTGCAAGTGGGGACTTGTAAAGGCCAATGATGCGAATAGAGTGCTAGGGCGCTACTTTCACGGTCCCATAACTCCCCCTAAGGGACGGCGCTATTTCGCAGGAGGAAAAACAACATGACACGAAAGTTAGCAGTAGCTTGTAGTTTGTTTCTGGCCCTGATCGTCTTTGCCGGTATGGCACAGGCTCAGAGCCCATACCGCGTTGATTACTTTTCGAACGCTAACACTGGGGGAGCGCCAGACGGCACTCTGAGACTGGATAACGATGGTTCCGCGGCGGGGGCCAATCTCTGCGCGGACATTTTCGTATTTGACACCAACGAAGAACTGTCCGAGTGCTGCAGCTGCCTGGAAACTCCGGATGGTCTGCGCACTTTGTCAGTGAACTTGAACCTAACCGCCAATCCGCTGACCGGCGTGATCCTAAACACCGGTGTGATCAAAGTTGTTGCTGCGGCTACCAACGCTAACACTTGCCCCGTTCCGACCCACATCACTTTGGTTAGCGGTGGCGAAATTCAGGGCTGGGCGACACACATCCAAAACAGCAACTTCGCCATTACTGAGACCACCTCTCAGGTTTCCAACCTCAGCAGCGCCGAGGAAAGCAAACTGGCCAAGCAGTGCGGTGCGATCGTAGCAGTCGGCAGCGGCAAGGGCATCTGCAGCTGCGGATCGGGATCTTAGCTCTAACCATGCTTCCACGGGTGCAGAAATTCAGAGTCACTGCGCCGGCCAGGACGGATTCTCCGTTCCCTGGCTGGCGCGGTTTTCTTTGCGTTTCGCCAGGGATTAATTTTTGATTGCGAGTGTGTCGGGCGAGTGCCGGGACGCGCCAGCGAATCGATTCCGATCCCCCTCCCGCGAGTGGAAACCCGGCGCGTAGGAAAATGACCGCAGCGACTAGCAGCCCTCCGCTTCACATAAACGCTGAGCAGTCGTTGCGTCGATCAACCCGGTGTGCCAGATTTCCTAGGGAGTCCCGGACTGGTTTTTAGTTCCCCTGCTAGATTCCACGTTCGACTCCAGCTTCTTGCGGATCCGGCGCAGTTCCATAAAGCACAGCGCGGTCATCGTACACAAAACAGAAGCAAACATAATCATCACATTAGTGTCCATTGGCACGAGCTCCTCCCCCGCCGACCTCTTGTATCAGGGACTTGCGGCAACGCGCAAGTTCTTAATCTGGCGCGATAGGAAGGTAGCTGCCGGCGTCCCGGTGGATGAGGCACTTTTTCTGAGGGCGACTAGCGACCGGAAGTCGTTTTCTGCCACGCACTTGCGGACGATCACTGAGTTAAGCTTTGCCCCTTATTCGTGGAGGCACATTAACCTGGTTCGCGGCAAAGCGCACCTCTCGGATTTCGGATACTACGGGCTGCGGATCTACTGAATCGAACTGGCAGTATTGGAAAAAACGTTGTTAGCATTGGAGCCAATAAGGCGAATTGTACTCACCACGATAACCAGAATCACCGCTAACATGACCGCATACTCCGCAATGTCTTGGCCCTCATCAGACCGGATGATATTTAGCAGATTGGACACGTGACCTCCTTTCTCGCCGGGTGCGTCCGCGCACTAATCGAGGAGACATTCGATATCTGCGACGTATATTCCCAACCGATCAGCCTGGAAACCGATACCGCGATTCGAGTCGGATTGCTTGAATGCTAAGTCCAGCAGGTGAGCGCGAGCTAAGCCGACCGAATTTAGGATCTCCGCAGGCAACTTTACCCACAATTCCTGAGCGAGTCGAAACATCCATTTTTGCCATCACCAGCCGAATAAAGGCCTTTACCGTGTTGGCGCTGATATTCATGCGCTGCGCAATCTCTTTGCTGGTAAAGCCCTCCAGCAGGAACTGCACTGTTTCTTGCTCGCGGCGGGTCAGGCCAAAGCGTTCCGAAACCTCCATGATGGAGGCCGCCTCATTGCTCTTCCTCTCGATCATGAGAACTTGCAATCTTCCGCTCTGAGCCAGGCTGTCCTTATGGTCTTCAACGGCTTCGAGTGGAAAGGAGCGACAAACATACGTCCTCCTCGCTGATTGAACTTCACCGGCGATTCCAGACGGTGATTGTCTGTCGGCAAGTTTTGAACGGACTTTATTAGCGAGCCAGATATCCAGATTGCTGATCTGTTCGGGACGCTCAGGAAATGTGAGAATCTGAAGTCCCTCAGGATTGGAAGCGACAACCCTCAAACCGGCATCCACCACGATCACACCTCGCGCGGCCGGAGCACTATGCACTTGATCCCTCTCTGCAGGCGATTGAACCCAAGAATGAAGGCCGTCACGTCAGACAAAATGGACGCCTCGTAGAGCCAGGGGCAGCGTAACCGGTAATCGCTTTTGCAGCGACCGTCTCGATCCACCTTGGCGTGCGCTCTTCACGGGGGATATTACGGGCCTCGTTGGCTCCCTACAAGAGACAATACGGGACATCTCGGGGCATTTCGGGACACTCAGATGCCAGTCTCCCACTCGGGCCTAATTCGCCGGGTTAAGAATTGCAACATCCCCGCCCGGTCGTCCCTCACACGGCATACGAGCAGGCTGCGGAAAAGGGGCGGCGAATTTTCTCTGCAATCTGGACTGAATAGCGGAGGGAGAGGGATTCGAACCCCCGGTACCCTTTCAGGTACAGCGGTTTTCAAGATGTACCTTTCTCGCCGCCCTCACTCGTAGTAAAGCACTTACAGTCGGGCTCGATGCTTCCAAGTCGGGCTCAGGGCGTCTCATTCGGCAATTATTGTGCTCCGCTTTGTGCTCCAGAATCTTGCTGTTCGCAACTGCTCCCTGGTTGCCACTGGGCGGTAGAAAGCGGGGATGAAGTCGTGACGCGAAGGCTAGCGCGGAGGTGTACGGACGCGGAGCGGATGAGACGATTCGCAAGATTTCGAAGTTGTGCAGCGGGCGCGAGTTAGAGGAATGGTGGGACCGCGAGATTGCATGGTCGAGTGACACCCATCTTGTCCTTGCCAAATCGAAGTCGCGTTTGGCCGAATTACTCCGGCGTGCTAAGGATAAGCGCCAGTGGTTTGCTAAGCTGCCCTTACATCAGTCTCGGAGTCTCGGCTACCAACCAAGTCTTGTCGCAATCGCTCGACTTGTGCCGCTGCTTCTTTGATTTGCTCGGCATATTCCTGCCCGTGTCGTGGAAGAAATCCTCCGTAATTCTCCAGCAGCAACCGGAAAATCGTATTAATGGTACTGATGTTGGAACGCGCTGGGCCGGAAAGGGCAGACGTTAATCTTTCCAGTTGCAAATCCCGCACGGCGAGGTCTTGGCTACTCTGGGTTGCTCCTGTTTCAAGCACTCGCACGTGGTGGCGCATCAGCGAGAACAGGCATGCCGCTAGTACAAGCAAAATTAGATTGGCAACGATGGTCGCCCGAACCGCATGTTTAAGTGTGGCGATCCTCTCAGTGTCGAGCCTGGCGAAATTGCTGCTTTCCGCTGACGATAGGGAGGAAACGATGCGGCGAATTTCGTCCATGTAGTCCTCACCCTCGTTTGTATCCACAAGCCTGAATGAGCGAAGGCGATATCCCTGTTGGCGCATGCCAATAGAGCGCTCCATCTCAGCCTGCTTTGATTTAGCCAAAGTCTCCAACTGCGACTCCGGTGATTGTTCATCCTGCGTCCGTTTAGCGAGCCCCAGACGAAGGCTGGCAAGATCGGCTTCGATCCTGCCCTTCGCATCGGTGTACGGTTGCAAGTAAGAGGGGTTCTCGGTAAGCAGGTATCCTCGCTGACCTGTTTCCATATCGGTCAAATCTTTCAAAACATTGGAGAGTTCCGCTTGGATCGCTGAGCTTTCCAGAGTCAGCGCTGCGAAAGTCTGCATCCGTCTTAAGTGATTGACGGCAAGGTATGCATTGAATGCCGTGAAAGCGAGCAGCGCGAATATTCCTATTTGCAGAGCAACTCTTCGAATCATCCTAGCTCCTACCCATTTGTTCTTAAGCGATGATAGGCCGATTCAGGCGAAGAATGCCGTTATCTCTTCTGATGCCCTGATCATTGCAACTTCGCGAACTCCCCCTTCTTTCTTCACGACGGCGATGTCGAGACCCGGCGTTTCGCCCGAGGTGGTGAGCCTACGCAACGGCAGCTGATACCCGCTCCGCCGACTTCGCCGGAGCCAACACGATCAGGGCTACACCGATGATGACCAGCGCAGCCACGCCCCACAGTTCTCCGCGTTGGATCTGGTTGAGGAATGCCTGCATCGCCATAAGGGCGGCATGGGCAAAGCTCGACCATGCCGTGAAAGAAATAAAGCTGCGATTCGCCGATGGGTCACGGGCTGCCAGCAACAAAAAATGCCGAGTGTGACATAAAGGCTGAGCATCATCGTCAACGCAGGCTCTTGCCGCACAAACATCGTCAAGGGATAAACTAACCCGGAAAAGATCAAGCCCACCACGGCCAACAGAACCTTCCGCGCACGCTCTCGACGCTCGGAAGCTCTCCTGGCTAAATCACTTTATCTGAGCCGTCTCGCATATTTTGCGGCTGAATTTTGCGACATCGTACCAATGCTCATTTACCGGATCACCTGATTGCGACTGCCCGCTCGGAGGGGGGTCAGCCTCGCGGTTTTCGGGTATTCCTCACCCAGCTGCAGGCATGGGATCGCTTCTCGAACGGAAAGGCAGGCAAGCGTGAATCGTGGTACCTCGGTGCGGGCGCGATTCGATTGAAAACGTTCCATTCACCAGCTTCAGGCGCTCTCCCATGCTGATGAGACCGAGCCCTCGGCCCGCCTTAACCACTTCGCTGTCAAAGCCTGCGCCAGAATCGCTCACCGT
>Ga0210389_10000175_pt1 | contig 66758 bp, 42 predicted proteins | sample IncBWH28OmetaG_FD_160127 | JGI IMG/M metagenome (GOLD analysis project Ga0210389, IMG submission 160127) | Forest soil microbial communities from Barre Woods Harvard Forest LTER site, Petersham, Massachusetts, United States - Inc-BW-H-28-O ...
TGGCGGTATTCCGGGCACAGTGAATCGAAAGACGGCGCCGTACGGTACACCCGGCGACACCGAGATGCACCCGCCATGGGCGCCAATGATCGACCGGCAGATCGAGAGTCCCATGCCCATGCCCTCAGACTTTGTCGTGTAGAAGGAGTCAAAGATCCGATCGGCGATCGCCGGATCAAACCCCGCACCGCTATCCTCGACCGCCACCAGCAAGCCGCCGGGTTCGATGTGTTCCGAGGTTATCGTCAATATCTTCGGGCGGTCCGTGACCGTGCTCATGGATTCAACCGCGTTCACGATCAGGTTCAGCAGCACTTGCTGCAACTGAACCCGGTCACCGAAGGCCGGCCGATCGTCGACGGATAGATTGGTGCGAGACACCACACCATACCGCTGCAGCTGGCCGCGCGTGAGCAACAACACCTCCTGGATGGCGTCGTTGATGTCAATCTTTGCCACTTGCGGCCCGGATTTCCTGGCGAGCGCCCGAAGACCGCGGATCACGCCGCTTGCCCGTTCGGCATCCCCAATCATGCGCGAGAGCGCAAACCGCGCTTCGTCGAGATTGGGCTCGTCCCGGTTCAACCAATGCAAACCAGCCTCGCCATTGGCCATGATCGCGCCGAGCGGCTGGTTTATCTCATGGGAGAGCGAGGCGGCGAACTCGCCCATCGTCGTGAGCCGGGCGACGCGCGCAAGTTCCGCCTGGGTACTTCTCAGCGCCTCCTCCGCGTATCTGCGCTCGGTGATGTCCATGACCGTGCCAACAAAAACAAGATCACCAGACTCGGCGACATCGGGCTGGCCTACACTTTGCAGGTGCTTGACCGATCCGTTTGGCAGAACAATGCGGTATTCATGCTGAAACCGGCTTCTTTCGCGTACGGCCCGTTGTATAGCTTGTTCCAAAGAGGGCCGATCTTCGGCGTGAACCGGTTCCATGAATTTCGAATAGGAGGGCTGAGTTGTCGCCGAATCAATGCCAAAGATACGGAAGTGCTCCGCAGACCACGAAACCTCACCGGTGCCGACCTTCCAGCGCCAGCTGCCGGCGTGACTCAGAGTCTGCGCTTGAGCCAGGTAAGCCTCGCTCCGCCGCAGGGCCTCCTCGGCTCGCCGACGCTCGCTATTCTCCTGCTGCAAGGAAGCTATCACCGTAAAGGCCAGAATGATAAGCGTCACGCCGGCCACCACCAGAGCCAGATTGGTTTGATCGAGACTGGCGTTTCCTTGGGCTTGCAGAACCGTGCGGTGGACGGAAAACGTGGTCCCTCGCATTGCCGAGTAGTGCATACCGGAAATGGCCACACCCATGACGATGGCGGCAACGAGCTTTTGTCCAAGATCCGTGGTTCGGAATGCCAGCCAGAGTGCCGCCGTCGACGCGCCGATTGCGATGACCAAGGAAAGCGCAACGAATAGAAAGTCGTAGTTGAGCTCGGCGTGCTCCCGCATTGCCGCCATGCCAATGTAATGCATGGCGGCAATGCCAAGTCCCATGAAGGTACTGCTAAATATGAGGGAAAACGGCTGTGCGCTCTGACGACTGATGAAATGGAAACCGGCGCCGGTTACGAAGATCGCCACCACGAGCGAAAGCGTCGTTAATCCTATGTCATAGGACATCGGCATTGGCAGGTTGAAGGCGAGCATGGCGATGAAGTGCATCGACCATATTCCGCCGCCCATTGCTATCGCGGCGGCCACCAGATCAACGCGACGCGCAGCGCCTCGGTTGGCCGACATGCGCCCGCCGAGATCGAGGGCGGTGTAAGCCGCAAAGACGGCGACCAGAATGGACAGCGCGACGAGATGCGGATTGTATGTCCCGGTAACGACCATCGGTACGGTCCAATTTTGGAACAGAGACCAGTGGACGGCGCGCCCGCGGATTTGGCGGCCGAGCGTACATCATACCAGTCTGCGGTGCCATCGGCTCGACCGGCGGGTCGTGCACGCCGTTGAGCGACCTAAACCATGCCGGAGTCACTCGACTTCGTCGCCTGCGACATCCCTTTATCTGCAGCCCATACTGAAGGAGCTTGCCGCTAGCAGCGTGCGCGCAAATACTCGAAAGCTAGCTCGGCCTCCCGCCGCAACTGCTCTTCCAGCCCGGCTAGCTGATCAATATCCCCAGCGCGTGCAGCCTCTTCCAGCCGACCGGCCGCCGCACTTGCCGACTCGGCGTGTATGTTTGCGCTCGAGCCCTTGAACGAATGCGCGGCGGAGCCCATTGCCACCAAATCGCCGCGGTTCAGCGCCTCGCGGATTTTGCGCAATGCGGCGTCACCGGAGTCGATGAACAGTTGCACCAATTCCTGTGCAAACTCCTGGTCACCGTCGGTCACCGTCATAATATGGCCCCAATCCACGGGGGCAGCGGCACTAACAAGGGCTGACGAGGAGGGAAGGGCGGATTCCACGGCTTTCAATCTGGGGCCTGCGGACCCGAGATGCCGATCAAGGGCGTTGCTCAATCGCGTACGATCAAGCGGCTTGGTCAGATAGTCATCCATTCCGGCCTCTCGGCACAGCTGCTCGGTTCCTTGCATGGCGTCCGCCGTCAAAGCGATGATCGGAATGTGGCTTGCGCCGCGCTCGCGCAGGCGAATTTCCCGGGTCGCCTGGTAGCCATCCATCAACGGCATCTGGCAGTCCATGAGGATGATGTGATATCGGCCGGTCTCCCATGCGGTGATGGCCTCGGCACCATTGCTCACGACGTCAACCTTGTAGCCGATCTTCGCCAACGTTTGGCGTCCCACTTTCTGATTCACCAAATTATCCTCAGCCAGCAGAATGAGGCGATCGTCAAATATGCCTTCGATTCGGCCGGCCAGGACAATCGGTTGGGTGCGCTCGTGCCACACCGCGCCATCTACCGACATGACGCGGTAGAGGCATTCGCGCAGGTAGCGCTGCGATACCGGCTTGAGCAGATAGGCCGCGAAACCCAACGCGGCAAAATCCGCGGCGCCGCGGGCCCCTTGGGCGGAGGTGAGCAGTATCAACCGCGTCGCCTTGAACCGTTCGTCCTCTACGATTCGGCGGCCGAGCTCGAATCCGTCGCAGCCCGGCATCATATAGTCGAGCACGGCAAGATCGAACGGTGTGCCGCCGTTGACGCTGCTCTCCAGCGATTTGAGTGCCGCGTCGGCGTTGTCGACACAGATTGAGTTCATTCCGAGTTGCGCCAATTGCTGGCTCAATACCTTGCGGTTCGTTGCGTTGTCATCGACGACCAGCGCATGCCTGTCTTTCAGGGTTTCGGAGTTGAAGCGGCGGGTTTCCGGCTTGTAGGTCGACTTGCCGAACCGGGCCGTAAACCAAAACATCGATCCGACGCCCTCGGTGCTTTCGACACCGGAATCGCCGTCCATCAGCTTGGCCAGTCGCCGTACGATCGACAGACCGAGACCCGTGCCGCCGTGATGCCGCGTCGACGACACGTCGACCTGCGAGAACGGCTGGAACAGTAACTCGACACCCTCTGCCGAAATTCCCATGCCGGTATCGCGTACTTCGCAGCGGATGATTGATCCAAGAGTATCTGTGAAAACGAGCTTGACGTTGATTGACACCTCGCCGTCGCGTGTGAATTTGATCGCATTGCTGCCAAGATTGAGCAGCACCTGGCGGACGCGGCCCGGATCGCCGACCAACCGATCGGGAATTTCGGGGTCGACGCTGCTGATCAGTTCGAGCCCCTTGGCGTGGGCTTGAATCGCGAGCAGGCGCGAGACCTCGTCCACGGTATTGCGCAAATCCATGTCGATCCGCTCAAGATCCAGCTTGCCGGCTTCGATCTTCGAGAAATCGAGGATGTCGTTGATGATTGCGAGCAGACTCACGGCGCTGGCGTGAATCGTCTCCGTTTGATCGCGCTGCACCCTGTTCTGATCGGTGTCCAGCAGCAGCTCCGTCATGCCGAGGATTCCGTTCATCGGTGTGCGGATTTCATGGCTCATGTTGGCGAGGAACTGCGATTTCGCCTGGACCGCAGACTCGGCCCGCACTTTCGCAGTCAAGAGCTCGGCATTGGTCAATTCGAGATCCCGCGTGCGCAGTGCCACTTGCTCGCTGAGAGCATCGGCGAGACGTCTCAGGCGTCCGACCCGCCAGCGATAGCAAGCACCCGCCGCGAGCAACAAGGCGAGAATGCACAAAAGAGCGAACCAAACGGTTTGATAGATGTGCGGCTTGAGGGTAAAGCGAAAGCGTGCGCCGGTGTCGTTCCAGACTCCATCATCATTGCTCGCTATCACTCGAAAGGTATACGACCCCGGTGGAAGGCGGGTGTAGTAGGCGGTCCTACGGCTGCCTGCATCGATCCAGTCCTTGTCGAATCCATCGAGGCGGTACTTGAAGTGCGAGCGCTGCGGCACCAGCAAACTTAGGCCCGTGTAATGAAATTCCCACCGCTCGGCCCCCGGCGCAACTTCGACACCATCGGTAAGCGTTAACGGCTCTCCGTCAACTGCAAGCTGCTCGATGAGTACCGGTGGCGGCAATGCGTTCGTACGGATGTGGCTGGGGTCCATTTCGACGATGCCGCGAATGCTCGGGAACCAAAGCAATCCGTCCGGCGTACGAGTTCCGGCGCTGGTGTTACCGCCGTTGAACTCGGCGCTGCGCAGACCGTCTTTTGTTCCATAAGCATGAAAATTTGCCGGGCGGCTGCCGCCGGCCGCCAAGTCTTCCAAGGCACTGCGCGCGACCGTGAACAGCCCCTTGTTGGTGGAAAGCCAGAACTGGTGCGAGTCGTCCTCCAACAGCTGATATATGTTCTCCCGCAGCGGGTCGCCATAGCGCGTTAGTGAAAGTAGCTTACCGTCGCGAAATAGCGCTAGGCCCCGACTCGTGCCGAGCCACATGTCGCCGCTCTCGCCCTCATGGACGGCGAAGACATAGTCGCTGGGCAGCCCATCCGCTACACCCAAGTGACGGGTGCCGTTCTCGCCGATGATGAATAGCCCATGCGTCCACGTGGCCACCCACAAATTTCCGCCGTGATCTTGATGAATCAAATGAATGTCTGTTGAACCAGATATGTGCAACAGCGACTGCATGGACGTAATCTTGTCGTGTTCAATGACGTCAAGGCCCTCTTCCGTACCGACCCAAATACGGCCGAGACGGTCCTCGATAATCGCCGGCACTGTGTTTCCCGACAGTCCGGTCCGACGATCGAATAATTTCATTCCGCGCTGATCGAGTCGATAGACACCGGCTCCGACCGTGCCGACCCATAGAGCGCCCTGTCGGTCTTCAACCACGGAACGCACTTTGATGTTCTCGTGCCCCGGTGGTCCGGAAATGTGCTGATAGTGGCCGTCGGCGTAACTGCCCAATCCCAGATTTGATCCAACCCACACACCGCCGCCCTTACGCGGCGCTATGGTCCACGTCATGTCGCTCTTCAGACCCTCCGGCTCGCCCGTGGTTGTGAATTTCCCATCGCGCAACCGCAATAGACCTGCAGCAGAACTGCCAACCCAGAGGCTTCCTTCGTTGTCTTCGAGAATCGAGAGTAGCTCGCTAAAGGTGAATACGCCGCCGGCTAACGCGCGCAATTCACCGTTCCTCCACCTAACGAGTCCGCGGTCAGTGCAAATCCACAAATTGCCATCATGATCTCGGATCAGCGCGTTCACGGAGGCAAGCCGCTTGGTGCGGTCCGGTCGGATTATGGAATCGAAGCGATTCCCGGCTTGGCGATAAAGAGCTCCATTTTCCGTTCCGACCCAGAAGGTCCCGTCGACGTCCTCGTGAAAGGCCGTGACGGGCACGCCTGCACTTTCGGCGCTTAACGATATGGTCTCGAAGTGCTTGCCATCGAAGCGGCCCAGCCCCTTACCCGTACCCACCCACAGCACGCCTTCGCGGTCTTCGTGTAGTGCTCGGATACGACTATCCGGCAGTCCACTCGCAACGTTAAAGGCGAGCGCGCGATCACCGCCGATCTCGAATAATCCGTTCTCAGTTCCCACCCAGATGCGACCGTCTTTGCCTTCGCTGATCGAGCGAACGTAGGCGTGCTCGAGCTGGGCGATCCTGGTGAACGCCGTGAAGTGTCCATTCTCCAATACGACGATCCCAGACGCTGTTCCAATCCACAATCTTGCGGCGCGGTCGACGAATAGGGCGGAGATGTAGTTGTCTGAGAAAGCCGGTTCATTGTTGGCGTCGAATACGGTGAACCGAACGCCATCGAAATGAGCCAGTCCTTCCTGGGTTCCGACCCACAGGTAGCCGTCGGGTGTGCGTGCAATCGCCAGGGCAGATGCCTGCGGTAATCCCTCGGGAATCTGCCAATTGTCGAGAACGTACTGGGTTGGCTGTCGTGACGGATCGAGGGCGAGCGCATTGCCGCAGTTGAGCAAGAGCAAGAACGCCAGGAAACCGCGGAACGGAAATCTATTTGGGAGACCGACATCCGGCGCCGGTCGCGAATGGGTGTTCGCCATGTTTCTCCGCAACCCGGCTGCAGGGGCATCCAAAGTGTGACCTAATCGGCAAAAGCAGAGCGCGGCACCCTCGTTCGAGCGCCGCGCCGTCCATATGTTATCGGCGAAATACTGGGTTTCTGGAGAGGCGCGTGAAAGGTCCCCCCTCATTGAGGCCGACCAATCCGCACGCGAATCGGGACAGCACAGCGTCGCGGTGCTTACCAGGTCGGCCGCGGCCATTTCTCGAACGGCTGAAATGCGATTCTACACGATCTATTTGCCTTTGCTGGCCGCAATCACGTTGGGCTTGATGGCTTGCGCCTGGGCATTGGCGATTGTGAACAGGGCAGGCTGATTTATCTCATTGATCGCGTTGTTGATCGCTTTTCGCATACACGCATAAAATAGATTGCGGTAGTAGAGATCGCCATGATTCCACGGGTTGCATACGGCTTCCGCCGCGCCTTCGATACGCTTGTAGAGCGTAGCGGCGCCAGATGCGCTCGATACATCAAGGTCGCCGTACTTAACCCTCACCCGCAAGTCGTCGAAGCTACCTGATGCAAAGGACACCGTGGCGATTATGCATATCAAGGCAGCGAAAATCGTTGTGGCGAGGCGGCGGGGTAAGCGAGCGGAATGATTCATGGTCGTCTCCTGGATGGTCATTGGATGCGCGCGTGATTGGTGGTCGCGCACGGCAGAGAACCCTGACGGGATGACAATTATTGGGACGGTTTTGAAACGTCGAGGCGATGCTTGGATGTATCGAGTTCGTCCCAAACCGGCACGGATCCGTCCCTGTCGCGCGTATTCCTGGGACTGTCGCAGATTTCGTGCACCTAGCTCTCTGACGGTTCGCGTCCTAGTCAGGGGTGATGTGGTCGGTAAAGCGTGATTGGCGCACAATTGAGAGACGGAGTTCGCAACCCCATAACTCGAGCTGATAAGGAGATCTTCGGTGATCCTTTCTTCCTGCTACGGTCTTCGCATCCCCCTGGCCCTGACGCTGTGCAGTCATGTGGCGCTGGCCCAGTCCCCGGTGATTGCATCCGCGGATCCGCCGGCCCTCGCAGCCATGAAAAAGCTGGTCGTGAGCAACGTGGAGTCGCACGCGAAATTGGCGCAAGTGATGGTCGATACCGTGTTTAGCTATGCCGAACTCGGCTATCACGAGGTACACAGCTCCGCGTATCTGTCGGGCGTCCTCGAGCAGAACGGATTCAAGATCGAACGTGGCATTGCCGGAATCCCAACGGCATTCATGGCCACCTGGGGATCCGGGAAACCGGTTATTGCACTGGGCTCGGACGTGGACTGCATTCCCCAGGCATCGCAAAAGCCTGGCGTCGCATACCGCGATCCCATCGTCGCCGGCGCGCCGGGACACGGCGAAGGGCACAACTCCGGTGTGCCGCTGCAGATTCTCGCCGCCATTGCGGTAAAGGACATCATGCAGAAGAACCACTTGTCCGGCACGATCAAGCTCTGGCCCGGCATCGCCGAGGAGCTGCTCGGCGGCAAGGCTTACTATGTGCGTGCGGGCTACTTCAACGGTGTCGACGCCGTTCTGTTTGCGCACGTCGCCAACAATCTCGGCGTCAGCTACGGTGGTTTCACCACTCTGGGCGCGGTTTCCGTGCGCTATGATTTCTTAGGCGAAAGCTCGCACGCGTCGGTTGCCCCGTGGAAGGGACGCAGCGCACTCTCCGCGGTTGAACTCATGGATGTGGGTTGGAGCTTTAAGCGCCAGTTTCTGCGCCCGGTGCAACGCTCGCACAACGTCATCGTCAATGGCGGCGATCAGCCCAACGTGGTGCCCTCCACGGCCAGCAACTGGTACTACTTTCGCGAGATCGACTACGCACGGGTGCGCGAGTTGGTCGACCTTGGGGAGAAGATGGCGCAAGGTGCCGCGCTCATGAGCGACACCACCTACACCAGCACCGTGCTTGGCTCAGCCTGGCCGGCTTGGATGAACAAGCCGATTGCCGAGGCCGAGTACCGGAACATCCAGTCGGTCGGACTGCCCACGTGGTCCGCGGCAGACGTCGCGCTCGCCAAGGGCATTCAACATGAATTGAAGGTTCCGGAAGTAGGGCTCGAAACCGTCGTTAGTCCCTTAAAGGGCGACGGCGCTGAACAATCCTTTACCGGCGGCCCGTCGGACGATATCGGCGATGTGTCCTGGAATGTGCCGACCATCGTCTTGTGGTACCCGTCGAACATTCCCAATTTACCGGGTCATAACTGGGCCAATGCGATCTCGATGGCGACTCCGATCGCGCACAAGGGCGTGATCGCCGGCGCCAAGGCTCAGGCCATGACGATTCTAGACCTGCTGACCAATCCCGAACTTGTCGCGGCGGCGCGCGACTACTTCAACGTGCAGACGAAGGATCAGAAGTACGTCCCGTTTATCCGGCCCGAGGATCATCCGCACATCGAACTGAACGCCGCGATCATGGACAAATACAGTCCGCAGCTCGCGAAATTCTATTATGACGCGTCGAAGTACCCGACGTATCTCGATCAGCTCGGCATCAAGTATCCGACGCTGCGCGCGAGTCCTCCCGCCTCTGCCACAATCGAGCCGGCGGGTTCCGCTGACATGAACGACGTGGTTGCCGCGGCGACCGGCAAGCAATGAGTCTGGCACGAAACAATGCGGCCATGTGGAAGGAGCCCCGAAGGGCGGCGCAAGGCTACAAATAGAAGTACCCGATGACTGATATCGAGGCTTGAGTGGCAACTTGCGTCAATAGTGATGCGAAAAATCCTTTGATCGCCGAAGAAAAGCGACGCCCGGGCAGAAACTGGTACATGCCGTAGGCCACATACAGCGGTCCGATCGGCAGGGTTGCATAGAAGAGTCGGGTCAACAGTACTGTATCGGAGCGCAAAACATACCAGACCGGGATCACGACCACGGCGTAGAAGAGTATGTGCAGACCCGCGATGTACGATGTGAGGACCAGGTATTCGGCGTAGTTGAAAGGTTCGCGGAATCCGATGAGGCGGCAGGCGGCAGCCAGCAGCGGCACCTCGACGAAGAACAATAGATTGATATGATGTTGCAGGAACGTCGCCAGACTATTGGGCGCGTCGGCGGAGACGGCCTCGAAGCCGGAAATGGCAATGACCGCCGAGGTAAATGCGACGCTCACCACCAAGAATGCGAAAGGCCCGAAGTAGCGTTTACGCCTACCCGAAACATAATCCCGCGCCACCGCGCCGGGTCGCAGCAGTAGCAGCCAAATCAGCGATAGCACGCTGCGATCGACGTGCGCTAGAGCGTGTACAAATTCGGCACCGATTTCATGCACGCTCAGGCGTGGCGTGGGCGCCTTTTGCCCGCAATTGGGACAATAATTCTGACCCTGCTGGATGGCTGCGTTGCAATTAGCGCACGCCTCGGATGAAGGAGCTGATGTGTCCATAGGGAACTCATGAGTTTAGCCAAATGCGTCAGGCAAGTGAGAATGATTTGGAAGGAGCTCATTGAGAAACCCGGTCGCAATGATCCGTGCCCGTGCGAATATAGCCGTGGGTTTTAAGCGCTGTTGCAGGTCGAGCGGCGGGATGTGCGGGCTGGTTGCGCTTTTTGGTCTGTCTTGTCAGTCTGTGATGATCTTAAGTAGGGGGAAAGAAATGCGCCGACTGTTGCTCGGGTCACTGTTAGCCGCAATCGCGACCTTCGCCGTTGCCGCGCCGACGTCGAAAGAGGAGTTGAGCACGCCGCCCGCCGGCGCTCGCCACTACACGATCAGTTCGACGGCCGGCAAACACGGCGACGCTTGGTCGTGGAGGAGGCCTGACGGACGCGTGGCCTATCGCATGTCGATGTCCCTGCGGGGTTGGGTCACCGAGGAGGACGAACTGGTGACCCTCAACAGCGAGCGCCGGCCTACGGCCATCGCGATCCGCGGCTACACCGATCAGGGTGACGCAACTGAGGAATTCACCGTCGACGGTTCTGGCGTTGCACACTGGAAAACAGTTGTCGATTCCGGCTCTGGGCCCTTCGGAAGCCGGCGCTACAATACGTACGGCGGGCCCTGGCTTGCCGGTGAGATGGATGTCGAGGCGCTGGTCACCGCGGGCGACAAAGGGATCGACCTGCTGCCCAGCGGGCACGCCAGCATCACCTTCGATAAGTCGGTACAAATCGACGGTCCGCACGGCCCCAAGATGGTCAAGCTCGCCTTCCTTCGAGGCTACGGCTTTGCGCCCTCACCTGTTTGGCTCGACAGCGACAATCATTTTTTTGGCAATGCCGGAGTGATTTCGCTGCTGCCGGAGGGTTACGAAGCGAGCGGCCCCCGGCTTAAGGCTCTCCAGGATCAAGCGACAGCTGCCATGGTCCGCGGAATCGCACACCAGTTCTTAAGCCCCGCCAATCGGACGCCAACGCTAATCGATCACGTTCTCATGTTCGATTCGGTCGCTGGCCGATACCTGCCGGACCGTGCGGTCTTGATTGCCGACGGCAAAGTTGCCGCCGTGGGCCCGGCGGGATCGATCAAGCCGCCGCCTGGCGTCGTCCTGATCGATGGGCGCGGCAAGACACTGACGCCCGGTTTGTGGGACTCTCACCAGCATGTTGGGGATGATTGGAACCTCCTGCAAAACGTAGCGACAGGCATGACGAATTATCGGAGCCCCGGCACGATCATCGACGACGCCCTGAGCATCTACCGGCGTCGCGCCGCCGGCGACCTGCTCGCGCCCGACGGAAAGATCTCAGTGATCATAGATGGCAAGGACCCGCTGGCCGCGCAGGGCGCGCTCACGGTCTCCTCGGCGGAGGAGGCAATAGCGGCCGTAGATAAGATCAAGGCAGCGGGTCTATGGGGCGTCAAGTTCTACACGTCGATGAACCCGGCATGGATCGCTCCGGCGTCCGCCGAGGCACATAAACTCGGCCTGCATGTGCATGGCCATGTGCCCGCGGGCATGCGCCCGCTCGACGCGGTGCGGGCGGGCTATGACGAAGTTACGCACATCAACTTCATCTTGATGCAGGCCATGCCGCAAGCTGTGGTCGACAAATCCAATACCGCCGCACGGCTGGAGGGCCCTGCCCGCTACGGCAAGGACGTCGATCTCGATGCCCCGGCGATGAAGGCTTTCTACGCCGAGCTCTCGCAGCGACAGACAATCATCGATCCGACGCTGACGGTATGGGAGCCGCTGATGACCTCCGACGGCAGCGCCATCTCGCCGGAATATGCGCCGTTTGCGGAGATCGCGCCGCCGTCTGTCACCCGTAATTGGAAGATTGGCGGCTATCCTCTATCCGAAGGCCTCACGCGCGACGACTATCGCCGCAGCTTCGCCAAGATGGTGGACCTTGTGGGGAAGCTCCATCAAGCGGGTGTCCGGATTGTCGCCGGCACGGATGGGTACGGACTGGAGTTGGTGCGCGAACTGGAGCTTTACCGCCAAGCGGGTTTGAGCAATGCCGAGGCGCTGCAGACCGCAACCATCATCCCTGCCCGGATGACCGGCATGGCCGATCGCACGGGATCGATCGCGCCTGGAAAGACGGCGGACATCATCCTGGTGGAGGGGGATGTCTCGAAGGACCTCGCCAACCTTCGCCATGTGGACACTGTGTTCTTGGACGGCTATCGACTGGGAGGAAAGGCGCTGCGGGAAGCGAGCGGTCTGAATGGAATGCCGAAGTGATGAGGCCGTTATTGAGGTGAGCTAGAGAAGGGGTGGTAGGAAATGAAAGTCGTCAAGACATACTCGACCCGGGTTGAAGCGGATGTCGCGAGAATCGCCTTGGACGCTGCCGGCGTGCCCTCCGTCGTTGTCGGCGTCGGCGCCGGGATGGAGGGTGGAACGGGGGGTGTGCAATTGCTCGTGCAGGATGATCTCGTCGAACGGGCTTTAAAAGTGCTCGGAGACTCGTAAATCCGAGGTCGCGTAAGGCCCTGAATATGGGAAAACGGCTCAAATCAAAAACGCCGCGCGACTGATCGCTTGCGAAGATCACGCAGCGCATCCTTAGGTTGACTTTAATGTTTACACGTGTAATCTATAGCTACGTTTACGCCTGTAGTCATAAGAAGTCGCCAACGGGGGATCAGAAGTGTCAATCTCGATCAGCGAAGCCGAGTCGGTCGTGATGGAGGTGCTATGGCGTAGCAGCCCTCTTGCGACCGAAGACGTCATGACGGGTCTGAAGCCCAATGGCAAATGGCAGGAAACGACTGTAAAGACGCTGCTCAATCGGCTGCTCAAGAAGGGGGCGGTGAGCGCGCGGAAGGATGGGCGGCGTTATCTATATTCGCCTGTGCTCATGCGGAAGCAGTGGATATCCCAAGAGAGTACGGGGTTTCTGAACCGGCTGTTCGATGGCCGCGTTGCGCCATTGGTCGCGCACTTCAGTTCGCAGCGGAAGCTGACAAAGAAAGATATAGCGGATCTCAAGCGCTTGATTCAGGAGCTGGACGATGAGCAGTAGCCTGATTTACTTTCTGGTCACTGCGACCCTGATCTCAAGCCTGGCGATCGTCATCGTCGGGATGCTGCGTAAACCGTTACGGTATCTGGTGGGGGCGCGGGCTGCTTACTGGCAATGGCTGTTGATGCCGGCCAGCGTGTTGGCGGTGCTGGTACCTGCACCGGTGCATTCGGTCCGGGTATTGGCCGAATCTCTGCCGCATTCCGTGGGCGCTGCCTACTCTGCGGTATGGGTTTCGGCGAACGCAGCTGGCGCTTCAAATCATAATCTTTTGGTCCTGTTGATTTGGTTGCTGGGGGCGTTTGCCATGCTGACGTGGCTGGCGATCCGCCAAGTTGTCTTTATCCGATCACTCGGGCCTCTCGCTCGAGATCCGGATGGCATCTGCCGCAGCAACTCAATCGTGGCGCCCCTGTTGCTGGGCGCTTGGCGCCCACGGATCGTGGTGCCGAAGGATTTCGAAGCGCGTTACAGCCCGGAACAGCGCGCCTTGGTGCTGGCGCACGAGCGAGCCCATCTCGTTCGAGGCGACGCAGCGATCAATGTTTTCGCGACGGTGTGGTTGTGCCTCGCCTGGTTCAATCCGTTGATGTATTGGGCGTTGGGGCGACTGCGATTTGACCAAGAACTCGCGTGTGACGCTCTCGTGGTCGCCGAATCGAGGACTCAACGACGACTCTATGCCGATGCATTGCTCAAAACCCAACTCGCCAATGAATCCGCCTGGGCTGGGCCTCTCGGGTGCCATTGGCAATCTATCCATCCTCTCAAGGAGAGAATCGCGATGCTGAAACGTCCTTCCCCCGGATTGACCCGTCGATTGTTCGGAATCGCGCTTACCGGAGCGTGCAGCCTCGCGGGTGGCTATGCCGCCTGGGCGGTTCAAACAGAGTTACCCTCGACGAGCGATCCATCAAAGATCATCGCGATTCACATGAAGTGGTGGGTGAACGGTAAAGACGTACTGCAAGTTTCGGGGCCAATAGCCACCCAGGACATCCGCGTTCCTTCGGGCAATGAGTTCGTCGAGAAGGTCTCATTCGGGCCCGGGCAGTCGTTCGAAACGCGCTGCTTTGCCTCTCTCTCCAATCAAGACAGGGAGTCATCGATTTGGGAGACAGCAAAGGCCGCTGGTCAGAGCATTGAAGGGCGCATCCTTTTCGAATGCAAACTGAGCACCAACGACAAGCCATTTTCGACACCGGCGATTCTCGTGGGAGACGGCAAAGTCGGCACTATCGAAACCTCCAACCCGGAAGGGAACGTTCACTACAAACTGGAGTTCAGAGCGTCGACGCTGCCGACGAGGACATCGCGCGCGCGATAGACGGGAGTCCTTGGAGCGCGATGGGCTAAGTCGAGCGGAAAAGCTGATTGAGCACCTGGCGTCGAAGTGAATCCCTTCGACCCTTATATGGCGGGGTGGAAAACTACGCCCCTTGGTTGGCCGAGGTACTCGGCGTCACCGGCTCAAGTCCCGCCTCAGATTGAAATACCGCCGCTTCGAGCCGCTTGATCCTCCGGTGGATGTCTTCCAGGGGATCTGCATCCATCGATAGCGCCACGTTGCTCGTCATTCGCCAAAAGCCCCTCCATTTTTCCGCAATCTGCTTGATCATGACTGCCTCTCGATGACAACGTCCAACACCATGGGGGCCCTTCGGTGAATCAATTCTGAGTTCTCAGCATACGATCGACCGATCGGCTCATTTGTTTCAAAATAAATCCGGGCGCCAAGCGATTCATCATTTTGAGCTGATTCGCCTGACCTGGACGAATTTCCATTCGATTGGTTTGCATTCCTTTGATGGCGACTTTAACCATGTCTTCCACCTTCATGATAGAAGCGCCCTTCATATCTTCAACATCAAAGTCATTCAAGAGTGCGGTTTGTATCGCAGGCGGCGCCAGGTCGAATACCTTCACTTTGGTGTTCTTCAGTTGCACACGAAGGGACTCGGTGAACGAGTGCAGACCGGCCTTGGTGGCGCAATAAACCGGTGCAAGCGGCAATGGCACAAATGCCAATCCCGATGAAACGTTCATGATTGCCGCCTCAGACTTTGTTTTCAAATGCGGCAAGAATTGTTTCACCATGCGAATCGGCCCGCTCAAATTGATTTCAATCTCTCGGGTGATGTCTTCGAGGCTTCCGGCATCGTCGTGAATATTGATCTCGCGCATGATGCCGGCGTTGTTGATCAAAATGTTGAGCGCAGGAAATTGTTTGGTGACCGCTTCGTGAAGAGTGACGATCGCTTTCGGATCGGCGACGTCGCTTCGAAAGGTGTGAATTTTCGGGAAGGCCGCTTTCGCACGGTCCATCTTGGCTTGATCGCGGCCCGTGACGAGAATCGTGTTACCAAGCGCCGCGAGTTGCTTGGTCAGTTCGTAACCGATGCCGCTGGCGCCGCCGGTGATCAAAATCGTATTGCTCGTAAGTTGCATAATTGATACTCGCTGAATCAGCTCATTCAACTTTGTAAACGCGGCCGGTTTGCGCTCCCAAGATGGCGCGTTTGTAGGCTTGTCCCACTTTCCATCCTTCGACCGGAATCATGCCGGTGAAGAACTGGGCAAATTGAGATTCGGATTCTTTCAGCATCGTGGGACTCACCACATTGATACGCAGTCCCTTGGGAAGCTCAATGGCGGCGGCCCGGACAAAAGCTTCCAACGCGCCTGAGACGGTTGCACCCGCGGCGCCGGCGAAGATCGGGTCGTCATTGAGAATGCCCGAAACCAAAGTGAAGGATCCTTTTTCTTTGATGAACGGGATCGCCTCCTGGACCAGATTGATCTGCCCCATGAGTTTGCTTCCAAACGAAAACTGCCACTTTTCAGCGGTGAGCTCCGAAAGCGGAGCAAATGCAACTTGGCCGGCCGCAATGGCCACGGCGTCAAACGGGCCGGCGGCCTGATAAAGCTTCCTGACACTTTCGCGGCTCTCGATCTCGACTCGAAAATCGCCGGATGTGTGCCCGACCTTGACTATCTCGTGGCTGGCACCCGCCAATGCCTTCTGAACCAGCCCGCCGATTATTCCGTTTGCGCCAATCAAGATAATTTTCATAAAAACTCCGTTCTGCCCGCTTAGGGCGCGTTGTGTCTCAAATTATTCGGCAGCGAATGACTGCGTGCGGACCAGTCAGGCAACTGACTAAATATTGAAGCGATGGGCGTTTTTACTCGGCCCGCCTCAGGCTTCGCCGTGTGCGTGCGGGTTCAGCCCGCCTGGTGTCTCATAAGTTTTGTATCCAACTCTTGAGGCGCTTGGTCTCCGTCGCCACAAGACCGGGGTCATGAAAAGTATGGGCCAGGATCGAAACGCCTTGCATGGCGGAAAGCAGATGCACCGCAAGGCCGCGGGAGTCTTTGCCTTTCCCAAGTGACCGAAACTGGCTCTCGATCCAGGCCAGGTGTTGGGCGAAGATCTCGGTCGATCGGGTGGCGATCGAGCCGCCGGCCTTGTGGAGCTCGGAGCAAAGCGTCCCGACCGCGCAGCCGTGCTGTGCCAAGGAATCCTTGTTCTCGAAGACGCCTTGGACGCAGGCGCAAAGCCGATCCTTGGGCGATCCGGCTTCGCTCCATCGCTGTCGCTGCGCGGCCAACTGCGCTAGCCTCGACTCGACGATCGCCTCACCAATCTCGTCCTTGGTCTTGAAGTAGTAAAAGACGTTGCCCAGAGGAACTTCGGCTTCGCGCGCGATGTCGGCAAGCGAGGTGGCGCCGAACCCGTTCTGGTACGCCAAGTCCACTGCCGCACTAACCAGCCGGGATCGTTTATCGATATGTGCCTTAGCCATGTTGCATATGAGTCAGTTGACCAACTCAGTATGGCGAGGGATGGCAAACCTGTCAAGCCGTTGCGGTGTCAAAGGTATGCGCATCATTGATGGGCGGCAAATCTGGCCGTCGATGCGCGCATTCCACTTCAATGTGACTGCCGCCGACTCGTCGAAAGGCTCGACGCCGGCGACCCAGGCATGCGCGATTACCGTGACGCCGCAGATGAACTTCACGCTCGCGGACATCGATCAGCGGCGGGCAGACATCGGGATTGACGATTCACTCCGTCGACGCTGCGGCAGGCACTTAAAACATCGTGATTACCGGCACGAGCGGCTCACTCACCCGATCGACCGAGATCTCACTGACGATAGCCGATAAGTCTTGGTAATTGATGCTTGTACGGCACACTGTCCCTATTTGATGAAGACCTGCAAACGTCGATTGGCTTGAAGCGCCTGTGCGTCGGTTCCCGAATCGATCGGCTCGCGCGCGCCGTGACCTTCCACGTGAATCCGTCCCTTGAGCGAGGGTTCGAGCGTAATCACACTCTGGCTGATTGATTCAGCGCGTTGCCGGGAGAGGGCAACGTTGTATGCGTCCCCGCCACGGTAATCCGAGTGGCCTATAAACGTAAAATCCCGTCCTGACATCGAGGGGTCCGCGAGCGCATGAGCAAGCACTGCAATATTGGGGCGCGTTTGCTCATCGACCACGACGCTGCCGGTGTCAAAGTTGATCGGAATATTGACCGACGGACCACCGCCACCGCTGGGAGTTTGATGCTTTGAAGGCCCCGAGCCCTTCGGCGACCCGACGGCGGACTCCGTCGCGCTCAGCGGCTGGTACAAGGAGTAATGAAGCGCGCGCACAATGTGTTCCTGTGTCGGGTGTTGCACCTGCCCTTCCACGCTGTCGTTGAGCGCCGCGTACTCGGCATTCTTCGGTTCAAGAGCGTGCGCCTGTTTGATCAGCTGATAGGCATTCTCAGGGTCGCCGTCGAGATTGAGCAGTGCCCCGTAGTGATAAAGAGTGCTCGCGCGTGCTTGGATCGAGGGCGCGCGATCGTACGCTGCCAAGAATGCGGCGACGGCCTTCTCCTTGTCAGCCCGCTCCGTCGACTGGGCGGCGAGTTCACCCAGCTGTTCGTAGGCATCGTATGAGGGACAGGCGTCGACGGCCTGCCGCAGAAAAGCGATTGCTTCATCGCTTTTATAAGCGGCGATTCGGTCGTGCGCCAGTGACAGGTATCGTTGGCCGAGTACGCAGTCCTCAGCACGTGAGGGTGCGCCCAAGACTACCGCAATTAAAAGTGTGCAACCTGAAGCGATGCGCATGCCGTTCTCCTACCGACGAAAAACATAGTTGACGGATACGTGGTAACCGTCCTTTTGCAGATCATTCGGCGCAAAGGTTAGGGGATCATTGTTGACGTTGAAATTGTTTGCAATGCTGCGACCCCAATACACCTGCGCGTTCAAACCGCGCAGCGGGTTCCAGAGCAATCCTAAGCCCGCACTCACGATGTAGAGCGGATCGGTTGTATTGAGATTGGGATTGCCGGTGGCCGTGTCGACCTTGTCCCACGATCTTCCATAGTCCACGAATCCGGCGATGACAAGGTCGTGCACACTGGGTTGGTTTCGATACCCGGGTATCGGGAGCTGCAATTCGATGGTCGCGGCCGCGCCGTTATCACGTACCAACAGATTTTCGGGGACACCACGAACAGTATCGACACCACCGATGGTGAATTTCTCGAGTACCAGGAGCGGCTCCTGGGTAATCTGGCCCGTTGATCGCACAATCAATTGTGCACGATCATTGAAGTGAGAAAAGACCGAGAGGCCGTTTAGACGTTGGACAAAGATGAACTGCAGTTGCTCGAGGCCAAACAATGCATCGGCGCCCGTTGGATTCGGATTGAATGGGTCGTTTTTCGACGGCTGATTGGTTGTCGCGCCCAGCGCATTGATGCCGTGCCGATACGTGACCCGCAGGTCCGTTACCGAGCTTGCGCCATGAATGAGCCAGTCGAGACCACCGAGGGCGACCGCCACGTTACTAACACCATTTTGCGCGCCCGGGGAGAATGAGAATGGCTCGCCGAGCAAGGTCGTGTAACTGTGGTCCGACTCGGCTCCTAAGAATACCGCGAACCGATTACTCAACCTATCGAGTAACGGCACCGTGAGCGAGAATCCGTAAGTGCGGGTTTTTTCCTCGATGTTAAGTGCTTCGAAAGGCTGTTCGATGATGCTGGAATTCGCAGTGGAAAAGTAAGCTTGGAAAGTCGCGTTGTGGGCATTCACCGGGATGGAAAACACTCCCGATCCTTCGGTATCGCCGCCTGCGCGGACGACGGAGCCGCGCCATTCTTCACCGTAGCCGGTCAAGTCCCGCGCCCCAAAAGTCGCGGTGCCTTCCCACTCTCCGGTGCTCGCTGAGTGATTGTTGTCCGCACTTAAGCCGGCGCTGAACCGCGGCTGATCCTCGACGTTGAGGCGCAATGTGCTTTGCCCGAGGACGTCGCCGGGCGCCAACTTCGCGTCGAGGCGCAGCACGTTGGGGTCTTCCTGAAGATAGCGCAGCGCGTATTGAAGATCGGATATGTTGAGCGGTGCATCTACATGCGTGAGAACCCGAGCTGTGATGTAGTGAGGGCTCAACTTGGTCGGGCCGGTGACCTCAACGCGGCTCAAGGTGCCTTCGACTGCTTGATAGATAACCAGACCATCTTTGGACTGCTGATCGGGCAGCAATGCGCCTGAATTGACGAATCCCTTGTCGATATAGAGACGCGTGAGCGTGATGCGCAGTGTTTGCAGCTCCGCGCTCGATACCATCCGATTCTCATACGGCTTGACGATCGATTCAATCACGTTGGGCTTAAACGCCTTGACGCCACGCACCTCGATATGTCTGACAAACATCTCGCCGCCGCCGGCTACCGACGCAGGTTCGTCCAACGGATTCAGGAGTGAGGGTAATTGATAGGTCGGTGCGGGTGGCACACTGGGTTGCTGGTAGTTCGGCGCACTCGGGGATTGGCCGTGGGTACCGCTGCCGACGACCTGCCCGCCCGCACACAAAGGAAATGCGGCGCTCGCGGCGGCGAGCAAGAAGCTACGCATTAATCGCAACCCACGTCCGCAGCGGCCGCGACGAGTGTTGGCCCATCCTTGAGCCGGGGACTTCCGGACGGCGCCGCAGCGGCAGTTGTTGACGTCGGCGTTGGAGGCGGCGAAGTCTGGTAGCCATCGGGACTGGGCGTTACACCGCCGCGTCCCTCACGCACGAAGGTGCTGCGGCTTTTGTCGCGCCGACAAGCATTCGACGCCAATTCGGGGGCCTTTGCAGTGCTCACGTCGGGCGTCGCCAACGCAGAGTTGAAGTTCGTTTGCGGCGAATTGATGGTCACTGTGCCGTTGTTGCCGGCAGCCGACTGAGCACTCACCAAACTTTGGGAATCTTCGACGAACAGCGCTCCCTTGGTCAAGAATATGTTGATGGCACCGCCATTACCGGAGTCGGCTTCAGCGAGGATGGCACTCTCCTGCAGGATCGTCTGACCGGCGTTGTTGATGGTTATGTTGCCGCCGTTACCCTGTTTTCCGGCGGTGGCAATGATCGTCGAATTGTTCATGGTTAACGGGCTGCCACCGGCATTGACGGTGATATTGCCGCCGGTGGACGCGTCGGAATTCGTCGTGATTGAGCTGTTGCCGGCCAGAACCAGTGAAGGCGGCACACCCGGTGTCGCCTGCGGATTCACGGTCACAGCGATGGCTCCCGAATTACCAGACCCGGCTGCAGTGGTGGCGATACTGGCCCCGTTTGTGAGCGACAGACCGGCCGATGTAATGGTCACCGTGCCACCGCTCCCTGCGCCCATGGCATTCGCCGAGATCGTGGTGCCCGCTCCGGTTAGCGCAACGTCCCCGGTCGTCTGGACGAGCACATTACCGCCCGTGACGACTGGGAGTGGCGATCCTGGCGCCTTGACTCGACCCGTGCGATTACCTGCACGGCCCAGGCCGGCCGCAATACTGCTGCTGCTCGTGTTGGCCGTCAGTTCTGCCCCGGAGTCCATCGACAAACTCGAGGCTGTAACATTCACGGACCCGCCGATCGCGTCGTTGCTGGAATTGCTTTCGAGCGTTGTACCGTTTCCGGATAGCCTCACGGCACCGGCCGAGATCACAGAGAGTGTCCCGCCGCGGCCTGCTGTCGAGCTGTTACCGGACGCGTCGACTGAAATCGTGGAACCTTCCTTCACTGTTAGCGATGCGATAGGAGCGGCGATGGTGCCCAGGTCAATCGCACCTCCCGGCGCGCCACCTGAAGTATCCCCCTTGATCGTCGCCGCCCCCGTCACCGTGACGGCGCCGGTCGTGTGCAGTGCGATGTCCGCCGGCAAGGTACTCGCGTTTCCGCCGCCAATGGTCGCGGTTACGTCGCTCGAGTCTATTGTGAGCGCGGCGCCTGCCAATGTGATCTTGCCGGCCGCGCCGCCGGTACCTGCGGTTGAAGTCGAACTTGTGCTCACGCCCCCTCGCGGACCATCCGTGGGGGATGTAATGCCCAGCGCTCCGCCGGCGGTGACTTGAATGTCACCGGCAGCAACATTTCCGCTCGTTGTCGCGTTCAACGTGCTACCCGTTAGCGCAATAGCGCCCGGCGCCGTAAGCGTAATAGTGCCGGGCACAATGGCGTTGCCGTGCGCATCGGTTGGTTGCGTCGTCGCGACCGACGTATCGACGGATGTGTGTTGGGCCGTCAACGTCCCGGCCGAGCTGATATTGATCGTGCCCGCTTTTCCGGCGGAACTATCCGCCGAGGTCCGGATTTGCGTCATTGCAGCTCCCGCGGCCAGGTCACCGAGGGCCACGGAACCGTTCGACGCATTTATAGTGATTGTGCCTGCATTCCCTGCGGTTCCGGGCCCGCCCGCGGCGCCACCGGGCAGACTCGCCGTCGATGCGATGTTCATGCGATCAATCTGTAGTGCGCTGCCGGTGTGCGGATCCGCCGCACTCGCGGAAATGGTGATGCTCCCCGCGTCACCACTGCCGGTTGTCGACACCGCGATGGCATTTTCAGACCTGTCGCTGCCCCCGGTTCCTCCCAAAATGTCCACCGTCGCACCCACAATCCTGATGTCGCCGGCGGGGGATGCGCTTGTCGTTGCGGATACGATGTCTGTGTTACTGATTGTGATCTGCGAACCCGAGAGGTCAATTTGGCCTGCCGACTGCGTACCCGTGGTGGTGGCGTTCAGGGTGCTGTTGGCGACCGACAACGCACCGGTGCCATTGTTCGCGGTCAACATGATCGTGGCGGGCGCAGCACTCGAGAGGTTCGAGGCAGTCCCTCCGGCCGTCGTGCTCAGATTCGCGCTACCCAAGGCAATGCCATTGGCAGCGGTGATCGTCACCGTACCCGCCGCGCCCGCGCTCATCCCGGTCGACGACGAAATCGATGTCTGGGTCGTATCCGAAGGCAACCCCACCTGCACCGAACCGATCGATGCCGTCAGTGTCACCGTGCCCGCGTTGGTCGAACTGGTCTGGCCTTGATTCGCATCCGAAGAAATGGTTGAACCGGCAACTATCCGCAAGGCCGCGCCGCTCGAGCTGTCCGCACCGCTGGAAATAACATTAATCTTGCCGGCGTCGGCCGGACCGGTGGTCTGGGAGAGAATCTTGGTGTTGCTGATGGCAACCTGCGAGCCTGTCAGATCGATCTCACCCCCAAACTGCGTACCGCTCGTGGAAGCGTTGAGAGTGCTGTTGGCAATAGCGATCGGCCCAGTGCCCGCGGTTGACGGTACGGTTCCGTCGTTGACGAGCACATTGATATTGCCGCCCACGCCAACTGCGCTGGTCGAGCCGGCGGTCGTCTCGATATCCGCAGCCCCCAATGTAATGCCACTACCGGCAGTCACCGCAACCGTGCCCGCCAAGCCGGCATTCGAACCCGTCGAGGAGGAAACCTTGGTTTGAGTTGCGTCCCCCGACAGCCCGATCCGGATGCTGCCCGTGTTGGCGGTTAGCGCGATAGTCCCCGCGTTACCGGCTTCGACGGACGGATTGTTCGCCGAAGCTGCCACGCCGGTGGCTGTCGACGAAATGCCCGCTCCACCATAAATCTGCAATGCGGTTGTTGTGGAAGATGGATCGGCACCCGTGGCAATTATTGAGATCCTGCCGGCATTCCCGCCTGGATAAATGGATCCTGATGGCACCGAAGTAGGACTGGATGACGCACTGATCGTGCCGCCGTTGATGCTCACCGTTCGACCGCTGATCGCAATGTCGCCACCCGCATCGATCCCCGTCGTTTGCGCGGTAATTATCGTCGTTGGTCCTGCTAGATCGACCGGGCCGCCGGTCGATGTAATTTGAATGTTGGCCACCGTAGTATTGGGCGCGCTGTTGTTCATCCCGGTGAAGCCATTATCAGCATCGATCGTACTTCCAGCGATGCTGATTCCATCAGCGCCGGCGAGGACGTAAATTTGGCCCGGCGATTGTGCGGTTGAATCTGTAGTCGACAAAATCGATGACGACCCGTTTATCCAGACTCCTCGAGTGCCATTGATCAGAAGAGGAGAACCCTGACCACCGGCGCTCACGCTGTTGGTGACCTTCGATGCTGAAATGACCACCGCGTCGGTCGAAGCAACACTATTTGGCGGACTGGCAATTTGTAAGTTGGCGGGAGGCGTTGCACCCAGCAGTATTTCTCCGCCAATACCCCCGAGTCCACCGGTGTTTGTCGAGCTAATGGTTGAATCAACGATTGCCACAACGCCGGGCGTGGCTTGAGTAAGGATCGCCGTCGGCACAGTTGGTCCGGTCCAAGCGTTGGATGCCTCGCTGCCCGTCGCTTGAACCAGTATCGTGCCCGGTGTGCCGGTCGTACCACCTGCATTTTCGTAGTCGGCATTGAGGCTCGACTGATTCTCTGCAAGAACACCCGAACCTACGATTGAGATTGCACCGGCGTTGCCGCCGCCATTTGAAAGAGTCGCTATCGCCGAATTGTTCAGCGTGACGGTTGAATTCGCCGAAGTCGGACTAACACTTGCCGTGCCCGCACTCGCGGCAGTGACGCTTATGGTACCCGCGTTCCCAGTTGAGGAAGTCCCGGAGAAAATTGCCGTATTTGCGGGCAACGTTTGGGTGCCTAATGAAAGGGGCTGTTGTCCGCCGGCGATCGAAACGGAACTACCTGTGATCGTCACAGAGCCGGCGTCGACGGCACCCGAAGTCCGCGCATCGATCAATGAGTCGGCCATCGTGAATGTGCCGCCGCCAGACGCGCCGGTGGCCGACAGCACTACCGAAGCGGGAATATATAAACGATTGTTGACATCGGCGGTGCTGTCGGTAGCCACCGTGGTTAGTAGCTGTGCGTCAGACAGTGAAATGTTTTGCGCGGTTATGGAAATAGTGCCGGCCTGCCCTGCGTTGAATCCCGCGGACGTGCTGATTACATTTGGGACGGACAAAGAGTCCGCAGGTCCGCCGACTTGCGCGGTGCCGTTGCTGGCCGTCAGCGTGACGTTTCCCGCTTTCGCGCCGCTCAGCCCCTGAATCGCATCCGAAGTAATGGACGAACCACCAATTACTTGCAACGCAGCGCCGTTCGAGGTATCGGAACCGATCGCCGTCACGGCGATGTCGCCGGCGTTCCCATTTCCCGTCGTCGAAACGGTTAGCTTGCTCTGCGCCACGGTGACGGACGCACCCATTACGCTGACCCCGCCGGCGTTGCCGGCGAAATTAGCGGCCGATTCCACCACACTGTTGTTTGCTATTGAAACGCTTCCTGCCGCTACCAATGAGACTCGACCGGCGTTTGCGTTCGGACTTACATCAGCCCCCTGAAATGTAGCGCTGGTAACAGATGAACTGGCGCTGGAGGACTGCATTGCAATGTTGCCGGCCGAAGATGTTATTCGCACTGTACCGGCAGAAGAGGGCACCCCTCCAAAGAATGAACCCCCGGTGCTTGATGCAGAACTCAGCGTGGTCTCTGTCAGCGTTACATTTTGAATTGTGTTGATTGATACGTTACCGGCCAGACCCGAAGAAAACTGACCGTTTGTGATGCTCGATGACGAGATGTTCGAGTTCTGGGCGGAAAGCGTGCCTGCGTCAATTTCAACGTTGCCTGCTGCGCCTGGCGATCTGCCGACCCCACCTGTGGCGCTGGAAATCACCGCGCCATACAGATTGACAGTGCCGCTCCCCGCTTGAACGACGATATTTCCAGCGCCTGCGCCGGTTGAGCTGCTTTGAATCGAAGGCCCTGAATTCAAATCGTTCGCGTCTCCCGCCATCACGTTTGATGCGGATATAATGATATTTCCGGCGTTGCCCCCGCCCACAGCTTCGGGATTACCTGCAACCACACTCAAGGATAAAAGCGTCGAAGCATGGTCGAGAATGAAGGTCCCGTTTGGGGCCATCATGTTGACCGTTCCGCCGCTAAAAGGTCCCGATGTGAGCGTCCCGATCCGACTGCCCCCAAGTACGGATATGTCACCCGTCGATGCGGTAAGGTTTATATCTGCGCCCGCCAATCCGCTGTTTTCGGCATAAATAGTCGAATTATTCAGCGTAATAAGGCCGCCGATAATCGTTACCGTTCCATTTGCGCTGGAAGACGCGCCAACGCTATGAAGGGTCGTATCGTTGAGGGTGACGCCGCTTCCGCCGGCGATAGTCAATCCCCCTAGAGCTGGTGAATTGCCGTTACCGGGGACAAATTGTCCAAACGGGTCTACGCCCCGAGTCAGGCCGGAATCCACTTCAAGCAGCGACCAGCCATAGGAGGTGAAGGATCCCGCCTGGCTGTTGGACAGAAATCCAAACGATGCCGGCGTGCCCATGGACAGAGCAAGCGGCTGGGTGCGATCAGCGTAGAACTTGTCCACAGCATTGCCGTTGGTAAAACTGACGTAATCAGCGCTTCCGAGTGCGAGTGAACCGGAAACGTCGAATACGGCGTTTTTCGTGACGATGATGCCGGTGGGGTTTATGAACCAAAAATTGCCGGGCGCAATAATGGTGCCGTCAATATTGCTCGATGTTCCGCCCGTCACGCGCGAGATGATGTTTTGGATATTGTTCGCCGCCATGAACTGCGCGGTATCTCCGGTACCGAGATTAAATGTGGAGAAACTGAAGAATTCATTGCTCCCGGCCGTCGCGCCGTAATTGGTACCGATGGTATAGACGGTCCCGACGGGAGTGATGCTTCCGCTGCTCATCGGATTCAGAGTGGTATCGACCGTGATCGCCGTGGGAACCGGTGCAGACGGAGCGTTGGGTCTGAGTTTGATGGCGCCGTGGTTGATGAAACCTGAGTTCAGCAAGCGCGACGCCGTGCTGGCGGGTTGAACAGCGAAGACCCACTGTGCGCCGAATCCGGATACCACCACACAGGTTGCTATGCCAACTGCACGCTTGGTCGGATGTTTCATAGCCAGTTTCCAATTAATAAATAAGGAGCCCAATAGCTCGGATGGCTATAGGTTGGAGACCGCAAGAGAGCAATCTGTGCGTCGCGCAGACTCTGCGCCTTGGTTTCCCCGCCGGCCTTGCGGCTTTTGTAAAAGGAAACCATCAAAGAAGAAGTGGCCTCGTCGCTTATCGACCAGAGTGACGCAAGCGCGCTCTTCGCTCCCGATTGAATCGCCACTCCGGCGAGTCCCAAGGCCGCGCGATCATCCCCGGCTGCGGTGCTGCAAGCGCTCAGCACCAGGAGATCAAGTGGGTCCTGTCGCCGTCCGAGGGAAGTCTGCAGGCCATCCATCGTCAGACGACCATCGAAGGTGAGGATGAAGGACTTACGATGATCGGCACTGAATTCGCCGTGCGTCGCCAGGTGCGCGACCGAAAAGTTGGGTGCGGAGAGGTCAGCGCGAATGGAGCTGAGGCTGAAAGTCTCGTCCTCGAGTGATTGATTGGGGAAGATCGCGCCAATATCGCGAATCTCGTTGTTCACGCTGGGTAAGGCTGCGAAGCCCTGCACGCTCTTCGTAAGGCCCGCGATCAGCACACGATTGGAGGTCGGTATCGACAAAGTGGGGATCAGCGTGATCGCCGGGGTCGTGGCGATGGCGTAACGCTCAATCAGAAATTGATTGCCGTCCAGCAACACCGCGAGCGGCACGGTTCTTAAGGGGCCGCTCGGCACGAACACCAGCGTGTTGACTTTCTCGCTCGCGAGCCATGGTGCGGCATCGGCAAGCAACCATCGGTATAGGGTCTGCGCCGACGGGCGATATTGGTCTCCTGCGTTTGGCCGCTCGATCCCGATGCGCAGTTTGCGTACCGTGGCGGTGAGTTCGCCGCGCGATACGGGTGCGGAGAATCGGCGCAGTTGTCCACCGGTCTCGATCAAGATTTCAGTGCGGTCTGCAAGCAATATGGGGTATACAATTGCCACCCCGGGAATATTGGTGCCGCGGTCGTTTCCAACGGCACTGCTCACCGCGCAGCTGTTGTCAAAATAATCTTGAACCTCCGCCTGCTTCAGCGATTCCAGATGGTCGCGCACATCGCGCAACACCCGTTGTTGATCCGCACTTCCAACAGCGAGCATCGCGGCCTCGCGCAGGTGTAGATCCGCATAGTCCAGGTAGACGGGTTCGACGCGCAGGCTAAAGGCCTGACGAGAGCTCTGCAGAACATCGTTACGAATATCGGACAGCGCAAAGAGCGCTCGGTCCAATGACAGCGCAGCCTGGGAAATCTGGCCTGACTTCGCTTCCATCCTTCCGGCCTGCCATTCCCAGCGATACAGTTGATCCTGCGCACTGATCGACTGTGCCAATGAAATCGCCAGATAGGTCAGCCGGAGGGCCTCCGCGTAGCGCGTTTCATCTTCGTAGAGTCCGCCGAGAAGACCGGCGGCATTCGCGCGGGTTGAGACGGTCAGGGCTTCCTTCTGTGCGCGCGAGAACGCGAGAAATGCCTGCGCGCGTTGCGCCGGCGGAGACTGGAACTCCTGCACCGCCCGCTCGGACAGCGTGCCGATTGCAAGCAACAGTTTCGCCCTTTGTTCACCTGAGGGAAGGGACAGTGTCAACGAATACAGTGACTGCAGGTTTTGCTCCAGTCCGGCGATGTCTTTTTGGTCAAGTCGCGCCCGCTGCGAATTGATGCGCGCCTGCACCTCCGCCGAAGCTGCGCCTATGGTGTGCGCAGCTCCAGCCTCCGCCTCAAAGCTTTTCGCCGCGGCGGCGAAATCACCGTTTCGGACCGAAAGGTCGCCTTCGGCCTGCCTAAGGCGCAGAAGGTCCTCCGGCGACAGCGACGCCGAGGCGGCGTCGAAGGATTGCAACAACGTTCTTGCTTCGTCGATATTACCCGTCATCGTCAACGCGGCCCCGAGACGAATTGCGGTACCGTATTCTTGAGCGGCGTCACGAGAGTTCGCGCGAGCCAAGCGCAGGCTGCGTTCAGCTTCCAACAAATCGCCGTGATCGATCAGCAGGTCCGATAGCGCCCACAGCGCTTGAACCTGTTGCTGCGGAGATTTCGCGTTCGCCACCTGACTGCGAAGCGCCGCAAGCTCCGGATCGGTCGGAGGGGTGGCTTCGGTGGTAGGAGTTACGCTCAATAGCGCGAGCGTTAGGAACGCGGGTCCCAACACCCACGTCGATCTTTTTGGCCTAAAGAGGCGACACAATATTAAACGAGCAGTGCTCGGCCGAGTATCCGCTGATCGACGTAGCTCAATTAACACTCACTGCGTCCTGCCTGTGTGTGCGATGCAATCCCGATTGAGATCGTCAACCCTTTACATGACCACCCCCAAAGACCCGATCCAGGTCCCGTAGGCAGCGGTCCACTATAAATACTCTAAGTTGGAATCCCCATTGATATTATGTGCTCGGAGTTCGCACTGCACAAACTCATGTCGCTCGACGCAAATTGGCGGCGGGTGAAAATTCGGATTCCAATCGCCTCCATCTCCCGAATCCCGTTTAGCCAGGGTGACCGCAAGATCATGGAATTCACCTTATGAGTCAATTACTTGCATCACTCGGCAGCTTGATCCGGCCAGGAATCGACGGACTTTGCACAGCGGAAACCGCTGTCGATAAACGTGAAGCCGGTGGGAACGAGCCGAGGCATTGCGAGCCGCTGGTAGGCCGGGTTCGTGTCGAGCCATGAGGACCCCCGGAGTACTCGTTCGGTTGTCGTGCCGCCGGCCACCCACTCCAACACGCCATCCCCGAGCCCGCGAACGCCGAAGAGTCCGGTCATTGGCTGCTGGTTAACCGGCAACGGCGCAGCGGGTTCGATCGCCCGCGGCTCGTTGCCCCAGGCGAACACTCGGTGATCGGCCCCCCGGGCCACATATTCCCATTCATCTTCGGTCGGCAGGCGCGCACCGCGCCAACTGCAGTAGTCGCTGGCGGATTTGAAGTCAACGCCGCGCACCGCGTATGCCGAAGCAGTGACACCGGCACCCATCGAATCTCGCAGCGTCTTCCATGATTGACCGGGATGAAAAACGATGTTCAAACCCTGTGTCGCGTAGAGGCCGTGGCGATGTTCCGCCGCGGTCGCGTAACCTTGATCCGCCGCGAATTTGCCGAATTCTTCGTTGCTAATTTCGGTCTTGTCGAGTTCGAATGGCGCAAGCGGCACTTTTCGTGGCGTCTCACCGTTCCAATCGAGGGCAGCACAGTTGTTTCCCGCTCGCTGGCAGAGCGCTTTTGTCTGAGCAGCCTCATCGGGATCACTACCCAAGCGCGCAATGCGTTTGCCGCTGCGAAGTGCGATAGCGAGGGCTTTTCCGGCTTCAACGAGCAGGCGGTTTCCTTCTGCATCCTGCCCCGCGACCAGCCGCTGCTTTGCGGCGTCGAATCGCCGTATCCCGAGCTTCAATGATTGTTCCTCGGGATCAACATCGAGTGCACGAACCTGGTCCAACAGTGCTTGTACGCGCCCTTGGTCGGCCGATGATGCCGCGGCGGGTGGGATGGATGCCTGAGGCGGCAGGCCCGGTGCCTTGTCCTTGGTTCCGATCACGAGAAACCAAATTATTCCGGTCAGCAGCAACGCAACGATGCCACCGCCCGCAATCCAAATGACCGGTCGCGATTGAACAGCCCCTGGTCCGGTGCCTTTCGGTGCAAGGCCTGCGAGCAGGGTTTCGACTGTATCGGTACGTTCTTCCCGGTTGAACGCAAGGGCCTGCGCCAGTGCAGAATTTTGTGTCTTCGTAAGAGACGCAATACGTGGCACTTTCAAGCCGTCTCGCTGAGCATCGAGCGCCGTTGGGCGATCAAATGGGCGCTTGCCGGATAACATCTCGTAAATTACGCAACCCAGGGAGTAGATATCATCGCGTTGGTCGGGCTTGCCCTCCTCCAACATCTCGCAACTGGCGTACGCGGGGGTTAGCGCACCCAGGATTGCCGGGTCGAATCGCCCGGTCCCGCCCCGCGCTGCCCGCGCGATACCGAAATCCAGCAGCTTTGCTTTTCCCGAAGTGGTAATAAATATATTGGAGGGCTTGAGATCACTATGGATCACGCTGTGATCGTGCGCATAAGCGAGACCCGCGCAGATGTCTTGAATCAGCGGCCAAGCGCGATTAAATGGCATTCCACGTCCGAACTCGTCGTCGATGAGTGCGTCCAACGTTTTGCCGTCGAGGAATTCCATCAAGATAAAAACGCTGCTTCGATCCACGTTGACGGAATACACGCCGACAATGTTTGGGTGCGCAAGCGAACGAGTTTTACGCACCTCTTCGCGCACCATTTCCAGCGCTGCGGGATGTTCACGAATTTCGGGCTTCAGGACCTTGATCGCGAAGTTCTCGCCCTTGACCTGCTGGTCGCGCGCAAAGTAGACGACGCCCATACCGCCTTGGCCGAGTCTGCGCTCCAGTAGATAGCGTTCGCTGAGGATCTCACCATCTGTCCGGGTTCCGTCCGGCGGCGCCGAGTCGTTACGAGCTTCAACGATCCCCAAGACAGAATTGGCCCGGTTACCCTCGACACTGCCGCCCGTCAATGAATCTGACCGCGGACGAAAGCGGGTCTCATCCTCGTTTGGGGGTTGGGCGACGTCGGCTCCGACGCTTCTAATCGATTGCTCGCCTTCGATCGCATCTTTGCCGAGAAGGCGCAAAATGGCATCCGAGGAAACACTGCCCGTTTGAACGGCATCGCGCAAAACGGTGCCCGCCTCCGCACGCGTGAAAGACCCGGCGGAAACCCCTGTTCCAATCAACGTCTCGAGAGCGGGGAGATTGATCTCGCCTGCTTCCAACGCCGCAATCGCAGCGCGGACCTTGTCAAGTTCCGAAGAATTCACCATCGCTCCTTGCAGTAGCCTCGCGTGTCGATGGGGGTTTGCTTCAACCAAATTGTGTCAGCGCCATCAAAACATCCACCTGCTTCGCGGCCGTCATGGACCTGCAGGATTCTACATGCGATCGGCGGCGCATACCCGCATTTTCCCTCGAAAAACCAGCAGCTTACACCGTGCGCGGCGGCCAGGGCGGTGGCGCGGGCGTTCGACGAAATGGGAAGCGGCATGCTGAAAATTGCGAAGTCCGTGCCTGAACGTCAGGGTTTGCGGGCGATCATCGAACACTATCTAAGTGCACGCCACGCGAATTCGCCAGGAATGGGCTGTGTGTTATCTGCCCTCGGGCCGGAGCTTGCTCGAAAGCCCTTGTCGGTGCGAGAGCGGATTGAGGCGTCGCGAGAAGCGTATCGGGAGCGGCTACTGCCATTTGTTCCGGCGCGTTTGAGAATGGTGGACCTCTTGTGCGCAAACCCGTAGGGGTGTGTTGATGATCCTCCAAATCGCAACGGCGTTGGTGAGCGCTGCCAGACCGCTGAAAGTGGGAATATTTTGTACGCTGGGCGTGCATTGTGTTCCACTACACTTGCTTGGCAATTACAAAGATCACCACGATCCTCAGCGACGATGGAGACACCATGCTGCGGCTAATTCTCGTCTTTTTCGCGGTCCTCTTGTCGGCCTCGATCGTGGAAGCACAGGAGCGCGCCGCTGCAAGTCCCCCGGTTCTTGACTTCGGCTACTATCGTGCGCGCATCGAGCCGATGTTCCTGGTGAAGCGTCCAGGGAATGTTGCGTGCGTCGAGTGCCACGAGCAAGGGCAAGGGGCGCTCAAGCTTCAGCCGCTTAGCGGAGGCGGCTGGACGGAGGAGGCATCGCGCTTAAACTTCGCGCTGGTCTCGGCGTTTGTTGTGCCCGGCAACCCCAAGTCAAGCCGATTGCTCCAGCATCCGCTCGCGCGTAAGGACGGAGGGGATCGGTTTCACGGCGGCGGCAAACAGTGGGCCGCGGGGGATCCGGAGTATCTGACGTTGGCCTCGTGGGTCAGGGGTGAGACACTACCCTCATCGAGCAAGGTCGTCCGCGTCATTCAGACCAATTCGGCCGGTGACAACGTTCATATCATCGATCCGGCAACCAACAAGGTCGTCGGGATCATCCAGGACATTCGCATCGCGCACGGTGTAGCGGCCGCTCCGGATGGCAGCCGTCTGTACATCACGGACGAGGCCCTGCACACCCTCGACGTGGTGGACGCACGGAGTCTGTCAGTCGTAGCGAGGCTCCCGCTGACCGGACAGCCCAACAATGTGGCGATCACGAAGGACGGTCGGAAGGTGTATGTCGGCATCCGTGAAGAACCGGGCGGTCTCGATGTCATCGACACCGCTCTCCTCAGGAACGTAAATACCATCCCGATCGGGGGCGGCATTCATAACGTGTACGTCACGCCGGACGGAAAATTTGTCGTGGTGGGCTCGTTGACTCACAATTTGATTTCCGTCGCTGATGTCGCAACCGACACGTTGGTGCGAACGCTTAAGATGAGTGCCGGCGTTCGGCCGATGGCGTTTGAAACGAAGTCCGACGGTTCGACCAATCGCATCTTCGTTCAGCTCACCAACTACCACGGTGTCGTCGCCGTCGATTTCGCGACCGGAGCAGAACTGGCGCGCTACGACTATCCGGCGATAGCCGGCGCCGAGTCCAACTGGGACGGCTTGCAGGGCGCGCCCGCACACGGTCTTGGCATCACACCGGACGGCAAGCAGCTCTGGGCGACGAGCAAGGTCTACGGATACGCCTACGTGTATTCGCTGCCGGAAATGAAGGAGCTCGCTCGTGTGGAAGTCGGTCAGCATCCGGAGTGGCTCACCTTCTCACCGGATGGACGGTCGGTATATGTTGCCGCCGCAGGCGACAACATGATGTTTGTTGTCGACACAAAATCGTTCAAAGAGGCTGCGCGAATTCCGGTTGGCCAGGTGCCGAAGCGAAATCTGACCGCGATTTTGCAGACAAACGGTCACGACTAGGGACTTCGCACAGTTGAACTTCAGGTCGCAATGTTTCAGACCCTGCCGTCTCTGTCCCGCTTCGCGGGTTGGATAGAGTTCGTCAGCGACGAGGGCGGAAAGCGGTATGCTGCGCTGCCGCAAAAAAAGATATTGCTCGAGGGGTAACTCAACCGCCGCGAATCGCTCTTTTACCGAGTAGGATTAAAACTATATTGGGAGTCCCTATTGGCCGCGGCGGAAGACGCGCAAGAGTTGGTATCGGGCCTCGTCGCAAGCCATGGAACACAATTGCGGCGTTTTGTGTTCGCGCGGGTTCGCAATCTCGCCGACGCGCCGGAATTGGTGCAAGAGGTGTATCTGCGCATGCTGCGCATCTCGAACATCGATTCGATCCGATCGCCCGAGGCCTACCTGTTCACTGTGGCGCAACATGTCGTGCAGCAGCACACGATGCGTCAGTCGTCGACCCCGCCGGCCGTCGAACTCGCGCAGTTGCTGAACGAGCCGGTCGGCTCGCATGATTCCGATCCGGCGCTGGCGCTGGAGGCGCAGCAGTGCCTGGAGCGTCTGCAGCGTGCGCTCGAGGAGCTGTCGCCGAAGGCGCGTGCAACATTTTTGCTGCATCGGCGCGACGGATTGTCGTTCGAAGAGATTGCCACCCGATTGGAGACGTCGCGGCCGATGGTCAAGAAATATCTCATGAAAGCACTGCTGCATTTGCGGCTGCGGCTGCAACAGGCCTGATGCACATGGACCGACGGTCAAAACTCAACAGTCAAATCTACCAAGAGGCGAGCGAATGGTTCGTCGAGTGTCGGGCGGGCGATCTCGATGCTAAGGCACGTCAAGCCTTCGACAGCTGGCTGCGCAAGTCGCCGGAGCACATGAGTGCATACTTGGAGTTCTCGGCCATCTGGAACGAAGGGCGCTTGCTCGATCCGCACGACAAGTTCGATCAGGATACGCTCATCGCCGAGGCGGTCGCCGATCGCGACAATGTGACCGACTGGTCCGGCGCACGCAACGACAACGATGCCTTGGCTGCTGCGTTCGCGCCTGCACCGGCGATCGCGCCCGCAACGGCGCGGCGTGAGCATCGCCGTTTTTCCCGGCGGCGCTTCGCGGCAATCGCCGCTTCGCTGGTGTTGGCGGCGGCCGCCGCTCTTTTCTATGTGCGAACCTTGCAGGCACCCACGTATGCCACCGCGATCGGCGAGCAGCGCTCGCTTGCGCTCATGGACGGTTCGACCGTAGAGCTCAATTCGCGCTCGAAAATCGTGGTGCGTTACACCCCGCAAGGCCGCAATGTGGAATTGCTGCAAGGCCAGGCGTTGTTCCGCGTCGCCAAGGACGCGAGCCGGCCGTTCATCGTCAAGACCGGTGCAACGCTGGTGCGCGCTGTCGGTACGGAGTTCGACGTCTATCAGAAGCGCGACGGCACGGTGGTGACGGTGGTCGAGGGCCGGGTTGCCATCCTCACAGATCATGCACTTTCCGAGCCAGGCGCCGCGGCCAATGCGACCGATGAACCGCGCCGAACCAATTTGGAATTTCCAACCGTGCCCAAGGGGCAGGTCGGCAACATCCTGGTTGCCGCGGGCGAGCAACTCACGGTCACCCCCAAGTTGATCAGAATTTCCGAACATCCGAATATCGCCACGGCGACGGCGTGGACTCAGCGGCAGCTGGTGTTCGAATCGGCCTCACTGGCCGATGTTGCGGACGAATTCAATCGATACAACGATCGACAGTTGATCGTGGCCGACCCGAGGCTCGAGACCTTTCATGTGAGCGGGGTGTTTTCATCGACGGATCCGGCGTCCCTCATTCGCTTCCTGCGCGCGCGGCCCGAGCTTAAGGTCCTCGAAACAGAATCACAGATCCGTATTGAGAAAAATACTTCATAAAGAAGCCACTGATCGTTCTTCGAAGGCTCATCTTCATGAGACCGTTGCAATGTCGGACCGTGGCCCTGCTCGCCGTCGTGACGGCGGCGGTCGGTCTCGGCTTCGCCGGCGCATCGATGGCCGACGATGTTCACACGGCAGTGAAGAAGCCGACCAACATCCCGGCCGAAAACCTAGGTCCCGCGCTCCAAACCCTTGCCAAGGAACGGCATTTCCAGATTGTTTATGTATCGGAACAGATCGATGCGCTGCGTACCAAGGGCGTGAGTGGGGATCTCACACCGGAGGAGGCGCTGCGCGGCCTATTGAGCGGCACCGGATTCACGTTCAAATATGTCGATGAGAAGACCGTCACCATAGTGCCGGCGACACCCCGGTCGGACGCCAAGACCACGGTCCCCAACACATCTGAGGCGCCCGGCCCTGGAACGGGCAGCGTTCTACCCAAAGAGAGCAAGAAGGGTTTCTGGGACCGACTGCGCCTGGCGCAATTGTCGAGTGAGCAAGCGGCTGCTGCGAAATCCGGCATCTCGGATAGGGCCAGAGAATCGGACGCTGCCGATTCCGATGCCAGGCTGGAAGAGGTGGTCGTCACGGCCACGCGGCAGGCCCGGCTCTTGAGCACGGTGCCGATCAGTGCCAGCGCATTTTCCCGCAAGGACATGGACAATGAAGGCGTCAATCAAATTGACGACATCGCTCTCATGACACCCGGCGTGACCTTCACGCGCGGCAACAGCGGCACCACCCAGATCGCGATTCGGGGGATCAGCTCGGACAGCGGGGCATCGACGACCGGCGTCTACATCGACGATACCCCGGTGCAGTCGCGTGTCATCGGCTTCTCGAGCACCACCATATTTCCGAACGTGTTCGACTTGGAACGAATCGAGATTCTGCGTGGCCCGCAAGGAACGCTGTTCGGTGCAGGTTCCGAGGGCGGAACGGTACGCTTCATCACGCCGCCGCCCAGCCTGACCGAGTACACCGACTACACCCGCGGCGAACTGGGGTTTACCGAATACGGCGACCCCAGCTTCGAGGCGCGCGCCGCGATCGGCGGCCCATTGGCGGAAAACTCCATTGGATTTCGCCTGAGTCTCTCGTATCGGCGCGATGGCGGCTACACCGATCGAGCCGATCGCTTCGGCGGCGGTCTCATCGCCAAGGACGATGATTGGCAGAACTCCTTCAACGCGCGCTTCGCACTGGCATTGCAGCCGGTCGATCACTTGTTGATCACGCCGTCGCTCTACTATCAGTACCTTTACATCAACGATTCGCAAACCTACTGGGAATACCTGTCGAATCCGAGTCGCGGACAGTTCAACAACGGCGCGCCCGTGACCGCGCCGTTCCAGGCAATCAGCTATCTGCCGGCGCTCAACGTCAACTACACGACAGACGATTTCACCGTTACTTCCAACACCTCGTATTACGAACAGGACAATCGCAACAACCGGGATCTGTCTGCCTTGATCCCGAATGACCTGGGCGTGGAGATCAGTCCCACCCATCCGGTGCCGGGGGATCCCAATTACGCCAGCCAGGACCTTTTCATCACCTCGCAGAAGGCCTTCACGCAGGAGATCCGCATTCAATCGAACAAGTTCGATTCGCGCTTCACGTGGGTGGCGGGGCTCTTTTACCAGCACGAGCATCAGTCGTCTGATCAGTATGTGCCGGACACGCCGGCCTCGTTCAATCAGCTCGTCGAGGCGGCGCTGGGCGAGTCCACCGAGCAGGCTTTCGGCATGGGCCTTGCCGATGGGGTGTACAGCTATCGATCGCTGATCGATTCTCTCGACAAGCAGCTCGCCGGTTTCGGCGAGGTCAACTTGAAAGTGGTGGGCGGGCTGACGCTGACGGCGGGCCTGCGGGTGGAACGCTCGACGTTCAGTTTTACCAACCGGAGCGATGGCCCGTTCAACGGGGGCTTGACCGTCATGAGGGGCACGGAATCCGAGACTCCGGTGATACCGAAGTACGGCATCTCGTACCAGATCAACGCCGACAATCTGGTGTATGCCACGGCGGCGAAGGGCTTCCGCACCGGCGGGGCGAACGCCGCCATTCCGGCGCGCTGTGATGCGGATCTGGCGGAACTCGGCTACGTCACGGCACCGGATTCGTATAAATCGGATTCGGTTTGGAGCTACGAGATCGGTTCGAAGAACCGGCTGCTCGATGGGCGCCTGCGCCTGGAGTCCAGCATCTTCAATATCAAATGGAGCGAAATACAGCAGCAAGTGACCCTCGGCACCGGCTGCGGCTTGAATTTTGTGGCCAATCTCGGCAAGGCGACCAGCCGCGGCTTTGATTTTCAGGGGGAGTACCTCGCGACCGACCATCTTAAAGCCGGCCTGGCACTAGGCTACAACCACGCCGCCTTCGATGAATCGCTTCTCTCGCCGCCCGATCCGGTGACGGGGAATCGTCCCGTGCTGGTGCGCGCCGGGGATTCGTTGGGAGTCAATCCATGGACGGTTGCGATGAGCCTGCAGTACGACTTCATTTTCGACGGACACAAGGGTTACCTGCGCGCCGATGATCAATTCGCGAGCAGGCAATCAACGCCCACACCTGCCGAGGACCCTGGCAATCAGACTTACGCGTCCGGATTGGTGCAGTTGCCGCAGACCAATCTGCTCGCATTGCGGCTTGGCACACGATTCATCAACGGCGTGGATCTATCGCTGTTCGTCAAGAACGTGCTGGATGCCCATCCGTTGCTCTCCCGCAATCAAACCGGATCGAATCTCGATCTGATCTACGCGGATCGTACCTTCAGGCCGCGCACGATCGGGGTGACGATCACATCGAGGCTCTAGCGCCGCAACCGGAAGGGATCAATGTCAAGGAATAACTCGCAGCTCGTCTCGACACCTCGAATCCTGGCCGCGAGTCTCGCGGGCACGGCGATCGAGTTCTATGATTTCTTCATCTACGGCACCGCCGCGTCCTTGGTGTTCGGCAGGCTGTTTTCGCCGCTGCTCCGCCCGCAGACCTAAGACCGCGAACCGCACTGTCATAATCGGCAACCGAGTTTCACTTGTTTTGCTGCGGTGCTCCAGCAAATTGGTTACTCTAAAGCCGCGACGGCGCCTTCGGTGGCGCACATAAGAAGATTGCTACAAAACGGATGTGATCACGTGCCTGCCGGTTCCGACGACTCGTCCAACCCACAAAAATACTGGGCCTTTATCAGCTACTCCCACGCTGATCGCTTGTGGGCTGACTGGCTGCATAGGGCTCTTGAGCACTATCGAATTCCCCGCCGGCTGATTGGAGCCACCACAGCGAGCGGCCCGGTACCCACGCGCATTGCTCCCGTATTTCTTGATCGCGCGGATCTCGCGGCAAGCGACGATCTCGATGCCACCATTCGTGGTGCCTTAGCTGCTAGTCGCTCGTTGATCGTGATTTGTTCACCCGCGGCGACCGGCTCGGCGCGGGTGATTCAAGAAATTGAGTGGTTCCGCAGCGTCAAGCCCGATCGCCTCCTTTCTCTTATTGTTGCCGGCCGCCCGAACGCGAAGGAGCGCGGCGCTGACGCGATGGAGGAGTGCTTCCCGCTGCCGTTGCGCGCCACACAGATCGCGGAAACGAGCGGTTCCGTGGTGCCATACGCTGCCGACGCGCGACCGGGTAGGGGCGGGCGCCAGGAGGCGCTCCTAAAGTTGGTTGCCGGCATCTTAAACCTCAATCTCGACCAACTTCGCCAGCGCGATGCGCAACGACGGCGTCTGCGCTGGGTGGCCGCGACCGCAATGTGTTTGATCGGTATGGTATGTGCGTCCACGTTGGCGCTTTATGCATGGGACCAACGTAACGCAGCGGTTCTAGCTCAGTCGCGCCTACTCACCGAGGCCGCCGCCCAACGTCTCAAAGACTCGGACCTTGCCGCCGCACAAGGCATCATTCTCGAGGTCCTGACGAATCCTCGATTCGTGCAGGGTCACACACCCGCCGCGATTAGTGTGTTTCAGGAAGTCCGGGCGTCCGACGCCGAGCTCGCCATTCTTTCCGGTCATAGCGATTTCCTTCGCTCCGCGGTCTACTCGCCGGACGGCACGCGCATCGTTACCGCGTCGTTGGATAATACGGCCCGGATCTGGGATGCGCGCACGGGCGTTGAGCTCGCCGTGCTCTCGGGCCACAGCGATCGCGTGAATTCTGCTGTGTACTCGCCGGACGGCAGCCAAATCGCGACCGCCTCAAGCGATAAGACCGTGCGCATGTGGGACGCGCGCACGGGCGCCCCGCTCGCCGTGCTCTTCGGCCACGGTGATCGCGTCATCTCCGCGGCTTACTCACCGGACGGCTGCCGCATCGTCATCGCGTCCTACGGTAGAACCGCCAGGATCTTGGATACGCGCACGGGCGATGAACTCGCCGCGCTTATTGGTCATGGTGCTACCGTCACGTCCGCAGCTTACTCACCGGACGGCACTAAAGTGGTCACTGCCTCTTTTGACCAGAGCGCCCGCGTCTGGGACGCGCGCTCAGGGAAGCAGCTTGGCGAACTGTCCGGCCACGGCGCGACGGTCCTGTCCGCGGTGTACTCGCCGGACGGTACGCGTGTCGTCACTGCCTCGGCTGACAAAACTGCGCGGATCTGGGATGCACGCACAGGCGCGCAGCTCACCGTGCTGTCTGGTCATGGCGGTACGGTCGAGTCTGCAGCGTACTCACCCGACGGCACGCGAGTGGTCACTGCCTCGGATGACAAGACCGTCCGAATATGGGATGCGTACACGGGCACCCAACTCGCCTTACTGTCCGGCCATAGTGATCGCGTCGCATTTGCAGCGTACTCACCGGACGGAGCACGAATCGTCACTGCGTCCGTTGACCAGACCGCCCGGATCTGGGATGCGCGCTTAGGTAAGCAGCTCGCCGTGTTCGCCGGGCATAGCGATTTTGTCCGCTTCGCCGCGTATTCGCCAGACGGCAGCCGCATCGTCACCGCCTCGTTTGACCAGACTGCGCGTATTTGGGATATCAAGTCCGCTGCCCAGCTCGCCGTGCTCTCCGGCCACGCTGATCGCGTAATTTCCGCGGCCTACTCGCCGGACGGCAGCCGCATCGTCACCTCGTCGGACGACCAAACCGCGCGTATCTGGGATGCGCGCTCAGGGAAGCCGCTCACCGTACTGGCCGGCCACGGCGCCACCGTCGAGTCCGCCGCGTACTCACCGGATGGAACACGTGTTGTCACCGCGTCGTTTGACCAGACCGCGCGTATCTGGGATGCGCGCACCGGCGCTCAAATTATCGTGCTGTCCGGCCATGGTGCGACGGTTGAGTCCGCCGCGTACTCGCCCGACGGCAATCAAATCGTAACCGCCTCGGACGATAACACCGCGAGAGTTTGGAATGCGCGCACCGGCGTCCAGCTCGCGGTGCTGTCCGGCCACGGCGCAGCCGTCGAGACCGCGACCTACTCGCCGGACGGCACTCAAATTGTAACCGCCTCGGATGACAGGACGGCGCGAGTTTGGGATGCGCGCACCGGGGTCCAGCTCGCCGTGTTGTCCGGCCACGGTGATCGCCTCGCGTCCGCCAGATACTCGGCGGACAGCACGCGCATCGTCACCGCCTCGATCGACCAGACCGCACGCATCTGGGACGCGCGTTCAGGCGAGCAGCTTACCCTGCTTTTCGGCCACGGCGCTGTTGTCGCGTCCGCTGCGTATTCGGACGACGGCACCCGCATCGTTACCGCGTCCGCTGATAAGACCGCCCGAATCTGGGATGCGCACATCCCGGCAAGTGTCGAAGGCCAAATCACGTGGTATTCGTCGGCGCAAACTGATCCTCTTTCCAACACGGATCGAACCGAGCTTGGGTTGGCGACCGACGCGCGAAAAGAATCATGGTTGCATAGGCCGTCCGCGTGCGATCGAACCGCCGCAGCGTTCTATGATCCCAATCGATTGGCACAGGGGCTTTCGCAGGCCAGACTCAATGCAGAGATAGCCAATGCGGCGTGTGCGCTCGAAGTTGGAAAACCAGAGCATGCAGCCCGAACGGATTACGAGCTGGGGCGCGCGCTGCTGGCGAAGCGCGACATCAATGGCGCAAAGCGTCAATGGGAGTTTGCGGCTTCCAAGGGTTACCCTGCCGCCCGCGTCGATCTCGCCAATCTTCTGGTCGAACAAACAACGGGCACCTTGAACCCTGAGCGTGCGGCGTCGCTTTACGAAACCGCGTGGCAAGACGGAGTTCCGATCGCCGCATACCAACTAGGTCGTCTCTATGAGTTCGGAGTGAAGGGGTTCGATCGAGCCTTTCCGATGGTGCTTCAACCGGACCTCGCCAAAGCTTGGCATTGGTACCAGGAAGGTGCCGCGGCCGGCGAACCCAATGCACTCGCTCGCTTTGCGGAGCGCGACGAGCGCAATGCCTTGAAGGAGAGCGATCCGTCACGGAGTAACGCGCTATTGCTGCAGGCGTTTGGTCGCTACGCCGCGGCCACAGAGTTCGCCAAAAGGGAACACTGGCCGGACGACGCGTGGCGGCATTGGCGCTACCGCCGCGCAACACTCGCACGACTGCTCGCGCGTCAGGGCATGATGCAAGCCGTAGCTGAAGAGTACTTGCAGGCGCCAAATCTCGCCGGCTTGCGCAAGGGCGATTGAAGGCGCGCATAAAAGGTGCTCGAGGTGGTTAACACGCGTTAGTGTATGTCATATACTTACCAGGTTGTGGCCCGCATTACCTGCTTTTTTGTGCGGTGGCTGTTATGACCGACAAAAAGTCCTTTGGCTATAAATATCCGCATCCCGCCGTGGCCGCGGACCTCGCCATATTCACGCTTCACGAGAGCCGGCTGGAAGCGTTGCTGATCGAGCGTGCCCGCGATCCTTTTAAGGGTCGTTGGGCCTTGCCCGGTGGGTTTGTGCGAATTCACGAAGATCTGGAAGCGGCTGCCGCTCGCGAGCTGGAGGAGGAGACCGGGGTGTCGGGCGCCTATCTCGAGCAGGTTGGCGCGTTCGGCGCTCCGCAGCGCGACCCACGCGAGCGCGTCATCAGTGTCGCATTTTTTGCCATTATCCCCTCCGATACCATTCACTTGAAATCGGGGGGAGACGCCGCGGCGGCGCGCTGGTGGCCGGTCAATGAACTCCCCAAACTAGCCTTCGATCACGAGGAAATACTCGAGCACGCCCGCCATCGCCTGCGCGATAAAGTCCGCGGATCGCCGATTGCCTTAAGATTTCTGCCGCCGGAATTTACCCTTACCGAATTACAGCAAGTTCACGAGGCCATACGGGGTCAGGAACTCGACAAGCGCAATTTTCGCAAATGGCTGACCTCGTTACCGTATCTTCGCGCCACCGGGCGAATGCGTCGCGGGGGCCAGCATAGGCCGGCGGAACTGTATCGGGGCATGCCTTCCGCCTACATCGAGGGCTCAACCCCAATGATAAGCGAGGAGCATTCCGGGTCGGAGGAATCGTCGATCGCTCAGGCCTACCAGCGTGGCTATCAAGATGCCGCTCGAGAAATGACAACCGCCTTGGAATCAACTCAACGCGAACTCTTAAAGCGCGTGCGGCCCGCGTAGAGTTCAGGCCCGCAAGCTAGAGCGGCGAGCTTTGTGCCCCTCCCGCTGAAGGGGATTAGTGTGACCTTGCACACTGCCTAGGCCGCGCCGCGCCGGCTGAGCCGTTCACGTATCAAAGAAAGACCTAAAAGGACCGACATATCTCGAGGCGATTTGGTAAGTGTTGACACGACACGAACACATGCCTATGCTAAGAACGTGTCTTAGAGACACGAAGAAACGTCGCCAAGAATAAGGGGATCAGAAGTGCATAAATTCACGCGGCGCCTTGCCCATCATGTCGCGCTCAGCCTAAGTTTGCTCGCACTCGCAGCATGCGGCGGCGGTTCGAGCGGTGGCTCAGCCCCAGCGCAAGTGGTCGTGCCGAATGTGGTCGGCATGACATCAACTGCCGCGGGCACGGCGATCGCTGCGGCAGGACTGGGTCTCGGCACGGTAACATCGGCCAGCAGTGCGACCGTGGCTTCAGGCAGCGTCATTAGTGAAACGCCGACGGCCGGCACGATGGTCGCTCCAAAATCTGACGTGAGCGTCGTAGTCAGTAGCGGCCCCGCGCCCGTACCGGTACCGAACGTGGTCGGCCTGACTCAGGCGGCGGCCACGACCTCTATAACGGGAGTTGGCTTGACGCTTGGCACCGTGACGCTGACAAGTAGTCCCACGGTGGCCTCGGGCAATGTCATCAGTCAAAGTCCGGCGGCTGCGACCAACGTGTCAGCAGGTTCTAGCGTGAGTCTGACCATCAGCAGCGGACCTACCTCTGCGCAAGTGGCCGTGCCGAATGTAGTGGGCTTAACGCAAGCCGCAGCGACGACGGCAATTAGTGCGGTGGGCCTGATTGTTGGCGGGTTCAGCTCAGGGCCCAATTCCACCGTGCCCTACGGCACCGTCGCCGGTGAATACCCTGCAGCCGGTGCCATGGTTGCCTCCGGTTCAGCCGTAAGTCTCACCGTCAGCAGCGGCTCTGCCTCCGCGCCGCCAACCGTACCGAATGTGGTCGGGCTGACGCAATCGTCGGCCACGACGGCCATCACCGTCGCTGGCGTGGTGGTTGGCACGGTAGCGACAGTTAGCAGCTCGACGGTGGCTTCCGGCCGCGTGATCAGCCAAAGTCCGCCGGCCGCGAGCAGTGTTCCACCAGGCACGACCGTAAATCTAATTGTGAGCAGCGGAGCCGCTACAGCAGGTTTTGCCTACGTCGCCAACCGTGAAGGCACGATATCCGCGTATTCCAGAAATGCGAGCACGGGTGCACTGACGCCACTAAATCCTGCCACGATTACCGTGGTCCCGTCGCCACCGATCCCGCAGATTTTGAGCGCGATCGCGATTGATCCCTCCGGAAAGTTTCTCTATGCCGTGGGCTACTACAACGATAACGGCTTTGTGACCGGGGGCATCTACGCCTATGCGATCAATGTCGTCAACGGTGCATTGTCGGTCGTGCCAGGTTCGCCGTTCGTCACCGACGGTTCGCCGCAAGCGATAATTTTCGATTCGAGCGGAAGCTACGCATATGTCTCGAGCGTCAACGAGGGAACCGTATCCGGTTACGCGCTCGATCCGGCCACCGGTGCCCTCAAACCGTTGGCAAATTCTCCCTATGGCATCAGCGAGCCAGCGGGCGCGTTTCAGTTGGTCAGGGTCGGAAATACCATCTACGCTGACACCGTCAACAATATCAACGATTCCCTAGCAACGCTTTTCATTATTCCAGGAACAAATACGCTGAGCAGCGCAGGAGTCGGTGCGCCCTTGCCGATGAACTCAAGTCCCATAAGCCTGTTTGCAAATCCGGCTGGGTCAGTGATCTTCACTTTGACGCAAGTCCCACCCGCTGATACGAGCTACGCTCTCTTGGCTTTTAACATCGATTCCTCGACCGGCGCACTGACAGCTTTCACCGGCAACCCATTGCTAACTTCATCGAGCGACAGCGCGACACTGGATCCGTCGGGTCAGTATTTATTTCTTACCAATCAAACCACGGGCCTCGAGGTTTATGCCATCAACACACTGACCGGCGCGATCGGCAGTGCCATCGCCGGCTCCCCCTTTGCCACCAGCGCTGACCAAAGCAACGCTTTTGCCTCTGCGGTCAACTTCGATTCCACGGGCAATTATGTTTATGTCGTCAATTCAGGCAGAGAAAGTCCCTCGGGTGGGGCCGGCAGCGGTGGAGGCATCGCCCAATTCACTTTCAACAGCAGCACCGGGACGCTGACTCCACTGGCTGGATCGCCCGTGACGGCAGGCGCGAACCCGGCAGGAATCGCCATCAAGTAGCACTTGCCAGCGCTCCCTTGGGCGCGTGGATGCCGAGCCTGTTTCCGTCTCGCGTCCGATATACCGGTGTTTCGATCGCATTCACCGTGGGCGGGATCTTGGGCGGCGGCATCGCCCTCCTGACGCTCGGACGTCCGGCGAGGACGTGAGCAAAAATATTTTTCCCATCGGGTAACCGATCGGTTCTCAATCGCTCTTCTCCCGCATGAGACCGTCGCGATATTGGACGACGGTCATACAAAGGCTCTTCAAAGGGCAGGGGAGTTCTCATGCGTCTGAGCGTCGTGACCGCCATTGTTGGCTGCGTTGTCGGGGTTTCCATCGCTGATTCTGCCTGGGCTTTGGACGGGGACGGCGCTGCTGCGGGCGCCGGCGCCACAGCCGCATCCGACCAAGGCGGATTGGAGGAGATCGTCGTCACCGCCACCCGGCAAGCCAGGCTGTTGAGCACGGTGCCCATCAGCGCGAGCGCCTTCTCGCAGAAGAGCTTGGATGCGCAGGGCGTGAACCAAATCGATGACATCGCGCTCATCACGCCCGGTGTGACTTTCACGCGGGGCAACAGCGGCAGCACCTCCATCGCCATTCGCGGCATCAGCTCCGACAGTGGCGCCTCGACCACCGGCGTCTATATAGATGACACACCGGTGCAGTCGCGCGTCATCGGCTTCTCCAGCACGACGGTGTTTCCGAATGTGTTCGATCTGGAGCGCGTCGAAATCCTGCGCGGACCGCAGGGCACCTTGTTCGGCGCCGGTTCCGAGGGCGGCACCGTGCGCTTCATCACGCCGCAACCGAGCCTCACCGACTACACCGACTATACCAAGGGGGAAGTGGGATTCACGGAACATGGCGATCCGAGTTTCGAAGCCGGCGTCGCAGTGGGCGGCCCCATCGTCAATAACGAGATCGGCTTTCGTGCGAGCGCCTCGTATCGGCGCGACGGCGGCTACGTGAACCGCGTGGATCGCTTCAGCGGTGACTTGATCGCCAAGGATGACGATTGGCAGAACACCTACACCGCACGTGTCGCCTTGGCGTTTCAGCCGGTGGATCACCTGCTGATCACGCCGTCGTTCTACTACCAGAACATCTACATCAACGATTCGCAGACCTACTGGGAATATCTGTCGAATCCGGGCGATCATCAGTTCAACAACGGTGCGCCGGTGACGGCGCCGTTCCAGGGCACGAGCTACCTGCCGGCGCTCAACATCAATTATCAGGCCGAATATTTCACCATCACGTCGAACACGTCTTATTACGAGCAGGACAATCAGAACAACCGCGATCTATCGGCTTTGATCCCCAACGACCTGGGCATTGCGATCAGCCCGACGCATCCGGTTCCCGGGGATCCAACCTATCAGGATCAAGATTTATTCATCACCTCGCAGAAGGCGTTCACGCAGGAAATCCGCATTCAGTCGAATAATCTGGACTCGCGCCTCACGTGGGTGGCAGGCCTGTTCTATCAGCATGAGCTGCAGTCCTCGAACCAATATGTGCCCGACACGCCGGCGGCGTTTGACGCGCTGGTCGAAGCCGCGCTGGGACAAACGACCCAACAGGCATTCGGCATGGGCCTCTACCAAGGGAAGTACAGCTACACCTCCTTTATCGATTCCATCGACAAGCAGATTGCGGCTTTCGGCGAGATCAACTTCAAGGTCGTGGGCGGGTTGACGCTCACCGCGGGATTAAGAGCGGAACGTTCCACCTTCGCCTTCACGAATACCAGCAACGGTCCCTTCAATGGCGGCTTGTCGGTGGTGAACGGCAACGAATCGGAAACGCCGATCATCCCGAAGTATGGCATTTCGTATCAGTTGGACCCGGCCAATTTGTTCTACGCAACGGCATCCAAAGGGTTTCGTCCCGGCGGCGCGAATCCCGCGATTCCGGCACGCTGCGACGCGGATCTGGCAGCGCTCGGTTACACCTCGGCGCCGGATTCCTTCAAGTCGGATTCCGTTTGGAGCTACGAGGTGGGATCCAAGAACCGTCTGATGGACGGTCGCCTCAGGCTCGAGACCAGCATCTTCGACGTCAAGTGGACCGGCATCCAGCAGCAGGTCATCTTGGGCACCGGTTGCGGATTGGACTTCGTGGCGAACTTGGGCAAAGCCACCAGCCGGGGATTCGACTTCCAGGGCGAGTTCCTGCCCGTCGATCACCTCACGACCGGGCTCGCGGTGGGCTACAACCATGCCGTGTTCGATCAATCGATCTTGTCGCCGCCCGATCCGGTGACGGGCGTTCGGCCGGTGCTGGTGCGCGCCGGTGATTCGCTCGGCGTGAATCCTTGGACGGTCGCGGTGAATGCGCAGTACGATTTCGAGGCCTGGGGACACAGCAATTACGTGCGCGCCGACGATCAGTTCGCGAGCCGGCAATCGACGCCGACGCCCTCGGAGAATCCGAATGACGAGACCTATGCGCCGGGTTTGGTGGAACTACCGCAAACCAATTTGCTGTCCTTCAGGCTGGGTACCCGGTTTGCCAACGGCGTCGATCTGTCCTTGTTCGTGAAAAATGTTTTCGACAACCATCCGATTTTGAGCCGCGACCAGACGGGCTCGAACATCGACACGATCTACGTGAATCGTACGTTTCGGCCGCGCACGATAGGCATTACCATTACCTCGAGGCACTAGCTATGAATGGGGTGAACAAGATGGCCGTTTGCAGTCGACGATTTGTGTATGTGGGGGCCGCGGTTGCCGCGCTGGGCGGGGGCGCGCTGCCGGCCTTTGCAGGAAGTTGCGAGGAGCTGGCGCAGCTGAAGCTGGCCGATACGCATATCTCGCTGGCGCAGTCGGTGGCGACCGGCGCCTTCATACCGCCCGTGCCGTCCTGGGCGAAATCATTCATGCAGCCCGCGGCAATTCCCGCAGCCTTTTGCCGGGTGACCGGTGAGCTTCATCCGACCTCGGATTCGAACATCAAATTCGAAGTATGGCTGCCGGCGACGGGTTGGACCGGGCGATACGAATCGGTCGGCAATGGCGGTTTTGCCGGATCGATCCGCTACGACTCGATGCGCAATCCGCTGCTCGTCGGCTCGGCTGTTGCCTCCACCGATGATGGCCACGATGCGCCGGCGATTGGCCCCACCAGTGCCGATTGGGCGTTTGGCCATCCTGAGAAAATCATCGATCACGGTCATCGCGCGGTGCATCTCACCGCAATCACCGCCAAGGCGATCACGACGGCGTTTTACGGGCATGCGCCGGCACACGCCTATTTCGTGGGATGCTCGAAAGGCGGCCAGGAAGCCTTCATGGAAGCGCAGCGCTACCCCGAAGATTTCGACGGCATCGTGGGCGGAGCGGTGGCGAATCAATGGACCGATTTGTTCTCGAGCATGATGTGGACCCAGAACCTGAATCTCGCGAGCCAGGAGAGCTATTTGTCGCCGGAGGATCTGGGCAAAATCGGCACGGCGGTTTCCGCGGCCTGCGATAACGTCGGCGGCGTCAAGTCGGGGTTCGTGCAGGATCCGCTACGCTGTGACGTGAAACTCGCGTCAATGGGCCTTACGCCTGCCAAGCTGCGCACCTACGAGGCATTGCATCAAGGGCCGAAGGATCACGCCGGCCGATCCACCTATGCGGGCCAGGCCTACGGCAGCGAAAATCCCGGCTGGCAGGACACCATCAGCGCCGCCAATTTTGAAGCGGCGCAGACCGAGGCGCAGATGAGCATGTACGGCGCCAATTTCTACCGGAATTTCATTTACCAGGATAAAAACTGGAGCTTCCACGGCTTCGATCTGGAGAAAGGGCGCGCGGATGCGGTACGGGTGGTCGGCAAGAGCATGAATGCCGAGGATGTGCATTTTGCCGGCTTCAAGGCGCATGGCGGCAAATTGATTCAATATGCCGGCATGGTCGATTCCATCGTGACACCATTGAGCTCGGTGAAGTTCTACCGGGCGGTGGTTGCGGCCGACGGTCACAAATCCGATGCCGATGCTCTGGCGCGGACCCAGCAGTTCTATCGATTATTCTTAGCGCCGGGCGTGGGCCATTGCGGCGGTGGCCCGGGTCCGAATCAATTCGGCCAAGCGGGCGGTGGCGGGGACGCTGAACACGATCTGGTCGCTGCGCTGGAACAGTGGGTGGAAAAGGGCGTGCCGCCCACCCGCATCGTGGCAACGAAGTTCGTCGGCGATGACAAGGCCAAAGGCGTGGCCATGACCCGGCCGTTGTGCCCATTCCCGCAGGTTGCGAAGTACAAGGGAACCGGCGATGTGAAAGACGCTGCGAACTTCGAGTGCAAGGCCCCTTAAACGGCGGCAGCCCATTCCGCTGGGAACTGCCGCAGCGCTATAACATCGGTGTCGATGTTTGCGATAAATGGCGCGGCGAGCCCAAGAGGATCGCGCTGGTCCACAAGCCGGCGGTTGGCGAGTGCGTGGAGTACACCTTCGCCGACATTAGCCGGCTGTCCAATCAAACGGCGAACTTGCTGCTGAGTGCCGGCTTGCGGCGCGAAGATCGAGTCGCGGTATTGCTGCCGCAGATGCCGGAAACCGCGATCGCGCACGTGGCGATTTACAAGATCGGCGCGATCGCCGTGCCGCTGTTCAGCCTGTTCGGAACGGAAGCGCTGGAATACCGGCTCGCCGACAGTGGTGCGCGCGCGGTGATAACGGACTTGGTCGGTGCGGCGAAGCTTGCAGCGATCCGGCATCGGCTGCCGCAGCTTGGCGTCATTTACACCATCGATGGCGTTGCCGCCGATAGCGTGGATTTCCATCGCGGCTTGTCGCGGCAGAGCGATGCGTTTGAACCGGTTGAGACGATGGCCCATGACCCGGCACTCATCATCTACACCTCGGGCACGACCGGATCACCGAAGGGCGCGCTGCATGCGCATCGAGTCCTGCTGGGCCACCTCCCGGGCGTTGAGCTATCGCATGATTTCGCGCCCCAGGCCGGTGATCGATTCTGGACGCCCGCCGACTGGGCGTGGATAGGGGGCTTATACGATGTGTTGATGCCGGCGTGGCACCACGGCCTTCCGGTGGTCTCGCACCGATTCGTCAAATTCGAACCAGAGGCCGCGTTCCAATTGATCGAGGACTTAAGAGTGCGCAATGCCTTTCTTCCGCCGACGGCGTTGAAAATGATGCGCGCTGTCGCGAACCCCAAGGCGCGCTGGCAATTCAACATGCGCAGCATTGCGAGCGGCGGTGAATCGCTGGGGCGTGAGCTGCTCAGTTGGGGACGCGAGACTTTTGGGCTCACTATCAATGAGTTTTACGGCCAGACCGAATGCAACATGGTCGTCTCCTCGTGCGCAAGCACGGGTGTGGCAAAGCCAGGACACATCGGCAAGGCGGTTCCCGGTCACCGGGTCGCGATCGTCGATCAGGCGGGGCGCGTCGTGCCTGCCGGAGTTGCGGGCAACATCGCGGTACAAAGCCCGGATCCGGTCATGTTCCTGCGCTACTGGAACAATGAGGCGGCGACCGCGGCGAAATTCGTGGACGACTGGCTGCTGACCGGAGATATCGGCGAGAGCGATGCGGAAGGGTACATTCGGTTCGTCGGACGCGACGATGACGTCATCACCAGCGGTGGCTACCGTATCGGGCCGGGTGAAGTCGAAGATTGCCTGCTCGGGCATCCGGCCGTGCGCCTCGCGGCAGTGATCGGCGTGCCCGATGCACTACGAACTGAAATCGTCAAGGCCTTCGTGGTGCTGCACGAGGGCATCGAGGGCAGTGAGACGCTCGTGAACGAGTTGCAAAGCCACGTTAAAGCGCGCCTGTCGGGCCACGAGTATCCGCGGCAGATCGAATTCGTCGAGTCGTTGCCAATGACGGCAACCGGCAAGATCATCCGGCGCTTGCTGCGCGGTAAATAAGCGAGGATTGCCTGGAGGTTGGACCAGGCAGGAGCGAGCCTGACGCTCCTTTAAGCGTTCACAAACACGCCATGCAAGCTCAAGGGAAGCGCCACAGGCGCCTGCCAGGTGCAGATGGGTCCGTCGGCAATATGACGCGAGTCAAATACGTGCAATTCCGTCCTGCCGGCGCGCAAATTAATGCTTGGGCCGAGTATCCAGCCATCCATTTCCGAGCTGCGGCCGGGATGGGGCACGAATATCATTTCCTCTACAAGATGGTCGGGCCCAAAGTCGAAATGCTGCGACTGATTGGTTCGCCAATCATGGAGTGCCACGCCGGTGAAGAGCGGTTCGTTCGCTGCCTTGAGCGTCGCGTGTAGCGTGTAAGAACGAGAGAGGCCGGAATGACGGGCATCGGTGCGGGGAAATTCAGCCGCAATGCCGGTATCGTCTAACGATGCCTTTCCGTCGGGGGTGAGGGTGACGAGGCAGAGCGTCGAGGTGGCGTCGGCCCGGTAGACGCCCTGAAGCACATCGCGCGCACCACGCAGCGCGAACCCCGGGTCGGCATACCGACATACGTCGAACCGTATCGCTCCGCTCGGATCGCGCCAGGCGGAGCCTAGATGGAAATGGAAAAATGCCGGCAACTCATAGACGCGCTGCTGCGTGAGATCGGCCTTGTTGAGAACAAGAATCTGAGTGCTCCAATGCGGGTGCCACTCGAACGTGTCGGCGAAATCCGAATGCATCTCGCCGGCTCGCCGCACCCAGGGTTGCAGCAAGAGGATGAGGTGTTGGTCAGTCGCCGTGAAATCATGCACATAACTGGCTCGCGGGAGTGTGATTGGAACCACCGCCTGAACATCGCCTTCGATTCCCAGCCGCCAGACCACCGCTTGCGAACCGGCGACACCCAGATTCCAAAGCGTACCGTCAGGATCGATACGGGGATGCGCCAAAAATGGCATGTGCGCCAGATCGTCGCGGAGCGTCTTGATTCCGCGGGTCGCGAGCGTGCGGGGATCGATCGCAACCGGAGATCCGGCTTCCCACAGTGCCCAGAGTTCATTGCCGCGCACCACGACGGAGATATTCGCCGCGTTGAAATCATCGCTCGAGTTGACGGTGATGTGTTCGGCCATCGCTGTACCAAAGCCACCGCTGACGACGGCATGCGCTGCCTCGTCCGCGCGACGCTTCGGTGTATCGACAAAGGCCGCGTTGAGCACGGCTTTCCCGTCAAAGAGCGAGAATGCACGCACCAGACCGTCGCCGTCGAACCAGTGAGTGGCAGATTTGCCGGGGCCGTTGCGATAAAGAGTCCCGGACAGATCGCGCGGAACATTGCCGTGGATGCAGGTCAGGGGAGTCGACGGTAAATCAAATTGGAAATCGGCGAATGCCACGCGCCAGTCGGCGGCCGCGCGCATTCCTGCCAAGGCCTGCGCTAGTTCCGGGACCAACGGCAACGCTGCGATGCCGGCCAGGCTTCCTAGGACTTCACGGCGAGTGAGCATTTTCATTGGGTTTCTCCGTATTGTGGTGCGGCTGGCGGCGGCCTCGGTCAATCGATGTGAATCGAAATTGTGTTCTCGCCCGCGTGGACGACAAAAACGGTCTCCTTCCACGACGGCGCGCGCATGTGTACCGGGGCGTCATTGGAAAAGGCGACCGGCTCGGTAGGTATCCCAAAAGGGTTGGCATTGAGTTTTGAATCGCCGTTCAAATCGTGAAATCCCTTGATCGCGTATTGACCGGGCAATAGACCTGCGAGCGTGGTGACTGCGGCCCCATCCTTGATCTCGAGTCGCACGGCTCGCGTTGCCGCCTGTGAGGCGGTACCGGAACTCTCATAGGCCTCCTCACTGTTGTACAGGGCGGCCATGATGGCACCCTGGGAGGACTTCAATCCGACGAAGTGCATGGTCAGTGCAGCCGTTTCAGGGGTATCGGCTGCCACTCCGATCGAACCCATCAAAGAGGCGATGGCCAGTGCGCCGACGAAGCGCAATGCCGCGCGTGAGTGTCGATGAGCTGAGCAGCCGAGTGCGCGAATCTGCATGTGGCACCTGTGTTTTGAGCTAATGTTAACGCCGTTAACACATACTCTAGCACAGATATTAACGGTGTCAAGATTGACTGGCCTTTCCGGTCCGCACCGGCTATGTTGCAGGCATGTCGACACAGGCGAAAAATACCCGGGACAAAGCGGCTCATAAGAAGGCCAGCAAGTACCACCACGGAGCGCTGCGGGCCGCGCTCATTCGCGCCGCTCGCGACATCCTTGAATCCGAGGGCTACGAGGCGCTGACGCTGCGTGCCGCCGCGCGGCGAGTCGGCGTTTCCCAGGCCGCACCCTACAATCATTTTGCCGATAAGGCCGCCTTGCTTGCCGCGGTTGCTGCGCTGGGTTTTCAGGAATTCGCCGCCGCCATGCGGCAAGAAATGGATGCGGCCGTGGATCCGCAGACGCGACTGAATGCGGCCGGCGTTGCCTACGTCGCATTTGCAACGTCCAACCCAGGACTTTTCAAGCTGATGTTTGGCTCCAGCGTACTCATGGGTTCTGAGGATCCGGATCTCGATGCGGCGCGAACAGCCGCCTATGACGTCCTGCGCGGTGCCGTGCATTCCGTTCATGTGTCGGGCCCACGTCCGGCGCAGGAGGAGGCACTGGAAAGTCTCAAATCGTGGGCGTTGGTTCACGGCCTTGCAACGATGATCAACGAGGGAACAATAGCGCCGGACAATTTTGGCGCGAGCTCGGCGCGAGAACTCATCACCGCTTTACTGGGCCCACCGCAAACCCCAAAGAAGGGGATGACGCCGATCGCTGCCGGGAAGCGCAAGGAAATAAAGTAAGATCCGGGAGCCGAATAGACACGTCTTGACTCGCAATATTCGATTTGCGTTCGAGATACCGATAACTACAAATCTCACGGGAGTTCTATGCTCGAAGTTCACCCGCCCCACCAACCAGCGCGCACCTGGACGGATTTTTTCATCCATATCGCGACAATCGTTCTTGGCCTGCTCATCGCGATCGGTCTCGAGCAGATGGTTGAGAGGCTTCACGAACGCTATGAGCTGCGCGTCGCGCGCGAGGCGTTGCAGCGCGAGTTCCAAAGCAACCGCACCAATTTGGCTGCCGACGAGAGCAACTGGTTGGAGACGCTCGCAAGGCTGAAAAACAATCTGCTGGTGCTTGAATTTGTCCGCCAGCATCCTAAGGACCCGCAGACCGCGCTGCCTGGAGATTTGCAATGGCAACAGGCTCCTTTCCGTTGGGACCACGCGGTCTGGGACACGGCTGAGAACAAAGGGATCGTGCGGCTCATGTCGCTTCGAGAGGCAAACAGGAATCAGGCGTTCTACAGCCTGATGGCGCTTTTGGGTACGCAGTCACTCGCGGAATGGGATGCCATCAATGACGCGCACCGCTTCGATTTGTTGGACAGCGACCCCACTCATCTCACGCCGCAACAACTCGATGAGACCATCCGATTAACTCAAATCGCTTTGGAAAAACACATTCAGTTCGGCGAATCGTTGGGACGTTACGCGCATGAATTCCCTGAGCTGCCCCACACAGTCACCTGGGAGAAGATCGACCGACTTCGACTGTCTGCGTTTGATGCCGACCCGACAGGCATGGCGGCAGCGCATAAGCGCACCGAGGATCGGGTCAAGGCGGCAATGGAGGAAGGGAGCCACGCAGCCGATGCCGCAGCGCCAATACAGTCACCGAGATAGCGCGCAAGAGCGGGATGGCACTGACGGCGAAGTATATTGCTGCGCAACGTGAATGTAGTCCAGAAAGCGCCGATCATAAGAGCCATAGCGCAGGCGGATGTAGAGCCGGCGGGCGAGGTATTGGCAAACGCCTTTCGCGGCTATCCTTTTTTCGATTACTGCTTGGGCGCAGATCACTACGATCGTGTGGCGGCGGGAATGTTCGCGAGCTTCGTCCGGTGGACGATGCTCTATGGCAAAGCGTGGACAACAAACGATCTGGATGCAGTCGCGCTGCGGCGGCCGCCGGGGACCAGAAGCTTGGGATTATGGAATGCCTTGCGTTCGGGCCTGGCGTTCACCTTTTTGCGGATGGACAAGGCCACGAGGCGACGATTTGCTCGCGCAGCGCCGGTCGTCGAAGACACCCACAGGATTATTATGGGCGATCAGCCACACTGGCATTGTTGGATGATGGGCGTGCTACCGGCGCGCCAAGGCTCAGGAGTCGGCAGACGACTGATGCGGCACACATTCGAACAGAGTGATCGAGCCGGGTTGCCGTGCTATCTGGAAACTTTTAGTGAAAGCTCGGTGCGTGTCCATGAAAGTCAGTCGTATTGCATCCGGCAAACAGTGGCAATTCCAAAAACCCCGCTCACCCTCTACGCGATGGTACGGCCGCCGCAGTGATGTGCATAAGTGGCGAGACGGGCGGTGTTGGCGAAGCTGGGAGCGGTTGAGCGCGGCGCACTGACCGTCTTCACCCCTCGGACCTTGAAATCTTTACTGGCGCCGCAATCGAGTTCATTCTTATCGTTGTGTTTGAAGCGCGCGGCTTCGGTGGGCGGCACGCGCGGATGATCAGCCCACGGCAACTGAAGGAGGTGATCCAAGTGGCACATTTAAACGTTGGTCCGGTCGCGTCTCTTGGCGCGCTGGTTGGTGGCGAGGTTCATCGTTAGTCCACCTCGTACTGGCTGGAAGGCCATGAGGAATGCGCGCAGGCTCATCGCCGCGCGCGCAATCGGTCTACCCGACCGGATCCAATGGATGGACGCTCCGAAATTGCCGCGGGCTGCCTTGGCCCGTAAGTAAATGCTCGGGCAGGAATGGCGGAGTCCCAATGGGGGCTCCGCCAATTTCTGGAGGGCGTGAACGCGATTCCCGACCGCAGTTCTAGCTGACGTCGTCGGGCGCCCTTACTGACTGGGGCTTGCAGGAAAAATGCCCCTCGGTGAGTTTGGTGACCAGCGAGGCGGCCTTGGCCACGCAGTAAGCGTAGCCGGTTTTGGAGGACCAGAGGGTCGTGGTTCTGCCGTTCCGCGCGTAGTCGACGCGACAAGCCTTGGGCTCGCGCGCGGCGTCAGTCTTGACGACGCTCACCGTTCGATTCTCGGAGCCGAAGGTGCAGATGAATCGCTCCTCGGATTCGGCCTGAGCAACAGGAGTCATTACGAACGAGAGGAGAATGAGAGGAACGAGCCTTGACGCCATCGGTCGTGCATTCCCAGGTTTGGTTGCCGGGCAGGTTGGGTGTCGACGTCAATATTCTCTGTCGTTCATTTCAAGCTGTACAGCTCGAGCCACGCTTATCAGTGGTTTGCCGTCACGAAAAAGCGCCTTAGTCGGACAGGAAACGGCGCCGGCTCACTGATTTATTTTCATTCTGCGTGCGCTCGTTTGCGGCTGAGACCCACAACCTCCAACTCGCCTTCAATCGCGGGTTTCGCTAGCGCCGCAGCGGCTGATCGGACCACGTCCAGTCCTTGCTGGATGCCCGACATCCCCCTCCCGGCGCGCCGGTCCACGCGCGGCCGCGCAACGCACGTCCGGTTGCCGCCCCGGTGGGCTGGCCGTCTTTCAGCGCGAGCTTGCCGTTGATGATCACGTTGCTCACGCCGGTGGCAAACTGCATGGGCTTCACATACGTGGAGTGATCCTGAAACGTTTTCGGGTCGAAAATCACAACGTCGGCAAACGCGCCGACCTTCAAACGACCGCGATCACCGAGCGACAGCACATCCGCCGGCGCTGAGGTGAGTTTGCGAACCGCCTCCTCGACCGTCAAGAGCGGCTCATCGCGCACATATTTCGCGAATATTCGCGCGAAATTTCCATAGGCGCGCGGATGGGTGGAGGAGAGCAAAAACACGCCTTCCGGCGCGCTCGATTCGGCGTCCGATGCGAAGCTGACCCAGGGCAGGACGATCTGCCGTCGGATATTGTCCTCACTGATAAACGTATACGCGATGGCTATGCCGGCATCATCCTCCATCACCAGATCGATGATGGCATTCTCCGGACTGACGCCGCGGCTCTTCGCCACTTCGGCGATCGTTTTACCGATGAGTGGCTTCAGCGCATCATGCTTGGCGCTCAAGATCAACATCCCGTCGGCGCCTGCTTGATGGTACAGATTCTCCCAGTCCTTGGGGTGCTGCTCGCGCATCGCCGCGATCACTTTGCTGCGAACTTCCGGCTTTTTCAGGCGCGCCAGCATGGCTTCTTGGCCGCCATCATGAACCCAGGGCGGCATGGAAGAATCGAGCGACGTGCCGCCGGCCGTGTAGGTGTACATGTCGGCGGTAATGCGCACGCCGGCCGAGCGGGCAGCGTTGATCATGCCGACCACCTTGTCGAGCTTGTTCCAATTCTCGCGGCCCATCAGCTTCAAGTGATGGATTTCCGCCGGCGCACCACTGGCCTTGGCTATATCAATGGTTTCCTGCACCGCCTCTTCGATGTGATCGCCTTCGCTACGCATGTGCGCCGTGTATATGCCGCCGCACTTGGCTGACTCTTGGGCCATCGCGATCAATTCCGCCGTTTTGGCGTAGTTGTTGGGGGCGTAAATCAGGGCCGTGGTGAGGCCGAGTGCTCCTTGCTCCATCGCTTCGTGGACGAGAGTGCGCATGGCGCCCAGCTGTTGCGCATTTGGCGCGACGTCCGCCTCGCCGAGCACGTTGACCCGGACCTCGCCTTCGCCGACGAAACTGGCGACGTTGGGCGCGATTCCCTTTTGCTGCAGGTGCTCCAGATATTGGCCGAGAGTCTTCCAAGTCACCTCGTACTTGAGGTCTCCTTCGCGCTCGACCATCAGCCGCGCCATCTCGGGATTTAGCGGGGCCTTGGACATTTCATCGAAGATATCGAGCGTCACGCCTTGCTTCAAGCCGCTTACGGCTCGCCCGTCGATCAACAGGGATTCTTCGGAATGCCCCATCATGTCGATGAATCCCGGCGACACGGCCTTGCCGTGCGCGTCGATTTCGCCGCGGCCTTTGAGTGTGCGCGCAGGCCCGACATACGCGATGCGATCGCCGTCGATGGCCAATTCGCCCTGATAGGGCTTGCTGCCCAAGCCGTCATAGATCAGTGCATTGTGAATTACCAGATCGTGCATCTCCGCGCCCGCAGCCCAGGCGCCCGGACTTCCGATACAGCAAGCGGCAATGACGCTGGCGCTCAGGATGGAGATGCGCGGCGAATGACCCCGATGTCGTGGAGTGGATTTCATTTCACCTTGAACCTCACGCCCAGATAGAACATGCGGCCCACGACGTCATACAGCGTGGGATTCGTCTGGATGTTTGCAAAGAATTGCACCGGATCGATAGGAGGATACTTGTTGAACAGGTTATTGATCTTCAGAAAATATTGCATATTCTCAAAGCCGGGGGTCGGGGCCGTATATTCAATCGCCAGATTCACGTAGTTGACGCTGGGGATCCGATTGACGTTATAAGCCGTCGGGTTGAGGTTGTCGTACTTGCCGGAGCCGATGAATCGATCCGCCAGATCGACGGCGAGCGGCCCATCTTCGAAGGTGATGTTTGCGTTTGCCCGCCATTTCGGCAAGCCGTACGGATTATTGCCGCCCACGTCGCCGGCGAAGTCGGCCGTGGTGGCGCCGTTGAATTGCTTCAGTGTCTGCACATTGTTCAACAGTGCCCTGAATCTGAGTGATCCGTTCGACGGGAGTCCGAGTCTGGACAGCGGCAGCAAATAAGAACTCTCGAAGTCGACGCCGGTTTCCTTGAGTTGCGCCGCGTTGATGCTGGTGAGATTCACATCGGTGGGTACACCGCCCGCGTTGAAGGTCAGCAACGAACAGTAGGTCTGATTTCCGGCATAACACAGATTGACGATGGTCTGCGGCTGCAGCGTCGTGATCGCACCGGAGATGTTGATGTCGTAATAGTCGACCGAGGCGCGCAGGCCGGGCACTTCTGTCGGGGTCAGCACGATGCCTGCGGTGAAGGTCTGCGCCGTCTCGGGCTTCAGGCTCGTGTTGCCGCCGGTGAGGTCGTGGATCGTGACGTTATCCCCCGTGGTCGGGATGATCACCGGACTGAACGTCTCGAATCTCGTCGTGTATAGCTCATTGAGGTTCGGTGCGCGAATGTCCTGGGATCGCGTGGCGCGGAACTTGACGTCGTCCGTTGCGGCCCAGGTCAGGCCGAGCTTCCACGTTCTGACGGTACCGCTGAATTGATAGTCGGTTTCGCGAACCGCGCCGTTGAAATCGAGCGCCTTGACCAGGAAAACGTTTCGAACCAATGGCACCAAAACTTCGGCAAAGGCTTCCTTTTCGGATAGCTGGCCCGCAATCGGTTGCGGATTGCCGATCAGGAAGTTCTGCGCTTGCGAGTTCGCATCCGAAATGGCATGAACGCTGTTGTTGCGGTATTCGACACCCGCGGCGACGGAGACGGGCTCGCCAAACAGATTGAACACATCCCCCGTGATGTTCGCGGCGATGTCGTGTTCGTAGGTGTTCGACATGAAGTTCTGCGTAGCCGTGAAGTAATTGATCGCCGCCCGGTTGGGGGCGCCCACACCGAAGATGTTGACGGGAACGCAGCCGGGCGCCGCAACCGGCGTGGTCAGCGTGCCGGCGCACACCGGTGTTCCGCCTGGACCCGCGACCGCATTGATGGAATTCATGAAGTTGTTGACGAGGATGTTATGGCCGATGATCGACTCATAGTTGTTGCGGCCATACTCGCCGTACACGCTCCACTTCCAGCTCCTGCCGAACTTTCCCTCGAGGCCCACGACCAGCCGATCGGTGGTGTTCGAGTCATCCGCCGTGAGGTAGCCGATGTCGGTGCTGTATCGGCCCATGTTGAAGGAAGTTTGCCCGGCGGCCGCGAGTTGCGCCGCAAGCGCCGGGTAATTGTTGGTGAAGTACGGATTCGTGTTGTTGATCGTGATGTCGCCGAAGTCGAACGGCGGCACCAAGGTGGGGTTGGTGGCGTCGGAATGCGCGTGGGACAACTGATAGAAGGCGGTCACGCCGTGGAAATCGTAGTCGCCCTTGGAAAAAAGCGAATAGCGATTGATCGCGACGGAGAGTTCTTCGTAGTCGCTGCCGCGGATGCCGTTGCCGCCCAGTTGGTAGAAGCCGTCGCCGGGGGTGTAGTTGAACTGCGAGGTCGTCCCGCCGGGCCCGAATGCCGTGCCCATCAAGGGACCGGAGGTGATCAGGCCGCCCAACGTGGCCAACGCCAGTTGCGCATTGGGTGCAATCAGGAACGTGGGTTGGCCCGGCCCTTGATTGGGATTGCCCACCACGTTGTAGCCTTGACTCGCCCAAGGCCGGCTGGTTTGTTGGCCGACGCCCGTCTCTTTGTCGCCTTCTCCCGCGATGACGAAATGCCCGTCGCCGTTCGCAAAAGTCGTGCCCCAAACGAGAGAACCCTTATAGGTCTTGTTGTCGCCATAAGTACTGATGCCGGGCTGGATGTCGCCCGAAAAGCCGTTCAAGTCTTTCTTGAGGATGATGTTCACCACGCCCGCGACGGCGTCCGAACCATACGCAGCGGACGCACCGCCGGTGACTACCTCGAGGCGGTCGATCAGCGAACTCGGAATCACATTGGTATCGACCAGTCCGCCGGACGTGGAGGGGACGAATCGCCGGCCATCCACCAGAACCAGCGTTTCCTGTGGGCCGAGGCCGCGCAAGTTGAGGTTGTTTTGCCCTGCATATTGCGAGGACACCGTCGTGCTCGCCGGTGTATTGGTTTGTTGGAATACCGGCAATTCGTTGACGAGCTGACCGATATTGGGCGCGGCGGCGCGTCCGATTTCCGCGTTATCCAAGGTCGTGGTTGGTGTCGGAGCGTCAAATCCGGTGCGCTCGATGCGGGACCCAGTGACGACCACTTCCTCCAACGCCTGATCCGCCGGGGCCTGCTTCGGTGCCTCCTGCGCCAAGGCACCCACAGGAACCATGCTTGAAAGTGCCAGAATTGCTGTGAGAACCGCAGAGCGGGCGGTGTTCGACCCAAGGAATACAGTCATTGTCTCTCCCCGAATAACTTTTACCGATATAGGAACGTTTTTTCTGATACTGAAACATACCATCGATAATTGCAATGTTATTATGTTTAGGGTTCGGGGCACCGCGAGGAGAGTTCGGTGGCCCGCGCCAATTTCCTGCGGTCTTGTTCGACGATTGCCTGACGGTTGGCGGGGTCGACACTCAGACCATCACTCGTTAATATTCGTTGATAGTGGCTCTAAAAGTGGGGAATGAGATAAATACAATCGGCCGATCAACGGCTCACCCCGGCAGCATTCTGAAATCCCTGCGCACGAAGCGGGGTTGGACGTTGGCGCAGGTTAGCCAGTTGACGGACCTGCCGATCGCGACGCTTTCCAAAATAGAAAATGAAAAAATGTCGCTCAGCTACGATAAGCTCGTGCGCATCAGCAAGGGACTCGGCATCGATATCGGTCTCTTGTTCGGGGCGGTGCCGGCGACCGAGCCCGAAGCGCCGGGAATAGTGCTGAGCGGCAGACGCAGCATTACGCGCAGCGGTGAAGGCAGCGCGATTGAAACCAAATCCTACTCACACTTGTATCCGGCGGCGGAGCTGCTGAATAAGCAGATCGTGCCGATCATGGCCGAGTGCAAAGCACGCAGTCTCGCGGAATTCGGGCCGCTCATCCGTCACGCCGGCGAAGAATATGCAATCGTTCTCGATGGCGCCGTGGAATTCCACACCGATCTGTACGCGCCGGTACTCCTCAACAAAAACGATTCCATCTATTTCGACAGCAGCATGGCTCACGGTTATATCGCTGCGAGCGAAGGATTGTGCCGGGTTCTGTCGATTTGCTCGTCCATGGACGCCTTGGACGATTCGGGTGCCGATGCGGTGTCGCAAGAAAACCCCGCCGCGCCGACGATTTTGCGCTCGGCTTAAGAGCCGCCCTCGACCGGCAGCTGTCGGGATTGTTGCCGGTTTCGCTGGAGTTCCCAGCGAGTGACGCGCGCGACCTAAGCGCCGAAATGAATCCAAACCCTGATTGCAACATTTTCCATTTGGGATATTATTTTTCTGAATGGGCTAAACTCCGGTTGCTCAGGGTGTGGCCCTGGGTCGCGACCGAAAACGATGGTGGGGGGGCTGGCATGCTTGGAAGGGAGCGGCGAGTCGTTAAGTTTTGGGCGCTTTCGAAGCGCTGGATGTTCGGCGCGGCTATCACGGCCTCAATCCTCACGGCAGCCGCGAACTTTGTTCCCGCGGCCGAGAAATCAGCGGCAGTGCCGCAATACAAAGTCGACGTGAGTTGGCCGAAGCTGCCGCTCCCGGACAAGTGGGCGCTGGGTGAACTCGGCGGTCTGTTTGTCGACAGCCATGACAACGTCTGGATCGTACAACGGCCATCGACGCTCGTGGCGTTCGAGAAGGCGGCGGCACTTGATCCGCCGACGGCCGAATGCTGTGTTCCCGCGCCGCCCGTCATCGAGTTCGACCCCCAGGGCAAGGTGGTGCGCTCCTGGGGCGGTCCGGGCAAGGGCTACGACTGGCCGCGAACCGAGCATGGCATCACCGTGGATTACAAGGGCAACGTCTGGATCGGCGGCAGCGCGACCTATCCAGGAAAGAACGGCGAGCCGCCGGATGGCATGCTGCTGAAGTTCTCCCCGGACGGCAAGTTCTTGCTGCAAATCGGCCATGCCGGTCCCTCAAAGGGCAGCTTGAGTCAGGACCAGCTCTCGGGTGTCGCCGACGTCGCCGTTGATCCAGAAACCAACGAAGTCTTCGTCGCGGATGGCTATGGCAATCACCGCATCATCGTGTTCGATGCCGACAGCGGCGCATATAAAAGGATGTGGGGCGCCTACGGCAAACCACCCACCGACCAGCCCGAGGGTGACTATGACCCGTCAGCACCGCTGGCTCGACAGTTTCGCAATGTCCACTGCGTCAAGCTCTCGAGAGACAACTTGGTGTACGTCTGTGATCGCGACAATGATCGACTGCAGGTTTTCAAGCGCGACGGCACCTTCATCGCCGAGTATCCGTTCGCGCGCGATACGCGGCCGCCGGGTACGGTTGGACACGTGGCGTTCTGGCCGGATGCCACCCAGAGCATCTTGGCACTGGCAGATCTCGGTAATTTTAAAATTCGCCTGGTGCGTCGCCAGGACGCGCAGGTCCTGAACACATTCGGCCACTTCGGCAACTATGCCGGGCAACTCAACCGCATGCATCAGGTCGCCTTCGACTCCAAGGGCGACCTGTTCATTGCCGAAGCGGCGGGAAAGCGCGTGCAGAAGTGGATCATCAGCAACGGCGTCAGACCGCAGTGAAGGTCGGATGCGTCAAGGTCGGATGCGTCAAGGTCGGGAGCGTCGTCGTGTTATTGATCGCCGGCGCGTCGGCCGCGGCGCCGGCGCGAGCCTCGGAAAGCCGAAGCTTTGTGATCAGCTGGTTCGCCCAAGCGACGTACTCCAACGATCATGACTGTTCCGCCGGGGTCCACCCGGAGGTCGAGCAGATTTATTTTCGCTACGCGCAGCGTCTTGGCGTGGATGCGGCGACGATCGAGGCGTGGCGCAAGAAGCTGATGGAAGGTGAGGACGTCAAGGAGCTGCAGGAGCTGGTGAGCATGCGCGGCCGCGTCGATGGCAAGCCGGTGAATCCCTACACCAATCCCGCAGCGGTGGTGGACCTGCAGTTGCCCGGTCTGGATGGCAACTACGCTTACGGATTCAACTTGAGCGGCGCGGCTGCGAATGATCCGTCGGCCTTCGAGGACCCCGAGACGCACGAGCGTGGCGTCAACCATCAACTGTATCGGGCGTTCGGCTGTGCTCGCGCTTTCCGCGGTTCCCTGCAAGGCCGGCCGACATACTGGGCTTGGGAATGGGGACAGCTGAAGGACTCGCAGCCGGCGTGGATCATCACCTTGAGGGGCGAGGATCTGGAGCACGACGGGCCGATTACGATATCGATCGATCGGGCATTGGAGCATCTGCGATCCAACAGCGACGGCACACCGCGGCCGGAAATGGGCTATCGCATCGATCCGGATCCTCGTTCGCACAACGTGTTTCGCGGCCAGATCAAGGACGGCGTGGTCAGCGTGAGCGAACATAAGAATCTGCACGTGCTGCAGAATCCCATGGTTGCACCGCAGCTGGATCTGAACAGTTTCCATCTGCGGATGAAGACCGCTGCGAACGGATACGCCAATGGGTTCATGGCCGGGTACCAGCCGTGGCATGACCTCTATTTCGGCCTCGCCGCGACCGGATTCGGCGGCGAGGAACAAGTCACCGGCGATATACCGGGATTTTATTATTTATTGAAACGCTACGCGGATGCGGACCCGGATCCGAAGACCGGGCAGAACCGGCGGATCTCGGTCACGTATTATTTTGAAGTGGTGCCCGCGTTCGCCGCTGACAATCCGGCCATGCCGGCGCGCACCGTCGCGGGGCGATGATGATAGGGCCACCCAGAAAATGGCTGCTCGCGATTGCCTTCATAGGCCTTGGCGCGGTTGTCGCGGGCGTGGTTCTCGAGTCGCGCCGCCCGGAGAATGTCCCGGGGCGCGCTGTGACCCGGCTGCTGACCGCGGATCAATATCGGAATATCGTCGCCGATGTGTTTGGCGACGACATCGATTTAGGCGGACGGCTGGAGCCGGACCTGAGAGCCGACGGGTTGCTGGCGGTCGGCGCGACCCAAGTGAGCATTGCTCCCGCGGGAATGGAACAGTACGACGCCATGGCGCGCGCCGTAGCGAATCAGATCTTGGATGCCAATCATCGAACCGCCGTGATGCCCTGTCGGCCGGCGGCGGCGGTATTTGATGAGCCCTGCGCGCGCGGATTCCTCCACAAGGTTGGGCGCTTGCTTTACCGCAGGCCTCTGACGCAATCGGAGCTGGACGCTTACGTCAAAGCGGCGCAAATCGGCACCCAAGCGAGCGGTAGTTTCTATGATGGCGTGGGCTTGAGTGTTGCCGGCATGTTGTCGTCGCCGAAATTCTTGTTCCGCGAGGAAATCTTGGAGCCCGATCCGGATCACAAAGGTCGCCTGCAGCTGGATGCTTATTCGCGCGCCTCTCAATTGAGCTTCTTCCTGTGGAATTCCGCGCCGGACGGCCTTTTGCTGGATGCCGCGGCCAACGGGGAGCTGAATTCGAAACGCGGGTTGGCGCATCAAGTGGACCGGATGATGACATCGCCGCGGCTCGAGGAGGGGATGCGCGCCTTCTTCGTCGATGATTTTCGCTTCGATGAGTTCGAAACGCTGGCGAAGGATGCCATGTTGTTCCCGAAGTTCAGCGCGACGGTCGCGGCCGAGGCTCGCGAGCAGACGCTGCGCACGATTCTTGATGTGGTGTTGACCCGCGATGCGGACTATCGGGAAATCTTCACCACCAAGCGGACCTTCCTGACGCCCGAGCTGGGCAGCGTCTATCAGGTGCCCATTTTTGCCGCCGGCCCCAACGGCGCGCCCGACGAATGGCAACCCTATGAGTTCGCGAAAAGCGATCCTCGCGGCGGCATCCTGACCCAGGTGGCATTCACGGCCTTGCATTCCCCGGCGGGCCGCAGCTCACCGACCATCCGTGGCAAGGCGCTGCGCGAGATCATGCTGTGCCAAACGGTTCCCTCTCCGCCGGGCGATGTGGATTTCTCCAAATTCGAACTTGCCAGCGCGCGCGGCGACTCCACGGCTCGCGTCCGCTTGAGCGTGCACGCCACCGTTCCCACCTGCGCCGGTTGCCACAAGATCATGGATCCGCTGGGGCTGTCATTGGAGCATTTCGACGGCGCGGGAGAGTTCCGCGCGGCTGACCATGGGGCGCCGATCGATGCGAGCGGTACGCTGGACAATGTCAGCTACGCCGATTCCTCGGGTTTGGCGCAAGCCGTCGCCCAGAATCCCGCCGCATCCTCCTGCCTGGTGGAACGACTCACGGCACGTGCTCTCGGCCGCGCTCCTTCATCGGGCGAACGGTTATGGCTCACGCAGCTCAAGAAATCCTTTGCGAGCGATGGCTACCGCATGAAGAAATTGATGCGCGACATTGCCGGCAGCGATGCTCTCTACCGAGCTTCGACGCCCACAGAAAGCAGCGGACGATCCGGCGCATTTGCGACCGTTGCGATACCCGATCCCCTGCTGACCAGCAATCAGGAGTTGTCAAAATGAAATCGAGCCTGACACGTCGATCCATGCTGCGGGGAATGCTGGGTGGCACCGCGGTGTCTTTGGCATTGCCGTTTTTGGACTGCTTCTTGAACGAGCGCGGTACGGCGCTGGCGTCGGGAGCTCCTCTGCCGCCGGTATTCGGATCTTGGTTTCAAAACTTGAGTCTCAATCCGGGCCGCTGGAAGCCCGACAGGGTCGGCGCGGGTTTCCAGAACAATGTCGAGTTGAAAGTATTGGACCCGTTCCGTGAGCGCATGAATGTCATCAGCGGCTGCAAGTATTTTCTGGACGGCCGCCCGCTGGAGACCCACGTCAGCGGAGTGCAGATTGCCACCATGGGCTCGCTCCCCTTCGGGACAACCTCGGATCCGAGCCTGGACACCTTCATCGCCGAGGTCATCGGACCGAGAACACGCTTCCGATCGGTCGAGATAGCGTTGAGCGGCGGCAGACAAAGCTTGAGCCGGGGCAAGGGCGGGGTGATCAACCCATCGGAGCCTTCGCCCGCGGCGCTCTACGCCCGCCTTTTTGGCGCCGACTTTCGCGATCCCAACGCCGCCAACTTCACGCCGGACGCGCATGACATGGCACGGCGCAGCGTGTTGTCGGCCTTGACTGACGAGCGTCGTCAGATCATGGCGCAGGTGGGCGCCGCCGATCGCGCCCGACTGGATGCGTACTTCACGTCGGTGCGGCAGGTCGAGCAACAGCTGGATATCGCGCTGACGGCGCCGGCACCCATCGAGTCGTGCCGCAAGCCTGAACTCGCTCCGCAGGACGAGCCGGGCAAAACAGTTGGTGCCGTGGAGAAGAACAACAAACTGTTCGCGCAGCTCATGGCG
>Ga0210389_10000176_pt1 | contig 66736 bp, 54 predicted proteins | sample IncBWH28OmetaG_FD_160127 | JGI IMG/M metagenome (GOLD analysis project Ga0210389, IMG submission 160127) | Forest soil microbial communities from Barre Woods Harvard Forest LTER site, Petersham, Massachusetts, United States - Inc-BW-H-28-O ...
TTCGCGTTTCTCGGCGGTCGGACGGACTCCCGCGGAGTGAAGCTTCTTAATCAGCTTGCGGTTGGCGGGCTCGCTAAAAAATTCCACGATGCTTTCGCTCACCTTGGGGCCAACCTCGGTGACCTTCTCCAGATCCTCCGGTTTGGCTTCTTCCAACTCCTCCAGCGAGCCGAAATTCTCAGCCAACAATTGTCCGGTACGTTCGCCGACAAAGCGCATTCCGAGCGCATAAACTAATCGGGAAAGCGGCTGCTTCTTGCTAGCGGCGATTTCGTCGAGCAAATTCTGAGTGGACTTTTCCGCCATGCGCTCCAGATCGGCCACCTGATCGAGTTTCAGCGAATACAAATCGGCAACATCTTTAACTAGCCCCTTGTCCACCAATTGGTCCACGATTTTGTCGCCCAATCCGTCGATGTCCATGGCATGGCGCCCGGCAAAATGGAGCAGCGACTCCTTGCGTTTCGCGGGGCAGGCGGCGTTAACGCAGCGATAGGCGACCTCGCCTTCCGCCTTATGAATCGCACTGCCGCACTCCGGGCACTTCGCGGGCATTTTGAATGCGCGGCGATTCTTCCCTTCCTTCACCACTTTCAAAACGTGCGGGATCACTTCGCCGGCGCGCTCAATCAAAACGGTGTCGCCGATGTGCAGGCCGAGGCGGTCGATCTCGTCCATGTTGTGCAACGTCGAGCGGCTGACAGTGACACCGCCAACCTGCACCGGCTCCAGCACGGCAACCGGCGTGAGCGTTCCCGTGCGGCCCACCTGCACAATAATGTCGTTCACCACCGTGGTTTCCTGCCGGGCCGGATATTTGAAAGCGATGGCCCAGCGCGGCGCCTTCGCCGTGAAGCCTAGTTCGTTCTGCAACGCCGTTGAATTGACCTTAATCACCACCCCATCAATTTCGTACGCAAGTTTTTCGCGTCTGGCATCCCACGACTCGCAATATTTGATGACTGCTTCGATGCCGTCGCAGCATTTCCAGTCGTCACTGGCGCGAAAATGCAGCTTCTTCAGCGCCTCCAGCGAATCCGAGTGCTTCGCAAACGGCGCTTTGCCGTCCACGTAAAGGTAGTACGCAAAAAAATCCAGCTTGCGCTGCCTGGTAATCGCCGGGTCCAGAACGCGCAACGATCCGGCCGCCGAATTCCGCGCATTCACGAAAATCTTCCCGCCCGCCTCTTCCTGCTGACGGTTCAGCGCCTCAAAGGCCTTGCGGGTCATCAAAATCTCGCCGCGCACCTCGAAGCTCTTCGGCAGCTTCAGCTTTTTCACGGCACCATCATCCATACGCAAGGGAATCGAGCGGACTGTCTTTACATTAGGCGTAACGTCCTCGCCCGTGGTGCCGTCTCCGCGGGTCACACCGCGCACCAGCACGCCGTCTTCGTACTGCAACGAAATGCTCAGCCCGTCGAATTTGTGTTCAGCGATGTACTCGATATCTTCCCTGCCGCTGCCCTCGCGCACACGGCGATCCCAATCCCTCAAAGCGTCATAAGAAAAAGCATTGTCCAGGCTGAGCATCGCGCGCGCGTGACGCACGGTGGTAAAGCCTTCACGCGGCGAGCCGCCAACGCGCACCGTCGGTGAATCGGGCGTAGCCAGTTCCGGATGCGCCGCTTCGATCTCTTTCAGGCGGTTCATCAGGCGGTCGAAGCCGGCATCTGAAATTTCCGGCGCGTCTTCTACGTAATATAGATACTCGTGTCGCCGAATCTTTTCGCGCAGCTCTTCCGCCTCTTTTCGCAGCGCCGGGATCGATGTTTTCGCCATTTCCGCCTTTGCCATGGAACCTCGCAACGTTGAGGCCGAACGCTTCGTATTATATAAGCAGGTGGCAGCAGGGCTGAAGCGCGCCGTGAAACTCAATCGGGAGAACCACAAAATGATAACTGGAGATGCGTTTAGAGCAATCGGCGCAGCCGGGTTGGCTTGCGGCGTGATGGATATTACTGCTGCCCTCGTGGTCTACGGCTCGATGGGATTAAAACCCCTGCGATTGTTGCAGGGTATCGCCGCTGGAGTCCTCGGACCCAAAGCCTTCCAGGGAGGGAACGGCATTGCGCTTCTCGGCTTGGCTTTGCATTTCGTCATTGCGTTTGGGGCGGCGAGCGTTTATTTCATGGCCAGCCGCGGCATGCGAGTTCTGGTGGAGCAGGCCGTCTTGTTTGGCCCGTTGTACGGCATCGCGGTGTACTTCTTCATGAACCGCATTGTGGTACCGCTTTCGGGAGCAACGAAATTTCCCTTCTCCCTCAAAATGATGATAATCGGGGTGGTGATCCATATCTTCTGCGTCGGCTTGCCGATCGCCCTGTGCATACGCCGGTTTGGAAATTAGGGCTCCGGGCAAAGATTGGCGGCTCGTGTGCACCGTCTTTCCAGTTAGAATGATTTGACTAGGTTTACTTCGGCCAGGCTGAAGACCGGCTACGTCACGGTGCCGGAACCATGAATATGCAATTTCAAAACGCGCTGCTGATTCACAACCCAAACGCGGGCAGCGGCGGGAACGCGCGCAGACGCCTGATTGACGAAGCGCGGCAGTTTCTGTCTGAAAACGGCATCCAGGCGGAGCTCGCGGAAACCACCGGGCCGGGCCACGCCACCGAAATCGCGCAGAAAGCGACCCGCGATGGGCGCGAACTGGTAATCGCGTGCGGCGGCGACGGCACGCTCAATGAAGTTGTAAACGGCCTTGCGACTGCGCAGAACGGCCATCGCGTCCCGCTGGCGCTCTTGCCCGGCGGCACGGCTAACATTCTGGCGAAAGAGTTGAATCTTCCCTGGGATATTCCCGGCGCGACAAAGCATCTCCTGAATGCCGATGTGCGGGAAATTGCGCTGGGCCTGGCAAAACCGTTGGAACAACCGGAGAAGGCTCGGTACTTTCTGAGCGTTTCAGGCTGTGGTCCGGACGGGATGATCGTGTATTCCGTTGATCTTGGGCTGAAAGCGCGCGTCGGCATTCTTGCCTACTGGTGGCAGGGCGCGCGCGAGGTGCTCCGCTACACCTTCCCGCGATTTCGCGTGCGCACCGGCGACCGCCAGATGGAGGCGACGCTTGTCGTGGTCGGCCGGACGAAAAATTATGGCGGCCCATTCAAGATTACCGACCAGGCGGACCTCTTTGAAGATCAATTCGAAGTGATGGCGCTGACCACGCAGAGCGGCCTGAAATATCTCAGCTACCTGCCGACTCTGTGGATGGGCAATCTGCGCAAGGAAGAAGATGTGCATTTCTGGAAGGCGGACACGCTGCTGTGCGAGCCGCTCGATGCAAATCCGGTCTACGCGCAGGTGGATGGCGAATCATTGGCGCGGCTGCCGGTGGAGTTTTCCATTGTGCCCCGGGCGCTGAAATTATTGGTGCCTCGCGGTAAGGTCAGCAGCACGATTGTTTCACCCATGAATTCCTGACCGTGGATCCCGTCACACACGCGCTAACATCCTTTGCTTTGGCCAGGGGATTTTTCCCTCGGCGGCCGTGGTGGTTTGTGCTGGGAGTAGTCCTTGCGGGAACGATCGCGGATGTGGATTTGGTGTCAGCGCTGGCTGGACCAGCCGCATATCTTTCCTCGAGGCACACCTTCACGCATTCGATTGAAGGCGCCCTCGTGGTTATTTTAGTCGCGGTTGGAATTGCGCTCCTGGTTCGACCCAAGAACGGCCCGCCTCAGAAGGCAGGCCCTACATCGAAAATCGGAATCCCGACGTTGTTGATCGCCGCGACGCTGGCGGCGGCGATGCATGTGCTGATGGACGTGTGTACGTCGGCGGGAGTGGCTTTGCTGTGGCCGTGGCGCGAGACGCGGTTTGCGTGGGATTGGCTGTCGCGGGTGGACCCGTGGATACTGGCGCTGCTGCTCGCGGGAATTCTGCTGCCGGAGCTGTTTGGCCTGATCGGCTCGGAAATCGGGACGAAAGACAAGTCGCCTCGCGGACGAAACGGCGCGCTCGTAGCGTTGGCGTTGGTGCTTTTCTACGTAGGCGCGCGCGCAACGCTGCATGGGAATGCCGTCGCACAACTCGACGCACACACTTACCGGGGCGAATTGTCGCAGCGCCTGGCGGCGTTTGCCGGTCCGGTTTCGCTGGTGAACTGGCACGGCGTTGTAGAAACAGCTAATCAGATTTGCGTGATGAACGTTCCAGCGACGGAGGGTGGGCGATTCGATCCGGAAAGCGGATTGTGCACGCACAAGCCGGAAGATTCCTCCCTCCTGGAAGCCGCTCAGCAAACCGCCCAGGTGAAGAAATTCCTCCAAGCGTCACGCTTCCCCAAGGCAAGCGTGGGAGCCACGGACGACGGAACAGAAATTGTCCTGCGTGATGCGCGAGACTCCGCGGAAGACGAAAAACGCTTCGCGATTGCGGTGAGAGTATTGCTGAATCGAACAGGACATGTGACCGGCCAGGAAATTCTCTGGGCCAACGAAGGCCGCCTGCGGTAACCCGCACCGCGGAGATTCCCTCCGAAAATTGTGTAGGGCCTGCCTTCTGAGGCGGGCCGCCTCGCCAATCGTCGCTCAGGCTGATTGCTCAGGTTTATGCCGGAGGATGACGCGAGAAATCAAATAGCTGAGCAGGACGAACACAACGATCACCACGGTCGCCTCGAGCTTGTGGCCCTTCAAGTACGGTAGCGCATCATTGCCATACCGCACCGCGAGATAGCCAATGCCAAAATAACGTATCAGCCGCGCCAAAGTAATGGCGGACGTGTAGCTCCACAGCGGCACCTCAAAGACGCCCGCGGCAAACACAAAAATTTTAAATGGCGTCGGCGGCGGCAGCAGTGCGGCCACCAGCATGCCCACGAATCCATTCTCCTCAACCCAGTGGCGAATAGCCGCGCCACGTTGCCCAGCCTTCTTGTGGAAGAACGCTTCCCCTCCCTTGCGCGCAATGAAATACAAAAGCACGCAACCAAGGACGGAACCGGTTGCGGCCATAAACGCATAGAGCGGCATGCGTGCTGGGTGCTCGATCGAGAGTTCGATCAGCAGCAAGTCATTGATGACCGGGAATGTCAGCACGGAAGAATCGAGAAAGGAAATGAGAAAAAGCCCCGGCGCGCCAAGAGCTCCCGCAAAGCCGACAATTTTTTGTTTCCAGGTGTTGAGCTGGAAGGGCAAGAAAGCCTCCGAAAAGTGGAAATCAGTTTAGCAGAGCCGCGCCGCCAGTCAGAGCAGGGTATGGATGGCTTCGGTGATCACATCGTAGACGCGGTGGAGCTGATCGGGCGAAATGATGTACGGTGGCAACACGTAGACGACATTGCCCAGCGGCCGCAACAACACGCTGCGTTCCAGGAAGAAATTGTAAAGTTTGGGGCGCAGGCCCGAGAGGTAGCCCGGGTCGTCCACGCAAAGTTCGAGCGCTCCCACGCCGCCCAACTGCCGCGTATCGCCCACCTGGTGGAACTCGCGGAGTTGCGCAAGCCGCTCCGCATGAATTTTCGCAATGCCACGAATCAGGTCGAACACCGGCTCGTCATCGAAAATCTGCAAGTTCGCGTTGGCCGCCGCACATGCCAGTGCGTTCCCGGTATACGAATGCCCGTGATAGAAGGAGTGCAGCCGGTTCTCGCTGCGAAACGCTGATTCCACGCGGTCCGTGCAAAGCGTAACGCCCATCGTCAGGAATCCGCCGGTGATTCCCTTGGAGACGCACATAATGTCCGGCGAAATGTTGGCCAGGTCGCAGGCAAACATTTTTCCCGTGCGCCCGAACCCGGTGAGGACTTCGTCGGTGATCAAAAAAACGTCGTGCTTCGTGCACAGCGCGCGAATCTTCTGCAGGAACTCCACCGGATGAACGATCATGCCGCCCGCGCCCTGCAGCAGCGGTTCAACAATAATCGCCGCGATTTTATCCGCACGGTCGGCCAGAAGCTGCTCCAGCTTTTGGACGCATTCGATGTGGCACGATTCGCGCTTCAGGCCGACCGGACAGCGGTAGCAATACGCTGAATGCACCCGGTGCACCGGGTATCGCATGGACTGGAACGGCTGTGTAAACGGTGATTCATCGCTGACCGACATCGCCCCGGCAGTATCGCCATGATAGCCGTGCTCAAGCGCAACGATTTCTCGTTTTTCAGGCCGCGAGAGATTCTGAAAATGCTGCACGGCAAGCTTCAATCCCACTTCCACCGCCGTCGACCCATCATCGGAAAAAAACAGGTAGGTGAGCTCGCTTGGAACCCATTTGCGCAGTCGCGCGACAAGCTCCTCGGCGGCATCATGTGTGAACCCCGCAAGGATTACTTGTTCGAGTTTTCTTCCTTGTTCAGCGATGGCGGCCGCGATGCGCGGATTCGCGTGCCCGTGCAGATTCACCCACCAAGAAGAGATGGCGTCAATGATCTGCCGCCCGTCGGATGTATACAGGATCGCGCCTTCCGCTTTCGTGACATGCAGCGGCGGAGGATCCAGGACAGAGTTTGAGAACGGGTGCCAGATTTGCAGTGGCGAGCTCATTGCGCGAACGCTGAGCGGTCGAAGTGGTTCAGGAAAACCTGCATGAGAGCGGTACGGTGCAGGTTCGGGAGCTTGGGAATTTCGCCGATAACGCGGACGTGGCCGAATTTTTCAATGGTTTCGCGGTTCTCGCGATTCTGATCGCCGATCAGCACCACGCCATGCACAGGCAACTCGGCGGCATGCAGTGCGGCAAGCGTAAGCAGCGTGTGATTGATCGTCCCCAACCCGCTGCGCGCGGCGAGAATCACTGGAAGCTTGAACTTCACCATCATGTCCAGCATGAACTGTTTCGGGTTGATTGGAACCAGAACACCACCCGCGCCCTCCACAACCAGCCAATCGTTCATCAGGCTCGCGGGCGGCGTAATACGATTCAAATCGATCTCCACGCCGGCCCAGCGCGCCGCAAGATCCGGCGAAACCGGCGGAACGAATTTGTACACTTCATCCAGCGTGCGGTCGGTGCCAATACCCGCCAGGCGCATCACGGTTACGCGGTCGGAGCCTTCGAGCGTTCCGGTCTGAATCGGCTTCCAGTAAATCGCATCCAGCGCCGCGCACAACAAAGCCGCAAGCGTCGTCTTTCCCACGCCTGTGTCCGTGCCCGTAATGAAAAAATGCCGTCTCATGCGTGCCTCGCCTGCACAAGTGAAGCTTGGCGCGAACGCCATGCAACAAGCGAATGCACGACTCGCGAAAGTTCTTCCTCCGAGATCCGCGTGGTCAGCGAGAGACGCAAACGCGAGCCGCCTTCAGAAACGGTCGGCGGCCGAATGCCGCGAACGGCAAAACCCTCACGCTGCAGATGCTCCGCCGCATCGAGTGTGGCTTCGTTGTGTCCCAGAACAACCGGAACTATCTGGCTGGCCGTTCCAGCGGTATCGAATCCCTCCGATTGCAACGCCGCACGAAACGAAGCGGCCCGGCCGAGAAGCAAAGCACGATCCTCGTTCATTCCTTCCGCAAGTCGCAGAGCCGCTCTGATCTGCGCGGCGAAATAAGGCGGCAGGGCGGTCGAGAAAATAAACGTGCGCGCGTGATTCACAAGATGTTCTTTCAACACCGCCGGACCGCAAACAAATGCTCCGGCCGACGCCAACGCTTTCCCACAAGTGTGAATGACGGCGAGCACTTTGGAAGCAATCCCGGCGGACGCGGCCAATCCCTGGCCCGCGGGCCCATGAACGCCCGTCGCGTGCGCTTCGTCGAAAATCAGCGCTGCGTTATATTTTTCGGCAAGCACGGCAAGTTCGGCCAACGGGGCAATGTCTCCATCCATGCTGAAAACCGTTTCGCTCACAATTACTCTTCGCCAGGGAGCGCCAGCTTCCTGCCGAAGCGCGTCTTCCAGCGCATTCAGGTCCAGATGAGGATAGATGACTTTGCGCGCGCCGGACAAGCGCATGCCGTCAATCAGACTGGCATGATTGCGCTCGTCGGAAAAAACAACGTCGTCCTTGCCCACAAGCGAAGAAAGCAGGCCCACGTTCGCCGAATAGCCCGTCGTGAAAAAGAGCGCGGATTCCGTTCCGGCAAACTTCGCAAAATCGTCTTCCAGATCTCGCCACTCTTCCGTGTGTCCGGAGAGCAAGCGCGATCCAGTGCCGCCGACTTTTTCCGAGAGGCGCACGGCTTCGACCGCTTCGGCTCGCAATCCAGAATGTTTCGTAAGACCCAGATAGTCGTTCGAGCAAAAATTCACGCCCTGAATTTCAGCCAGGCTCCGGCGCTGGCTGCGGGCTTCGAGTCCTCGCAACCCCTGGTTCAACCGATCTTTCCACGAGGATAGGGCGTCAGACGGCATGCGGCTCAAGTGGCTTCATGCCCAGGCTTTGAAGCAGCATCTCGTCTTCATCGGCTCCGGGATTGGGCGTAGTCAAAAGTTTTTCACCTACAAAAATCGAATTGGCTCCCGCAAGAAAACATAGCGTGACCGCTTCCTGCGAAAGTTGCTTGCGGCCGGCGGCGAGGCGCACGCGCGACGCGGGCATCAGGATACGCGCCGTAGCGATGGCGCGAACCATTTCAAGAGGGTCGAGCACCGGCACATTCGCCAGCGGCGTACCTTCCACGCGCACAAGCATATTGATCGGCACACTCTCCGGATGCGGCTGCAGTGTCGCTAACTGGTAAAGCAGACCCACTCGGTCGATGTCTTTTTCACCCATACCGAGAATCCCGCCGCAGCAGACGGTGATCCCCGCTTTGCGGACCGCCGCCAGGGTACGCAAGCGCTCATCATAGACCCGCGTCGTAATAATCGACCCATAGAATTCCGGCGAAGTATCCAGATTGTGGTTGTAAGCGGTCAGTCCGGCGTCTTTCAGGCGCACAGCCTGGCTTTCCGTGAGCATGCCAAGTGTGCAGCAGACTTCCATTCCAAGTGAAGAAACGCCGCGCACCATTTCCAGCACTTTGTCGAACTCGCGGCCGTTTGGAGCTTCGCGCCACGCCGCTCCCATACAGAAACGAGTCACCCCGCGCCCGGCCGCATCCCGCGCCACGGAAACCACATGCTCGGGATCAAGCAGGCCCTGGCGCTCCACATCGGCGTCGTAATGCGCGCTTTGCGGGCAGTAAGCACAGTCTTCGGGGCACCCGCCGGTCTTGATTGAAATCAATTGGCAAGTCTGCACGCGATCCGGGGGGTGAAATTGCCGGTGAATCGTTTGCGCTCGAAACAGCAAGTCCGGCAAAGGCGTGCGATAGATGGACTGGACTTCGGACTTCGTCCAATCAAACCGCAAAGCGGTCTCCGAATGCAGTGCGGTAGAGGTCCCGGTCGATTCGCGTGTCATTAGCTCGTTGTTCGCCTGGTCAGAATCAAGTTGCAATGGCTGAGTAAGCTCCACATGTTACCACTGGTATCGGCCGCAAGCCATTTCCGAGAGGTAAGGTGTTGCATAAACAGTTTCAATCCCGTCGGAGGGATACGATGTGGCAGAGCTATTCCAGCATGTCAATAAATTTGACCAGCTATTAGCGAAATGTTATAAAACATCGTTTCCATCTTCCCTACTTTCGCGGCTCGAGGGGTGGTATTGCCGGGGTGGTCTTGACCCGCCCAGGGTCTGAGGGGCCGCCGCGACTGGGTGGAAGAGTTCCCGTCTTGCTTGAATCGCGGGCTTTCCTTGGAAATCAGGGAGAATGCTCGCGCCGACACTGGTTCGCTCCCGGGATTGGGAGCGCCACGCTCCTGAATGGATGGGACAGGTGTGCGAAGTTTTGCGGCAAAGAAGGCGCAGGCCGGCAGCGGCAGGGGTAAAGCGCCACAAGAAAATTGAAGTTTGGAGGAAAGTTCATGAGCGTTTCGCTGGACATGGCCAAGTCCACGGGTCTTGGGATTACCAATAGATTTGCGGCGGCGGCTGTCGCGCTGCTGCTCGGCGGCGGCATGCTGCCGGCACAAGAGGTGGGCGGAGAAGCAAATCTCAAGCTGCCCGACCTTTCGCAAGTTTCGTTTCTCGGCATTAACGGGCACCAGTTGCTCCTGTATGGAATCGGCATTTGCGTCCTCGGCCTGCTGTTCGGGTTGATGATTTTCACCCGGCTGAAGAACATGCCCGTGCACCGCTCAATGCGCGAAATTTCAGAACTGATCTACGAAACCTGCAAGACCTACCTGGTCACCCAGGGTAAATTCCTGCTGCTCCTCGAAATTTTCATCGCCGCAGTCATCGTCCTGTACTTCGGCGTGCTCTTAAAGATGGAAGCCATCCGCGTAGCTATCATCATCCTGTTTTCGTTGGTCGGCATCGCGGGCAGCTACGGCGTGGCATGGTTTGGCATTCGCGTGAACACGTTTGCCAACTCGCGCACCGCCTTTGCCAGCCTGCGCGGCAAACCATATCCCATTTATCACACCCCCCTCGAGGCGGGCATGAGCATCGGCATGATGCTGATCAGTGTCGAACTTCTGATGATGCTGTTCATCCTGCTCTTCATTCCCGGCGACTACGCTGGCCCATGCTTCATCGGCTTCGCGATTGGTGAATCGTTGGGCGCTGCGGCGCTGCGTATCGCCGGCGGCATCTTCACCAAAATCGCCGACATCGGCTCCGACCTGATGAAAATTGTTTTCAAGATCAAGGAAGACGACGCGCGCAATCCCGGCGTAATCGCCGATTGCACGGGCGACAACGCAGGCGACTCTGTCGGCCCCAGCGCGGATGGCTTCGAGACCTACGGCGTCACCGGCGTGGCCCTGATCACCTTTATTTTGCTTGCGGTCAAGAGCCCCACACTGCAAGTGCAGTTGCTGGTCTGGATCTTCGTGATGCGCATCGTGATGCTGATCGCCAGCGCAGCCGCCTATTTCATCAACGGGGTCATCGCCAAAGCCAAGTACGGCAACGCGGACAAGATGAATTACGAGGCGCCGCTTACTTCGCTGGTGTGGATCACTTCCTTCGTCTCCATCGCACTCACCTTTGTCGTCTCCAAACTGATCATTCCAGAAATCGGCGGCGACACTTCGCAATGGTGGAAGCTCGGAACCATTATTTCCTGCGGGACTCTCGCGGGCGCCATCATTCCGGAGCTTGTAAAGGTGTTCACCTCGACCGAATCGCGGCACGTCAAGGAAGTCGTTACCTCCGCCGAAGAAGGCGGAGCATCTCTCGGTATCTTGTCCGGCTTCGTCGCCGGAAATTTCTCGGCGTACTACATCGGACTGGCAATGGTGCTGCTGATGTCCATGGGCTATCTGATTAGCAACATGGGCCTCGGCGGGATGATGCTGGCGCCGGCGGTCTTTGCCTTCGGCCTGGTGGCGTTCGGATTCCTTGGCATGGGCCCGGTGACCATCGCGGTCGATTCCTACGGCCCCGTCACCGACAACGCGCAATCCGTGTATGAACTTTCGCTGATCGAGCAAGTGCCGAACATCAAAGCCGAACTGAAGAAGGACTACAACATCGACGTGAACTTTGAGTACGCCAAGGAAATGCTCGAAGCCAACGACGGCGCGGGCAACACTTTCAAAGCCACGGCCAAGCCGGTGCTTATCGGCACGGCGGTCGTCGGCGCGACCACGATGATCTTTTCCATCATCATGGCCCTGACCAACGGGCTGACCACAAACGTCAACCATCTTTCCTTGCTCCACGCGCCCTTTGTACTGGGCCTGATCACTGGCGGCGCGATGATCTACTGGTTCACGGGCGCTTCAACGCAGGCGGTCACCACCGGCGCCTATCGTGCGGTGGAATTCATTAAGGCCAACATCAAACTCGAAGGCGTAACCAAAGCCAGCGTCGAAGACAGCAAGAAAGTGGTCGAAATCTGCACCAAGTATGCCCAGAAAGGCATGCTGAACATTTTCATCGCCGTTTTCTTCGCCACTCTGGCCTTTGCTTTCCTGGAGCCCTTCTTCTTCATCGGCTACCTCTTCTCCATCGCCATCTTCGGTTTGTACCAGGCGATTTTCATGGCCAATGCCGGCGGCGCCTGGGACAACGCCAAGAAGATTGTCGAAGTCGAAATGAAGCAGAAAGGCACACCACTGCACGACGCAACGGTGGTCGGCGACACAGTCGGCGATCCGTTCAAGGACACGTCTTCGGTAGCGCTAAACCCGGTCATCAAATTCACCACGCTCTTCGGCTTGCTGGCGGTTGAACTCGCGGTGCGACTGACGGCTACGCAAGGGAGCACGCTGACCAACATTATGTCGGCTGTGTTCTTCGTCGTTTCCTTCACCTTCGTCTACCGCTCGTTCTACAGCATGCGCATCCGCGGAACGGCAGCTTAGCGAGTGAGGCGCGAGTTTTTTGAGTGCGGGAGCGAAGCTCCCGCTTTCGCGGAGTATGCTGGAACTTTGGCCACTGATATTATCTTGACATATTACTGTTGAGATATATAATTGCGCAAAAGGCCGGGGCTCCGCCTCCGCACTCAATATGGTGTTGCACAACCAGCCTCCCCAGAGACTTCGGGATTGGCCGCACGGCCCAGCGCATCGAGTGTCCACGGCCGGTTCCTACATGGTTACCGCGGGAACCTACTTGAAACTCCCTCTGTTCCGAACACCAGAAAACCTCACATTTCTGACAAATCTACTTCTGGGCCTGGCGGAATCACTCGGCTGGAAATTGCAAGCCTGGGCCGTGTTCCCAAATCATTACCATTTTCTGGGCGAATCGGAGAAGGACAGTGCCCTGAAAGATTTTATCCGGGAATTCCATTCGAAAAGCGCGATGGAAATCAATCAATTGGACGGCACGCGTGGAAGAAAGGTGTGGTTTCAATACTGGGAGTCGCAAATAACGTTTCACCGCTCGTTTTTGGCCCGATTGAATTACGTGCATCAGAACGCGGTTCGGCACCGGGTGGCATTTAGTGCTAGCGCATATCCTTGGTGTTCGGCCAGTTGGTTTGAGCGAAGGGCGGAACAGGAATTTTACCGGACAGTTCGTTCGTTTCCGATTGATCGGGTGGAGGTTCCGGATGATTTTGAGGTGACGTTTACACTATAAAAGCGAGAGCTTCGCTCTCGCACTCAAAATTAGGAGCGAATCAGTCCTTGGAAATGACTCGGTTTGTTATCGAAACTCGGAAACACAGCTGCGAGATTCTGAACGCTCAGGTGCTTGGTCAGGATTTCACCAACGACGGAGCGGAAGTCCGTGGTGAGAGCCAAATCGCGGCCATCGTTCAGCTGATGATCATTCAGTCCGGGCCACTTGCCGTATACGCGCCCGCCCTTCACGTCGCCTCCCATAACGAACATGCAGTTGGCGTGGCCGTGGTCGGTGCCTCGGTTGCCATTTTCGCGCGCGGTGCGGCCAAATTCACTCATCGTCACCACTACCACGTCACCCATGCGATCTCCCATGTCCTGATAGAACGCGGCCAACGACTGGCTTAGATCGCGCAACAGGTTCGCAAGTTGCCCCTGCGTGCTGCCTTCATTGACGTGATTGTCCCAACCGCCGCAATCCAGAAACATCACTTCCAGCCCGATGTTCGCCTTAATCATCAGCGCAATCTGTTGCAGCCGCTGGCCCACAGGCGATTTCGGGTACTCCGCGCCATTTTCCGGCGGATATTTTGAAGTGTCGATTTTCCGCAGCATGTCGATGGCTTCAAATGTTTCCGTGCCCGTGCCGTGCAACGCGTGATCCACCGTTTGCGCGTACATCGCTTCAAAGCCGCCCTCGGCCACATTGGCCATTGCCGCCGACTGCGGCTGCACCTTGAACTGCCGCAGATCGGGAATGGCAATCGCCCCGGTGCTGCCTTGCAACATCCGTGGCAGATTTGGCCCCATCGCGACCGCTCGAAATGGCGAAGCGTTTTCTTCGGGGATCGTGCCGATCGCGCGGTCCAGCCAGCCGTCTTGCGTGGCTTTCACCCCCGGCGTTCCGGATTCCATATAGTCCTGAGCGTCAAAGTGCGAGCGCGTCGGATCGGGCGAACCGGCGGCGTGAACGATGGCGAGCTGATTTTTCTGAAACAACGGCGCGAAGGAAGCGAGCGCCGGGTGCAGCCCAAAGTAGCCGTCAAGATCAATCGCAACATCCCCGCCGCCGCGCTTCGGCTGGGGAATGGCGATGCTCGGACGCAGCCGGTAGTAGTTCGGTTCGCCGAAGGGCACGACGATGTTTAGGCCGTCGGCCGCGCCGCGCTGAAACAGAACCACGAGTTGCTTTTTCCCCGCGGAAGGAGTCGATGCGATGGCGCGCTGCAGAAACGCCGGCACCGTGCTCAGTCCGGCAAGGGCGATGCCGCCTTGCTTCATAAAAAAGCGGCGCGAGAATCTTGCAGGACGGATTCCTTCGCAGCAGCGGTCGCTCATCGGCTCACCTCGATATCGGCCTTAAAGACTTCCTCGTGGCTTACCACGTAAAAGCGGGAGCCTCGCTCCCACACTCAATATTAGCGGCGCTGAAATTCTGGGGCGCCCAGCACTAAGCCGGTTACCACGCCCAGGTCCACTTGCTTGACGGGATCGTCCAATTTCGCCTGGACCACCTGTGGGTTCTCAAGTTGCTTTTGCAATGTATCCACCGTGTTGGGCGCCACCTGCCCCCCCAGAAAGACCTGCACTGCGCGGTCCAGCGCGGATTTCGGATCGCTCGAAGATTCCGTGCCCAGTAGCGCGTTGACGTCACTCCGCGAGCCACGCACCTTGTTGCCGGCAAGCGCCAGCGAGAAATTCAGCCGATTCAGCAGCGATCCCGTGTTCACCCAGGTTTCCGCCTTGTCGGAATAACCGGTGGGTGGCTGGCACTGGTAAAGCGGCTCGCCAATACGGCCTACCCAGCCCACAAGCGGCATCGGCGTATCAACGTCCGTCCCCAGTGCTCGCACGGAACTGACCACCAGTTCGAAAGGCGTCTTCACCTTGGCGCGAACTGCGTCCTTCGACCAGAATTCCGGTGAGTAAATCATCGTGCGCAGCACTTCCCGGATGTCGCCGTCGGATTTCTGGAACGTTTTCGCCATGCGGTCCACCAGAGCGGCCGGCGGCGTATCGGATACAAACCGGCGCGCTAGCTTGGTGGAAATAAATCGCGCGGTGTTGGGATTCTTCGAAAGCAACGCGATTACTTCTTCGCCGTCCTTCATCCCCCCGGCGTGAATTTTCTTGCCTAACACAATCTTCGGGTCGGGGTCGTGCAGGCGTTCGTCAAACTTGAACTGCGGATACTCGCGCGGCTTCTCAATCGTCCAGCCCGTAAACGCCCGGGCCACTTCCGTGACGTCCTTTTGGGTGTAGCCGCCGTCCACGCCCAGCGTGTGCAGCTCCATCAGTTCCCGGCCGTAGTTTTCATTCAGCCCCCGCTGCTGTGGCTTCTTGTTCTGCCCCAGTTGCGGCCCGCGAGGCGGATAACCATAAGGCCCGCGGCGCATTTGCTGCCGCGTGGCACGTTGGGCCGCAAGTCGCTGCGCGGCATTCGGGTCGGCACTCAAAAAATTATCTAAATAAAAAAGCATTGCCGGACTTTGCGCCGTGGCGGTCACCAGGTCCTTGAACTTCCCGAACGCGTGCGGCTGAATCACGTCGCGTTCGTACGAGGTGAGATACCACTTCACTTGGCCCTTGCCTGCAAAAACATTAAAGTGATTGAACCAGAAATCGTCCATCACCTGCTGCAACTGTCGCTCGCTGTAAATGGCGCGCAGCGTCTTGGCCATGGCAAGTTCTTCAACCACTCGTTGCGGCCGCTTGCTGTCGTCGGAAATCGCCCTCGGCACGGCGTTCGGATCCACACCCAAAGGATCTCGTTGCGAAGCCCCGCGCGTCGGCGGATTCATCTTCATCGGCGAAGGCAAATCCGCGGCGGGGGCGGACGTGTTCGAACCGGAAGAATCGGCGGATTTCACGGCAGTAGAAGTGGAATCCATCTCCTGCGCCATCGCAGCAATGGCCGCATCAGCCCCCTGCGCGGTTTGTTGCACAGGATCCTGCGGCGCCGATTTCGACTGCATGTCTCGGGCAATCACTTCCGCGGCAGCGGCGCCGGGTTGCTGATTCGCGTTCTGGTTCTGCGTCTTCAATTCCTGCTTTGCCGCCTGCTTCGGATTCGGATACTCAGCCAGAAGCTGCGGCGTATGCATCCTCAGCGTCGGGTAAATGTCCAGGCGCGCCTCTACGGCAGAATCATTGATCGAATTTGGATTCAGCTGTAGGTCGATCCATTTCGCCAACCCGATCTGCTTGATGCGCTCAATGTCCCCCGGGCGCGGCCCATAAGCCAGGCGATTGAGCGCATGAAGAATTGCCTCGTCGGCGGTGAGATCCGTAACCGGAAGGCCTTTGAGTACAGGGTCCTGCTTGGGCTTTTTCTCCGCCGAGGCCGCCGTGGGAACATCGACTCCCAAAGAAAGGAATGTGCTGAGGGAAAGGAAACACGCCAGAAACGACCGGGAGCCAACGCACACGCGCACACGGCTGCCGGGCAATGTGCTTTTGGAGAGGTGGCGCGGAGACTCGTCCATACCGAGTAGATTAACCCCCGGGAACGGCAAAAGTTGCTGGGTCTAAGAGCTGGTGTGGCTTAAGGATAGCGTCAGAGTGGGGCGGCCGGCCCTCAAAAAGCTAGTTGGCGACGCTGAACTGAGTTTCGCGGTTGGGTGCCTGGTTGTGCGCGCCATCCACGGCCTGGAGAACCAGCCGGTAATTCCCCGGCGGAAGGTCTTTCACCTTAACAATCAGGGCAAAAGGAACCACGGCGTTGCCCTTCTGAACAAAATCCTCCAGCGGAATCGCTCCCGAAGACATCACAGTTTTATTCGATGAATCGAAGATGCTGTATCCGGCGGCAATTTTCGGCGGCGCATCCGACTTGAGCAGCGGCTCATAAATCTGCGAATACACCACCACCCTGTCCGACTGCTTGAACGCGTAATTCGCCGCCGGCGTAATCTGCATGCCCTTGACGATCATCGGTGTGCGATCCTCCAGCAGTGTGGCATCCACATCCGTGGGTATCTGGTCCACGGACTGGATGGTCTTGGAGAGAACCACCCCGCCCAGCGTAAATTTCTTTCCATCGTAAGCGTCAATCTTCAACGGCGTTTCGAACTTCGCAAAGCTGTCGCCGCCGGAACTCAGCACCACGGAAAGTTTGTACCCTCCGGGCGCGGCATCAAACTGGTTCTGATAGCGGTAGGGCTGCTTGGTGAACTCTTTCCATTCGTCCTTTTCCAGGTCCAGATTCAGCGTGTCGTTAAACCGCGCGCCGACCGTGCCATCGGGATTGTAGGCAATGCCGAGTACGTTCACATTGGCGTGATACTTGCCTTTGTCCTTATTGAACACAAGAGAGTCGCCGGGAATTTCCATCGCCAGATTCACCTGCGCCACGTTGGGCCCGGAATAAAAGAATGGTGCCTGCAGCGCACCGTGAATCGCGCCGGGCTGACTCCCCGCGGCTTGCAGCTCCATCTGCTTTTCGATTGGCCGGCCGTCCAGCGGATTTACCGGGCGCACGTTGCAATATCCGCTGCGCGAACGCACCTGCATCCCGCCACGCTCCATCTTCACTTTCAAAGTGTGGCAACTGCCCTCCGCGCTTGACGCCGGAACGTAGCCCAGTAGATAAAATTCATTCTGATCCCGCGCGATCCGTTGCAGTCCGCCGAGCAGGTCATTTGTGTTGTAAATGGCAAACCCGCCGGTGCCGTCTGCTAGAGATTGCAGGATCTGCTGGTTAGTCGTGGCCGACGTCGGCATCTGCGGCAGGATATTGCGCGGCGAGTTGTTCGGATTATTGTAATAGCTGTTGTACGGCGAATTGACTGGCCGCGTTCCGCCTCCGCTTGTCCCTCCCGGCGCTCCACCCGTCTTGCCGCCACCCGTTCCGCCGGTGCCGCCTGGCGCTCCGCCCTTGCCGCCGCCCGTGCCTCCGCCACCCGTTCCACCCCCCGTCCCTCCGCCTGGATGACCGCCCCCTCCTCCGCTCCCCCCGGTCCCTCCGCTGCCTCCACCTGGCTTTTGTGGGTCAGCTAAGCTTGCGGGAGTGAAGCTGGCCATAACGAGCCTCGGGTGTTGTGAATCGGTGTCGCGTGAAGTTGCCGCCAGCGAATGTTCTGGCTGCGGTTGGCGCATCAAGCCTGTAGGACCGGTCAGTACCGGCGCCACCAGGCCGCGCACATCGAGCGAGTAGATCGAAACGTTCGCCTTGTTGCAGGCGTCAATGGTGGCCGTGAGTTCCGACATCCGCTCGGTATCCAGCGGAAACCCGGCCGAAAACAGAATCAACATTTTGCGTCCGGGAACGGCGCGAAGATTTTTCGCCAGGCTGCGAATCGACAGCAGCATGGTGCGCGCCCCGTAGTCCGCTTCGGCGTTGCTGATGGAGGAAAGCCCTGCGGAAGCGACCATCACGGGATTCGACATCGCCGCGCTCTGCCCGTTGGTTTCAATCTCCGCATGCTTCACTCCGCTTACCGCCGCCGTGAGCAGGTCGGCGTTCGTCGTGAAATTTTGCCGGACAATCAAGCTGCCGCCGAAATCCACCACCGCCATCAGCCGGTCGGGTCCCGCTGCATCCGCGATAAATTTCCCGGCTGCGGCGCGTGCCTGAATCTGGTCCGGCGGCGCCATGGAAGAATTGTCGAAAAAGAGAATCATGTAGTGCTTCTGCGCGTTGACGGGGCCGGAAGGATCGTTGCCGAAGGAAAAGCTGCTGACGGCCTGCTCCTTGTTGTCTTCGTAGACCTTGAAATCCTTCTGGTTGAGGTCGTGGACGTAGTTCCCCTTCTTGTCGGTCACAACCGCGTCCACCAGCACCACGCGCGATTCCGTGCGAATCACAGGAGTAGTCGCCACGGGCTGTTGCTGCGCCTGTGCCTCGGGTTTGGCCGGTTCCGGATTTTGCGCACAAGCCGGAGAATGAGACGCGAACAGCGCGAGCAATCCGAGCGCAAGCGGCACCTGAAATTTCGTTCCGTTCATCGGTTGCCTGGTCATGACTGCCTCCCTAAAACGGTATATCCACCGCGCCGTTGCGCGCCGCCATCTGCGAGCCTTCAGAATCCCGAACCACCTGTCGTACCAGATATCGCCCCGGCTTGACGGCAAAGCTCGATTTCACGGTGAAGCCCGTGTGGGTCAGTCGCTCGTACGTGGTTTCCTTCAAGTACATCTTTACGATCTTTTCGCCGCCCGTAATGTAATTTCCATTTTCATCAAAAATCGCGGTGGCCAGCGTCAGCTCATCCAGGTTTCGGCCTTCGGCTTTCCGGAAGTGCATGTTCTTCAGTTCAAGGCGCGAAACCACGCTCAGGCGCGCGCCTTCGGGCTCGCTCTTGAAATATTGTGTCTGCAGGTCCAGTGGAAGCTCGTTGATCTCTTCCTGCGAGTAGATCGCTTCCTGAATTTCCTGCCTCGCCAGTTCCTGGGGATCGTTCACTTTTCGGGGAGCGTAGTATCCGCGGCGCGCTTGCACCGAATATTTTGATTTTTTTGCCAACTGCACGCGGAGCACGTGATACTGGCCGTCCATTTTGCGGTTCATGGGAGAAAACGCAAGCACGTAGGAAACTTCCGGCGCCAGCCCGGCAAGCTGGAGCCCGCCCTGAAGATCGTTCGAATTGTGAAAGAAAGTGCCTCCGGTGCCGTACGCCAGGTCGCCCAAAACAAATTGATTTTCCGATTGCTCGGATACCCGGTACATAGTCTTTATCCCCGCCGTGCGAAAGCTGTCCGAGGAGGGCCGCGAAATGTCACCCATCACGTCGGGCGTGTAAAGTCCGCGCGCGTCCAGCGTATTGATCACCACATTCGAACGATTGGCGCGGTCGATCACGCCGGATTCATCCAGGTATGCGGTGGTCAACAGGAATCCAGGCGAAACCATCACCATGATGCGCTCACCGGGCATGCTGGCCAGGCGGCGCAGCGCGTCTTCCAGATGCCGGTAGGTGAACTCATTTTCAATGTCACCCGCGTTGAGCGCCCGAACCGCCGCCGCTTCCACTATCGGGCCCGCTTGGGCCCGCTTCGTTTCGTCCCCGTTAAACTGGCACTGCACCGTTTCTTCCACCGCCACGGCCACAACCTGTGAATCGTGCTTGTTTTCGATCTGGTCGGCCATGTAATGCGTTATATCTGGGCAATCCCCACCAATCGATTGGGGCGTCAGGGGGCGCGGCACAATTCCCAGGATCGCCCGATGCAACGCCGTGCGGTCAGCGGTGAACTCCAGCGTATTCTGGCCAGAGGTCGTGTAAATCGCGACGCGATCGGTGGCCGCGATGGAGTCGAGGAATCGGCCGGACTGCGAACGCGCAAAAGTGGCGTCCTGCAGGGAAAGGTGCGTGTCGTCAAAAACCAGGGCGACGAATCGCTCCGGCAGAACCGGCGGCTTATGTCCTGCCGCGTCGTCGCCGGCCGATGCGTCCGCTTGCGTCTTCGCAATGCTCGCCGCGCGCTGCTGGCGGGTCTGCGCCGTTTCAACGGAAAAATTGCTGATGCTCTGCAGCTTGCCCTGGTCGTAGAGCAGAAAATCCTGGCGGGTAAGATTGTCGATGGGCTTTCCGGAAGGGTCGCGAACGATCACCCGCACCTGAACCAGGTTTACTCGAACCTTAAACGTGGCCGCGGAATCCACCTGGGAAATTTCCGAACCGGTGTCCGCCTTGGGCTTCGGCGCGGCTTCTTGCGGAGTCGCAGGAGGTGGTTTCTCCGAATTAGTCGCGGGAACGGAATCCTGGCCGTGCGCTGCGGGCAGGAAAAACGGAAGGGCAATCGACAGGGCAGTCCATAAAGCGCGGCGGCACAACGGGTTCCGGCGAAACAAACGCGGGCTCATCCCTTCCCTTGCCCCCATTCGCGTCCTGAATCGAAATGGCGTACAGAGACGCACTGCAGGCCGCCTCGCGCGGGTGGGATACACTGACTATACGCCCCGCGTTTTAAAGGTGTCAACGCGATGGGGGCCAATTTGCTGGCAGCTGAAAAGTAATGCCACCCAGGTCGCTGCACTACCTCTGTGCAACTAGACATTTTTTTGTGGGGGTGGTTCCCTTACCCACTTGTGCGGTAACGGCGTTTATCAGGACTCTGCAGCGCAAATCTATTGAATCGGGGCGGTGCGATTCGCCAATTGAGTTCTTCTATTACTGCAGGAGTAACCTTCCGAGGCAAAACGCGATGACGACTGAGGCGACCATGGTCACCAGGCCCGTCCGCATAAAGCTGTGATTGAGCAAGAGTTTGCCAATTTTAGTGGTACCTGTCTGGTCAAACGAGACCGCGGCAAGGAGCGTCCCATAAGTAGGAAAAAAGAAAACACTATTTGCTGCTGGATAGAATGCAACGAGCAAGTAGGGTGGTAGTCCGACAGCAATACCGACGGGCACGAGAATCGCAACAGTTGCAGCCGCACTAAACAGCATGCTGGAAAGTATGAACAGGCCCGCGCCAAACGCCCATGGGTGAGTGTCTACCACTGCGGAAATACCGCTTACGATCGTGTCACGGTTGCCTTCGAAGAATGAGGAGCCCAACCAGGAAACGCCGATGATGGAAATAATTGCGGAAATCCCGCTGCTCATGATCGAGCCCTTGAGCATAACATTGGGCGAAGCCTTGAACAGAAGCGTGGTCAAACCGCCGATTGTGAGCATGACGATCATAATGGCCATTCCCATACCCACTTGGTCCGTGTCAACGGCACCGTCTCCGATGACTTTGTAGGCAGGGCGCATATCCGGAAACATACCGATCAAAACAACTACGGTAATGCCAATGAGAAACGTGATGGTCGAACCCCGCGCATTGATCAACTGCCGGCCCTGGAATTCCGGCGATTTTTCAGGAGGTTTGGCCTGGCCACTGGCCAGGAGTTTCTGATAATCAGGGTCGTCACTTAACTCTTTTCCGCGCCAGGCAACGGAAAGAGCCCCGATCAATACAGCCAGGAAAGTAGAGGGAATCGTTATCGCGATCAGAATCGGCAGCGAGATATTTTTATTGAGGAGAAAGCCAATCATCGCGACAGTTGCCGCCGAAATCGGAGAAGCGATCGTACCCTGAAAACCAGCAATTACGCTTATGGAGAGCGGCCGCTCGGGCCGGATGCCGGCTTTTCGTGAAACCTCGGATATTACGGGCAGCAGGGCATAAATGACGTGGGTGGTGCCGGAGGCAAGAACGAGCAGGTAAGTTACGACTGGGGCGACAAACGTGATGTATTTCGCGTGCCTGCGCATCACTTTTTCGGCGACGGAAACGAGATAATCGAGTCCCCCGGCCGCTTGCATGGCCGCCAACGCTGTGATCACCGCGATGATCATGCCAATCACGGTACCTGGGGGGCCGCCTGGCGGCATTGCAAAGCCGAAAACGAAGATGGCGAGTCCGATCCCGGCGATTGTTCCGAGGGCAATACCGCCAAGACGCGCGCCGATCAGGATGCAGGCCAGCAGAATGCAAAATTCAATCCAGATCATGGACTCTTCGCCTCCGGTCAGTTGACTGTGATCGTCAGCACCGTCCATCCCGTCGCGGCAGAAACTTAGTAGGTTTGAAAGAGTTGCTGCAAATCAGCGGTCGTTCGCGGCTTGAGTAAAGCCAGCATAAGAAGTACTCGAGACTTTTGAGGGTTCAGTTCGTCGGAGGCGACGAAACCCATTTCGTCATCATTCACTTCGACATTGCGCCCCACACTACCGGTGGGAACCCGGCTGCTCCGGACGACAAACACGCCCTTCTTGACGGCTCTCACCGCAGCTTCGAGCGTTGCTTTATTCATGTTCCCGTTGCCCACGCCAGCTATGATGATGCCTTTGGCACCGTTTGCAACACTCGCGTCAACCAGGTCGGGAGACATGTCTTCGTAAGCGAAAAGAATATCCACCCGAGGCAGCTTGGCTACGTTGGTGATGTCAAATTCAGAAGCCGAAGTGTGTTTCCAACTCGGATTATTGTAGAAGTCGTTTTTTCCATAGGTAGAGACCCCGACGATCCCACGGAGAGGCGACATGAAGGTCTGCATGGCTGTGGTGCTCGTCTTGGTAAGGGAGTGCGCGCCATGGATCGAGTCATTCATCACTACCAGCACGCCGCGCCCCCTGGCCGCTGGATCGCCCGCCACAGCAACGGCGTCATACAAGTTTAGAGGACCATCCGCGCTCACGGCAGTCGACGGACGCATGGAACCAACAAGAACTACTGGTTTTTCGCTCTTCACAACGAGATTAAGGAAAAAGGCGGATTCTTCCATAGTGTCGGTACCGTGGGTGATGACAATACCGTCGACAGAACTTCCGGCGAGAAGCGCATTGCAGCGCTTCGCAACGGTCAGCAGAATGTCGAAGTTCATGTCCTGGGAGCCGACGTTCGAAATTTGCTCGCCTTTGATGTTAGCGAGCTTCTGGATGCCGGGAACGGCGGCCAGCATGGCGTCGATGGTTACCGCTCCGGAGGTATATCCCGCTTGCGTGCCGGTAGCCGCGGCGCCGGCAATTGTTCCACCAGTTGCCAGAATGACAATGTTCGGCAACTGTTTCGCCTGAGAGAAAACAGGGTCAGCGTTGGTTAGCGAAAGCAGAACTGCAAGTGTTATGAACATTCGACGCGTCAGTTCCATGATTTAATCCTTTCGTTCTCTCTTGGCCCGGAGCGTGTTACCTGATTCCTCGATGGCCGCAGCAGCCTTGAAATGGAATTACTTCTGTTGGTATTTGCTCTTATCCAATCCAGTCAGCTTGACGGGATCCAGTAGCTGCTGGATTTGTGCTTCGGTCAGGATCTTTTTTTCTCGGATAATTTCCAGGATGCCCTTGCCGCTTTTATAGGCTTCAGTTGCCAGTTCGGTCGCTTTTTCATAACCAATGATCGGATTCAGGGCGGTAACGATGCCGACCGTGGTTTCCATATAATGCTCCAGCGTCTTCTCGTTCACCGTAATTCCATCAATGCACTTGGTACGAAATACCATCGCGGTGTGGTACAGAAGGCTCTGGGATTCAATCACCGCCAACCCGGCGAGTGGTTCGTACGCATTCAGTTCAAGTTGGCCGGAATGGGCGCCCAGGTCGACGGCGTAATCGTTGGACATGACACGAAAAGCAACGATATTCATGACTTCCGGCATTACCGGATTCACTTTCCCCGGCATGATGGAAGAACCAGGCTGCAATGCGGGGAGATTAATTTCGTATAGGCCGGCGCGCGGTCCTGACGTGAGCAGAATCAGGTCGCTGGAGATTTTCGAGAGTTTTATCGCCAGACTTTTCAATGCCGATGAATAGACCACGAAACCCTGCTGGTCCCAAGTTGCGGAGATCATGTCTGAGGCTGCTATGATGGGCTTGCCGGTCAGTTCAGCAAGATGCGCGGCGCATTTCTCGGGATATCCCTTGGGCACGTTGATGCCGGTGCCGATCGCCGTTGCACCCATGTTTTCGGGATAGAGATACTTCTCTGCATCACGTAAGAGCCGGATCTCGCCTTCCAACGCATCGGCATACCCATAAAACTCCTGCCCGACGGTCATCGGTACCGCGTCCTGCATTTCCGTCCGGCCCATTTTGACGATTTCGAGATAAGCAGCACCTTTCACTCGGAATGAGGCGGTAAGCTTCCGCAGTTCCTCAATCAATTTGTCGTTGCGCAGCAGAAAAGCGACCTTGATTGCGGTAGGGTAGGAGTCATTCGTGGATTGCGACATGTTCAGGTCGTCATGCGGATCGATGAACTGGTATTCGCCTTTCTTATGACCCGAGAGTTCGAGGGCGATGTTGGCAAGCACTTCGTTGGCATTCATGTTCGTGGAGGTGCCGGCGCCTCCTTGATACCAATCCACCACGAACTGATCGTGGTACTTGCCTGCGAGTACGGCATTGCAGGCTTTTTCAATGGCTGCAAGCTTTTCCGGCTTCATTGCACCTACATCGGTATTGGCTCTGGCGGCGGCCAATTTGACGATGGCCCACGCTTCCACGAATCCGGGATAGTGATTGATCTCCACTCCAGAGATTTTGAAATTCTCCAGAGCGCGCGCAGTCTGGACCCCGTAGTAAGCATCGACGGGAACTTCTTTTTCTCCAAGAAGATCGCGCTCGGTTCTGACTTTTTCTTGTGCTTTGGCGAAGGCAACCGCAAACAAGAGACAGAAGGCGAGTAGAAACGATTTCAAACAATTCATGACTGCCCTCCAGACCAGGAGCCATCGGCAGGCTGCATCCGCAGTGACTTTACGGAAGTGATTCAGCGTTATTCTTAGAAAAATGGTGGGGTTTAACTACTAGGGAAATCCCCAGTTCAAGTTAGACCACACTGGCGAGCAGGACGTAGTTATGCGAAGCACTGTACCGGCAGTGGCGAGGATAGTGAAAAGAATGGCTGATGGACTGTATGCGCGACAGTTGAACCTGTGCCAAGTCCCGGTTAGTCGTGCCAACCGGACAAGTCCGGTACCATTATCCATTTGTCCGGTTTGCGCGGTGGTCTCAATGGGTCGACGCGACACGAAGTTTGAAGTCTACCGTTCATCAGGCATGGGCCAAGCGGGAGTCCGGAGAATTCCTAGGGATACCCCTAGTTGCAGGAGAATCGTTACTCGTCTATCGGTTAGAGAATGGCGGAACTCAATTTTCTCGAGGAATCGGACGATTTCTCCTTGGTACTGGGAGGCCCGATCTATCAGTTCTTTCGAAGGGCTCGTCTAGCCGGAGATCATCTAGAACTCCTAATTCGCAGATTGCTCATTATCACGCTAGTCGCATGGCTACCACTGTTGCTCCTCGCCACCCTGGGCTTCCCGGCTAGGAGCGTTAGTCGACTATCCTTCTTTCACGACGTTGAAGTACATGTGCGATTCCTCGTCGCACTTCCGGTCCTCATCTGGGCCGAAATGCTCGTTCATTCGCGTATCCGTCCTGTTGTGTATCGCTTTGTCGAGCGGCGCATTGTCTTGCCGCAGGATCTGCCCCGTTTTCACAAGGCAATTGAATCGGCTATCCGGCTTCGCAATTCCATCCCGGCCGAGATTGGTCTCCTGGCTTTTGTCTACACTCTTGGCCTGTGGCTGTGGCATAGCCGAATTGCTGTCGAAGCCTCGACTTGGTATGCCATGCCGGGGGGACGCTGGCACCTTACCCCTGCTGGTTTCTGGTACGTTTTCGTCAGCATCCCCATCTTGCAATTCATCCTCTTGCGCTGGTACATGAGGCTGTTCATCTGGTTTCGCTTCCTGGGGCAAGTCTCCAGAATCGACCTTAACCTCATTCCGACTCACCCCGATCGCTGCGCCGGTCTCGCTTTTATCGGCAAGAGTGCCTACGCCTTCGGCCCAATCCTTTTCGCTCAGGGGGCGATGCTTGCCGGTCTCGTCGCCAGTCGCGTCCTCTACAGAGGAGAAAGCCTGATGTCCTTCAAGTTACAAATCTGCGGCTTTATAGCTTTCTTCGTTCTCGCAATTCTCGGCCCACTTTTGATGTTTACTCCTGGGATGGCTCGTGCAAAAAGAAAGGGTTTGGCCGACTACGGCCTGCTCGCTCAACGCTATGTCCAGAGCTTCGAGCAGAAATGGGTTTACCGCGATCCCGCCCCTTCGGAGGAGCTTCTCGGAGCTGCCGATATCCAATCTCTCGCTGATCTGGACAACAGCTACGGGTTTGTACGCGAAATGCGTCCCGTCCCGTTCGGCCTAGAGGATATCTCTCGTCTGGCAATCGCCACCGCGGCTCCTCTCGTACCCCTCCTGCTCACCATTTTCTCTCCGGAAGAAGTCATCATGCGCATCATCAAGGTCATATTTTGAAAACGCGCCACCAATTGCTGAACGTGATGCTTTCGCACCATTTGTGTTCGATGAAGCTTTTCACGCGATTTGTTGTTCTTTGTCTCTTCGTATTCGCTGCGCTCTCTGCAGCAAGGCCTGCTGATGCCCCGGTTTTCGAGATTACGCCGGTGCACAGCTGGATTAAATTCGATGTGAAGGCCTCCGTGGACATTGCTGGAAGATTCGATAAATGGGATGCTAGCCTAAAATTCACCTCTCCTGACGAAACGACAGGTGTTTTAGAGATCAGAATTCAGTCAGACAGCGTGGATACGGGAAGTGGCATGAAGAACCGCAAGCTCAAGGGCAAAGATTTCTTCGATGTAGAGAGGAATCCGGTGATCACGTTCAAGTCCACGAAGATCGTGCGGACCGGCCATGATACCTATGAGGTCGATGGTGACTTCACAATACGCGGAGTATCAAACCCAGAGAAGCTGACGCTAGTAGTTTCCGGTCGGGGGACGGGCTCGGGGGAGATTAAGGGGAAAATGATGTTCAACCGCAAGGACTACGGGATGAACAAGGGTATTCCGTTCATCTCCATCGCCGACCATGTTGAGGTAAATTTTCACCTGAAGGGGAAGCGCGTTAGCGGGCCTCCGCTACTCGATAAGTAATAGAAGACTCGGATTCACACGTCTAACTCCTGTTGAGTCGGCTTACCGGACATGTGGGTGTTGTGGTAATTCTCCACAAAAGCAAAGTCTAGTTGCACCGAAATAAAGCAGCGGCCAGGGGTGGATCACTCTTCCCCGCCTTGTGAGCCCCCCATCAACGCGATGGCTGCGGAAGCCTTCGAGGGTCCAGACGTCCTGCGCTTCGACGTGGCGGAGCAGGTAGCGGTCGCCGCCCTCTGTCAACACCCGGAAAAAAGTTTTGCCGGGGGAATACCAGCGGTCTTCGATCTGCGCGATAGGTAAAAGCGTCTCGCCGATCTTTAGCACGCACGGTGTCTCATCGGTCTTGTAGCCGGAGTAGCTGATGACCTGGATAGCCTTCATAGAATCACACGATCGCGGGCAAGATTATCGACTCGCATCTCGTCGGCTTCGGCATTCCACGCGGCGCCCAGAAAAACGATGATCGCGGAAATCTGCATCCAGATCAGCAGGCCGATTACGGCGGCAAGGCCTCCGTACACCAGACTGTACGGCACGCGGCGAACATAAAAGCCGAACACCACGTTCACCAGCCACCACAGCAGCGTGGCCAGCATTGCCCCGGGCAGCACCCGCTGGAGACTTTCTTCCTTGGGCCGTGCAACCCAGTACATCACCGTAAGCGCCAGCATCGCCAGCACCATCGCCACCAGCGGGAAAAATACCAGCCAAAGACCGTTCACGTAGCTGTGCGAGCCAAGTACGCCCGTAACCCAGTGGCGCAGCGGCCGGCCGAACACCCCTAAAATTCCCGCGATCAGAATCGGCGCAACCGTAATCAAAAGCAGCAGCAGCCCGCGAAGCTGGCGATGCAGAAACCCGCTGCGCTCTTCGTCGCCATAAATCAGATGGATGCCTTCCATCAGTAGCTTCATCACTTGCGAGCCCCCGATCAGGCTGCCCGCCCAGCCGAGCAGCGCAAATTTCCAGACATCGGGTCCGCGGCGGCTCAAAAAATCGCCCACGATGCTCTGGCTGCCGGGCGGAAGAAATGCGGTGAAATCGCGGATGGCGTCCAGCAGCGCCGTGCGGCTGCCGATCCAGCTGGAAGCCAGGCCGACCGCAAGCAGCAGCGTCGGGAAAAATGCCAGAAACACGTTGAACGCGATGGCCTGCGAAATCATGCTGCAGCGCGGAAAGACGCGCTTAACGGTGCCCCAGAGTCGAGTGGAGAGCCGGCGTTGAATTGGCATCGCAGGACATTATAGCCGCAGAGGCCAGAATAAAATTTTTCTAATCCCCTAAAGCCCACTGGATTCCGGCCGATACAGAAGATGCACGTACCACGCGTGCCGCAAGGAGGCTGAATGGCCGTCGATGGCATTTCGCAGGCAAATGGAGCGGATTTGTTGCAGCGGCTGGTGGACCAGGGAGGTCAAGCCCCGGCCGCGTCCGCACAGAATACCACCGCCAGCTTGAAAACCGCGAAGGCAGAGGCGCAATTGAGCGAAGCTGCTGTGCTTGGTGGCGGGTCGCTGGATACGTCCGGCACGCTGCTGAACACTTACGCCTAAGGCGTGTTGGGCCGAAGTAAGCGACAGGAAGTAACGAGCGAATGCCCCGCGCGCGTACCTGCTACGTGCGCGGAAGCTCAGTGCGGAAGATTGCGCCAAAACAGCGGCATGTAGTACACATCCACAAACCACCCCAGAGCAAAGAAAAGCGAGAACCCGGCAATCGCCCACAGAAACAGGCGCACCGGCAGGGTTTTCGCTAGTGGTATGTTCGGCTGCGAGAGTTGGAAAAGCACCCCGCTAAGTACAGACACGCTGCCCGCCAGAATAATTCGCGCCAAGGAAGCAACCAGGCGATCCTCCCACCGCGTGGCAGGAACAAAGAAGGCAGTATCCAATAACGCGCAGAGCGACAGAATGCTCATCAGAAAAGAACCGACTTTGCCAAGATCGAGAAGCGTGATTGATCCTCCGGCAGCGGGCGGTCACATCACAGATCGCTTTGCCCTATTGTCCAACACTAAAAAGTATAACGCCGGGCAAATCTTTACGGAGCCGCCACGAATCTTAACGGTTGGATGACCGAACTGGGATAACTGGGCTGCCAAATCTCCAACCTGGCGAGACCAGAAGGTTCCGCTTGAAACTCAACATCATAGGTTTCCCCCACGGTGATTGCGATTTCCGCGGGCGCCATCTTTAGCTGCGCGGCCGGCAGATTCATTCCATCCTTCGCAATCACCTTCCACTTCAGCGGAGATTCACTATTGATGCTGGTTAGGCGGACGCGCAGGTCTCCCTCGTCATCGCAGATATTGATGAATCGCAGCCGATATCGCGTGCCGGTGTGCATGACCATCATGTCCGGCTGGGGGTTGCCGTTCATCAGCAGCAGCAGACCGAAGGGAGCATAGCTGCCCATACTGAAGACAAATGCCCTGTCGAGATCGGAATCGAATTTCTGGCCGGGCTCAAGAATGATCAGCGGTCCGTAGAGGCCGTTCAGCAATTGTGCGCGATCATGCCAGTGCGTGTGATAAATAAAAGTGCCCGCCTGGGGAGGAGTCATGCGGGCGACGAACGACTCCCCCGGCGCAATCGGCTGAGTCGTCTGCTGGCCGGACCCCGTCCAGCCGGGCACGCCATCGTAATAACTCTCCAATTGGATGCCGTGCCAGTGAATCGCCGTGGGACTGTTGCTGCGGTTCTTCACCTCGATTTCCGCCGTCTCCCCGCGCGTCAGAATGATGGGCGGCCCAAGCAGGCTTGGAGGTTTTTCCTTGTCAGGTTTCGCCGGAGCTCTCGGATCGTTCACTTCCAGCGTGTAGAGCGGGATTTTTTCAGGCTGCTGTGAAATCACCAACTGCAATTTGTGCGTGGCAGCAGTGGCAGCCGGATTCGCAGCTGTGGCAGCGCCGGAAAGCACGCTGATCCCCATAACCAGTCCGCCCATTCCAGCGCTGTGCTCGTGCACGGCCATGTGATCGGCGGATTTGGCATCGCCGGGATGAAGTTCGTCCGTCGGCATCATGTGGACCATCATGTGGCAGTGAAAAAGCCAGTTCCCTGCGCGCTCCGGCATCCAGGTCATTTCAAACACGTGACCGATGTCAATGTGTTCGGTGACACCTGTTCGCCGCCGCTGCTCGGGGTAGCGTTCAAAGCGTTCTCCGTCGCCGACGCCGTCCACCTCGAAGTAAAAACCGTGCAGGTGCATCGCGTGGTCGCTGGCAGTCGGATTGATCACCCGCCAGTGGACGGTCTCGCCAAGCTTGTAAGTCAGGCGCTCGGTGTAGGGCCAGGACTTGCCGTTGATGAACAAGAATTGGTCGGGGCCGCTGGTAGCGGTTGGTGATATCCCCCAATCGCCGAGGACAAAGATGCGATCGTCAGTTTTCGCGCCCGGCTGGTCGACAATAAAGGCGCCGAACAGCAGGGTTTCGGCATCCAGCCGATCATGGAGCGACTTGTCGGCAGTTGTGGCCCAGTACATGTATGTGCCGGGCTCGCCGGCAAGGAATTCCACCTGCCGGCTTTCGCCCGGCGCCAGCTTCACGGCATCCTCCGGATTGCCAGGATGCCGATGCAAACCATAAATCTTGGCTGCAAGCGGCAGCGAATTTCTAAGGCTTAAATGAATTTGAGTGTCTTGCGGAACGCGGAGCAGCGGGCCAGCGCTTTGCGGCGCTCGCCCCTCTTCACCAAATACATAAACATCCCGGTGGCTCCCATCCTCGCCCTCGGGAAACCAGGTCGCTTCACTAAGTACGAGTTTCAGCTCGAGGACGCCATCCTTAATCTGTCCGGCCGGCGTCCGGTTGTCGTTCGCAACGACTCGTGGCAAGGCGGGAGTAGCCCGCCCCCCGCACAGGCCAGCGGGATACACCAGCGTCATTAATGCAATCCAGCAGAAAGATTTGCGCGGCATCCCACCTCCGCTCTGCATGGTCTTCTTGGGCCCGTAAGCTGTTTCCGCAGAACGTAACCCGCCAGTTCGTATGGCGTCAATAGAAGCGAGATTTACTGGTGAGCACCTTTGCCGCATTTTCGGGCGCGGCTCACCTGTCGTACACTTCTCCTACACATTCCACAAGATGGCCGGAATGTGAACCGCTATGACCGCGAAAATCCGCTTCCCAAGAGTAAACATTTTCCGATTGGCGTCCGCGCGAGCCTTCGCTCCCGCGCTCGCCTTGCTGTTGTTGCCCTGCCTTGCCTCGGCGCAAACCGCACCGCCCCCAAAAGTCACCTGGAAGTCGGTGGAATTCGCCATCGTGCGTTTTAACGATCAGGCGCCAAACTCCTGGAGCATCTATCACTCGGAGAAAAAAGGGATTTTGCTGGTGCGCCTGTGGAAGCGCTACATGCTCGTGAAGATTGCCGACGAAGAGGTCTACGACATCGATCCGCAAAAAATCACGGTGCACGGCGACTCCGCGGATTGGTCCTACGCGGACATCCCCGACAAGCCGGTTGAAATTGTGGAATGGAAAGAGCGCAACATCGGCTCCATGCAAAGGATAACTTTTCGCTTCGGCAAGAACGGTCACACGCTCGAACTGCAAATTCCCCTGGGCCTCAATCGAGAGCCCATCTACTGAGCCGGTTTTCCTGAACTCTGTTCTGACCGGCGGTACACACCGTAAAACCACGGGATCCCCAGCGCTCCGGGTGCTACACCCACATTCACCGTATCCCCCGGACGGAACCGGTCATAGTCGTCCGAGTCCACGGCCAGCCGCTCCACGCGATGTCCGGCACGCCACGATGGCACAAACAAGCGCCGAGTTCCCCTCACCACACCTTTCATCTGATAGCGGCTGTCCACCACCGCCGCGTGAAACGTCAGATTCTTCGGCGAGTCCAGCCGTCCATTCAGCACCAGTGCCGTCAAAAGAATAAACGGGATCGGAATCAGTCCGCTAAACAGGTGCCGCAGAACCTCGATCTCTTTCCGGGCTCGGGCCCGGCTTTCCAGAACGATTGCCAGCGCCAGCGCCACGAAAAACACCACGCCGAAAAAAACCAGCATCCCATCGATATCCAAAGGCGGATAAATCTGGCTGACATAGGGAAACAGCAACGAGCCGGCAAGAAACACCGTCATCTGCCAGATCAGCCGCCGCCGGAACACCAGTTCCGCTGCGGCCGAAGTCAATCCGCAGACCGGGCACTGATCGCTGGCGCGCTCGGAGCCACAATCCAGACAGTGGGTCATGGAAAATAGTATAAAGCCTTAGCCGTTTTCGGCCAGCTTGGCGAGAATTTCCTGATATGGGTGGGCTGTCTGATCTTCAGGGAACGCAACTGCCACTCCCATGCCCAGGCCGGGCTCCACGCGTTTCACGGAGCATTCAAGCCAAACCGGACGGTCGGTGACCAACCGCGCGCGGAATCCCGCCCCCACCCACAGCACATCTTCCGATTCGATGAACATGCCACCAACACTGATATCGCGCGTCCGGGCTTTCAGGCGTGCTGAACCCCACTCGATTTCCAGGCTGGCTTGATACGGGTAGCGAGGCGCCCTGCGGCGATCGGGACGGCGAGGCCCGAGATCCCCCACTGCCATAGGCGGCGCTCCTCTGAGACTTGCAAGGCGCGCCAGGTCGAACCCAAGCAGCGAGCCTATGCTCTGAAGATACGCCGGATTGCCGCACATTGTTTCAGACACCGGGGGCGCATGTTCTGTTCCCGTCATTTTCCAGTTGAGCACAGGACTGAAGTCCGCATGAGACGCTTTACATTCGGGAAAGTCGGCGCTATGTTGCCGAGGTTTTAGCAATGCGGGGAGGATTTCGATGCAAGGCAGCGCAACCGACTATCTGGCCGCGGAACGCACCGTGCTGGCATGGATCCGGACAGGCATCGCCCTGATGGGGTTGGGGTTTGTGCTGGCGCGCTTTGGCTTGTTTCTTCAGGAGTTCAACCACCTCCAGCCCGATTTTCAGGTAAAGCAGTATGGAATTTCCCTGTGGATCGGGATCGCGCTGATCCTGATGGGCGTTTCGGTTTGCTTGCTCTCCACGCTTCGCCATTTGCGCATGCTCAGGCAATTGGAGGCGGGCGAGTCCTTGTACTTGAATAAGCCCCGCCTGGTGATAGGCGTGGCTCTGGCGCTTGTGATTCTGGGATTGGTGATGGCTGGATACCTGATTTCCGCCAATCCAAAAGCGGTTCTCCACGCATCTATGAGGGAGGAGAATCGCATGCCAACCAGCGCCGAAAACGGAATTGTGCGGATACCCGGCAATCTCCCGGTGGACCAGACCGTAACCAAATTGCAGGGCATCCTGCAAGCCAAGGGCGTGAAGTTATTTGTAGTAGTGGATCACAGCGGCGAGGCGGCAAGTGCCGGCCTCAAAATGCCGAACACCAAGCTGCTGATTTTTGGGAATCCGAAGGCCGGGACGCCGCTGATGCTGGCATCGCCGAGTGTCGCTCTGGATTTCCCGCTGAAGATTCTTGTCGCGGAAGACGCCGCGGGCAAGACCTGGATTTCCTATAACTCACCGACGTATCTACAAGCGAGACACGGCCTCCCGCCGGAACTGCTGCCGAATATTGTGGTGATAGAAGCATTGGCGGCGAAGGCCGCGGAGTAACCGCTCGCAAACTTTTCGAGAATAAATCACGAATTCTGGAACGATTGCCGCCAAGTGCGCTTTGCCGCATCGTGACGCGTGTGATAAATTAGATGTTCGGGCCTCCAGTCCAATTTGCAGCTGAGGGAGATTTCATGGGTTTTTTCAGTACGGCTTCGCGCCGGTTTGGCATCGCGGGAGAGTTGCTCTCCTTTTTTGCGCGCAACAAGCGCTGGTGGATGCTGCCGGTCATCCTGGTGGTGCTCTTCACCGCCGTTCTTATCGTTCTCGGACAAAGCTCGGCTCTCGCGCCGTTCGTCTACGCTCTCTTTTAGGCGAATCGCGCTGCTATGGCCAATATTCTTTCTGAAAACCTGAAAACCCTTTGGAACGCGTGGAAGCGCCTGGCGCACAAAATAGGCAATTTCCAGGCCCGCGTGATTCTGACGATCATTTACGCCGTTGCGGTTCTTCCCTTTGGCCTGGTTGTGCGCTTGTTTTCCGATCCGCTGCGCATCAAACATCGCCCGGCGAATTGGATTGAGCATCCCGCCGAAGTCCATGACCTCGATTGGGCCCACAGGCAATAACTGATGCACATCCTTGGAATTTCCTGTTATTACCACGATGCTGCCGCTGCAATTCTGCACGACGGCCAGCTGATCGCCGCCGCCGAAGAAGAGCGCTTCTCCCGCGTCAAGCACGACTTCGGCTTTCCCAAACTCGCCATCGAATTTTGCCTGCGTGAAGCCAAAATCGATGCGAAGGACCTGGACTACGTCGTTTTTTATGAACGGCCTTTCAAAAAGCTCGATCGCCTGCTAATCAGCGTCCTGCAAACCTATCCGCAGTCCTGGAAGGTCTTCCGCGAATCCATGATCGGCTGGATGCTGGACAAGCTCTGGATTGCCAGCACCTTGCAATCGGAACTGGGCATCGATCGAGACCGCGTGCTCTTTTCCGAGCACCATCTTTCTCACGCGGCCAGCGCGTTTCTGTGCTCACCATTTGAAGAGTCCGCGATCCTGACGGTTGATGGCGTCGGCGAATGGCTGACGGCAGCTTCCGGTGTCGGGCGCGGCACGCAAATCCAGTTAACGAAGCAGATTGAATTCCCGCATTCCATTGGCCTTCTCTACAGTGCCTTCACGGCTTTTCTCGGCTTCGAAGTGAACGAAGGCGAATACAAAGTGATGGGCATGGCGCCCTACGGAACGCCGCGCTATGTCGACAAAGTCTGGAAAACCGTCAAGCAGAACGAAGACGGCTCGTTCTCGCTGGACATGGACTATTTTTGCTTCCACTACGCCACCGACCGCATGTACACGCCGAAGCTTGTGGAACTTTTTGGCGAGCCGCGGCCGCGGGAAACTCCCTTCTTCACTGAATCCACGGGCTTCCCGAAATATTGCGGCAAAAAACCGGCGGATTACATCGCCCAGTGCCGCGTGAATGAGCATTACGCCGACATTGCCGCCAGCATTCAGCGCGTCACCGAAGATCTACTGGTCGGGATGGCGAAAAATCTTCATAAACAGACCGGCCTGAAAAAACTCTGCATCGCGGGCGGCGTCGGTTTAAACAGCGTCGCCAACGGCAGAATGCTCCGCGAATCCGGTTTCGGCGAACTATTCATTCAGCCAGCCGCCGGCGATTCCGGCGGTGCCTTGGGCGCCGCGCTCTGGGCCTACCATTCCGTACTCGGCAAGCCGCGTTCGTTCCGAATGGAACATGCCTACTGGGGACAGGAATACGGCGCTTCCGAAATCCGTTCCTTCCTCGAAAGCGAAAACATTCCCTACCACGAAGCCGCGAGCACGGACGAGTTGCTTGACCGCACTACGGATTTCTTGACCAACAGTAAGGTCGTTGGCTGGTATCAGGGGCGCTTCGAGTGGGGCCCGCGCGCCCTGGGCCATCGCAGCATCCTGGCCGATCCACGCGGCGCGGAAATGAAAGACATCGTCAATTCTAAAATCAAATTTCGCGAACCTTACCGCCCGTTCGCGCCGTCAGTGGTTGCAGAAGCCGCGCCAACCTATTTCGAACTGGGCGACGCAGTGAATCAGTATCCGCTGCGCTACATGCTTTACGTCACGCCAGTGAAGCCCGAGCATCACGCAACGCTCCCCGCCATCACCCACGTGGACGGTTCCGCCCGGGTGCAAACCGTCTACCGCGAACAAAGCCCGCTCTACTACGGCTTAATTGAGCGCTTTGGCCAGGCCACGGGCGTTCCCGTCGTCCTCAACACGTCCTTCAATCTGCGCGGTGAACCCATCGTAACCACGCCCGCAAATGCCTACAGCACCTTCTCCCGCAGCCAAATGGATTGCCTCGTCCTCGGCAATTTCCTAATCGAAAAACCGTCTCAGTTCTTGTAGCTCACCCCTTCAGGGGTGAGGGTTTTCGAGGCAACGCCTGGATTTCTCCTTGCGAATGAAAACCCTCAGGCCTCAAAGGCCTGAGCTACAAACTGCCATTCAATCGCGCCAACCATGGTTCAAGTATCTCCGCCGCGACTTTACTTCCCTTCGGCGTCCAGTGGCCATCGCAACTTAAAAAGTAAGAATGAAAATTCCCCAGGGAGCGCGATTCCATCTCCGGCAAAAGGTCCTTCACGGGAATCCCTTTTTCCTGCCCCCAGCCAAGCACGACGGGGCCGAGCCGGTTGGTTCCTGACTTCTCCAGTCGCGCAAAATCATTGGACGTAGGTATCAGTATCACCGCCATCTTCGCGTGATGAGCGTCCGCTGTCGCGTGAATGTCGTCCAGCGCGTGCCTCAGCCGCGCAATATCCACATCGTTGAAATCGTTGTAGCCAGAGTACGGCGGCAACGTCCGCCAGTACATGCTCGAATACAAAAACTGCCCCACGTGGTACGAAGCCAGATACGCTCGCAGCACGGATTCGACGCGATCCCAGAATCCCTCGCCAGCCTGCAGCTGCACATGATTCGTATAAACAATCGAAAAATCATCCGCGTAGTACGGCCTGTAGCGATCCGCGTGATGCACTTTGCCCCACTCCAGCGACATATCGTGAAAATCATTGTCGGGCAGCACGCCCACCACAACCGTGTCGTGGTCAAACTTCGCTGCCAGCGTTTTATACAGCAGCGCGTACTGCAGCGGCCCGAAATCGCCGCTGGTGCCGAAGTTCAGATACTCCCGCCCGGTGTCCTTCTCCAGAATGTTCGTCAGGCGATCCTGGTCCGCCAGGCCCAGTCCTTCAATCATGGAATCGCCCAGCACCACGGTGCGCGGCTTCGCGGAGTGCACGCTGCGCTCCACGTCCCGCGCTCCGTAACTGTTCGTGGTGTACTGCACGCTGAAACACCCGCCCTGGTGATAAAAATGCCCGTTTGGCCGGTGCCACACGCCAAAGTCGGGATTAATGTCCGCCCAGAAATTGTTGTAATTCACGTGATACGTCGGCTTGCTGGAATGCCAGTCGGTAACGTTGATGTAGACTACGCAAACCAACTCGACTAGCACGGCGAATAACAGAAAGTTGCCAACGAGAAGTTTCAGAAAATAAAGGAAGGACTTCAGGCCAGAGCGCTTCGGCGCCGCGCCCGCGGCCACAGGAGTTTCTTCGTTCATTTTTTCTCCGGATAAATGTCGTAAGGAAAAGAGTACCGCGTTTTGAGGAAGTTCGTCACATCGCGTGGACTTTTTATCAGCGCTAGACGCGCTTGCCGATCATTATGAAAAATCCGCCGTCGCGTCCGCCCACCAGCGTCTCGCCGGCCTGCACCATAAAATGGCTCAACGCGGTGCCGGGAGCGTGCGGCTCGAACAGTTTTTCGTCCGTCGCAAAACTTTCGCCTTGCGCCTTGGGAATGCTGTTCATGAATTCAAAACCGTTTTCCCGGAACCAGCCCTGCACTTCCCCAAACGTGTGCTTCGATTCATGCGGGTTCTTATACTGGTCCAGAAACCACGCATCCTTGCGGCCCTGGTTCGGGGCGCGGTCCCGGATCTGCGGATCCAGAAACTGCATCCGGTCCCCGGAAACCCGGAACATCCAGCGCCGGAAATCCGTCGTTAGCCGGCTGTACTTGTTGTAAAGCCCGATTAGAATAAACCCGCCCCTCTTTACGAGTTTCCCGATCGTCTGAAATCCAAGATACGGATCGCTGGTGTGGTGCAGCACCCCGTTGCACACCACAAAATCGAAACTTTCCTCCGGAAACACCGGTCGGAACAGGTTCATCTGCAGGAACCGCGTGCCCTTGATTTCATTTTCGCGGCGGAAATTCTCGGCAAGCTGCAAAGAGTGCAGACAACCGTCCGCCCCAATCACCGTCCGCCCCCAGGTCATTCCCAGAAAGTTGCTCAGCTGCCCCGTCCCGCAACCAACCTCCAGGATCGAAGATCCGTGGCGGATCTGTTCATCCAGCAGCTTGGCGAAAACCCCGCGCCGCGCCTTTAAGCGCAGCGCCTCCGCGGAATCAAAGTCGTCGTAATTCGGGAATGGCGTCTTCTCATAAAACGCCTGCATCGCGCTGGTGACGTCCGGCTTATCGGCCGGCCAATCGTTGAGCCAAAAGAGCTGGGGGATGCCGCCATCCTTGGGAAAGACGTGGTGACATTTTTCGCAGATTACCTGGTCAGGATAGGGGACGACGGTTCCACTGCAAATGGGGCAAGTCAATCTGATTTCAAGCGCGGTACTTGTTTTTGTGCTCATCTTTCCCAAATCGTAACATAGCTGAGAAGCAGACGCATATTTGAGGCACACCCTCGGTTTGCGTATTGCGCGGCTCGCTGCGGGATGCTAGCCTAAGCGAACAAAAGGCGAATCACTTCGCGCTTTGCGGGAGTCAGATCGATGGCAAGCAACGCATTATCCCTGGCCAGGACGGGCAGTTCCTCCACCCTGGCCCGCGTGACCCAGGTCCTCGACACCTTTGCCGCTCGCGACCGCGACGGCGAAATCCTCACCGCCGTGCGCCACTACCCTGCCCGCGAAGCCCAATGGGCCGAATTCCCCGCATGGGTACACGCCGGCCTTCGTGCCGCCTACAACGCCAAGGGCATCCGCCAGCTTTACACGCACCAGGCAGCTGCCGCGGAAGCGGTCCACGCGGGCAAGAATGTGGTAATCGTCACGCCGACGGCCTCGGGGAAAACGCTCTGCTACAACCTGCCGGTGCTGGACGCCATTCTTGCCAATGACGACACGCGAGCTCTTTATCTGTTCCCCACCAAAGCGCTGGCACAAGACCAGTTGGCGGAACTGCACGACTTAAACGGCCGTCTGGCAAACCGTGTCGGCGTATTCACCTACGATGGCGACACCCCAACCGACGCCCGCAAAGCCATCCGCGAAAAAAGCCACGTCGTGCTCACCAACCCGGACATGCTGCACACCGGCATCCTGCCGCATCACACCCGCTGGACGCGCCTCTTCGAGAATCTGCGCTACATCGTGGTGGACGAACTCCACACCTATCGCGGCGTTTTCGGCAGCCACCTCTGCAACGTACTCCGCCGCCTGCAACGAATCGCGCGCTTTTATGGCAGCAAGCCGCAATTCATCTGCTGCTCCGCCACCATTGCGAATCCGGGCGAGCTTGCTTCTCGGCTGATCGAAGACAATGTGGACGTGCTGGCAGCCAACGGCGCCCCGTCAGCGGAAAAGACTTTTGTGTTTTACAACCCTCCGGTCGTCAACCGCGCGCTCGGTATCCGCCGCAGCTACATCAACGAAGGCTCGCGGGTCGCCCAGGAATTTCTGAAACACGATTTGCAGACCATGGTCTTCGCCAATTCGCGCCTGCATACCGAATTGATTCTTACCTATCTGCAGCAAGCGAATCCTCAGCAGCCAGGCCAGCCGGAAACGATTCGCGGCTACCGCGGCGGCTATCTGCCGAACGAACGCCGCGAAATCGAACGCGGCTTGCGCGAAGGCCGCATCCGCGGCGTCGTCACAACCTCAGCCATGGAACTCGGAATCGACGTCGGTTCGCTCGACACCGTCGTCATGACCGGTTATCCCGGCACAATTGCCGCCACCTGGCAGCGCGCAGGCCGCGCCGGTCGCCGCAGTGGCAGCTCCTGCGCCGTTCTGGTAGCCTCTTCCGCCCCACTCGATCAATTCATCATCCGCCACCCGGACTATTTTTTCGGCAACACCCCGGAGCATGCCTTCATCCAGCCCGATAATCTGGAAATCCTGATCAATCACCTGAAATGCGCGGCATTCGAACTTCCTATCGGCCCGCAAGAAAAATTCGGCGAAGTAAACGTGCCGGATTTGTGCGCGCGTCTGGCCGAAGCGGGCTATCTCCACCGCGCCGGCGAAAACTACCACTGGACGCACGAAGCCTATCCAGCGGACACCGTCAGCCTCCGCTCGGTCACCAGCGACAATTTTGTAATCATTGACATCACCGGCGCGCCGCAGGTGATCGGCGAAGTGGATTTTCCCAGCGCGCTCACAACCGTGCACGAAAAAGCGATCTATCTCCACGGCGGCCAGCAATACCACGTCGAGCATCTCGATTTTAAGGAACGCAAAGCCTACGTGAAGCAAGTAAACGTGGATTACTACACCGATGCCATCCGCTACACCCAGGTGCGCGTGCTTGAGATCGCGGAGACGGCCAGGTCTGCCAGCCAACAGCATGCCGGCCCTAACTCTCATGCATGGTCACACGGAGATGTACTTGTGCGCTCGCAAGTGGTGGGCTTCAAGAAGATCAAATTTTTCACCAACGAAAATATCGGCGCGGGCCAACTTGAATTGCAAGAGAACGAGATGCACACCACCTCGTACTGGATTACCCTGGAGCGGCCGCTGCTCGAATCGCTGCCCTACACCATCAGCGAACGGCAATCGGGAATGTTCGGCCTGCTATATGCCCTCGCCTCGGTCGCCACGCTTCTACTGATGTGCGACGGGCGTGACTTGGGGACCGCGATTGGCGAACGGCCTCCTGCGCCGGGTGAAGGAAGCGAGGAATTCACTCCCACACGTATCGAAGAGGCCGTCGGCGCCCAGGCAAAGGAATTCTTCGAGCCGAATCTCTATCTGTTCGACGCCTATCCCGGCGGAATCGGTTTTTCGGAGCCGCTTTTTCGCGCGCACGAATTGCTGGCCCGGAAGACACGCGAATTGATCCAGGCTTGCCCTTGCGACGCCGGGTGCCCCTCGTGCGTTGGGCCCGCTGGAGATTTGGCGCCCAAAGCGAAGGAAGCGGCGCTGGCGATTTTGCTTCGATTGTGCGAATAGAAAGAAAGGCTTTTTCTTTAGGAGGCCGGGGCTTTAGCCCCGGCGCGATGCGCGTCAGTTGAGGGCTTTAGCCCCTGAAGAAAGTTTTCTGTTTTCTTGGCCGGACAGTTGGTACGCGCTGGAGATTCTTGAAATTCCAGCGCTGTGAGGAATTCATCTACGAGCTTAAGTTGTAAAAGCGACAGCTTCGCAGTCGCACTCAAAAGGGGGCATCATCGATCGATTTGCCAGATTGGCGGCTTTGAAGCCGGCGCGCGCTGTGCCGTCGAAGCCGGCGGATTTGCGCGCGCCCGATGAGACGGACTCCCTCAGCCGATTGCTGGGCGCGGGGATTGCCCGAAATCATTTCGGCGAACACCTGGCGATCCGCAACTGGTTCTCTACGCCGGAGTTCGCGGAGCCATCCCCGGCGGCCCTCGAACTGTTGACCAAGCAGCCGTCCTCAGTACGCGCCCGCGACAAAAAGCAAATTCAAGATTCACAGGCAGCGCTGGAAAATCCAGAGAGGTGGCTCTTTCTTGATACGGAAACAACAGGGTTGGCGGGCGGCACAGGAACGTATGCGTTCCTCGTCGGCCTAGCCTGGTGGGACGCCGGCGGCCTGCAGGTGGAGCAGCTCTTCCTCCGCGACTTCTCCGAAGAGCACTCGCTCCTCCACGAACTTTCCGCGCGCCTCGCCGAACGCCCGGTGCTCGTCACCTTCAACGGAAAATCCTTCGACTGGCCCCTGCTCGAAAATCGTTTCACGATGACGCGCGCGATCAAGGTCCCGCCGCTCGCCGCCCACCTGGATCTTCTGCATCCCGCCCGCGCGCTCTGGAAATTGCGCCTCGGCTCCGTCCGGCTCGTGGAGCTGGAGCGGCATGTTCTCGATACGGAGCGGCTCGGCTGGCATCGCGGAAACGACGTAGCCTCAGCCCTCATCCCGCAGTTCTATTTCGACTACCTGCGCGGCGGCACCGCGGACCCGCTTGCAGGCGTGGTCAAGCACAACCAAATGGACCTGCGGGGACTCGCCGCGCTTTTCGGAAAAATCAATTCCCTGCTCGACGAACGGCAATCGCTCGCGGACGAAAATTCTCTCGATCTCTTCGGTCTATCCAAATTCCTGCAGCGGCGCGGCGATAACAAACGCGCCCACTCCACTTGTGTCCAGGCTCTCGACGCGGGACTCCCGCCCGAATTCCGGCCGCGCGCCACTCGGGAGCTCGCCCTCATGGCCAAACGTCGAGGCGACACCGGCGCCGCGGCGGCACTCTGGCACGAGCTGGCCCGCGATCCCGCGGATGGCCTCGAAGCCTGCGAACAGCTGGCCATCCACTATGAACGTAAAGCCAGGAATCTCGACCAAGCCCTCGAATTCGCGCAACTCGCCCTCACCAAACTCCAGCGCCAGCGTACTCCTTCGCGCGACCCCTACGCCCTGCAGCGCACCCGGCGTCTGGAGGGCAGACTGATGTGCCGGGTGGAGCGTTTGCGGCATCGCATAAAGAGGAGTGATGCCGCCGCCGCGGCGCCTTTGCTGGCAAAACCAGCGACGGCAGGCAGCGGCGTTAGTTAATTGTTCAGTTTCCCTTCCCTCTCTTGAACCGTTCGAATTTGGAGGCACAAAACGGATGGAATCCCCAGGCACAAAGCAGCAAACTATCGGCATGGACACCACAACTCAGTCTTACTTACACACGGAACTCGAGCGGCGCCGTGTCAGCCTGCAGGCAGCTGCAGCATCAAATGTCTCCGATGCTTCGGTGCACCAGCTGATCCATAGCGTCGACGAAGCTCTCGCGCGACTCAACGGCGGAACCTTCGGCATCTGCGAAGTTTGCCACGACTCCATTGAAGCCGACCGCCTCCTTTGCAATCCCCTGCTGCGCTTCTGCCTGGACCACCTCTCGTCGGAAGAGCAGCGCGCGCTCGAGCGCGATCTGGTGCTAGCCGCGGGCATCCAACGCGGACTTCTGCCGCGAAGTGACTGGTCTCTCGGCAACTGGCACGCGCGCTATCACTACGAGCCGGCTTCCATGGTCAGCGGTGATTACTTCGACCTGATCGAAACCGACGACTCTTTTCTTTTTCTTCTCGGCGACGTTTCCGGCAAAGGCGTGGCGGCCTCCATGCTCATGAGCCACCTGCATGCGACCTTTCGCACCTTGGCCAGTCAGAATCTGCCGCTAGGCCAACTCGTGGGCCATGCCAACCGCCTTTTCTGCGATAGCACGACCGCGGGGCAATACGTCACTCTGGTCGTAGGCCGCGCCTGGCACGACGGCAAAGTCGAATACGCCAGCGCTGGACATCTACCCCTGCTGCACGCCTCGCGCTCCGGCGTCACTTCGCGCCGCGCCACAGGCGTTCCACTCGGAATGTTCTGCACCGCGGACTTCCCGGTCTGCAGTCTCAAGCTGGATAGCGGCGATTCGCTATTTCTCTATACGGATGGACTCTCGGAAGTTTTCAACCTCAAAGGCGACGAATACGGCCTCTGCAGGGTAGAAGAACTCCTCGCGCGGCATGCTTCCAAAGCCCCGGACGAGATGCTCTCCGCGTGCCTTAACGAAGTCCGCGACTTCTCTTCTGGAGTCAAACGCACCGACGACCTGACGTTGCTGGTAATGCAACACACAAACTGACTCGCTTCGCTTTCTGGCAAGCTAGGAGTTGTCTAACAAATCGCTATTCACGAGGTCGGGGCTTCAGCCCCGACATAAAGTGGTAGGGCACCTGGGCTTCAGCCCCTGAAGTGTGCTTCTCGGGGACTTGCCGCTGTTTGTGAGATGGCGATGGCTTCTAGTTTTCAAAATCCGGCAACGGAATCGAATTCCATGGCGATGGCGTTGGAGTGCGCGGTCTTGATATCGGACGAAGCAGGCTGCTGCGGAGCTTCCGGTATCAACCTCCAGTTCAATTTCGCGGTCCATTGCAGGAATAACCCGGAGCGGCCGCCTTCCAGGCTGATGCATTCCCTTCCATTGCATCGCAGAAAGACACTGCCTTCCGCCGTTTGAAACGTCAGGAAATTCGGCCGGCGGGAAACGTCCGTGCGCTCCGGATATTTTTTCTCCAACGCGTCGGCATACTCCGTGAAAAAACGTGACGCGGCGACGATGTCAGCCAGGCGAATACGCGCGAACAACATCAGGTGCTTGGTGTTTTTCTGTTCGAAGCTCGCATACTCGTCCCCGTCCCATCCGGCGGCCGTTTCCTTCGCACGCTCCTCGTCCAGGAATTGCTTCAATACTTCCTTCCACCCCAATTCGCCCAAAGAATTTTCTTCCAGTAGTACCCAATTCTCACCGGGAGCCGCGGCCGGCAATTCCACTTTCAACGGCGCGGGCGCTCGGTTCGCGAAATACATCTCTGGGTGCAGGATTTGCTGGGTATTCACAGGAGGCCGCGCAAATACCGCGGTAAACGCAGGCCAGCCGTCCGATTTCAGCACACTCATCGAAAACGTCAGGCCGCTTAAGTAAGGGAACATCAGCGAATCCTTGATAAACGGCGGCGCCTTCTTCAGGACGGGCGTCTCCGCCAGGTCGCCCACAAAAACGGAAGGATCAAACTCCGGCAAATCCCGCAGCTTCAAGCCTTTGCCCTTCAGTTCGTACTCCAACATCGCAGCCATTGCGCTGCCTTCCAACACCGATTCCCGCGCCATCTCCGCATCATCGTTCGGCCGCGCCGCATGCACCCAGGGTTCGATGTCAAAGTGTTGATCCTCCAGGGCATGGGTCAACTCGTGCGCCATCACCATTCGCTGCTCGTCGGCCGGGATCCAGTCCGCGATATAGAACTCGTGTGCCTTCGGATCGTACAGCCCGGCAATCTGCTCGGTTAACAGGTCGACTAGAAAGGTGTCCAGGTTAAATCCTTTTGGAATCAGTCCAAACGCTTCGGCGCTTCGTGCAGACGCGTAACGCTCCTTCGCGTCTTTTTCGTCGTCCATTTGCTTCAGGATGTATGCGTGAATGTCCGCCCTCGACCGAATGGATTTCTTCAGAGGGGTCTTGAGTCCCCAGCCTGTGATTTGGCTCATCTCCTTGACCACTGCGTCGGCGGTGGCAAGAAATTCCGGGTTGCTCGTTCCCACGGAGGGGGTCGCCGTCGCAGGGGCAGGGGCCGCCTGTCGTGCAAATCCAGGCACCGTGGCAGCAAGAATCGTTATTCCAAACAGTAGGACGGCGGGAAATCGCCCGAAAAACCGGTAACAAGGGGCCATAGGTGGTCAGGATAGCAGATTCTCTCAAGCCCGGCAGAAACCAAACCCTTGTAAGGCCGGCGAGTGTGTTCCAATTTGTTACATACTTCCGGGGATTTCCACAGAGGGCTATGGTGTTCTGTATTCGTAACAAACTGGTAATTTGATAGAGTGGCAGTTGCGGATCACTTCACCGTCGGGGGGAAGCCATGTATCCACCGGGGCTCCGTTTGCGCCAGGCACGGGAAGCACTTGGATTAACCTACCGGGAAGTCGAACAAGCCAGCTACGAACTGGCAGCCAAGCGGGGCAGGCCGGACTTCATCCTGCACATCAGCCGCCTCGCCGATATCGAAAACAGAAATGTCGTGCCCAGCCTTCACAAGCTCTATTCACTCGCCACCATCTACCACCTTAGCCCTCTGGAGATTTCGGCCTGGTATGAGGCGCCGCTTCAACAGACATTCGAAGACGGGGCCGCCTTCCCTGCCCCTCGTAGCCACTTGCACGAATTCCCCGTCAATTTTTCTTTGACCAATCAATCCGGTTCCGCGTCAGTCTCCGACACTACCGCGCTACTCAGCGAGCAGCCCGACAACCTGCGCTGCTTCCCGGGCATGAAGCAGGAATCCACCATCCGTTTTCGATACGGATACATCGGTCTCTCTGACCGGCGGATGGCCCCCATCCTCCGGCCAGGGAGTATGGTGGTCGTCGACACGGCCCTCCGCAGCATCGATGGCGACGAGTGGAACACAGAGTATGACCGGCCCCTCTATTTTGTGGAAACAAGAGGGGGTTACCGCTGCGGCTGGTTCCTGAAACTGAAATCAAGGCTGGTAATGCAGCCTCACATGCTTTCGCATTGCGCCCCGGAAGCGTGGCGCACTCCCACAGAAGCGGAAGTCGTGGGTAGAGTTGTCGGCGTAATTACTTACCTGAACGACCCTTGGGATTCCGCTCGCGCAGCAACGCCAGCAATGCGCTCAGATTGGATCGAAAAAGTTCCTTGAGATAGTCGGGCGCCTTCAAAGGAATCCAATCTTCGATCCGTTTCTTACAAATCTCGATACCTTCCTCTTTCCCCTCGGGGAGCGTCCCGACGAACTGGCGAAGTTCCTCCTCCTGCTGGGCCAGCGACATCTCCAGCAATCGCTCGAATAACTCTTCATGGCACTTGGTCAGCGTCTCGTTTACGGGCTCCGGTCCATAGACCGCAGCCAGCTGGTCGTGCACATAGGTTTCGGAGGAAGGTTGTTTGAGGCTCGCCAGATACGCCAGCCTGGAAAAACTTCCGCTCAGGGGCTGCAGGTAATGCAGAGCGAGGTCGTAAAGAATCTGGCGGTGGATGCGAAGTTGTTCCTGCACTCGACTCCCCTGCTCGCGGAATTGTTCCGCTGCCGGAACTTCTTCATCGGCCCCGTAGCAACCGTTCAGATTTGGGTCACCCTTCGCGGCCAGGAGGGTTCCCATGAAAAATCATTTTCTCATACTCAAAGTTACACTTTCAGTAAGTCTAATCGTACTTTCCCTCGCCGTTCCGGTCAACTGCGGGCTCGCCGGCGGGGCTGGCTGGAGAAATACTCACGTAGCGGATGGCGTGCCTCTGCCGCCGCCGACTAAACCGTCACCGAATAACAAGGCCATCCTGACGGCCGACGGCGTACCTCTGCCACCGCCGACCAAGCCATCACCGAATAACAAGGCCATCCTGACAGCCGACGGGGTCCCATTGCCCCCGCCAAATCAACCATCTCCCAAGCTGGCTAACACCTGAAGCTCTCCGGAGTCTGGGTGAATGAATCGCGGAACTTAGAATGTTCCAATCCGTTTAACTATTTGATTGGGAACTATACGGGCTTGGCTATTTACTGGCCAGTTAAGTTATGGTAGCGTGTCCAGCGTATGGTTGAGCCCCTTCAACTGCAGACGGCCGCTTGGGCCCTAACCACGGCGCTCGAACTGTCGCTATTCGTGCAGGTGCTGCGTCGAAAACTTGGCCGACTCTACCCATTTTTCTTCGCGTATCTTTTGTCCATCCTTCTCCAAAGCGCTGGTTCGGCTGTACTTTACGGGCACTCGGAGATCGACAAGTTGACCTTCTGGAAGATTGCCTGGGGAATGCAGGGCATGGTCGTACTCATACGAGCCCTCACACTGGTGGAACTCAACCGAAAAGTGCTCTCTCCGTACGTAGGCATATGGGCCTTGGCCCGCGGGCTGCTCCTCGGTGTCGCAGCAGCTGTGATCGCCTATGACCTCTTGCTGTCGAAGGGCGACTGGCAATGGCTGATCATGAACGGGGTTCGCGGGCTGGAATTGGCGATGGCTGCCGTGATTGTAACCATGCTTCTCTTCGCCCGCTACTACCGCATCCCGGTCAGCCCGTTTCAGCGGGCCTTGGCGGTAGGATTGTGCCTCTATTCCACCTTTTACGTAGTTAACTACTCGATCTTGGAAAAAGTTCTTCGTCAATATGCCGTTCTTTGGAACTTCCTGGGCCTGTTTGCCTTTATCGCCAGCCTCCTGGTTTGGATCGGCGCAGCCGGTCGGTACACTGCTGTGGAAGAGGTCGCAGTGCCAGAAACAATCCCCGCCGAAGATTACGGAAGGATTTCCTCCGAAGTGAATGCCCGCCTGGTCCTGCTCAACCGCCAGTTGATCCAGATCCTCCGCCTGGAGAATCGCGGCTAATGAGTCTTCCCGTCATCTTACTTGTCCTGTTCGCGATCCTCTTGGTGGGCTTGCTCTCCTGGGCGCTCCGCCCGCCTGCCCGCAGCCCCCGCCCGTCGCTGGATGCCTTTGAGGCCCTCCGTCAATCGCGCCATTCTTCCCGGATGCCACACATCCTGCAAGCCTTGCAACCCCAGGACGCCGAATACCTACGAAGCGCTGGCCAGCCGGCCCTGATGCAGACCCTCCGCCGTCAGCGCAGAGTCATTGCTCTGAACTACCTGCAGCATCTGCAAGAAGAATTTGAAATGCTGCTGGAGATTTCGCGGGCGCTGGCGGTCATGTCGCCAGAGTTGATTGCGATGGAGGAAATGGAACGCTGGAAGCTGAGCCTGGCGTTTGCTGCCAACTGCGCCTTCTTGAAATGGAAGCTGCGCCTCGGCCTTCAGCCTTTCTCCGGATTCACCCTGCTCTCGAACATTGCGGCTTCCTTCGCCCGTCGCTTGGAAGCGGCAACCACTCGCATCGCGGAGTCTACCGTGCGAAGCGCGGAGCCTTCCGGCCCCTCCCACGATAATCCCGGCGGCTTCTGAACGCGTTTCGCCTCCAAATCCCGATTGTCAACGCGTTAAGCTCGCTTCCGTCAGTTGAGGCGGCTTCGTATCGAACTGCAAAGGCAACTCGATCCGGAAACACGCGCCGCGCGGATGCGCATTCTTCACCCGAATCGTGCCCCCATGCTCGGTGACAATTCCATAGCAGATGCTCAAGCCCAGGCCCGTCCCTTTGCCCACTGGCTTGGTTGTATAAAACGGATCAAACACGCGCGAGGGATCCTTCACACCTGGGCCGCTGTCCGTGAACTCCACGAAGAGGTACCGTTCGTCCAGGCCGGAACTTACCCACAAGTCTCCTTCACTGGAATGCTCCAGAATCGCGTCCACCGCGTTGTTGATCAGGTTCAGGAACACTTGCTGCAACTGGTGCGGGTCAGCCGGCACGAGCGGAAGCTCTTTCGACAGCTCTAGGTGCACTCGTATCTGATTCATCCGCAGATCGTAATCGCGCAGCGTCAGCGTATCCTCCATCACCGTGTTGACCGCGACAGGCACCCTTTCCGGTTTGTGCTGCCGCGCGAAGCTCAGCAGGTTTTGCACGATCCGATGCGTGCGCTGCGCCTGCTTATACATTTTCTCCGAATAGCTGAGCGCCAGCGGCCCCACCTGCCCGCTCGATTCCAATAGCTGGCTGTACCCCAGTATGGCCGTCAGCGGATTGTTCAACTCATGCGCCACGCCCGAAATCAGTTGCCCCACGGCCGCAAGTTTTTCGCTGTGCAGCAATTGTTCCTGCGTCCGCCGCAGATTTTCGTAGGCCTGCCGCGTCTCTTCATAAAGTTGGCTGCGCTCCACCGCGCTGGCCACCTGGCTGCCCACGGCGATCAGCAGGCTGATATCCGGCGCCGAAAATTCCCGCGGCGTCCGGCTTCCCACCACCAGGCCACCGACAATTTTGTCCTTCGACCACAACGTGACGATGTAAGCCGACTCGATCTGTTCCTTTTTCCGCAGGTCCGCTATCAATCCGGGCAAAGGCAGCCCCTGCGCGGACAGAAACGGAGCCCGCACCGCCCGGATCTGCTGAATCAATTCCGGAGGCACCGCCACCAGCGGAAAATTCTTTGCGAATTCCGAACGATGCCCGACCGCAGCCGCCCGGCGCAGCGTCAATCCGTCCGGTTCGAAAAGGTAAAGCGAAGCCGCGTCTATGCTGAAAAGTTCCAGCAACTGGCGAAGCGTCCGTTGCAGCGAATCATGCAGATCGATCGACGACACCAGCGTTTCCCCGATCGAATTCAGCACCAGCAACTCGCGATTTCGCCGCCGAATCTCCTGTTCCGCACGCCGCCGCTCCGTCACATCCAGCAGGAACCCCTGATACGCGGTCACGTTTCCGCCGGCATCCCGAATGGCGGTGGAGGATTCGCTGACGGTGCGCAATTCCCCATCCTTGCGTCGAATTTCAAATTCAAAGTCGTTGACGGATCCGTGCTCCTGCAGCAGGCGCTTCAGGCGGTCGCGCTCCTGTGGATTCACATACAGCACCTGCGCGATTTCCACGCTCAGCAACTCATCACGGCTGTCGTAGCCCACGATGCGCATCAGGGCGTCGTTGAAATCCAGGAAGCGTCCCTGCATCGTCGAAATAAAGACGCCCTCCTGGACACTGGCCACCAGGTCGCGGTATTTTTCTTCCGCTTTTTTTCTCTCCGTGATGTCCTTCAAAACGTGGATTGTTCCCAACTTCCTCCCGGAAGGATCCGAAAAATCGGAATTGGAAGCCAGAAAGAAACCTTGCAGCCACGGGTCGGGAGCATCCGCGTCACCCGAACACCCTTCGCAGTACGGACAGATCTTGAAAAACGCCGCCCGTGGGCTAAACAGGTCGCTTACCGACCGCCCGACAACCGACGCAAAGTCTTTGCCCAGCAGATTCGCCAGCCGCAGATTTCCCCGCACGATCCGCCCTTCGCTGTCGTGCACCATGATCGGATCGCCGATGGAATCGAATGTATACACCCACTGCTGCTGCACCGTCTTGATTTGCTCGAACAGATTTACGTTCTCAACCGTAGTGCCCAGGAAATTCGCCACGTTCACCAGGTACGTCAACTCGTCTTCGTGGAATCGTTTGCCGGGAAGCGCGCCGACATTCAGGAGCCCTACAATTCCCTTTTTTCCCCGCAAGGGTACGCTAATCAGTTGGGTAATCCCGCTATCAGCCATCGCCCGCCGAATCTTCGTATCCTTCTCGTCCTCGAATCGCGAAACTCGATAGGCCTCCTGAATCATGGCCTGCAATTCCGGTGAAGACGCCGCCATCCGCTCCAATTGCTTCAAGTAAGATTCCGTATATCCCACCGACGCGCGGCATACAAATTCCGCGGCATCCGCCTCTCCCTCTTTCAACCGGATGATCCCGTGCGTGACGCCCAGGCTGCCCGTGATTTGCCCCAGCACCTGCTGCAACATCGCCGGCAGGGACAGCGACTGGCTGCTCGACGCGGTCAGCAACGTGAACTGCCGCATCTTTTCGCTGATTTCCAGCGAACGCGTTCGCGCCGCCTCCAGCAGCAAAACGATCATCCCGATGCCCAGGCTAGCGTTCAGGAAATGGTCAAATGCAAAACGAAGCAACTGAACCTCGCCGATCGTCCATTGCGGCCGGTTGATGTTGTTCAGCGCCAGCAGTGTAAACGCGCCGGCCAGCAGTTTCGTGCCGTGGCCGCGAATCGAATCCGCCGCCCGCCACAGCAACCACCCCGACGCCAGGCAGATCATGCTTTCCAGGATGCTGCTCTCCCAACGAGCTTGTCCCCAGGGCCCCGCTTTCGTCTGATAGTAGCCCGCAGTCACAGCCATCAGCACAGAGAGCCAGATCATCGGCCAGAAAAAACGATTCTGGCCCAGCGTCAACTGCACGATCGAAGCGAGGAACAATACCAGTGCGGCAATTCCCGACCCTGTCGCAAGAATTCGAAGCAACGCTGGATATCCAAAAAAATAGGCCAGTTCACTAAAGGAAGCTACCGTGAGGGAAACCCAACCGAACAGCCAAAATTTATAGAAAACGCCCGGGTTATCGCGCTTCAAATGGACAAACAGCACCAGCAGGGTCAGGCAAGCCGTGGCTTCAAAGAAAGCGATCCCTTGGATGCCCTGCGTCGCGATCACGGCGGCCCCTCCTCGGGGTCAACATTACCTGGATGTGAGAAAGGTGCCGTGTTCCTTCGGTAAAGCGAAGCAACGACACCATGCTGCCTTGACGCTAACACGCTATTTTCTTACTGGGCAATAGCACCACAAAGGCAGTGTGCCGTCCCTTATAATGCTGCTTGGGAGATAAACCAACGTGGACCTGGAACACATCCTGGTAGTGGATGACGAAGAGGCGATTCGCGAAGTTGTCTCGACGATGCTGGAATCCCGCGGCTACAGTTGCACCGCCGTCAGCAATGGCCGCGCTGCCCAGGAGTGCGTGCGCCGGCAGACACCAGACCTGGTCCTCAGCGATATGATCATGCCGGAGATGGACGGCATCAAACTGCTCGACTGGCTGCGCAACCATGACCCCGAAGTGCCCGTGATCATGGTAACCGCCATCCACGACATTTCCACCGCGCTCGAAGCCATCCGCCGTGGAGCTTACGATTACATCCTGAAGCCTTTCGAAAAAGACCAGCTCTTCCTCGGCGTCGGCCGCGCCTTGCAACACCGCCGCCTGGTCCTGGAAAACAAGAGCTACCAGCTAAATCTCCAACAGCAGGTGGACGAGCGCACGCAGCAGCTCACCGTGGCTATCACCCAACTCGAACAGTCCTACGACGACACGCTCGAAGCCCTCGGCAGCGCACTGGACTTGAAGGACGCTGAAACCGAGGGCCACTGCCAGCGCGTGACTGCATTCACCATTTCCATCGCCAAAGCCGTTCCCGTGCCGCTTCCCTATTTGCCCGTGCTCGCCCGCGCCGCATTTCTTCATGACATCGGGAAGATGGCCATTCCAGACATGATCCTTCGGAAGCCGGGACCGCTGGACAATGATGAAAAGACCATCATGCGGACCCACTGCGAGATCGGCTACAACATGCTGACGAAAATTCCGTTTCTTCGCGACGCCGCGGAGATTGTCCTTGCCCACCAGGAATTTTTCGACGGCACTGGTTATCCGCGTGGCTTGCGTGGTGAGCAGATTCCCCTCGGTGCCCGCATATTCTCTCTCGCAGACGCCATGGACGCCATGATCAGCGACCGTCCTTACCGCAAGGCCTTGCCGATGTCCCACGCGCGGGAAGAAATTCGCCGCTGCGCCGGCACCCAGTTCGACCCCAAGATCGTGGAAGTGTTTCTCTCGATTCCAGAGCAGCACTGGGTGGAACTCCGGGAAAATCTCGGCTCACCCTTCCGGCTAGCGCATCTGAAGAACTTGAATAATTAAGCAGGGTTCGCTGGACACGCACGCGAGCGCCCAAATTACCCCGGGCTCCGATCCGCCGGGCCGCTTGCGTTGAATTCTTCGGAGAGAGAGGACGCCGCCTGGCATCCTCCCTTTCCGCGCCTCTTAATTCACTCGCTAAAAATCAAATCGCAGCGCGAACTGCAAAACGCGTGCAGCCTGGTCTCCGGAAGTGGACGTCGTCGAATTGATTAAACCAAAGTTCGATGCGTTGATATTGATGGACGCAGGCAGCGCGAAATTGGGATGGTTAAACGCATTGTAGGCTTCCGCGCGGAACTGCAGTTTGTATTTTTCGTGGAATAGGGGAAAGCTCTTCGCCACGGCAAGATCCACATTCGTGAAACGCGGCCCGCGCAATTCGTCGCGACTTCCGGTTTCGAGGCCCGTTGGCGGCCCAAAAGCCGCCAGCGCCGCCTGGGGATTCTTAAACAACTGGATCCCGTTGTTGGGAAGATTGGGATCGGAGTGCGGATCCACTGCAAGCGCAGAGGTATTTCCGTTGAATATTGGATAAGCGATGTTGCCAAAGGTCACTGTGGAAGCATTCCCGAGAACGGGAAACGCGAAGCCCGTCCGCCAGGTATAGATACCCGACACCTGCCAACCGCCTATGATTTCATCCAGCCAGCGGCTGCTGTCGTGCGCAAAGGCCTTGCCTCGCCCAAATGGCAAGTCGTAGATAACGTCCCCGGAAATCTGGTGGGTTACGTCAAATTCCGAATTGCCTTTGCAGGTGCCCAGGTTTGTGGCGTCGCAGAGGATGGACTGCGCATTGGTGAATGGATTCCCGTTGTTCCTGGAAATCGCCGAAAAATTGTCGATGGAATGCGAAAACGTGTAGTTGAAATCCATTTGCACGCCTCGCGACAACCGCTTCCGCAGAATCGCTATCAGTCCGTTGTAATCGGAGAAAGACTTGTTCGAAAGATAGTAATTGCTGACAAACTGTGGAGAGAATCCTACGTTGGGTGGTAGATTCGCTGATTGTACCAGCCCGCGAATGAGCCCGTTCAGGTTCCCCTGTTGCAGCAAGGTTAGGTTCCCGCTACCGCCGTACACAAACTGCGTGCAATTCGCGAAGCCGGAGCAGTCGGCGCCTGCCGCCGCCATTTGGTTCTCGAAGAACGGCTGCGCTTGCACCTGGTTTACAGGAACGTTATTGCGCGCATCCTGCTCCAGGACCGTAACTGCCGACGCAAGGCTCTGCTTGGAAGCGGGATCTACAAAATTGAACAGCTGTCCAGCATCCGCCAACGCGCCAAGCCTCCGCCCTAGGCGCGCAACATAATCCAGTTCCAGTTGAAAGTTGCCCGGAAGTTCGCGTTGAATTCCTAGCGAATACGCCAGCGAGTATGGAGTCTTGTAATGCTGATCGATCACGAAATTGCCAAACTGATTGAACAACGTGCCGCATACCGGGAATTCCGGCGGGCACTGGTCTGCCGTGAAGGGTGTGACCGTCTTCTGGAACGGCGGAATGGGAATGTCTACCGCAGCCGTGTCTGCGTTGATGAAGCGCGGAGACTGGGCAAACATCTGCTGGGGAGTGCTGGTATTCGCGGAAAAAGAATTGGACCCGGAAAAGATGAAGCTGCTTTGATCCTCAATGAAATTGATCTCGTTTAAGGCCGTGTGGTCGTAAATCTGGGCCGCGCTCGCGCGCACCACGGTCTTGTGATCTCCGAAGATGCTTCCCAGAACTCCTTCCTTGAATCCCGGATTCCAGGCAAGCCCCAGACGCGGCGAGAAATTCAACGGACTGCTCTGATAAAGCGAGAGGCCTGTATTGTTCGCTTTGCCGGAGAGGTTATAGGTAAGCAGCGGCGTCGAATCGAAACCGGAGACGCCATTCGCAGCGTTCTGCCCGCGGGTCGTCAAAAGATTGCTCAAAGAGACGTTGGTTGTGCCTTCGTACCCGTTGGTCTCGTACGGCACGGAGTCATAACCGTAGCGCAGACCGAGGGTGACGGTCAGATCCCGTCGCACTTTCCACGTATCCTGAGCGTAGAATTCTGCCTCGCGGTAGCGATAGTCGCGACGTGCACCTTCCAGCGGCGTAATTATATTGCCATTCTTCGCGTAGTTGAAAACCGTAAACTGCAAGCCGTCCAGTCCCACCATACTCGCAAACACCGCGTCCCAATTCGAGGCGGCGATGCTGTTGGGGTCGAGCGTCTGGTCAGAAAGAATGTTGGCCGGCCTCAAGCTGCTGTCGAGGCCGGAGAGATTGGTCACCAATCCCTGGTTGGTGAAAATAATGTTGTTCACATTCAGATCCCGCGTCTTAATCGGACGAAACACGCCGCCGAACTGGAACGAATGTTTCCCCTTCTGCCAGGAAACATCATCGCGGAATGTCGGAACCGGGTTCAGCGCCGTGTTCCCTCCGGGGCGCGCATACGGCGCGGTAATCCCCGTGGGGAAAAGCCAGTTCAGTCCGGCATAAACGCTCTGATCTGCCCCTGGCGAGGCCGGGCCGCTCAGCGTGGCAAGGGCATCAAATTCGGCGCGTGATTCCCCGTAAACAAATTGATTGACCAGCGTTGGGCTGATGATCCAGTTGTGGCCGATCACCCAAGTCCTATCCTTGTTTATCGCCGGGTTGGTGATGGGATCGCCGGGGAACTGAATAGACGGCAATCCGCCGGCAATGGCATGCACGTTGTAGAACGTAAACCTGGTGTACAGCTTCTGCTTGGAATTGATGTCGTAGTCGACTCGCGTCGTGTACGTGTTCACCGTATTCGGGTTCGGCGCGTTAAAGATAAAGCCGCCTGTGTTAATTCCGTCTCCCGCCGACAGATCATTCGCGTGAGGATATCGGGAATTAAACAACGCAAGCAGCCCCGGATTGAACCCCGGCGTCACTGCCGCTCCTCCTGCGCTTCCGGTCACAGTGCAAGGCCCCTGGGCCGTACCGGGATTGGAACAAGGGTCGAGGCTGGCCAACGCCTGCGGACTCGCGAATGAAATGCAAGCGGGAGTAGCCGCCTGCGTGCTTGAGGCGTCGCACGGCCTACCGGTGACGGGATTCGTCCCGTTGTTGATGTAGGCGATCTGCCCGTTCCGGACGTTATCGAGTGGCACTGTCGCGGTTACCGGCGTTTGGGAGGCGTCGCGCCGCGCATCGTAGTCGAAGAAGAAAAACAGCTTGTCCCGCTTGATCGGGCCGCCGACGCTTCCACCGAACTGGTTGCGGATCAGCGCGGGACGTGGAACTCCATTCTTGTTATTAAAGAAATCGTTGGCCTCGGTAATGGTGTTGCGGTGATATTCACGCGCGTTCCCATGCCAGTCATTCGTGCCGCTCTTCGTGGTAATAATGGTTTGCGCTCCGCTCCCTCGGCCCTGGTCAGCCAGCGGATTCGCCACTTCGGTCCGAAACTCCTGGATCGCATCCACGGGCGTTGGCGCTACCTGGCGGAATGCCTGTCCAAAACTGAAGTCAGACGCGTCGATGCCGTCCACAACAATGTTGTTCTGGTCGGCGCGCCCTCCCGCCACCGAGCCGTTCCGGCTCAATCCGTTGTCATCCAAATTGTTGGTTTGGTTCGCCGAAACCACCGCAGGCTGCAGCCGCAGCAGGTTGGCCGCGTTTCCTCTGAACTCATTCGGCAGGCTTGATACCGCGCGCAAATCAAAATTGTTGCCGATTGTCGCGTCCGTCGTGTCAAGGCTCACGGAACCTTCCGACTGGACTTGCACCGTCTGCGTGATCGTCCCGATCGCCAACTGAATGTCCTGCGTCCGGGTTGTCGCCACCGCCAAATACAAATTGGAGATGGTGATGCTCTTGAATCCATCCTTGCTGACCTTCAACTCGTAACCCGGTCCCGGCGGCAATTGCACAAAACGGTAGAATCCAGTTTCATTGCTTTGCGATTCCGTGGTCGCGCCGGTTCGCGTGTTCACCAGCGTCACCGTCGCCTTGCCGACCGCACCGCCGCTTTCGTCGGTGACGGTGCCTACCAGCCCCGCGAACTCCTGCGCATGCAACAGCGCAGGCCCAAAAACAAAAATCGCAAGCAGCAAGGCGCACAAATGCATACGCGTGGATCGAGTCATCGACGCAGCTCCAGTATTCAGATTTTTACCGAGTGCGGGCACACCCATGCCGCATCACTGGAAGACTCGCTCGCATAGGACTACGCGCGGAAAGACCGGGACTCTGTTATCCCCAGCCACCAACTGAAGGAAAACTGCGGTCGCTACCCGTACTGCAACTCAACGGCCAGTCTGGAATTCTTGGAATATGCAGAAAAACGAGGATTTAGACACACAATTCCCCGCAAAAACGAAATGCTGCTACCAAATTCCGGAGGAGTTTCTGGAATCGGAAACCTCATCGACAAACTGTCACTCTTCTTCGCCGATCTGTTTCCCTTACTTTCCTAGATACAACAACGCCAGCAGAAACAACCACAGCGCATCCAGAAAGTGCCAGTAAAACGAAGTTATTTCCGCCGCCACGGAGCGCGTCACCTGGGCCCGGCTGAAATTCCGCATCGCCACAAACGTCAGCGCCGCCACACCTCCCAGCAGATGCAAAGCGTGTAGCCCGGTGAATATATAGAAAAAGCTGCTGGCAGGATTGCTGGCCAGATAAATCCCTTCGGCTGCCAGCTGCCGCCAGGCTACAAATTGTCCCGCCAGGAACCCTGCGCCAAGCGCCGCCGTCAGCAGCCACAAATTCCGGTAAGCGGAAATCCGCCCTTGCGCCAGCCGATGCCGCGCCATCTCCAGCGTGGCGCTGCTGGCCAACAGCACCGCCGTGTTGATCCACATCAGCGTGGGAATGTGAACCGGCACCCACTTGCTGCTTCCCCGCAGCACCAGGAACGCCGCGGCAAGCGCCATGAAGAACATCAATATCGAGACGATCCCCAGCGCCATTCCAGTGTAGTAGCGCTTGGACGAAGGATTCCCGCCGCTCGGCCGCTTTCCATCGTCGCCGCCACCGTTCCGCCCGACTGGTGGAAGCTCTCCCCCGCCTCCGTCGCCGGTCTTTTTCTCGATGATCAATTCAATTTCGGCTGTTGCGCTTGTGCCCGGCATGGCATCCCTTTCCTTGCGTCAACGCACCCTCTGGGCCAGCAGTTCGGGCGCGAGGTGCTGTGGTGCAAAATCGCTCGCGAACCCTTCAGGAAATTCATAAGCTCCGCGATAAACAATCGGGCTGACGTCTCCAAAATTCGCTTCCGGCGCAGGCGAAGCCACGCTCCATTCGAGTGTCGTCGCCCGCCACGGGTTATCTTCCTCGGCCGCCATTTTCCGCCGCGCCAACGCCTGCGCAAAATTAATCACGAACAAAACCTGGGCGGAAACCGTGCAGATTGTCGCCAATGTAACCAAGGTGCGAATCGAAGTCCCGGCCGTGGCGAGTGCCGCTCGCTGCGCATCGGGCAACAATCGCGATTGTGTCAGCAATCCCAGCCAGTGCATCGGCATGAAAATCAAATACACACCCACAAACGTCATCCAGAAATGCACTTTCCCCAGCGGCTCGCTCAGCCGGCATCCGAACATTTTCGGAAACCAGAAAAACAGCGCCCCCAGAATCGCAAACGTAGCCGCCACGCCCATCACCAGGTGAAAGTGGCCAATCACGAAATCTTCGCTCACTGCCACGCTGCTTAGATCCTGCCGCGCCAGAAAGATTCCCGAAAGCCCGCCGGCAATAAACAGCGAAATAAATCCGATCGAAAAAAGCATCGCTGTCGTAAGTTGCAGTCGCCCGTCCCAAAGCGTCCCCAGCCAACTCGCCAGCAAAAATGCCGCCGGCACTCCCAGCGAACTCGCCAGCACCGCAAAAACCAGCGGCGCGTACGGGTTCATCCCGGTAGCGAACATGTGGTAGCCCCACACGCAAAAACCAATCACGCCAACTCCGCACAGAGCCACCACAACCAGGCGTTCCATCCACACCGGCTTGCGCGAAAATGTCGAAACCAGATGCGTCACAATTCCGAAACACGGCAGCATCGCCACGTACACTTCGGCCTGCGCGAAATACCAGAACAACCGCTGCCACAATGCCGGCAAGCTCCCCTGCCGCACCAGATTTTGTGGCTGCGCTGCCAGAAAATTGATGACGCTGAAAAACTGCGACCCCAACAACCGGTCCGAAAGCAGCGTCGCGCACCCCGCCAACAACACGCTGAAGATCAGCAGGCTTAGAATCGCATTCAGGAACCACGCCCACACGGTTACCGGAAGCCGCGGCAGCGTCATGCCCTCGGCGCGTAGATCGATCGTAGTCGTCGTGAAGTTCAAAGCACTCAGCAGCGCTCCGACTGAAAAAATCGCCGCGCTCCCGAGCCACACGTTAATTCCAGTTTCCGGCGCATAAAAAAACGAAGCGGTCATTCCCACGAGCGAAACCTCTGTCAGCCAGAAGGAAACGAGATTTAGCGTCGGGAACGCCATCTCCGAAGCCCCGATCTGCAGCGGCAACAAATAATTCCCGAACCCCAGTTGCGGCGCGGCGGTCAGCACGAAAAACACCATCAGCGAGCCGTGCAGCAACCGAACTGCGGCGTACCGCTCCGGCGTATTCTCAAATCCATTCAGAAAAGGAATCGCCGTGTCGGGCCAAGAGGTATGCACGCGCAGCAGCGTCGAGAGAACAACGCCTACGAAAACGCTAGCCAGTGCCAGCCAAAGGTACTGCAACCCGATCATCTTGTGATGCGTGGAAAAAACGTACCGCGCCAGAAAAGAACCACGGGCAGGTTGCGGCGCGCCAGCGCCATCGTCGTAAGTCACCATTTTCTATACACTTCCGCCCTCGGCGGCACTCGAAACCCAAGCCCGTATCTTAGCGCTACCCCCCAGAATTGCAAGGCGCTGGAAATTCCCAACCAGGTTGCTTTCTGCTTGGAACAATGTTCAGTGGTATAAGTTTTTTCTCACTTTTCGACTGGCTTCGCGACGCTTGCGGAGAGAGTTACGGAGCCCGGCGGCGGAGATCATTAAGATCGAAATTGCGGGAAGCAATCGGACCCATCGGGAATCGGCAACTGCCAGAAATTTCGGTATGAACCAGGCCACAAGCGAAAGACCTAGGGTGAAAAGCGCGAGCGCAATCACCAATCCCACGGTGATTGGTATCAACCACGACGATTTTTCCGCAGGCCAGGAATTCCTACTGAACCAGTTCGCTTCTATGTTGTTCCGCATGACTCGCTCCCAGGTCCACCCGGCTAGTCTAGGGTCGAACAATTGAATCCCGCAAGAGGTCGTAGCCCTGAATCCCAAAAGGCCTATTGGAACTGCCTCTGAAACGTCGCGAATTGCTCGCGCAGAGTGTTTAGTTCCCTTCTTAGTTCCATAATTTCTGCCTCGAGTTGCGTCACGCGATCCCCATCTTGCGTAGTCTTGCCCGCAGTCTCCGTTTCCGCGGAGAGTTCTTTCGCCGCATGTTCCCCAGGAATTACATCGCCGGAGAACAGGTGCATGTATCGCGACTCTTTCGTCCCCGGCTGGCGCGGCAAAATCTTCACCAGTGGCGGATCGCGCCGCAGCAAGAGATTCAGGGCGGCATGCACCGCTTCCAAATCTTCGAAAGCGTACATCCGCTCCGCCCGCGTGCGAAGTTCGCCCGGCGTCTGCGGCCCGCGCAGCAACAAAACACACAACACCGCAATCTCATGCCGGTGAAAATTATAAAGTTCATTCAACCGGTGCTCGAATTTCGCAACCCGCGAATCCCCGCCCGCCGAGCGCACCATCGCCTGGTCCGAAAGCGAACGCAGTGCCTGCCGCACCGCTTCTTCCCCCAGTGTCATCACCGGATCACGATTCGATTTCTGATTGCACGCGTTCACCAGCGCATTCAGCGACAGCGGGTAATACTCGGGCGTGGTGGTCTCTTTTTCGACCAGCGCGCCAAGGACGCGAGCTTCAATCTGGGAAAGTTGCGGGGCCATCCCAAAATCATAGCAGGAGCTTCGAGCAACTCGAAGCCGCTGCAACGCGGTTAATGGGTCACTAGGACCGTCGGTCAGACTATGGACTGGCCGGCTTCGTGGATGCATTTTCCGGCGGCGGTGGTGCAGACGGTTCCATTCCCACCACCTCGTATTCGCGCATTTTCTTGTCGCCGTCCGAAACTCCGACGAGCATGCGATCCTTCTTCAGTCTCAGAACGACTTCGTGCCCAATCGGCAGAATCACCGGATGCTTCAGGTCCATTGGCCGGATGCGATAGTCCATGTTATCGGTCCTCAATAAATATTGCGGACACAGCTTTTCGGTTGCATGCACGTCCGTAATGCCGACGGAGGCCCAGAAAGAGCCCAAGCCAGACAGTCCCTTTTGTTTCGCACCGCAAGGGACCGCATCCATCTTCTCGAGCATGCCTCGATCCGGCTGGTCTTTCTTTTTACCTTCAGCGCCGGGGGCCACCAAGACAACCACCGCTACGGCCAGACTGATCAGACTGAGTGGAGTCCTTAATCTCATCGCGCCTCCTTCGTTGAACTCATGTCTTTCGGAGGTTCGCGACCGAGCTATTCTTTGCCCGGTCGCGAACAAACCGATTGCAAACCGCCTGTCAGATAAAAAGTCCACCTTCCAGTCGGCTCGCAATTGAATACACGTGCGGCTAGGGTTTAGGTTGAGCCGTCGTCGGGGCCGTCGTTGTTTTCGCAGGTGTCATCTGCATGTTGAATTGCTGGGTGGATTTAACGAAGCCGTGAGGATCGGCCATCAATCCCTCCCGTACTTCGGGATGAGCGTTCAAATACGCCTGAAGCTCGGGATGGTTGCGGACATATTCGTCTTTTTTGACAACCGACGCATCCTTGTCGAGATCCCGCGAGATGTCCATGTGATGCCCCAAAAACTCGCCGAACTGGCGGTGGGCCGCATCCGGATCGCCGCGACCCGCTTCGGTGCGGTCATAGCGGTTTTCCTGGCGCATGAAGGCGTTCGGGTTTTCCTTCACCTCTTCGCGGACGCCCTTGTGGTCCTGAAGGTAGGCTTGCAAATCCGGATGGTCCTTCAGGAATTGCTGGTTATCCAGCAGCGCGGGATCCTTGCGGACCTGCTCGGCAACCTCGCGATGTTTGTCGAGAAACTGGTCGAAGCTTGCCAGCTGCCCGTGTGACGGGTCCAGTTCGCGCGAATCTTCCCGCCGGTCATAGCGATTTTCTTGCCGCATGAACGCGTTCGGGTTTTCCTTCACCTCTTCGCGGACACCCTTGTGGTCCTGAAGGTACGCTTGCAATTCCGGATGGTCCTTCAGGAATTGCTGGTTATCCAGCAACGATGGGTTCCTGCGAACCTGCTCGGCGATCTCGCGATGCTTGTCGAGAAACTCGTCGAAGTTGGCAAGCTCCCTTCGCGTGATATCGCGGTCCTGCGCGGACCGGCTGTCGTTCTGGGGATTTGAGCTGGGCGCGGTTTGTGCCCCCGCAAACGCACCGGTCAGGAAAAACATCCCAAGACCATAAATGACCGGCCACTTTTTAAATTGCGTTCGATTCGTCGTCATCTGTCCATCCTCCTCTCGAGGAAATTCTCGCCTGCCCTGTAGTGCAACCGGTGTGCCGAACCGGCCAATAAAATAGGCAACTTCCCAAGGTTCAAGAAGTTGCCGCTACGTCACAAAATGTGGAATCGGGAAAAGGGGTGGAATTACTACAATTCAGGGAAAGTTTTGCTATGCAGGAAACACCCTAGAAAAATTTGCATGCGCGAAGCAAGGAAAGCTTTAGTGGAATTTGGTGCGGTCGAGTGGATTCGAACCACCACGGTATTGCTACCGCCAGCCCCTCAAGCTGGTGCGTCTGCCAGTTCCGCCACGACCGCACTGAGGTAAGGACTTCATTGTAGCCGCGCCATCTACAACCGGCAAGGCGCGGAACATCACTGGGCGCACTAACCGCCCGAATCTAAGTTAAGGCTTGGTCGGCGCTGCCGGTGCCGGCTGCGATTGCGCGGGCGCCGAAGACTGCCTAACCACAGGCGCCGGCGTTACTGGCGCCGGCGTGGGAACCGGTGCCGTCTTTGCCGGCGCGGGCTTCGAATATTTTTCCAGAATCGAACTGCCGCCCGAAGTTCCCAATCCGCGATCCACTTTCACCACCATCGCCAGCGCGCAAACCATGAACATTACCGCGCACCACGTGGTCGCCTGCGAAAGAATCGTCGCTGCCCCGCGCGGCCCAAACGCCGTTTGGCTGCCCGCCCCGCCGAACGCACCGGCAAGATCCGCCGCCTTGCCGCTTTGCAGCAGCACAACGATGATCAGCACAAGGCAATTCAGCACGAAAAAGGGCGTCTGCACATAGCCGCCCCACGAAAAGTGAAATCCGATATAAATGATCGCGAAGCCAATCAGCAGCGCAACCGTCCATTTCATCCAGCCTGGCATTTCCTGCACCTCAAACTTGTAAGATCTCGTCCAACCAGCAATCTCGCTACAGCGTTCCTAGCGTTGCCAGTCTTTCACGATGCTCGCAAACGACTTCGCATCGAGGCTTGCTCCGCCAACCAGTACGCCGTCGATTTCTACTTCCGCCATCAACCCCTGGATATTGTCAGGCTTGACGCTGCCGCCGTAGAGGATCCTCAGGGCAGCCGCGTGATCGGCGCTGAACATTTGCGCCGCACACTGGCGTACGTATCGATGCACGGCCGCGGCAATTTCCGGTGTGGCCGTATGGCCCGTTCCAATTGCCCACACCGGTTCGTAAGCTACCAGAATACGAGAGAATTCCGCGGCGGTCAACGCGCCCGCGCTCTCTTGAAACTGGCACTTGCAGATATTTTCTGTGCGCCCGGCCTGGCGGTCGGCCAGTTGTTCCCCGATGCAAACGATGGGCGTCAGGCCCGCGGCGAGGGCGGCTTTGGTCTTTTTGAAGACCATCTCGCTGGTTTCGCCGAATATATGCCGGCGCTCGGAGTGCCCGGCCAGTACATAACGGCACCCGGCTTCCGCCACCATGCCCGCGGAAGTTTCCCCGGTGAACGCGCCTTCCTTCTCCCAGTAAATATTTTGCGAAGCAATCGCAATGTGTGTGCCCTTGGTGGTCTCAACCGCTGCTGGAATGTCGATCGCCGGAGGAGCGATCACAATATCGCAGTCCGTCACTCCCGCGGCCTGCGGAGTAAACGCCGCGAAGAACGCCCGCGTTTCCGTCGGCGTCTTGAACATTTTCCAGTTGCCCGCAATCACGCGCCGCCGCTTGGAGTAGCTCATTTGTTGGAAAGGGCCTCCACACCCGGAAGTTTCCGCCCGCCAAGAAATTCCAGCGATGCGCCGCCGCCCGTCGACATGTGCGAAATTTTGCTTGCTAGTCCCGACTGGTGAATCGCGGCCACTGAATCTCCGCCGCCAACAATAGATGTCGCTCCCGCCGTCGTTGCCGCCGCCACGGCTTGCGCAATGGCCAGGGTGCCCTTCGCAAACGCCGGCATCTCAAAGACGCCCATAGGGCCGTTCCACACGATCGTTTTGGATTTCGCAATTTCCGCGGTATACGCGGCGATGGTTTTTGGGCCGATGTCCAGTCCCATCTGGTCTGCGGGGATTGCGGAGACTTCAACCACTTTCGTCGGTCCGTCGGCTTTGAACTCCGGCGTAATCACATTATCCAGCGGCAGCAGTAGCCTGAAGTTTTTCTGCTTCACGTCCGAAAGAATCCTGCGCGCCAGGTCCAGCTTGTCTTCTTCCACCAGTGATTTACCGATCGAAAGTCCCTGCGCTTTCAAGAAGGTGTAGGCCATGCCGCCGCCAATCAACATCGCATCGGCAATCTTCATCAGATTTTCCACGACCTCGATCTTGTCGCTGACTTTTGCGCCGCCGATGATGGCCACAAACGGCCGCGTGGGATTGCTGATTGCCTTGCCGATGTAAGCCAGTTCCTTTTCCATCAGCAGTCCGGCGGCGGCCTGCTTTACGAATTTCGTGATGCCCACCACACTCGCATGCGCCCGGTGCGCGGAACCAAACGCGTCGCACACGAACACACCGTCGCACAGCGCTGCCAGTTGCTTCGAAAACCCCTCGTCATTCTTCTCTTCCTCGGGATGGAAACGCACGTTTTCCAGTACCAGAACATCGCCATCTTTCAGCGCTTTGCTCTTCGCTTCCGCGTCTGGCCCGACGCAATCCGCCGCAAACGCAACCGTCTTCCCCAGCAACTCTTCCAGCTTCTTCGCCGCCGGCTTCAAGGAATACTTCGCTTCCGGTCCGCCCTTCGGCCTGCCCAGATGCGAAGCAAGCACCAGCCGCCCGCCTTTTTCCATCGCCAATCTCAGCGTGGGCAATGTCTCCCGAATCCGCGTATCATCCGCCACCACGCCATCTTTCAACGGCACGTTGAAATCCACGCGGATAAACACCCGCTTCCCGCGCAGGTCGAGATCTTGAATAGTAAGTTTCGTCATGAATTCTTCCGTGTCGTCAGCAAGCACTAACTCTTAATGGATAACAGCGACCAGAGATCAGATAACAGGAGGCCCTATGCGTCAGGCCAGTTTGGATTCGGGCCGAATGGTTCCTGCTATCTGTTATCTGATCGCTGCTATCCCTTATCCAAACTCGCAACCGTTCAACTGAAGCGTGTTTGAGCAACAGTCACCCATCAAAACTTCGACGCCAGCAACTTGATCAAATCGCGGCACCGGCAGGAATACCCCCACTCGTTGTCGTACCACGCCAGCACCTTCACGCAGCGATCTCCGACCACCTTCGTATATTCCGCGTCCACAATCGAGGAATGCGAGTTGCCCTTGAAGTCGCACGAAACAAGCTCTTCCTCTGTGTAACCAAGAATGCCCTTCAGCGGCCCATTCGCCGCGGCCTTCAGCGCCGCATTCACCGCATCCTTCGTCGCCGGCTTTTCCACAAAAACGGTCAAGTCCACCACGCTGACGTTCGGCGTCGGCACGCGCATCGCGTAGCCGTCCAGCTTTCCCTTCAACTCCGGAATCACCAGGTGCAGAGCCTTCGCCGCTCCTGTCGAACTCGGAATCATGTTGATCGCCGCCGCCCGCGCCCGCCGCAAATCCTTGTGCGGCAGATCCAGCAACTTCTGATCGTTCGTGTAAGAGTGAATCGTTGTCATGGTGCCGCTCTGAATGCCAAACGTCTCGTGCAGCACCTTGGCCACCGGCGCCAGGCAATTGGTCGTGCACGAAGCGTTAGATATGACGTGATGCTTCGCCGGATCATAAGTCTTGTCGTTCACGCCCAGCACAAACGTTGCGTCCGGATCTTCCGCCGGCGCCGAAATAATCACTTTCTTCACCGGCGCCCGCAAATGCTTCTTCGCCTCCGGCCCTTTCGTAAACAAGCCGGTCGACTCCACCACGATATCCGCGCCAACGCTCGCCCAGTTGATCTCCGCCGGGTCCTTCACCTTGAAAACCTTGATCGCCTTGCCCTCAATGCTGATCGTGTCGTCGGTGTGCGTAATGTTGTGCGGCAGATTGCCGAGCACCGAATCGTATTTCAAAAGATGCGCCAGGGTCTTGGCATCCGTAATGTCGTTGACGGCGACGAATTGAATCTCCTTGTCGTCGATGGCGGTGCGCACAATATTGCGGCCGATGCGGCCAAAGCCGTTGATTCCTACCTTGATTGGCATGCTTCCTCCGGTGCGGGTTTCTGGATTGCGGCGTGACATCAGGTAAGCAAGACGCCGCGGGT